>Ga0247843_1008532_pt1 | contig 11892 bp, 9 predicted proteins | sample LaCruzMarch2017__FD_192420 | JGI IMG/M metagenome (GOLD analysis project Ga0247843, IMG submission 192420) | Freshwater microbial communities from meromictic Lake La Cruz, Castile-La Mancha, Spain - LaCruzMarch2017_8m | ecosystem: Environmental > Aquatic > Freshwater > Lake | place: Spain...
GTGCGGGAAAGGTGCTGGGCGAGGGTATCCAGCGCAGCTCCCTCAACACGGGGAGCGCCTTTCGAGTGGGCCAGGGCACGATGCACGAGTAGATCGGCGTAACGACGGATGGGGGAGGTAAAGTGGGTGTAGTGGGATTTGGCCAAGCCGAAGTGGCCGAGACTTTTGGGAGAGTAGACGGCGCGTTTGAGGGAGCGAAGAAGACCGATCTTGAGGGCGTAGCCATCGGGACGACCGGGGAGAAGTTTGAGAATCTTTTGGATTTCGCCCCTTTGGGTCAGGTCGCCCGCTTTGATGCCGTGGGCGAGGAGAAGTTCCCGATATTCCAATAGGCGGGATTCATCGGGATTTTCGTGGATGCGGTAAAGGGCCGGGCGATGCTCCTGATTCAGGTGGCGGGCGACCGATTCGTTGGCGAGGAGCATAAACTCCTCGATCAGCTGGTGGGATTCGTCGGAAGACTCCTTTTCGATCCGGTTCGGTTTGCCTTGGGGATCGAGGAGAATACGGAGCTCAGGAAAATCGAGTTCGAGGGAGCCTTGGGCAAAGCGTTGTTGCCGAAGAGAGGAGGCAAAGTGCCAGGCACGATGGAGAAAGCGATCGAGGTCGTCCTGAGCGGGGCGGCGGAGCCGCAGAAGGGCTTCCGCATAGGTGAGGCGGTGGCGGGAGTAGATGACGGAGCGGGTGAAGCGGGTGGCGCCGGGCTTGCCCTCGGCATTTAGCCGAATGAAAGCGGAGTAGGTCAGGCGCTGTTCGTTGGGACGAAGGGAGCAGAGCCCATCGGAGAGGCGGGGCGGGAGCATGGGAATGACGCCGTTGACGAGGTAGACGCTGTTGGCGCGTTTGCGGGCTTCGTGATCCAGCTCGGATCCAGGTTTGACGTAGTGGGAGACATCGGCGATGTGAACGCCGACTTCGACGTGGCCTTGGGGAAGTTCCCGGAGAGAGATGGCGTCGTCGAAATCGCGAGCGGTATCGGGATCGATGGTGATGATGAAGTCGCCCCGCAAATCTTCCCGGCCGACGGGGCGATCGGGGAGTTCGACGGGAGGGAAGGATTCGGCTTCGGCCAGAGCTTCGGGGGGAAAGGCGGCGGGGAGATTAAATTTGCGAATGATGGAGAGGATATCGACCCCGGGGTCGGTGGCGCGGCCGAGGCGTTCGACGAGGAGGCCTTCGGGGTTGGTGCCGCGATCTTTCCAGTCGATCAGTTTCGCGACCACTTTGTCGCCGGGCTGAGCTTGGGGGGAGCCATCGGTGCCCGGGGCGGGAACGTAGAGGTTGTGGAGGAGGCGCGGGTCATCTGGAATGACAACAAAGAAGCGGGCAGTTTTTTGGAGAGTGCCGACGATCAGGGCGGAGCGGCGTTCGAGAATGCGGAGGACGCGGCCGCGGAGGCGGTCGGGTTCGGAGGGGCGGCGGCCGCGGGGGGCGGGTCGGGCCCGTCGATCGATGCGGGCGACGACGAGGTCGCCGTGGAGGGCGGTGCCGGTATCTTCCGAGGCGATGTGAAGATCGGGCGTGCCATCGGGAGGAACAACAAAAGCGAAGCCTTTGGCATGGAATTGAATGGTGCCGGTGACGAGGTCGGCATCGCGGGCGGAGATGTAGTGGTTTTGGCGAACCCGAGCGAGAGTGCCGTCCTTTTCGAGGGCGTGGAGAGTGCGGGTGATGGCGGAGAGGGGGACGCGGAGACGTTTGGCGAGGGTGGGTGGATCGAGCGGGGTGGCTTTCTTGCCTTGGAGAAGGGCAAGGAGGCGATCGGGCAAGCGGCTGGCGGCAGGCATAGGTTTGAGATAAGAATGATACCTAGATTTGATGAAACTCCTATTCATAGCCGCTGAGTTGGCGCCGCACGCGAAGGTGGGCGGGCTGGCGGATGTGATGGCGGCTCTGCCTCAGGCGCTGGCGGAGGCGGGTCATTCCGTGAGTTTGGTGGTGCCGTTGCATCGGGCGTTGAGGAGATCGGGGGAGTTTCGGCCAACGGAGATGGAGATGGAAGTGCCGGGGGTGGGTGGAGTGAGGCGGGCGAGAGTGTGGGGTGGGGAGAGGGGCGGGGTGGCCCTGTTCGCACTGGAGCAGGACGAGTATTTTGATCGGGAGGGGGTGTATGGGGAGGGAGGGGTGGATTACGCGGACAGTTTGGAGAGATTTGTTTTTTTCTCGCGTGGGGCGGTGGAGCTGGCGCGGTATGTGGAGCCGACCCCCGAGGTAATTCAGCTGAACGATTGGCAGGTGGGTTTGGTGCCGGCGTATGTCCAAGCGCTGGGTTTGCCGATGAGGACGGTGTGTACGGTGCACAATTTGGCGTATCAGGGGGATTTTCCGGCGGAGGATTTTCGAAAGGTGGGCTTGCCGGAGGGGGTATTTCGGCCGGAGGGGGTAGAGTTTTATGGGAAGATGAATTGGTTGAAGGGGGCGATTCGGATGGCGGATGGGGTGACCACGGTGAGCCCGACTTACGCGCAAGAGATTCAGGAAAAGGAGCAGGGGCGAGGGTTGGAGGAGGTGTTGCGAGGAAGAGGGGATCGGGTGACGGGAATTTTGAATGGGATTGATGTGGTGGCGTGGAATCCGGCGACGGACGGGTGCTTGCCAAAGAGTTTCAAGGTGGGGTCGATGGCGGGAAGAGTGGAGTGTCGCAGTGCCTTGGAAAAGGAGATGGGGTTGGAGCCGGCGAATGGGCGACCGATTTTTGGAATGGTGACGAGGATGGCGAGGGAGAAGGGAGTGGATTTGGCCTGGGGTGGGGTGAAGGAGTTGGTGAGGCAAGGGGGTCGGCTGGTGGTATTGGGGGCGGGGGATCGGGCGATGGAGGAGGAGGGGAGAAAGTTGGCCCAAGAGCATCCCAAGAGTGTGGCGGTACGGGTAGGGTATGATGAGGGGTTGGCGCGGCGGATTTTTGGGGGGGCAGATTTCTTTTTGATGCCGTCGCGGAGTGAGCCGTGCGGGCTGACGCAGATGTATGCCATGCGGTATGGGGCGATTCCGGTGGTGGGAAGGGTGGGGGGATTACGGGATACGGTGGAGGAGTGGGATGGAACGAAGGGGACGGGATTTCTCTTTGAGCCGACGGCGGAAGGGTTGGCGGGGGGGGTAGATCGAGCCTTGGCGATTTGGGATGAACCCGCAATGATGAAGGAGGTTCGCCGAAATGGTATGACTCGGGATTGGAGTTGGGCGGCAGCGGTGCCGGCCTACGAAAAAGTCTATCAAGCGTTGGTGAACGAAAGGGGATCATAGCATGCCAGAGTTAAGAAAAGATCCGGTGGTGGGCCGGTGGGTGGTGTTTAGTCCGGAGCGACAGATCCGGCCGGAGCGGTACAAGTGTGAGGAGTTGTTGCCGACGCGGCCGGAGGAAGATCCGTTTTTGGAGGGGCATGAAAAGTACACGCCGGCTGAACTGTATGCGGTGCGTCCGAACGGGGGTGGGGCGAATGGGCCGGGGTGGCAGTTACGGGTGGTGTCGAATCGGTTCCCCGCGTTGCGGGTGGAGGGGGAGCTGGAGAAGGAGGCGGTGGGTTTTTACGATCGGATGAACGGGATCGGGGCGCACGAGGTCATCGTGGAGACGCCTCACCCGCAACTGGTTTTGGAGAAGCAGAATTTGGCGGGGGTGACGAGGGTGTGGGAGGCGTGTCGGGCACGGATTCTGGATCTGGCGAAGGATGTGAGGCTGCAGTACGCGATGGTATTTAAAAATCACGGCGCGATGGCGGGAGCGACGATGCCCCACCCGCACACCCAGCTGATTGCGCTGCCGGTCACGCCGATTGTTTTGAAGGAGAAGCTGGTGGCGGCCCGCAGGTACTACATCGAGAAGGATCGAAGTTTGTTTGCGGATATTTTGCAGGCGGAGCGGAAGATGGGGGATCGGGTGATTTTTGAAAATGACGGGTTTACCGCCTTTTGTCCCTTTGCCAGCCGTTTCCCTTTTGAGACATGCATCCTGCCAAGAAAGCAGTCGGCCGATTTTCAAAACTCGAAAGATGAGGTCCTCGTTCTATTGGCGGAGGCGGTCCAGAGGGTTTTGCGGGCGTATGCGGGGGCGCTGAACCAGCCGTCCTACAATATGATTTTGCACAATGCGCCGTTTCGGCGCAGCCGGCAGCCGGATGCCTGGACTTCGATTGATGCCGATTTCCGGTGGCATGTGGAGATTCTGCCGCGGCTGACGGGGATCGCCGGGTTTGAGTTTGGCACGGGTTTTTATATTAACCCGACTTTGCCGGAGGAGGCTGCAGGGGTATTGCGTGAGGCGGTGAGTCGTGGCTGAGGTGGCTCTCCTTTGGCATCTGCACCAACCTTCCTACGTTGACGCGGCCACGGGGGAGGTGGTGATGTCATGGGTACGACTGCACACCGTGCGGGGGTATGCGGACATGGCGGAGATGGCGCGTCGGCACCCAGGGGTGAAGCTGAACTTTAATTTGACTCCGGTGTTGGTGCAGCAGATTGAGGAGTTGGCCGAGGGGCGGGTGAAGGATCGGTGGGGGGAGTTGGGCCAAAAAAGTGCGGCGAGTTTGACGGAGGAGGATCAGCAACAGCTCTTGGAGCACTTTTTTAAGATCAACTGGACGACCTGTGTGGAGCCGTATCCGAGGTATCGGCAGTTGTTGGATTTGCGGGGCAGAGGAGCGGGGGCGGGGCAATCGGAGCAGAGTCGAAAGCGTTTTCGGGAGAAGGATTTTCGGGATTTGCAGGTGTGGTTCAACTTGAGCTGGTGTGGATTTGCGGTGCGCAAGAGGTATCCGGAATTAGGGGCGATGATGCAGAAGGGGCGAGACTTTACGGAGGAGGAGAAGCGGAGGGTGATGGAGATTCACCGGGAGATGTTGCGGGGGATTTTGGGGGAGTATCGGGCGTTGGCGGAGTCGGGGCAGGTGGAGTTGACGACGACGCCGTTTTATCACCCGATTTTACCGCTATTGGTCGACACCGATTCGGCCAAGCGGGCGATGCCTTGGGTGCGGTTGCCGGAGCGGTTGCAGGCGCCCGAGGACGCCCAGGTGCAGTTGGAGAAAGCGCAGGCGGCGCATGAGCGGGTGTTTGGGCGAAAGGCGCGAGGTTTGTGGCCGTCGGAGGGATCGGTCAGTCCGGAGGTGATTCCTTTGATGGCTCGAGCGGGATTTGAGTATTTCTGTACGGACGAGATGGTTTTGTTTCGGGGGTTGGAGGCGCAGGGGTGGAAAGGAAAACACTCGGAGCTGTTTCAAGCGTGGCGGGTCGAGGAGGGTGGGAGTTCGATGAAGGTGCTGTTTCGAGAGAGGCCTTTATCGGATTACATTGGTTTCACGGCGGCGAGGACGGAGCCGAAAGTGGCGGCGGAGCATTTGCGAATCCACTTGGAGCACATTGCGCAGGTGATGCCGCCGGATGGAATTGTCTTATTGGCTTTGGACGGGGAGAACGCGTGGGAGGCTTTTCCGGACAGTGGGGAGGCATTTTTGGATGAGTTTTATACGCGGTTGCAACAAACCAAGGGGCTGAAGTCGACCACGTTGGGGGGATATCTAGGGACGCGGGAGGGGAGGCCGCTGGGGCGGTTGCATTCGGGGTCTTGGATTGGGGGGAACTTCGATATTTGGATTGGGGATCCGGAGGAAAATCAGGGGTGGTGTTGGATTAAGCGGACGCGAGATTTTTTGATTCAGGCGAGAGAGGGTGGGCAGGTGACGAAGGAGGTGTTGGCGGCGGCATGGGAGGATCTGTATGCGGCGGAGGGAAGCGATTGGTTTTGGTGGTACGGGCCAGATTTTCAAACTGACAGCGATACGATTTTTGACGCACTCTTTCGGGGTCGGCTGCAACAGGTGTATCGACGGTTGGGGGTGACCCCGCCGGCCGGATTGAGTGTGCCGATTTGTGCGACGGGGACGCAGTTAGGAACACCGCCGGTGCGGGAGATTGAGCCCAAGTTGAGCGGGACGGGAAGTTACTTAGAGTGGTCGGGGGCGGGGAAGTATGAGGCGTGGCGGGATCAGGGGGCGATGGCGCAGGGGGATCGGCGAGTGCGGATGGTGCGATACGGGTATGGGGAATCAGATTTTCATTTTCGCTTGGACGGAAAGGAGCCGCTGGGGGAGGAGGTGATTTTGGATTTTCACCAACCCGCACCCGTGCGGATTCGGATTGGTGGGGAAAAGGATGGGAAGGTGAGTTTAGAAAAATCGAAGGACGGGGTGGTTTATGAGGCGGAGGATTGTTCGGCGGAAGTCGCGGGAGGAGGAGGTTTGGGGCTGCGGATCCCATTTGCCTCCTTGGGCTGGCGGGCCGATGGGGAGGAGGTGAGTTTTTTGGTGAGGGTGATCCGCGGCGGGGTGGAGGTGGAGCGGTATCCGGATAGGGGATTGATCGAATTTCGCGGGCCGATGCGTGCGTTGGATATGAAGAACTGGTATATATAAACCCTACCGATGAAAAATGTGAATTTGGTTCTCGGGCTGCACATGCACCAACCGGTGGGTAATTTCCCGGAGGTGGTGGATCGGATCACAAAGGAGGTGTACGCACCCGTGCTAGAGGTTTTGGCAAAGCATCCTGGGGTAGCGGTGAATCTGCATGTGAGCGGGCCTCTTTTGGAGGCGTGGGCGGAGCGGCATCAGGATTTGCTGAAGAAACTCAAGGAGCTTGTCGGGACGGGACGGGTGGAGATGTTGTCGGGAGGATTTTACGAACCGGTGCTGGTGGAGTGGTCGGAGGAAGATCGGGATGGGCAGTTGGGGAAGATGAATGGGTGGTTGCAGGAGAGATTCGGGGTGACGCCATCAGGGGTTTGGTTGGCGGAGGGGGTATGGGGGCCTTCTCTTTGTCATGCGTTTGGGCGAGCGGGATTTCAGTACACGATGGTGGAGGGATCTTTTTTCCAGCAGGCGGGGATTATTCCGGCCAAAATGAATGGTCACTATGTGACGGATCAGTCGGGATCGATGTTGTCGGTTTTCCCGACCTGCCCGGAGTTGGCCCGGCTCGTGCCGCACGCCTCGTTGGATGAACTGTTTGGATATTTGCGCCGAATGGCGAACCGGGGAGAGGACATTACGCTGACCTTAGCGGGAAATTTAGAGAACTGGAGTCAGGCACCAGGTGGAGTGGCGGGCTACTTGGGCTCCCTTTTTGCGAGGTTGCAGGAGTCGTCGAATTGGGTGAACACGTTGACGGGGCGGGCGCAGTTGGAGCGGCAGAGTCCGCGGGGGAGGGTGGCCTTGCCCCCGGGGACCCCGGCGGAGTTGGGGGGGTGGTCCTTGCCGGGTTCGGCGAGGAAGGAGTTTTTCCGGGAGCGGGGGCAGCTGGCGCAGAGGTTTGATGCGGGCAAGTGGCTGCCGTTTTTTCGAGGGGGTTCTTGGGGATCTTTCCGTGTGCGGTATGAGGAGCTGAACCTGATGTATCGGAAGAATTTGATGTTGGGGCGAAAGTTGAAGGGAAAGAGCCAGTTTCCCGGGGCTCGGGCGGTGACGGAGCGATTGTGGCGGGCGCAGTGTTCCACGGCCCAGTGGCACGGGACTCAGGGAGGTTTGCATCTGCCGCATCTGCGCGCCGCAATTTGGCGGGAGCTGCTTTCGGCCGAGGCGGAGATGAGAGCGGGGCAGACGGAGATGGAGGTGGTGCGTGAGGATGTGAACGCGGATGGGCAGATCGAAGTGGTCGCCGGGCATCCAGCTTTGACCCTTCTTTTTGCGCCCCATTTGGGTGGGGCGTGTTTGGAGGTGGGATTGCCGGAATTTGGCCGAAATTTGGCGGATGTATTGACGAGGCGGGATGAGGGAATGAATGGGGCGAGCGCGGGTCCCGTGGACTGGTATGAGCGGCGGCTTTTTCAGGATCACTTTTTCGCCAAGGGGACGACGGTGGAGCAGCTGGTCGCCGGGACGTATCCGGAGCTGGGGGATTTTATTCTGCAGCCGTTTGAGATTACGCAGATGCGGCAGACGGGGAGCCGGCTGACGTTATCTTTGCGACGGGACGGAGGTTTGTATCGGGTGGGCACGAGGCTGCCGTGTCTCTTAGAAAAAACGTATGCGATTGATGCGGCGGGCGGGTTGGTGGAGGTTTCCTATCAAATCACCAACACGGGAAAGTTGCCGCTGGAGGCGGTGTTTGCGGCGGAGATGAATGTGAATTTGGGAACGGACCAGTCGGGACGAGCGGTTTGGAATTTTGGGGAGACGAAAAAATCGGATCGGGATCGGTGGCAGGGGGAGGCTTTGTCGCGGGTGGTAGCGGGATCGCCGGATGGTTTGGAGGTGACGATGTCGTCGGAGAATCTTCCGCTGGTTTGGGGATATCCCATTCTGGATGTGGAAAAGGGTCCGGAGGGGCCGATCCGGCAGGGCAACTGTGTCTTATTTGGAAAGCACCTTGATTTGAAGCCGGGGGAGAAGGCGGAGGCACGGCTGAAGGTAACCTTTCGCAAGAAGGAGGGCAGGATTGCCCCAAAGAAGTGACTGTGATAGGTTTATCCATTATGAATTTTCGATGGATCATGTTGGTTTTGCTTGGCGTAGGCATCGCTGGGACGGGTTGCACCGTTCCGGGAGATGCGGAAAACGTCACGACGACTTATGGGGATACGACCGCTCCCGCCTCGGGTGATACACCCGCTGAGGGGACGACGAGTGAAAAGCCGCCCACGGCGGCGAGTGATGAAAAAAAGCCCTGGTCTCCCCCTGACCCGGCGGAAAAGAGTACGCCGACAAAGGCCAGCTATCCGAAGGGAGAAAAAGTTTCCGGTAAAACGGGCATGGTGCGTAGTCCCTATGCGCCGTACGCGGGATTAGTGGATGTGAAGGGCTTTGCTCCGGGTACCGAGGTGAAGTGCCCCTATACGGGCAAGATTTTTCTGGTTCCTTAAGGTTTCGGCATCGGGACGAACCTGAGTCCGGCGATGGATCCCCTTCTACAGATTCTGAAAGAGCGAGGCCGCCTGTCGAATGCGGAGCTGGCGAAGGTCACGGGCCAAACCGAAAAAGAGGTGGAAAAGGCACTGCAACGGTATGAGGCGGATCGGGTGATTTTGGGTTACCAAGCGATTTTGGATTCGGACAAGACGGGTCATGGGGGAGTTCGGGCGGTGATTGAGGTCAGGATCACACCCGAGCGGGATGGGGGATTTGACCGCATTGCGGCGCGGGTGGCTCGGTATCCGGAAGTGGTTTCCTGTCAGCTGATGAGCGGAGGGTACGATCTGCTGATCGTGGTGGAGGGGCCGGATCTCAAGCGGGTGGCGAGTTTTGTGGCGGAGAAGCTGTCCACCATTCAAGGGGTGATTTCCACGGCGACCCATTTTCAGCTGAAGACATACAAGGAGGCGGGGGTGCTGTTCCTGCAGGATGAAAAAGCGGAACGGCTTTCCGTTTCGCCATGAAAAACGGAGGCGAGTTTCTGGCGGAGCATGTCAAGGGGATCCCGAGGTCGGGGATCCGCGACTTCTTTGAAATCGTGCAGAAGCGGGGGGATGTGATCTCGCTGGGAATCGGGGAGCCGGATGTTTCGGCCCCGTGGGCGGTGCGGGAGGCGGCGATCTACTCCTTGGAACACGGGAGGACAGGGTATACGTCGAACTCAGGCAGTCTCAAATTGCGGAATGAGATTTCGAGTTACGTGGAGAAAGTTTTTGGGCAGCGGTATGCCGTGGAAAGTGAGATTTTGGTGACGGTGGGGGTGAGTGAAGCGATTGATTTGGCGTTGCGGGCGGTGCTGAATCCGGGGGAGACGGTGCTGTATCACGAGCCGTGTTATGTGTCCTACGCGCCGTCGATCACCTTGGCACATGCCCAGGGCCGGGCGATTCGGACGAGGGCGGAGGATGGGTTTCGGTTGGATCCCCGAGCGGTGGCGGAAGCGGCGACGGGGGCGAAAGTGTTGCTGCTCAATTTTCCGACCAATCCCACCGGCGCGGTCTTGCGGGGGCGGGAGCTGGACGAGTTGGCCAAAGTCTGCGTGGAAAAGAATCTTTTGGTGATCAGCGACGAGATCTATGCCGAGTTGAGTTATGAGGGGCCGCATGAATCGATCGTCACCCGGCCTGGGATGAGAGAGCGGACGATCCTTTTGCATGGGCTGAGCAAGGCATTTGCCATGACGGGATTTCGGATTGGCTATGCGTGTGCGCCCGCTCCGCTGATTGAAGCGATGATGAAGATTCATCAGTATGCCATTCTCTGTGCTTCCACCTTGGGGCAAGAGGCGGCGGCGGAGGCTCTGCGGGGGGCAGAGGCGACCACGAGTGAGGCAAGGGAAAGCTATCGAATTCGTCGGGATTTCCTCAAACGGAAGATGGAGGAGGCTGGTTTGAAGCCGACCCAGCCGGCGGGGGCGTTCTATCTTTTTGTGGATATCCGAAGCACGGCGCTGACTTCGCGGGAGTTTGCCTTGCAGCTGTTGGAGGAGGAGAAAGTGGCGGTGGTGCCGGGGGAAGCGTTTGGGCCGGGAGGGCAGGGTTTTGTTCGGTGCAGTTATGCGACCTCGTTGGATCGGATTGAGGTAGCGGCGGACAGGATTGTTCGTTTTTGCCAAAAGCGAAAAAGCGCTCCGCCGCAACTCGTGGCGGCGAGGTAATTCCGTTTTGTCCTACGATGCGGTAGTGGTGGGGGCGGGTCACAATGGCCTGATCTGTGCCTGTTACTTGGCCAAGGCGGGCTTGAAGGTGGCGGTGGTGGAGAAGAGAGATATGCCGGGGGGTGCGGTGTGTACGCGGGACGATTTGGTCAAGGGATTCCGGTTTGATGTGGGGTCGTCGGTTCACATCATGATTCATCTAACGCCGGTGTTGGGGGAGCTGGATTTAGCGAGGGAGGGGTTGGAGTACATCGAGATGGATCCGTGGGCGTACTATCCAGTGGAAGGGACGGGGCGCGGGATTTCCTTTCACCGCTCGGTCGAGAAGACCTGTGAAAGCATTGCCGCATTCAGCCCGCGGGATGCGGAGGCGTATCGAAGATATGTGGAGCGGTGGACGGAGTTAAATGAGGGAGTGTTTGAGACTTTTTTGGCGCCGCCCTCACCCGCCCGACTGTTTGGGACGATTGTGAAGCGGAACCTGTTTCGGCCGCAGTCGCGGCGGCTGTGGTCGAGCTTGGATACGGCCCGGCAGTTGATGGCGCCGTACGGGGATGTGATCGAAGAGACATTTGAGAATGAGCATTTGCGGACCGCCATGCTTTGGCTTTCGGCCCAGAGCGGACCGGCCCCGGCGGAGGTGGCGAGCGGGGATATGTTTGGCTGGAACGCGATGATTCATAAGTGTGGGGCGAAACGGGCCAAGGGCGGGAGCGGGGCGTTGGCGACGGCGCTGGTGAAGTGTCTCGAGAGGCACGGGGGAGAGCTGTTTTTGGGGCAGGGGGTGAAGGAGGTGAGAAAGGTGGGAGCGGGTTGGGAGGTGGAGGCAGGGGATCGGGTTTTGGGGACGAAGAAGGTGGTGGCGGCGTGCCATTTGAAAACGTTTTTTTGCGATCTACTGAAAGATGGGCCGACGGAGTTAGCTGGGCGAATGGCCAAGGCACGCATTGGCAATGGATTTGGGACAGTGGTGCGCCACGCGGTGGAGGAGTTGCCGATCTACAGCGGCGAGGTGGCGAGTGGGAAACAGGCACGGGAGTACCATTCGGGGATGCAGTTGCTCTGCCGAAACCGAGCCATGTTGGAGAGCAGTTATCGGGATTATTTGGGATATCAGCCACCGAAGAATCCGAGCGTGGTGGCGATGACTTTTTCGGCGATTGATTCCACGCTGGCCCCGCCGGGGAAGCACACGCTGTTTACGTGGGCGCAGTACCACAGTTATGAATTACGGAACGGGGAGACGTGGGACGAGATTCGGGAGCGGGAGGCGGATAAGTTGTACGAGTTGGTTTGCCAGTACGCGCCCAACATGAGGGGGAAGATGATCGGAAG
>Ga0247843_1008533_pt1 | contig 11892 bp, 10 predicted proteins | sample LaCruzMarch2017__FD_192420 | JGI IMG/M metagenome (GOLD analysis project Ga0247843, IMG submission 192420) | Freshwater microbial communities from meromictic Lake La Cruz, Castile-La Mancha, Spain - LaCruzMarch2017_8m | ecosystem: Environmental > Aquatic > Freshwater > Lake | place: Spain...
TATGCCAATGAGAAGAAAGGTGTTATTGTATATTACTATGATTCCACCAAGGTAAGAAATTTTGTTTTGGGATTGTGTCATTCCACTTTGTAAAGTGTTATGACCTCCAACATCTCTAGACGACACAGGTGACTCATCAAGATGGAATGCAAACATATCGTTTCCCCAACAAGCAAGTTGAAAATCACCACACGGATGGAAGGAAAGAGATAACGTATCCTGACGGCACAATTTGGCTGGTTGATAATTGATGGGACTACTGATACAACATTCCCGGATCGAGTTGTGGATTATCCTAATGGAACACAGAGAGTGATTCAAGGAGTATGAGAGCCGCGCGTCCTCTCTTCTTTTTGTCGTTCTTTCTTTTACTGTATTTATGTATTCTCTATCGAATCAGATCGAATCGAAGAGTAACGACGTTATTCGATCTACATGGCAGGAGAGGGTGCAATGGAGATAGAGCCGGTAGTTGCTCCTACCCCTGCGGAGGAGATGGAACAACATGATGACGACGAGGAGGATTGCTCAGACCTTACCGACCTATTAGAATCCACCGAGGATGACACGTCCATGTCGGCTTCGGCCAAAATACCCATCCTCACATCCATCCTCACTGAGCCATTAGGACGATTCGGCCCCACGGCCAGCACGATCAAAGAACGTGCAGTCTATTCCCTAGCACGTGCGTATTGTCTAACGAACCAACATGATATGGTCGTAAATTTACTCACCGGTGCTACCTGCGCCCCGTTCTTTGCCAATGCGACCAAGGCAAAGACTGCCAAGGTCGTGCGTGCCGTCCTTGATGCCGTGTGTGCTCTGGCACCGGAGGCATACGATATGCAGTCGGAAATATGTCGTAATATTATCGTTTGGTGTATGGCCGAGAAACGTACATTCCTACGACAGCGTGTCGAGGCGAAGCTGGCGTCGGTATTATTCTACCAAGACAGGTATGGCGAGGCATTAACATTGCTTGATAATTTACTAACCGAACTCAAAAAAATGGACGATAAAACACTCCTCGTCGAGGTGCATTTGGTAGAATCCAAGGTACATCACGGGTTGCGTAACTTCTCCAAGGCAAAGGCGGCCCTAACGGCAAGTCGGACCAATGCCAATGCAATATATGTCGCACCTGCATTACAATCACAAATTGATCTCATGAGTGGCATACTCCACTGTGAGGAGGGGGATTATGATACTGCGCACTCTTACTTCCTTGAGGCATTCGAACAACTTGATACACTCGATGATCGGGTCAAGGCGGTCCCGTGTCTAAAGTATATGATGTTATGTAAAATACTCGATGGGTTAAGTAAGGCACTGGGGATTAGTGCTACCGGTGCCACGGGGATACGTTCCGATAAGAATGCAGCCGAAATTAGTGGTATGGTCACCGGTAAACGCGGGGTCAAGTATGCCGGCTCGGACGTGGAGGCCATGTCCGCCATTGCTTCCGCGGCGAGCAAGCGCTCGCTCAAGGAATACGAGGCCGTGCTGACCAAATATCCGAATGAATTACAGGATGATTTGCTAATTAAGCATCATTTGCATACACTACAGGAACAGTTACTGGAGTCGAATTTGATACGCATTATCGAGCCTTATTCATGTGTGGAAATTGAACACGTGGCAACATTAATTGACATGCCATTATCCATCGTTGAACGTAAATTGAGTCAAATGATATTGGATGGAAAGTTTCATGGTATATTGGATCAAGGCAAAGGACAGCTTATCGTGTATGAAGATGGAGGCATGGATAAGGCCATGGAGAAGGGGTTAAAGGTTATTGAGAATATGGATAAGGTCGTGACGTCGTTGTTTGGTCGGAGTCAGAATTTGAGAAGTATGATGATTTAATTAATGTGTGTTTGTTTCAACATATTAAAAAAGAGAGAAAAGATGAGGGGGATGTGTCTGTGGGTGGGGGGAGCATCCGTCTAACTTTAGAGGATATATATAAATATATTTAGATAAGATTTGAATGCAGCTTTTAATTTATGGCAAGGAAATATCTATCCTATTTTGTACATTGTAATATCTACTAGTTCATGTTGTTAAGCTCGTCATCAGTTACCCATCTATTCCAATATTCCCTTTCTGCTTTATCGTCAACAACATTTTTGCCTTCCACATCCTTCTTCTCCTTTGCGACGACCGCTTCTACTCGTTTACCAGCATCCTCATTTTTGGGTTTCTCTTCAGGCTTATTTCTTTCTTTTCCATTCTGTTTACCATCATCTTTTGCATCACTACCAGTTGTTACTTCCACAACATCATCCACAACGACCTCCGCGAGGTCTGTGGTGGTGTCCGTAGTCGTCGTATTCGATGAAGATACAGCACAAACATTCCCACCTTGACCATTCTGAATACACTCACCACTGCAGCACATATCACTGTTATCACAGACACCGGACGTCAAGCAAACTACTTCTTCTGTCGGAGATGTGGTGTTTGTAGTATCCGTCACCATAGCAAGAGTAGGTGCCATTGTTGTTCGAAGATACGATGGCGTTCGAGAGGGCGACGACGACGATGACGACGATGACGACGATGATGAGGATTCCACGTTGGGTTCATCAATGGTGAGTCCACCGGTAGATACAACCGTTGATGAATTACCTACCGGAGATGTAAGTACTGTATCGTCTCGTTCAGAAACCAAGAATGCTCCCAACGTAGCACTCGCTACGATTAATGGAAGGAAGGCAACGATCATTAAGAAATATCGTCGACGTCGTCGTACTTCGTCGCTAATGGCCGGTGTGGATAGCAGTGTATGATCATCGCGATTTATGGACGGATTATCTCCCTCTTCGCTGCTACTACCACTGTTGGATGATGAGCTAATTTCGAAGGTCTCATCGTTGACGACGACGACTGCCTTGTCCACAATTCCATCTCCCGAAGTCGACGGTTCATCTTCGTCTGACAATTCTATTCTGGATGATGATGATATTATCCCACTACTACTCGTCATTTTCTACTATTCCAATGTTGTGATGATGTGATTGCTTGAAGGTCTGCACGACCAGACTAAATTTTCAGATCCGAAATTTGGCCGCCGCATTTGGCGCCAAAATTCCAGTGTCTGAGGCAGAAGAGAAGGCTTTGAGGCTCATGGACAAGATAATCTCACCACACGGACACAGAGACCTTGCGGCGGAACCAGTCGTTAGCCCTGAAGTCGCTGCGGAGCGAGCAGCGCTCGAGAAATTCGAGCTTGGGCGCTTTCTACTTGCTATCTGGGCCTGAACGGACATTGGACCTCTTATGTTCTCATTGGAGGACGACAGACTAAAGTCAGTAGCGATGGAACCGCACTGCACTCACGGAACTAGAAACATGGCTACTGGATCGATGCCCAATCTTACTTGCAACTCAAGAGAGGTTCCAGATCTTTCGTGCTTTGACTCAGCGACTCTTGCGGCATTGCCAATACATAAACGTGCAACGAATCCTGCGCTGGTCAGAAGGACTTCCCATACCAGAAGGCTTTTATGAATGGGATCGAGGCAATGTATGGATACTCGGTAAAGTCTCAGCAAGATATTCTCAGGCGATTGTGGACAAAGAAAACCAATGATGTGAAGAAGAATACCGGCAACATCAAATCATCCTTACCACTACTCGCAAGTAATAGACAGGTTACAAGCTAGAGAAAACTAACAATTACTATATCTATTGTTACACCACTATCCATCTGCAATAACGAAATGTCAGACTAGTGAAAGTCATTCACTGGTAGCTTTTTGAATACTCGCCTGGTATGAAATTAGCTTCGCTACCATCGGGGTTGATGGACGATTTGCTAACTCTCGATTACTCACAGACTTCAGGGGTCATTCTTACTGCGATTGATTTGGATCCTGAAACTCTCCAAGAAGCAGAGGAGAATTATAAGCGTTGGAATCCACCGGTTACAGTACAGTTCGAAACACGCGACGCGTGGCAACTAGACTCCTCTGAGGGCTGGGACATCATCACCAGTAATGGGCTCAATATTTATGTTGAGGATGATGATCGATGTACCGATTTGTATCGCAGCATAGCAAAGGCGTTGAAACCCAATGGCATTTTTGTATTCAGTTTTATTGTACCTCCAGAGCAATGGCATCCCACTAATTCAGCTGACCTGATTCGTCAGCGATTTCTATTTCAAGAGGTCATCCCAGTGAAATGGAGCTGCGTTAGAGATGAGAACAAAACGTGGGATCAACTCGATAAGGCAGGATTCGAAGTGGTTTCGATGATGTACGATACTCAAGGTATGTTTCCTGCAGTAGTGGCAAGGAAATTTCTCAATGGATAACAAGTGTCGAGCGAGGTCGAGATGATTATATTAGTTGAAGGCTTCACACCAAGTAATATAATAAACATTGTAGTATCATACGAATTTAATCATAAATTATCACATCCTATATCCTATAGTCTATAGTCAGCCATCAATACACCCAGGTACCTTTTCATTTCCAGTTCCAATTCACCTCATCAGTATAATTAATCTGGGCCGCAATCTCAGGAGACAAATAACGTGATGTTTTAAAGAATAGTACATCCTCCAACGATGGAATTCTACCATCAAACATAGACTTTAATCGTGAACCAATCCATATATCCTCGTAGTATGCCCTCTCATCACAGGAGGGTGATAATCTTACCTTTACCTTCTCTTTTATCTCATCCTCATCAATTTTGTCCTCATCCTTTTTGGCAACATATTTGCAGGGATGGCAGTCAGCTGCATTTTCTTTTGTTACTATCATGCCCTTGTCATGTCGAATCAATGGACGTAGTCCATACCCAGCATCCAATATTACATTCCCCATCTTTTTTTCATAATTGTCAATGAAAAAATGAATTATATATTCCTTTGGATATGACAAATACTCCTCGTTGATTAGACAGTCAAATATAGCTCCTGATTTCATTATTAGATCTAAACTAATACGGTCCAGTGCATACACAACACTCATCATGTGTTCATAGCCTGCTCCAACGTCACAATTAAGTGTCAAACCTGACATCTTCACTTTATCATCTAACAAGCGAGTAAAGTGAGATGTCCATGGACCAGGCCACTTAGCTGATGGAGGGGATGGACCAGTCATACCACAATTAACAAATACAAAGTAATCATAATTTGATATTGGACGCAATCCAGATACGCCACCATATAGTGCAAGACGGGCCGATTCCATATCATAACAAACATTACGTCGTGCGACAAGGATTATTGAATCTCGGTCAATAATTTCTCGACATTTATCATTGAGTTGTTGTATTTTTGGTAAATATTCATCGTAATAGTCATGCCCTACAACAATGACAGTGTCTGTTGTTAAGGCACTATTGCAATCAATTCCATGAATGAGGAAGTAATCACAATTTTTCTCATACAGTTTTGCCCTGTCATAATCCTTTGAGTTTGGTCCTGAGTATACGACTAGTGTAGTTGTGGCATTGACAGCTGTGCGAGAAGTAGTATCATCATGTCGCTTGTTATCCTCTCGCATCGGACGTTGCTTTAGAAATGATGAAAATTTCTCATTAATGTCACGTTTACCACGACCACCACCGCTGCCACCAGTATGAGACAGTACGATGGTATCGGTGAGATGAAGGATGTAAACATGGACTAGTATTGCGTGCACGAGCAGGATTGATATTACGCATGATGCGAACCTGCCACCGCTCCTCATGCCGTTGTTGTTTTTGTTACGCTGTCGATTCATCCATGGTGTGTAGTGTAGGCCTCTGCACTGCTTTGCTAGATGCTCATACATATATAGGCGCGCAAAGGTCAACCTGCTCGACATATTACGTATGTTTGTCATCTAAATACCGTACCTATCGGTTATGAATTTTTTCAGAGGAGGGCGAACGACTTTCCGCAAAGCAAGTTCTTTCTTTTCTTTCCGTTGAGCCTCTATCTAAGGCGGAATACGCTTATAATAATCCAGGGTAATAAGTGATACCCATACTGACTATCTACTCTGGAGAGAGATAAAGAAAAATACCACTATCAAAGGTTGTATTGGTACCCCATCAAACCTCGACCACGCGCCCACAAAAAATTCGGGCGCCTCCTCCGTGCCAATTATTGTTCCCCAAAACAGCCTCTGCCAACGCTCTCATAAGCCCACATACCATAACGACATCCTCTCTCGAGCAGCCCCCTCAGGGCAGGATGGAGACCATTCATGACGGTGAGGAGAGACACTCCTGATGATATCTTTTTTGGCTTTTATTATGACTGCACACCACTCACTTCTTAATTATCCGATCCACCTACACTTTTTTACTTGTTGTGAACTCCTAGAAAATAACACATCCAAAGAAATATTCTGTAGAATAATCGATGGTAATAGTGCTGAAGCTAAGGAAACTACAGCGTCCGTCGATGATGACGATGTCGACGACCAGAAATTACTCGCTGGCGCAGCGAAGATCCCCAGTACGACGACCAACCACGAGAACGTTGATGTCATCATTCATGATGACAAAAAAATCTCTGACGTTCCAAAGACGACTTTGGTGGGGGGAGAAGAGAAGGCCCAGCAGCAACAGCAGGAAGAGGAGTCATCTTCGTCCTGTCCTCCCCCACAACACCATTTACTCGACAGGAAGGACGATGGTGCACCCCTCAATTTGGTAAACAGCACTGTCCCTGACAATTGGGTTGTGGGTGGACCGGTATTGGATGATCATGTGGCACCCTCAGAGACTCTCCTTCTGCTCTCACAGACGGTCCTCCGCGCAGAGACGGCCCTCCCCTCCAAGACGGTCATCCCCGCTGAGAAGGAGGAGGCGATGAAGCAAGAGGGGGGAGTTGCTGCATCTCCGCCTACTCCTACTCCTCGTTTAGGACAAGATGCCATCACCGTATCATCTCCTACGGGAACTACTGCAATCCAGGAAGAAGAAGGAGAAGACTTGAGGGGACGATTGATAGAGGAGGAGAAGAAAGAATCAGCAGACTTACCCCCCGTTGTGAATGATGCTGCTCCTATGATTGTGGTGGGGGAATCACCAGAGATTACAAGCGGTGTGGAGGATACTTTCAACAGTAACGTAGTCGTTGTCGTCGAGAAAGGAGATTCATCGTCAGCCATGTCGACGACTGATAGTAAGTTAGAAGGTGAAGTAATGGTGAGAAAACAACTTCTTCCTTCCATTGACTCGACTGTTGCACCATCCGTCAAGGATTTGGCAAAGAGCGGGGATAAGGATGTGAAGAAGGATGATGTAGACTATATTACTAGCCGTGCTTCCGGAGACGTACCTCCGGAAGGTGCTGACAAGAAGGAGATTGAGATGAAAGTGGTCTTGGGCGATGGTGACGTTGTAGAAAATAAAGTCGAGCCTTCCGACATTGTTGATGAGAAGAACACTCTCGAGGATAAAGTCGAGCCTTCCACTGAAGCGAAGACCGCCATTGAAGGTGGCAGTGACATAGTCGATGAGAAGACTACTCTCTCGCCTCCCGCAGAAAGGTACAGTCGCAAGAGGCCTAAAATGCGGAGACAATCCGACAACTCATCGTTCACAACTCTCATGTCCAAGGAGCAGGAGGAACAACCAAAACAAGGTTCTGTCGAAGATTCATCATCAAATAAGATGTCACACGTCATTGATCCGGTGGAATTTCATTTGAAAGTTTGTCGACCACGACGACGTCGACGCTATGCCGATCAACGTGCGTCACTCAAGTCAATGAATGCGCATGCCACGGCCATGTATTCACGTTGGAATTCAGTTCCGCCTGATAAAGGTGGGCAAGGTAGTAGTACTAATCCCCCCAGAGGACGTAAGCTCCCGATGAAAGGAGGCCTCCCACCTCCTCCTCCTCTCAACGACGAACTTAGTAACACTCGCAACGGACTACCACCTCTACGTCACTCTGGTAGTCAGGATAGTCGTGGCGGTGGTGGGATGACTGATGAAATGCGCGAAATGATAATGAAGAATCCGGGTTTATGGGAGAAGATGATGAGAATAGCTAACATGGGATCCGGTGGATCCATTACACCTTCGGGAGGTGACGGCGGCGGTCCTCGACTACTTTCAGATTACATCCGAACCCCAGTTGATCTTAGAAGGGACGATGTGTCGAACATGATGCGTGGAATGACTCCTCGGGACTCCCCTCTGGGCCAGTACGGTGGTGGTGGTGGTATGGACAAAGTAAGAGAAGTAAGAGACTTGTTGATGAAAAGTCCAGCTTTGTTAGATCAGGTGATGAAAAGTCCAGCTTTGTTGGATAGGATGTTGTCGACGATGAATGCTGGTAACAGAAGTGCCGATATGCCATTTCGAGGGATGATGGGCGTCGGAGGTAATCGCAGTGACCCGGGTAGTGCTATGCCGGTAAATTCATTGCCATCAATGAGCGATTCCTACCGTTATGGAAGTAATCAAGGCAGTGCGGATGAACATTTTAGTGATATAAAGAGAAAGTACGCCGAAATTGGAATGCAAGGCGAATTTCCCAAATCACATAATCCTAAAAAGAGATTCTTGCAGCGTGATGTTGCCATGGACGCTGAAATACGCCAACAGATGATGGATATTGAATTACGCAATCGCATGATGGAAGCCATGATGCCGAAGAACAATTATGATAACCCATCGTCGCATATAATGCCCCATGCAAGCAATGCCATGGGGAATATGATTCATACGACAAGCTCTGCGGATGGCGTTGGACAGATATTGAACACCAATACTGGTGATAAGCTCAAGCCATCCGAAAAGAATGTTCCACCTGCGAAGAAGTCCAAGAAGACTAAATCCGGCTCAACGTCAGAACCAGTCTCAGTTCATTCTTATACTCCCACTAAGTCACTAGATGAGTTAAAGACAACCATCCTTTCTGTTATGGGGATGCCCACCAAACCCAAACGTCCATTTTCGCTCTACAACTTATTCTTTCAATTGGAGCGCGAGTACATATTGAACGAACTTAAAGAAGGTCGACAACCAAGTGACGATCCAATCAGTCAAGGTACCTTATCGAATGCGGGGGAGACAAAGTTGGGGCCGGCAGGTGTTGATGCACAAGATGATCCCAAGTTCTATATTGATCGAAACATCCCAGCACGCTACTCGCATCTGAAACTCGATAAACTCTGGTTCTCTGTTGGGCACAAGCCTAAACGGAAGCATCGCAAAACCGAAGGCTCTTGTAGCTTTATGGAATTGACCAGGATGGTATCTACATGTTGGAAAAATATTGATGCAGTAGATCCATATATCAAGCAATACTGTCAAAAACTGGCCAATGAGGAGTTGGAAGCATACAAAACGGAGGTTGAGAAGTTTAAGAAGATAATGAAGAGTGCTGAGTTGGAGGCATCTTCAAAGGCCGCGATTTTAATGCAGACAAAGAAGAACAACCTGTCTGATCCACATGCATCTGATCCACAGGCACCTCCGGAAGAGAGTGCCTCGACGGTAAAGTCTTCACCCAAGAACAAGAAGAGAAACTCGAAGATGAATACAGCTGAAGATAGTTTGGAGGAGGCAATCAATTCCACCAAATCGAGCGATAGGATGAGTGTAAGTAATTTTGCAGATATGGCAAGGATGAGTGGCTCTGTCCCTGAAAAAGATATTGCTCGCTTCATGGAAACGGCAAGGATGGGTGGTTCTTATCCTACAATTCCTGCTCTCCCAAGTAGTTATGATGATATCCTCAGAGAACCGCGTATGAATGACATTGCTCGTAGCTCCGCCGGTGACCGTGCCCTACCATCAGCCGCCCTGGCGACTCAAATGGCAGATGCTCGCATGGCTCGCATGCGCATGGCGGCCAGAGAGCAGATTGCACGAACGACGAATACGGCTGACAGTATGCGCATGTTTGACCCTCGTTACGACAGGTCTCACGCAACAGCAGCGGATACCTACATTGATGATCAGGATGTCACCGACTTGCCGTCGGACGTTCAGCAAAAGTTTGCCGCCCTGGCTGAGGCTGAAGTAAGGCATCGGATGCAAATGGATATGCAGCAGCATGTGATGCGGAATAGAAGTCAGGAACGAGGTGGCTTCCGAAATCTAGGCCGTGGTCCACCACAGAATCCCTTCCAGCGAGGCGATAGTGTTTCACAGGACAATAATGACCAAATGGGTCCGGAGAGTCTAGCTGTCATGCAAAGGAAATTCATGGAACAATTTGGTATAGATGTGTCGGCGTCGGTACCAAGCCGAGGGGCTGATAATTATACATCCGCCGCTGCTCACGATCGTCCTGACGGTCGTGCTAATGTTCCTGAAGAGGAAGAATTCGATGGGGAGGTTGATCAATTCTTGTCAAATTTGAAGGAAGAGATTAAACAGAATCGAAGAAAACAGATGATGCAGGGTGGCAGTGTTGCAAATAATGCCAACATCCATGATTTCCTCGGTGGTGGCAGAGGAATGGCAGCGATGGAAAGAATGCCACCATTGGGAGGAACAACACCGATAGGGAATGGTATGATGGGAATGAATGAGCAGGTATTGAATCAAATGATGTTGATGAGAAGAGGCAACAGTGGATCATTAGGTGGAATTACTCCCAATCTTCCTTTTTATGCAAATGGGGGGGGAGGAGGCCCCAATGATGATCCGGCATTGCCAGAGTATGGTTATGGAGATGAGTAGAGTGGAAGACTTTCTCTAATGTTGCGTTTGGATGTATTAATGTTAGTATGACAAAAGTTTCCATCTACCTATATTCTAAGTACATATTCATTTGACTGAGGTACCGTTTTCGACTGATCTGAGGCCTCCTCCCGTTCCCCCACATCGTTGTTCGACACTACTCTTCTTTCGTCCTCCGTCTTGACACAATCTCTGCAGCCCACTCCCTACCAATATCTGTCCTCCACTTCCCGGCTGTACTGTCAAAAAATCCATCCAAACTTTGTTCATGATTACCCTGAACCTCATACTCCTGTGCCTGTAATATCATTTCAATCTTATCAAGATCTTTTAATAACTTTGATTCGTACGTTTGTCCAGCCTCATACTCTTGCCACAAAGATAGGAATCTTTCTCCGCCAAGTATTGGTCCGAGCATATCCCGTATACGTTCCATTGTGTTTAGTTCTAGTTTGTATTTGTCTGTGTCAGATACACCACAATAGGGTGTTATATCTCCAACAGTCGCCTCGGCAAGGTCGTGCACTAATGCTAGTTGGATACACCGATTCATGTCCAGCTGTGATTGTTGTTCAGCAGCGTTATCAGAGGCAGAGGCAGAGTTTGCGGCACGAGAGGCAATCATGGCCATTAGACTCATTCGGTACATATGATCGGCAATGGATTCAGGCTGTGTTACACCTGCTCGGACCCAACCGGTACGTTTTGTAGTTTTTAAATTACGTGTTAATGTTAGGAAGTCAATGGCTCGAGAGGCGACAGATGGCGATTCGCCTTTGCTGGGTGACGAGCTAGACTTGGTGGTGGACATTATAACTACGTGACGATGAATGATGACGACGATGAGCTGAGAGTATGTATGTGTACCGCGTGTATCTATCTACCTCAAGGTACAATCAGCGATTTTTTGGGCCCCGCTGTCGCGGCGTTGGGCTCTACCTAGACGTGATGGCTCTTCGGCTATTCCCACTCGCAATATGCCATTCTCTTCTTTCGCTGTTGTACGTTGCCGGCGAGGGCGTGATAGATGGGGTGGATGCTATCGATCCATCTTTGGCTGCTTTTGAAAAGGAACAAGAAATTATTGATGATTCACCGATAACTAGCGATGGCGCAATGACTGTGTCTGATGAAGCTGAGACTACTTTACGAATAGCCGCGGAATCCAGTGAAGCAGTGGAAGCTATTGTAACTGAGACTGAAAGAGTTGAAGTTAAGATTGATGAGTCG
>Ga0247843_1008534_pt1 | contig 11892 bp, 13 predicted proteins | sample LaCruzMarch2017__FD_192420 | JGI IMG/M metagenome (GOLD analysis project Ga0247843, IMG submission 192420) | Freshwater microbial communities from meromictic Lake La Cruz, Castile-La Mancha, Spain - LaCruzMarch2017_8m | ecosystem: Environmental > Aquatic > Freshwater > Lake | place: Spain...
TGAATTGCGAAAATACTAAGTAATTTTGCTGGATTTTGAGATACTTTGTGAATAAAAATATGCTTTATTTTTATTTATAAAAAAGAGGATTTTAACTATTTTGTTTTATTTTATATGATGATATTATATAATTTTTTTATAGGTATTTTATTTTTGAACATTTTATAATATGTTATTTCACATAATTCAAGTAAATCATTTAAGATTGTTTCACGAGTTCTCATTTGTTTTTCGATTAATAGAATTATTTGACTATTAAAAAATAGTTCATTTCCATTTAATTTTTTATTATTCCTATGTATAGGCATTTTAGGTGTATGTGTAAATTATCTAGGTTTTGTAGAACGTTCTACATAATCTCTAATTATTTTAGTAGCCGCAGAGTTTTGCTATTGCTTTTTTTGCTGCAGAATAAGGTGTTGAACTGACATACAGTCCATGTTCCTTATTTTTCATAATAACAGTGAAATTACGTTTTGAATCAGAAGTTTTCATATTTTTACCTCTGATTTGTAACATTTATAATTTATAAAATATTTAAAATTAGAAATATTATTATTTGAAAGAAATACTTACAAAAATTTAAAATTATTTACTTATAGTATTTTCTTCAAATTTTGATAAATATTCAAGTTGTTTTTTTTTAATAGAATTTATATTAGATTTTTGGTTAGAATTGTTAATAGGTGTCCCTAGCTGATTAGATTGTTTGTTAGAATTGTTAATAGGCGTCCCTATCTGATTAGATTGTTTGTTAGAATTGTTAATAGGCGTCCCTAGCTGATTAGATTGTTTGTTAGAATTGTTAATAGGCGTCCCTAGCTGATTAGATTGTTGGCTAGAATTATTCGATTTTTTCCCCATAAGTTTATTTAATTCTTCTTTAGAATTTTTAGCTTTTTTTGATGCTTCTTCAGAAATCCTTATCTTCTTATTTGCAATTTGTTTTAGTTCAATTGCAATTTTTCTAGCTTTTTCAGCATCTACTTTTTTTTGTTTTGCTAGAGCTCTTTTTTGTGTAGCATTCTGTTCTAATTTATTAAAAGATGGTGGTACAATTCCTTCAGAATTACCTAAATTATTAAATGTGTAATTTCGTTTTGGAACATTATTTTGTGCTCGAACATTATTTGGTGCTCGAACATTATTTGATACTTGACCATTATTTGATACTTGACCATTATTTGATACTTGACCATTATTTGATGCTCGACCATTATTTGATGTTTGCTCTTCACCTTCACCTCCTTTCATTTTTTTACTATTTTTCCCCATCAATTTTGCAACTGATTTATACTGAATAATACGACCTTTCAATTTAATTGGCTCCTTAAGTTTCTCAACTTGTCCTACATAAGGTTCATAAGTCTTCTTTTTTGACCCTTGTGTAATCTCACGTATATGAAATTCTACTTTTTTTCCTTTGTTTGAAGCGCATAGTTTTGTTACTGCTTTTTTGGCAGCAGAAGATGGGGATGAACTAATGTAAAGTCCATGTTCTTTATTATCCATAACAACTGTGAAATGGCGTTTTGAATCAGAAGAAGACTTTTTCGAATTTTTACCTCCAAATTGTGGCATTTATATTTAATACAAATATATAAATTTATAATTAAATTTGATTTGAAACACATTTATTCTCCATTAAAACCTTTGTATTATCTTTTTTAGCATCTTCTTTAATTTCCTCCAAAAATTTACAACAGTGTTTCTCAGGTAATCGATGAAAAGAACAATAATAATTCTTGCATTTTGCGCAATCGATTGCCATTGACAAAATTTTATTTTTGCAATCTGTAAAATAACACTTTTTTGCCATATTACTTAAAGGAATTGGGATATATTTAAATTAAGGTAATGACGGAAATACGCAAATGTTCGACTGTTCTTTCAAAAATTGATTTATTGATGACATCTCTCTCTAAATTTTATTTGGATGAGAAGAATATAAATATTTTAATTCCAATTGTAAATGGTTTGTCAAAAATATCCTTACGTGTTCTAGATTGGTTCGTAACAAATTTTTGTAAAAAACATAATACAGTTATTCACTATCAGAGAGATGGTAAAGCTCAAAAACTTATTGTTCATTTAGACTATAAGAATCAATTAAAAGCTTATTCTAAAAAACAATTTGACCCATTCTGTCGTAGAGAGAGAATTAATTTTATTTATGGCAAAGGAAATGAATTGCTGACAACTGTTGGACAATTAAATTTCTTTCGTTGGGCAATTGAACACCATGTTCTAGATTATATTAATGATAATCTTGAAGTAATAGAAGCAGATATGAATAACTCTCTCAAAATAGAAGTTTCAGGGGGAAAAAATTTGCAAGAAACTGCTCAAGAAAAACAAGATAAGCAGGAAAAAAAAAGGAAGAAGCGTCATGAGTTATCTATATCAGCTTCAAAAAGTGTTAGCAAACATAATGTAAAAATTACTGTTGAATTTTCATAAAAATTGCAAGCTAATTTTCATAAAAATTGCAAGCTAATTTTCATAAAAATTGCAAGCTAATTTTCATAAAAACTTTTTTGTGATTGGTGTTCGAATATTTCCATGAATATAGCATAAATTTATATATTCAATTATTTTACTATATAATAGCATATCGTTTTTCTTACTTTCTATATATTTTAATGCATTATTTGTACTGAAATTTTTAAAATTTGGGTATAAATCTGTCCATACAACAGCATCTATTTTATTTTTTAGTGCAAATGATTTAAATTTTTGAATATCTTTTTGAGTTAATCTATCAGAATATCTATAATTTTCATTTTTTAGATTAATATATCCAATGTATTTTGGAATTGTTCCCTCTCTTATTTTTAAATTATGTATAGCATTATTTAGATTAGTATCTTTTGTTATCGCATAATAAATTGGATTGGATACTCCATTTATATTATCAATAACAAGAGTTAGCCTTCCTTTCCCATTATCTGATATTCTAGAGAAATTTAGATGGATTCGAATATTTGTTTTTTTCCAAGGTGTTTGTAAATCTAATCCCTCACTATCCCAAAGAAGAGAGCCCCAAGCAAAATATGCAATTTTCATTATGTTCTTATTTAAATATATATTTTTAGTTTTCATTCATTTGATCAAAATAAATTACATACATATTATCTTTAGTTTGTATTTTTAAACAATGTGCTTTTAAATCATTTTCATTAACTGGGGTTTTTTCGGTTGCTCCATAAGATGTAATATTAGCACCCTCAATTTTATCTACGTAAATATTGTATCCAAAACTTTGGTAATATTGAGACATTGTGTCTAAAACTGTTTGACTCATTTTATCTAAATCTACTCTTCCTCTTGAATCGCCATATAAATATTTCATAGATTTAGTAAAAATTTCAACCAAAACTTGAAATGTATTTTCAAAATCATCTGTTTCTATTTTAAGATGAAGTGATTTAGGGGATTGGGGTGGAGAACTAATAAGAGTTTCTATAAAATCATCGATTGAACCATTTTTCTCAATAATGGAAGACATTATTTTATTTACACATTATCTTTTTAAATTGTTTTTATTTCTCATTATAGAATAATATGAATGATCCATTAGTCAGTTTTAATACTCCGTTTCAATCTGGAGATGGACTATGTTATCCTGTTTATCCAAAGAACTATTACAAAACTGAAACTTCACCTATGTATGGTGGTCGTAAAAAGTCTCAAAAGACTCAGAAGTCTCAGAAGTCTCAGAAGACTCAGAAGACTCAGAAGACTCAGAAGTCCAAAAAATTCCAGAAAGGAGGAAATACAATTGGTGATTATTCACAGCCTTCAACTGTAAATGATTATCCTGGAAATGCATATTTATCTAGTCCTGATGAGCGATATGCTTTAACTGGTTCTGGTGTTCCACAGGCAATGAATCCTTTAACTGAGAAATTTCTTAGTAATAATATGGGAATAACTTATGCTACTCAAGCTGGAGGTAAAAGGAAAAATAAAAAAGGAGGTATTGGTGCAGGTTCTTTTGATGGTCAAATAGGTGCTTTACAGGGAAAACAAAATGAAAATAGTGGGACTCTAAATCGTGCTCAGTCACAACGAGGTGGATATAATGTCGTTGCAGAAGAAGAAATGGTTAAATCATCAATATTATCCAATTCTACACCTACTCAAGGTATGTATTCTGTATTAAGTGGTGGTAAATATAGAAAATATAATAAAAGAGGTGGAAATATGCCCCCTAATGCAGCTGCTACTGGTGCTACTACTATGACACCTGAAATGGTTGCTGCTATGGCTGCTATGGCTGCTGGTACTACTGGTGCTACTGGTATGACTCCTGGTATGACTCCTGGTATGACTCCTGGTATGACTCCTGGTGCTATGGCTACTGGTGCTACTGGTATGACTTCTGGTGCTACTGGTGCTACTACTATGACACCTGAAATGGCTGCTGCTATGGCTACTGGTGCTACTGGTGCTACTGGTGCTACTGGTGCTACTGGTGCTACTGGTGCTACTGGTGCTACTACTATGACACCTGAAATGGCTGCTGCTATGGCTACTGGTGCTAATATTATGTCTGGCGGTCGTCGTAAAAAATATAATAAAAAAGGTGGAAATTATATATTCAGACCTGGTGCAAATTTTTCTAGCCAACCTGCAGAAATTGCAACGCAAATGGACCAAATTGCTCAAGCACAGCACACTCCTAAAGGTGGATTTGCTATGAAAGATATGTCTGGTGTTGATGCCCAAATGGCAGCTTCTAGCACATTTCTAGATATCATGTCTGGTGGTCGTAAAAAATCAAGCCGTAAGCTTAAAGGTGGTTCTGATGATATGCCTGCTCTTGATTCCCAAATAGAAGATATAATGTCCGGTGGTCGTAAAAAATCAAGCCGTAAGCTTAAAGGTGGTGTTAGCGATTTTGCAACTACACTATCATCTCGAGGTCCAATAAATTATCCAGATACTTTATCAGCACAAAGATTCCGTTATTTCACCAAGACAGGTAGTTTTATTCCAAATAGTCAGCTTCAATATGCCGCTGCTCCAATTTCAACTGGTTATGAAGCAGACCCTAACCCATACCCCATGGCATATAATGACTACATTGGTGGTTCTAAGAAAAAAGCAACTTCTTCAAAAAAGAAACAAGTACCTTCAAAAAAGAAAGCAACTTCTACAAAAAAGAAATCTTTTTTGGATAAGAAAAAGAAATAATCAAAAAAAATCATAGTGGTTATTATACCCATATGTTCCAACATCATTTGCTTCTGGAGCATTTCTAACAATTGGATAATAGCTCATATTAATTCCTTCTTGGGCATTCTGTTGTTCAACTTTTTTATAACAATCATTTATAATCTTTTGCGTTAATTCCGCCAAAAGATTCATACTATTTTTATGTTTTTCATTCATTGCATTGGAACTTGGTAAATTATAAATAACTGCCTGCCAACTATTCAAACATTTCTTTCTTAAAAATTCAAGCTCAGTTAATTGATTTCCCCTATTTGCCAATCCACCCAAAATATATTGTTGTAACAAAATCATAGTATTGATATATCTCAAAGACATTGCAAAATTACGGTAACTATACTTTATTAATTCTTTATTTGAATAATAAAAATCCACAACTGCTGGATTATAGTATATATAATTTCGTAAAACATTATCATCTAATTCAAAAAAATCTGGGCTTAAAAATAAGGTCCCTTCAATTGGGAAATCATTGTTTTTACTCAAAATATTTGATATAAAGTTCTGCTTTTCTTGTTTATCAACTGTATAATCTTTAATAGCATAAAATTGATATTGATAATATAAATAAAAAATAAATCCCAGAAATAAAAATCCAAAAATAGCTCCTAATGATATATTTGCACGAATAAACCAACTATAAAGTATTAGCAATCCAATCCCAAATATGAATAAGTTATTTTTCCCAATAATATTGAATAATTGAAAAGGATTTATTTTTTCAAATATATTTTTAATTGGTGCATCATAACTCTGCGCAGCTTGGTTTAATGCACTATCTCTTAAAAAAATTTTGTAAATAATATTTGATTCCATATGGGTATCCTTATTATCTTGTTAGAAAAATAAAATACATAATTAATCCCATAAACACAAACATTATTCCAACATAAATAATTCGGTCGTTTTTTGTTAAAATTCTAATATAATTATTAAAACTTTTATTATTATCATTATCATACATAAGAGTCGTCATATCATTAATAATTTGTGTCCAAACAGTAAAAAAATTTTCGAACAAATTTTTTATCGAAAGATTATAAATTCTTTTATCATATTGTTCTTTCTTTCTTTGTTCATTCTCTAGTATTGTATCTGAATATAATTTTTTATATGACTCTGCCAATTTCAGCTTTTGAAAGTCAGATAATGTATAAGTATTAGCATTTTCTAAAATATCTTTTCTCATGATTAATTTAATTCAGAAAGTTTATTTCCACGAATTCCAAATCATTCTCTACAAATGCTTCTTTAAGTACTTCATTAATATGACTGACTACAATCACTTGTGGTAATTCTCCATTTATGGTTGGACTATTATTTTCTCCTCTTTTTCGCATAATTTTATCATAATCCTCTTCATTATCCTTCGGAATCAAACAGAGGCGAACCCCAGCCCTTTTTGCTCCCTCTAATTTTGCCTCTAAACCTCCAATTGCATGCACATTCCCATGCAAATCAATCTCCCCAGTCATTGCTATATCATTTCGCACTTGAATATTACATAAGCGGCTAATTATCGCGGTTGTTATTGTTATTCCGGCACTCGGTCCATCTTTTGGCGTAGCAGCTTCTGGGCAATGAATATGTAATCCAAAATTTCCAAAATTGGACATCTCATCATTTATTTCTTTTTTAATATTTTTTGGAATAATATTCCATGCAAGAGTCTTTGCACACATCATACTCTCCTTCATTACATCACCCTGTTGCCCAGTTAATTCAAGTGATAATTTACTGTCACTTGGTGTTTTAACACACTCTATAATGGTTATTCCACCTGTTCCCGCCACGGTCGCGTATAGCCCATTAACGAAGCCAATTTGTGGCAATTTGGCTATTCGTTTTATACTAACTTTGGGCTTATCATTGAATAATTCTTTGACATATTCTTCCGTGATTTCGAATGGTAATCTAATATTATCATCCGTAATTTTTTTAAGATTAATCTCGCGGACCAATTCAAATATTTTCTCCCGAATCTTTCGAACACCGGCTTCATTTGTGTAATTGGAGATAATATATTTTATAGTATCTTTTTGTATAAGGATATCACCCCGTTTATAGCCCACTGTCTCCAATATTTCCGGCAGTGAGTAATCTTGGACAATATGTATTTTCTCATTTAATGTCAGCGCCTTAACATTTATTTCTGTAATTCGGTCGCGAAGTACGCGGTCAATTGCATTGGCATCATTATATGAAAATATAAACAGAACTTTGCTCAAATCAAACTTAATCCCGGCGAAATACTTGTCTGTAAATTCATGATTTTGGGAAAAGTCCGTCAAGTGCGTCAAAATTCCAATAATTTCGCGCCCATGGTCCGTATTAGAGACCTTATCTATTTCATCTATGTAAATAATTGGGTTCATACATTTTGTCTCCATTAATATATCCACTATGCGCCCCCAAGTGGAGCCCATATAAGTATATGAATGCCCCTCCAATATGGCGCCATTACTGCTTCCTCCCATTGGAAGAAAACCAAACGGGCGCGGATTTCCGTCTTCATCTAGAAAACATTTTGCAACTCCTTTCTTCGCAATCGTTGTTTTTCCAACACCGGGTGGTCCCTGAAATCCAAATACTGTGCCTTCCGTCTTCCCATTCATCCATTGGGCAATTAATCTCTCCAATTGTGTCTTCGTCTCTTCTTGTCCATAGACGCAATCATTAAGATTTTTGCGGACTTTCTCCAAATACTCTTTTTTGGATTTCTTGTAAAAAATCCATTCTTTCCAGAGCTCCAAGAAACTAGTAGCAATTGCTATGAAAATATTTTCGCTTTCAATCAAAAAATTTACTAGGTCCAATTCTTCGTTATCTTCGCTCAATTTATCGATTTTATCCAAAAATTTACTGCAACTATCCACTAATAAATAATCATCATTCTCTAATTTTTCTGTATATAAATATATTGTTTTCAATAAAGATTCAAATTTTTTCAGAAATGTATCGATGGATGATTCTATTTTATCATTAATAAATGTTCTTAAGTGTTCATCCAGATTTTTTTTTATATATTCTTCATAATCAGTCACTGGTTCATATATAAATAGATTCTTCTTTGTATTTTCTACAATTCCACCTAATTTCTGATTAAAATGTTCCAATTTACTTAAAACTGGCTCTTTCTTATAAACTCCAAACGGAATTTTTAGCAAACCATCTAAATATTGCTGGGCTTTGGCACTACTCTCTCGAGAACCTTTTGTCTCTTTTAATTTTTCAAGAGCTTTCGTTTTAACTGCATCAGATGCTTTCAACATTGCAATACGTTTTTCATATGGAATATCATCCTCTGTTAAGGCATGAAGTTGCGTTATTTTGGTCTCCATATTTTTGAAAGCAATTCGGAATAATTTTTGGACAGTGTAATGCAGGGATTTATATATTTCCTCTGCCATTGGCTGGGGTTTCAGCAATTCACTGGTATTGCAAATCATGTCGTAAATAATATGCGCCAGGAATTGGTCTTCGCTGTCACTCAAAAGGAAGAGAGTTAAAATATAGCGCTGTTTTTCAGTATTACCAGTAATAAATTCTTTGACTAAGAGGGAAAGTGGCTTGGTTTTGTATTTTTGGAGGTCGCGATTGGCGCTCACGATTAATTCACTAATTTCTTGTTCTGTGCAAATCATGAAATCTCTTAAACTAACCTGTGCAAGAAAACCATTTTTAAAATGTGGCTCATAAGCCAAATTCTTTATTAATTCCTCTATTCTAGAATGTTTCTCACCAAGTGTTCCTCCAATGCGCATAATATTAAGTGGGTCCTTTTTGAAATATCCACTCACGATAACACAAACGGATTCTGAAGAAATTGGGAAATGAATTTCGGCACCCTCTATTTTTTCTAGAAAAGACTTTGTTGCAGCCCCTGGCAATCTTTTGGCAATTGGAAGGTCTGTTGATGGTAACTTTTTATCAGTTGTAGCTGCAGTTGGTATGAAGAAATTATCGTAGAAATCCAGAAGTTTCTGGTATTTGTCTGAAAGAGTTGTTTTATACTCGTAGCCAACAAAAATAGAAATTAACTGTGAGCATCTGCGGCAACCACTTTCTTGGATAAGCTCCTTAAGGGACTCCCTTATTTCATAATATTTTACTAAGGTTTGCTCTAAAGATTTTTCATCAATTGACTTGTATTTTGTTAGTAATTCATCTAATCTTTCCATTAGGCTACTATATTTATCCTTTTTGAATACCTTATTTTCGTAATTATTCTGAATACTTGACATAGTTGCAAAAAGTTCATTGTATAGGCGGCGGCTTTCTATGGAAATTTTATCCAATATTATTTTATTCATAATATTTTTTGGGTCAGAATTATTTTTAATCATTATAATAAAATAGAATAGAATAAAAAAATTGATGGGTAAAAATAATTAATTTTACACTTTTATTCAAAAATGTCTTTAAAATTGAGACTAACATATGAACTGAAAAATACGGGTAGTATTGGTTCAGGTTTTGGACTGGATGCTAATCAAACTTTGCGAGGTGCTTTAACGCTTTGTAATAAGATTCCGCCAGAAATTTTCCATGAGATTATTCAGAAATTTTTTTCTCTTGTTGTTTTTTCACCATCGCTGGTGAAAACTTTAGTCAGAAGGCTAATGTATTTACCGGATTCTCAATCTACTTCTTGCACCCAATGGTTAGCCCATTTGGTTTCAAGGAGAATTTTAAAGAGGATTGAGTACACTCAAGTACCATTTGCGGTTTTTTCATCTTATTTCCCAGAGGATAACCCAAATTTGCGGCAATTTAGCTTTGTTGTCAGTAATAAGCTTTCTCCTTTTCTTCATGGAAATTTGAGTCTGTCTTTGACTCAAATTTTTGAGATTCTTTGCTTTCTTAATCATCATTTGACAACAACACTCTCAAAAATTCAAGCTATTGCCAGCGAAATTAACGCTGATGGAAGATTTGATGGTGACTATTCCAATGAATTTGATGTTATGTATGATTGTTTTGTTTTTTTCAATGAATCAATCAGATTATTTGGTATTTTACTGGAATATATTGAGCCAGCATTGCCAATATGTCAAAGAATCTTTGAACGCTACAAAAAAATGTTGCTGTGAATGTGTGTGAAAGTCATGCAAAATAAATATAAAAAAATGATTGTAAAAATTATAAATTTTTCGCTAATTTGTTAAAATGTCTAAAAGATTTAAAAATATTACTGATACTCGTGACCAACACTTATGCGTTGGTAATATACGAGGATTTGGGATTTCTTGTGTTGATACTCGCCAAACTGTTGCAAGACTTAATGATGCAATTTCAGCAGAAAAGCTCTTTCAAATTGAAAATGTGGTGTCATCTCTGTTCAGAAATTCACCAAAAATGATGGTATTTCTAGCCAGAAGGTTATCACATGTTCCATATGAAGAATCTCAAAGGTTTGGCAAAAGGATGATGCTTTTGGTTTTGAAAAGAGTCTTTAAGACTCTTAAAAATCCTTTTGAACTTCCGACACTTCCCCCCCAATATGTTGAGTATTATGATTACCAACCAACTCATCCTTATTTGAGTCATTTTATCAACGCAATTGAGTCAAATTTTGTTCCTTTTCTTCGCGGAGACAAGAGTCTATCTTTAACGGAGATTATTGATATTCTATCTATTCTCAAACATCATTTGAATATTGCAGATGAAAAAATGCGATATAATGTAATGATAGTTGACTCAGGTGGACAAGGTTCAGATGCTTTATGCTCAGACATACGATTTGTTTGTGGTATTGAGCGTTCTTTTGAAGAGCTGCAAGACTATTATGCAGCCAAAGAATCAATACATGTCATCTATGATTTGTTGAAAGGAATTGAGCAGATGCTGTCTAACTTTTCATGCAAATTTGAATTGTACTTGAAAATGTACAATAAATTTTCAAATATATAAAATATCCAAAAAAATTATGGGTAAAATATTTATTATAATTGATTTATTTTCTGAAATAAATTTTTAGGAAATGCAACTTGTTTGACGACTTCGGCAAGCATAAACTCTTTTGCATTATTCTTACTTAGAAAGAGCTTTTTTGCAATTTCTCATGATTTGAATTGCAGCAGTCTAAATCGATTCATTTTCATGATTCTGAAGAGACTTTTTAAGCTTCTCCAGAGTAGCCCTCATGAGGTCGCTGACATTGATGCAGCCTATTGTGCGCGTGATGCTCTATTAAACTTTTTGCATAGAATTGATAGTTTTATGCAATTCTTTTACTTTTCCATTCGAAGGCAAATACAATCGTCTTTTTCCAGATTACGATAGTTTCTGCACATCTTGTAAAATTTATAAATTTAGTATCTGCTAAAAAAATTATGAATCATATATGAAATTTTCTATATATGATTTTTCTAGTGCTCCTATCCGGGTTTGAACCGGAGACCTATGTGGCATAAGCACATCGCTCTACCAACTGAGCTATAGGAGCAAGAAGTTTGGATGGAAAAGCCATCCTTTACGTAAAATACATAAAGCATGGTGGCGCTCCCAACAGGGGTCGAACCTGTGACCTTTTGGTTAACAGCCAAACGCTCTAACCAGCTGAGCTATGGAAGCTTTTTAAAGAAGTGGATGACGAAGCATCCTTTATATGAAACATACAAAGGATATAATATTCTAAATATTCTTTTTTTC
>Ga0247843_1008538_pt1 | contig 11887 bp, 21 predicted proteins | sample LaCruzMarch2017__FD_192420 | JGI IMG/M metagenome (GOLD analysis project Ga0247843, IMG submission 192420) | Freshwater microbial communities from meromictic Lake La Cruz, Castile-La Mancha, Spain - LaCruzMarch2017_8m | ecosystem: Environmental > Aquatic > Freshwater > Lake | place: Spain...
CCAACCTCAGGTACGGCGACGCTTCATCCTCACCAACTCAGCCAGCGGCGAGGCGATCGTGAATCATCCGGCCGGTCGCGCCCGGGCTCGGATCACGGTTGCGGTGACCCCTCACCCAACCCTCGAGATCGCTCCGATCGCGCTCGAGCGCCCGGACTGGGGCGGCGCCGTCATCTCAGGGCTCGAGTCCGCGGTGGGCCTCGACGGAACGGGTCCACACCCCCTCCTCAATGGGCATGTGAGCGTCACCGGCATCGAACTGCACGGGACGGACATCGTGCCGATCATGCTGCGCGACGCCGCAGAATGGGCAGCGCTCCGAGCCTTGGGTCAAGGAGCCTTGATTCCTGCCGAGCCATGGGTGCGGCTCGAGGTGATCGCACCCGACGCCGCGATCGGGCGCCTGGTTGGCGATCTGGCACGTCGCCGCGCGCGGGTGAAGGGGTCCGAGTCCCGCGGGGCCGCGCAGATCCTCACCGCAGAGGTTCCGCTCTCGGAGTTGATCGGCTTTGCAAGCGACCTGCGCAGCATGACCGGTGGCAGGGGTCAGTTCTCGCTCGTTCCGTTGGGCCACCGCGCCGTGGACGTTTAGTTCAACGATGGCAACCCAACGAAGATACACACGATCACGACCGGGTGCTCAGCCCATTCCGAGCCGCCGTCACCGGGATTCAAAACAGGTTGGTATTTCCCGTTGACAGCCCAACCAAACGCCCTGTAGAAGCCCGCCTCCGTGAACACGGCGCCTACGCGCCACCAGGCACGGCGTCCGGAGAGACTAATGGCTCAGCGCATCCGAATCCGCCTCAAGGCGTACGACCACAAGCTGCTCGATCAGTCGGCAACCGAAATCATCGACACCGTCGTCAGGACGGGGGCGAAGACGGCGGGACCGATCCCGCTGCCGACCAAAATCAACCGCTACACGGTCCTCCGCAGCCCGCACGTCGACAAGAAGTCGCGCGAGCAGTTCGAAATCCGCACCCACAAGCGGTTGCTCGACATCCTCGAGCCCACCCAGGCGACACTCGACGCCTTGATGAAGCTCGACCTGTCGGCAGGTGTGGACGTCGAAATCAAGACCTGACAGAGTGCCCCTCCCTGGGTCGGTTGCCAAATAGGCGCTCCGATACCCCCTCCCGACGCCAAACGGCGCTCCGGAGGCAGCGGCCGCGCTCGATGCGGCTGCCACGCCGCCCGGCTTCCGAGCCGGCGGACGAACGGCAGTCCTCATCAAGTACCGTCGCACAGAAGATATAGCATTGACCATCTAGGCAGGTGGTGTTACCACCCGCCGCCTTCGCGCCCCTGGCAACGTTCAGGGTCGCTCACTGAGGAGCCGACGCAATGCCCGTCGTACCCGTGTATAACCTTGAGCGCAAACAGGTCGGTACCTTCGACCTCAGCGACGCCGTCTTCGGGACAGAGGTCAAAGAACACCTCTTCCACGAAGTGGTTCGTTCGCAGCTCGCAGCGGCCCGCCAGGGCACTCATGCGACCAAAGAGCGTAGCGACGTCGCCGGCTCGGTCAGGAAGATCTACAAGCAGAAGGGAACCGGCCGCGCTCGTCACGGCAACCGCAAGGCGGGTATCTTCGTCGGCGGCGGAACGACCTTCGGCCCACATCCTCGCGAGTACATCCTCAAGGTCAACAAGAAGGTCCGCGCTGCGGCCCTTTGTTCGGCCCTCTCGCGTCGTGCGGAAGAAAACCAGATCGTCATCATCGACGACATGACCCTTCCGGCCATAAAGACCAAGCAGGTCGCGGGTCTGCTCAAGCGGTTCGAGGTCAAGAAGGTGCTCATCGTCGATGTGCACAACGAGAACCTCCAGCTCTCGACGCAGAACCTCCCTCACGCTCAGTTCCTGGCTGTCGGTGGCATCAATGTCTACGACATCCTCAAGCACGACACCGTGTTCCTGAGCAAGGCCGCCGCACAGGCGCTCAACGAAAGGATGGCGTGACATGTCGAACTCCATCTACAAAGTGCTCAAGCGTCCTCTCGTGACCGAGAAGACCAACGCGTTGCGCGACGCCCACAACGATTTCACCTTTGAAGTGGCGACCGACGCCAACAAAGTGGAGATCCGCCAGGCCGTCGAGACACTCTTCACCGTCAAAGTGAAGAGCGTCCGCACCGCCATCATCCGCGGCCAGTACAAGCGCACCAAGCGCGGCTACGGCCAGAAGCCCAACTGGAAGAAAGCGATCGTGACCCTGCACGAGGGTCACACGATCGAGCTCTTCGAAGGCGTCTGAGGATACTGCGATGTCAATCAAGCGCTACAAACCGACCAGCGCCGGCCGCCGCAACATGAGCGTCGCTGGCTTCGAAGAAGTCACCAAGACGACGCCCGAGAAGGCGCTGCTCGAGCCCATCAAGAAGAGCGGTGGGCGTAACAACCACGGACACATGACGATTCGCCACCGCGGTGGTGGACACAAGCGCATGTACCGTGTCATCGACTTCCGCCGCAACAAAGTGGGCGTGCCCGCGAACGTTGCAGCGATCGAGTACGATCCGAACCGGACGGCCCGAATCGCACTCCTTCACTACCTCGACGGCGAGAAGACCTACATCCTCGCGCCGAGCGGACTGAACGTGGGTGACCAGGTCATCTCGTCCAAGAACGCAGACATCAAGCCTGGCAATTGCCTCCCGCTCGAGTTCATCCCGACGGGTACGATTGTCCACGCCATCGAGCTCCGCCCCGAGAAGGGTGCACAGCTCGCTCGGTCGGCCGGGGTCTCGGCCCAGCTCATGGCGAAAGAGGGCAAGTACGCACTCCTCCGCCTGCCCTCGGGCGAGCTGCGCAAAGTCCTCCAGACCTGCCGCGCCACCATCGGCGCGGTTGGTAATGAAGAGTACCAGAACATCCTCTGGGGCAAGGCCGGACGCGCTCGCTGGAAGGGGCAACGCCCTCATGTCCGCGGCGTCGCGATGAACCCGATCGACCATCCTCACGGTGGTGGTGAGGGTCGTACCTCCGGCGGTCGTCATCCGACGACTCCCTGGGGTAAGCCGACCAAGGGCTACAAGACGCGCAACAACAAGAAGACGGACAAGTACATCGTCCGCCGTCGCAATTCTAAGTGAGGTAGGGCGATGCCGCGCTCAGTCAAGAAAGGGCCGTTCGTCGATCTCCACCTGATGAAGAAGGTGGATGAGTGCATTCGGACCAACAGCAAGAAGGTCATCAAGACCTGGAGCCGTCGGTCAACCGTTCTTCCCGAGATGGTCGGTCAGACCTTCGCGGTGCATAACGGACGCAAGTTCCTCCCGGTCTTCGTGACCGAGAACATGGTGGGTCACAAGCTCGGCGAGTTCGCGCCGACCCGCACGTTCTACGGGCATGCTGCCGACAAGAAATCCAAGAAGAAGTAAGAGGCGTACGCCGAGGTCCTATGGACCCGTCGTCCCGAGGAGAGTCCCGTGGAAGCCAGAGCCACTCTCAACAATCTACGCGTAGCACCGCGGAAACTCCGCATCGTGCTGAACGACGTAAAGAAGGCCGAGGACGCTGAAATCGCCCTCGCACGCCTGAAGTTCGCAGACAAGTATGCGGCGAAGACGCTCCACAAGCTGCTCGCCTCGGCCGTTGCGAACGCCGGCATCAAGTTCGGCGTCAACGAGCCCAACCGCCTCTATATCAAAGAGGCGTTCGTCAACGAAGGAACGACCATGCGTCGTTTCCGCCCTCGCGCCATGGGGCGCGCTACTCGCATCCGCAAGCGGACCAGCCACGTGACGATCGTCGTGGCTGAGCTCGCATAAGGGGACTGACTGTGGGCCAGAAGGTTCAACCAATTGGATTTCGACTCGGTGTCACCAAGACCTGGGCGTCGAAGTGGTACGCAGAGAAGGGCTATGCGAAGTGGCTCGCCGAAGATCTGACGATCAAGCGCATCATCAAAGAAAAGATGGTGCATGCCGGTATCGCCAAGATTGAGATCGAGCGGTCTTCGACCAAGTGCACGGTGAACGTGCACACGGCGCGCCCTGGTATCATCATTGGGAAGAAAGGCCAGGGTGCCGAGCTCCTCAAGACCGACATCCAGAAGCTGACCGAGTCGAAGGTCTATCTCAACATCCACGAGGTCCGGAAGGCCGAGACCGATGCCCAGCTCGTCGCGGAGAATGTCGCGACGCAGCTCGAGCGCCGGGTTTCGTTTCGCCGGGCCATGAAGAAGGCCGTGCAAACGGCCATGAAGTTCGGGGCCAAGGGCATTCGCCTCAACGCCTCGGGCCGTCTCGGTGGAGCTGAAATGTCGCGTCGCGAATGGTATCGCGAAGGACGAGTTCCGCTTCACACCCTGCGCGCCGACATTGACTACGGCCTCGCTCTTGCCAAGACCACGTACGGCATCATCGGTGTCCAGTGCTGGGTCTACAAGGGCGACGTTCTCAAGGAACGCCGCAAGCTGGCGCAGCGCCGCTGAGCGCCAACCGCGCTCGCTGTACTGCCCGACTCCGAACTGAGGAGCCCGAGAGATGCTCTCCCCGAAACGAACAAAATTCCGCAAGATGCAAAAAGGCCGCGTGCGCGGCCTGGCGCGAGTCGGCAGCGACGTGAGCTTCGGCGATTTCGCGCTGCAGGTTTGCGAAGCCGGCTGGCTCTCAGCCCGCCAGATCGAAGCGGCCCGTATCGCGATGACCCGCTTCATCAAGCGCCGCGGCCAGATCTGGATCCGCATCTTCCCCGACAAGCCCATTACCAAGAAGCCCGCCGAAACCCGAATGGGTACCGGTAAGGGTGCACCCGAGTACTGGGTGGCTTCGGTCAAGGCCGGTCGCGTTCTCTATGAGATGCGTGGCGTTGACGAGGTGACTGCGCGAGAGGCCTTCCGTCTCGCCGCCGCCAAGCTTCCGCTCCCGACTCGCTTTCTGAAGCGCAATGAGGTGGTGGTATGAACGCCGCAGATCTGAACACGCTCGACCTCACCACTCTGAAGGCGAAGGTCAAGGAACTCGAGGAAGAGGTCTTCCGCGTCCGCTTCCAGCACGCGACCTCGCAGCTCCAGGATTCCTCGAAACTCCGAAAGACGCGTCGCGAGTTCGCTCGCGCATTGACGGTCCTCCGGCTCAAAGAGCTCGGGAAGTAACGGCCCAGGCCGACCAAAGGACGAGAGACGATGTCGACCCAAGGCAACAAAAAGACCCTGATCGGGCTCGTGTCGAGCGACAAGATGGCGAAGACCGTCGTGGTCGAAGTGACCCGTCGGATGCGGCATCCGGTCTACCACAAGTACGTGCAGAGCCGTCAGCGCTACAAGGCACACGACGAGACCAACGACTGCAAGATCGGCGACCGCGTCGTGATCGAAGAGTGCCGGCCGTTGTCGCGTGACAAGCGTTGGCGCGTGAAGACGATCATCGAGCGCGCCATCTGATACTCCACCCCGCGGGTGCCTTCCGTTGACGAAGGCCCTGAGCGGATACGCGCCCCGCGCGGACCAGGAAGACGACAATGATCCAAATGCAATCCACTCTGGTGGCCGCCGACAACAGCGGTGCGAAGCGCCTCATGTGCATCAAGGTGCTCGGCGGGTCGCATCGCAAGTACGCCTCTATCGGCGACATCATCGTGGTGTCGGTGAAGGAAGCGATTCCGAAAGCCAAGGTAAAGAAAAAGGACGTGGTCCGCGCCGTGATCGTGCGGACGTCCAAAGAAGTTCAGCGAGCCGATGGTTCCAAGATCCGCTTCGACGAGAATGCGGCGGTCCTCATCAACAACGCTGGTGAACCCATTGGGACCCGCATCTTCGGACCCGTGGCGCGCGAGCTGCGCGCCAAGCGCTTCATGAAGATCGTTTCCCTCGCGCCCGAAGTGATTTGAGGAGACCTAGAGATGCAACGCATCAAGAAGGGCGACAAAGTCCGCATCATCGCGGGCAAAGAGAAAGGGAAAGAGGGCAAGGTCCTCGGCTTCACCAACGATGGCGCTCGCGTCCTCGTTGAGAAGCTCAATCTCGTAAAGCGCCATACACGGCCGACGCAAAGCAACCAGGCCGGTGGCATCATCGAGAAGGAAGCTGGCATCGAAATCACCAACGTGATGCCCCTCACGCCTAGCGGCAAGCCCACGCGAGTCCAGTTCAGGACAAACGCCGAAGGCAAGAAGGTCCGCTACAGCGCCAAGCACGACGAATACCTCGACTGACGGAGAGCCTGGCATGTCCCGCCTTCTCGACAAGTACAAGAAAGACATCATCCCGGCTATGACGCGGGACTTCGGCTACAGCAATGTGATGCAGGTTCCGAAGCTCACCAAGGTCTCCGTTAACATGGGCCTTGGCGAAGCGGTGCAGAACCCGAAGATCATCGACGCCTGCCTCGAAGAGCTCGCAGCTCTGACTGGTCAGAAGCCCATCATCACCCGTTCCAAGAAGGCAATCGCCGGCTTCAAGCTGCGCGCTGGTCTTCCGATCGGTGTGACGGTGACGCTTCGCCAGGAGCGCATGTACGAGTTCCTCGACCGGTTGTTGACCCTCGCACTTCCCCGGGTTCGTGACTTCCGTGGCATCAACCCCAAGGGGTTCGATGGTCGCGGCAACTTCACGCTCGGGCTCAAAGAGCAGATCATCTTCCCCGAGATCAACTACGACAAGGTCGCAAAGGTGAAGGGGATGAACATCACCGTCGTGACCACCGCCAAGACCGACGACGAGGCGCGCAAGCTGCTTACGTACTTCGGTATGCCGTTCCGGAAGTGACGAGGAACCGACCATGACCATGACCGATCCGATCGCCGATCTCCTCACCCGGATCCGCAACGCGCAGCAAGCCGGGCACGAAGCCTTCAAGGTGACCCTCTCGAAAGAGAAGGTCGCGATCGTCAAGATCTTGAAGGACGAGGGCTACCTCGCTGACTTCTCTGTCGTCGCAGACACGCCGCGCGACGCCATCGAGGTCAAGCTTCGCTACAGCCGCGACAACCTCGGTGCCATCCACGGCATCAAGCGTGAGTCGACTCCGGGCCGTCGCGTTTACGTGACCGCCAAAGAAATCCCCCAGGTCCGCTCCGGACTCGGTCTCGCCATCGTCAGCACCTCGAAGGGGGTTCTGGCGGGTCATGTGGCGCGCGCTGAGAACGTTGGCGGCGAGCTCATCTGCACCGTGTGGTGAGATATTTTCCGGATGACAGGTGGGCGTGTTCGCCTTCTTGACATCTTCCCCCGATTCTCCGCATCCGACGTCTCCGACGTAACGCGACGCCAGAGGAAATCAGAATGTCACGCATCGGAAAAATGCCGATCGAAATTCCGCAGAAGGTCAAGGTGGTCATCACCGGACCCAGCGTCAAGGTGGAGGGCCCTCTGGGCGCCGCCGAGCGCACCTTCCGCGGCGTCAAGTTCGTCAGCGACGGCAAGAAGATCGACGTCACCCCAGTCGACCAGAGCCGCACCGCTCGGGCTCTCTGGGGGCTCTCACGCACCCTCCTCAGCAACATGGTGACCGGCGTGTCGAAGGGATTCTCACGAGTCCTCGAGATCAACGGCGTCGGTTATCGCGCTGAGGTGAAGGGCAGCGAGCTGACCCTGACGCTCGGAAAGAGTCACCCTGTCATCTTTGAGCTCCCAAAGGGCATCAAGGCTGAGGTGGACAAGCAGATCATCCTCAAGCTCTCCGGTACGGACAAGGAGCTTCTCGGCCAGACGGCCGCGAAGATTCGTTCGTTCCGACCGCCTGAGCCCTACAAGGGCAAGGGCGTCAAGTATCAGGAAGAGACCATTCGTCGTAAGGCCGGCAAGGCCGCGAAGTAAGGGCGACATCCATGAAGACCGATAAGCGCACCCCGCGCGAGCGCCGCAAGCTGGGCATCCGGAAGAAGATCTCGGGCACGACTGAACGTCCCCGCATGAGCGTCTTCCGTTCGAACAAGCACATCTACGTCCAGGTCATCGACGACTCGACCGGGAACACGTTGGCGTCCGCGTCAACGCTTTCCCCCGAGCTCGAAGGGAAACTCGAGGGCGACAAGAGGGAAGCAGCCAAGCTCGTAGGCGAGCTGGCGGCGAAGAAGTGCCTGGCCGCCAAGGTCGAGGCCGTCGTCTTCGACCGAAACGGTTTCATCTACTCCGGCCGCATTGCGGCGCTCGCTGATGGCGCGCGCGGTGGCGGACTCCGGTTCTGACCAGTCTCACAGACGGGAGTACGCACGTGGCACGTGAGAAGGGCAATCGTGATAGACGCGACAAGGAAGAGTCACAGGCGGGGAGCGAGTTCATCGACCGCGTCGTGGCCATCAACCGGGTCGCCAAAGTCGTCAAAGGCGGACGTCGGTTCAGCTTCTCGGCCCTTGTGGTCGTAGGAGATGGGCAGGGTCGGGTCGGCGCGGCACTGGGCAAGGCTGGTGAGGTTCCGGAGGCAATCCGCAAGGGCAAGGAACAGGCGATCAAGTCGATGTTCAAGGTGCCCGTGCTGAACACCACCATTCCGCACGAGACCCTCGGTCACCACGGCGCGGGACTCGTCCTGCTCCGTCCGGCCTCCGAGGGTACGGGCGTCATCGCTGGCGGCGCTGTTCGCGCCATCGTCGAGGCGGCCGGCATCCACAACATCCTGACGAAGTGCATCGGGTCGAGCAACTCGCACAACGTGGTGCATGCGACCATGGATGCACTTCGCAATCTCTCGTCCCTCGAAGAGGTGGCGAGCCGTCGCGGTCTGACGCTCGATGAGATTCAGACCCGCCACGTGGCGAGGTAAGTCATGGCTAACGCCAAACCCAGCAAAAGCGAAACCAAGAAGGTCATCGTTCGGCTCGTTCGCTCGAGCTCGAAGGCTGACATGTTCCAGACCGCCAACCTCACCGGGTTGGGTCTGCGCAAGATCAATGACGTGTCCGAGCTCGAGGATACGCCGTCGGTGCGCGGCATGATTGGCAAGGTAAGCCATCTCGTCACAGTCGAGCAGGTCTGAGCAGTCGCCCTTCGGGGCGATCGTTCGTTGAGGGTTCACGGTGTAAGGTGACGAGTCCAGGGTGCCGCGGGGCACCCGCTCTCATCGAAAAGACACGTGAGCCGGTTGGTTGAACACCGTCGGTGGTGCTTGTGGCAGAGGGTCACGGCCCCCGACTCCCGTTGCCGAGTGTGGTTGGGCTTGCATGGGTAGACGATACCTTGTAAAGGCCGCCCCCGGTACCGAGGTTTCGCCGAGTTGGGCGTCGACTGCCCACTCGTCGCAAAATCCACGAATCATCTTCCGCGTGGCCTTCACGGCGCCACACCGGACATCGAGGTCTAGCCATGAACGAACTGAAGAACCTCTCGCCCCGCCCGGGCAGTCAGAAGGACCGCAAGCGCCTCGGCCGTGGGCCGGGCTCCGGACTCGGCAAGACTGCGGGCCGCGGTGTCAAGGGTCAGAAAGCCCGTACTTCTAAGGTTCGCCCTGGCTACGAAGGCGGGCAGACGCCGCTCATCAAGCGTATCCCGATCCGCGGATTCAGCAACGCGCGTTTCCACGTGAGCTACTCACTGGTGAACGTGGTTGACCTCAACGAGTTCGCGCCTGGTACGGTCGTGACCCCTGAGCTCCTCGCGGAGTCGGGTCTGATTCGTAACACCGTTGGTCTGGTCAAGATCCTTGGAACTGGCGACCTCGGGGTGAAGCTCACCGTCCAGGCGCACAAGTTCTCCAAGGGTGCGGAAGACAAGATCAAGGCCAAAGGCGGAGTTGCCGAGGTCCTCTCCTGAGCTGGTAGTAGGGGTAATCGGTGGCAAGCAACATCGCCAATCTAGGCAAAGTGGCAGAGCTCCGCACGCGGCTGCTCTTCACTCTGATGATCCTCGCTCTCTATCGCATCGGCGTGTTCATCGCAGTCCCGGGAGTTTCTCGGGAAGCGGTGGCTGAACGCGTCGGCGGTGGGGATGGTCCGCTAGGGTTGTTCTCCATGTTCTCTGGAGGAGCGCTCGAGCAATTCTCGGTCTTCGCTCTTGGCGTGATGCCTTACATCTCGTCGAGCATCATCATGCAGCTGCTGACGGTCGTCGTCCCGAGCCTTGATCGGCTCAAGAAGGAAGGCGATGCAGGGCAGAAGAAGATCAACCAGTACACGCGATACGGCACGATCATCCTGGCGGTGATACAGGGTCTCGGTCTGTCGGCCTTCATCCAGGGCGCGGACAGCTTCGGCTCTTCGAATCCCGATGCGGTGCTTCAGCCTGGCTTCTGGTTCACCTTCGTCACTGTCGTGACGCTCACCACTGGCTCCGTCCTCCTCATGTGGATGGGCGAGCAGATTCAGGAGCGCGGCATCGGCAACGGGACGTCGCTCATCATCTTTGCGGGCATCGTGGCCCAGCTACCTTCGAGCATCGTCCAGACGATCTCGACGGCGGGCACGCCAGGTGGTCTGCAGTTCCCGATGTTGTTCGTGATCGGCATCGTGATCCTCGGTGTCATCGCCGCCATCGTCTTCTTCGAGCGCGGCCAGCGTCGAATCCCGGTCCGCTACGCCAAGAAGGTCGTCGGGAAGCAGCAGTATGGTGGCCAGAACACCTACCTGCCTCTGAAGGTCAACACGGCGGGCGTCATCCCCCCGATCTTCGCCAGCTCTCTCCTCATGTTCCCGACGATGATCGCTGGCATCTTCCCCGGAACGGGCGTGCAGGACTGGCTCAACCAGAACCTGGCGATGGGCACCATTCTCTACAACGTGCTCTACGTCTCGCTGATCGTCTTCTTCTGCTTCTTCTATACGGCGGTGGTGTTCAACCCGATTGACGTCGCCGACAACATGAAAAAGTTCGGCGGCTTCATCCCAGGCATTCGAGCTGGCAAGAAGACTGCTGAGTACATCGACAGGGTGCTTTCGCGGGTCACGACCGGCGGCGCTATCTACATCTCAGCCGTCTGCGTTCTGCCGGTCGTTCTCCAGGCGGAGTTCAACGTCGGCTTCGCGTTCGGAGGCACTGGGCTCCTGATCGTCGTGGGCGTCGCCCTCGACACGGTCCAGCAGATGGAGAGCCACCTGATCACTCACAACTATGAGGGCTTCGGTGGCCCTGGTGGTCAGAAGGTGCGTGGACGTCGCGCTCGCGGCTGATGCGGCTGATGCGGCTGATGCGGCTGATGCGGTAGATTGATGAGGTGCGGTCGTGGTGACCTGGGCGGGCGTTTGGTGTCCGTTGGCAACATGGCTGGACAAATGGTGTCGACTGGGTAGGACCGATGGTCCACCCAGCGGCAAGAGCAGGCCCGGATTCGTCCGGGTGGCCCGACCCGCTCGAGATGCTTCGGCTTAACGGGTGTAGTCGAAATCCGAAATCTGGCGCTTGCAATCGCAAGACTCGTCAGGTATCCATCCGCGCCCTTTGGCGCCACAGGAGCGAGCCATGAAGGTTCGAGCGTCTGTCAAATCGATTTGTGAAAAGTGCAAGGTCATCAAGCGACGCGGCGTCGTTCGGGTGATCTGCGAGAACCCGCGTCACAAGCAGCGGCAGGGATAATAGGCAATGGCACGCATCGCAGGCGTAGACCTTCCTCGCCGGAAGCCGATCTGGATCGCACTCACCGCGATCTACGGCGTCGGGCAAAAGACCTCTGTCGAGATCTGCCAGAAGGCAGGCATCGACATCACCCGTAAGTCGGATGCGCTGAGCGACCAGGAAGTCGCTCGCATCCGGCAGGTGATCACCGACGGCTATCGCGTCGAAGGTGATCTCCGGCGTGATGTGTCGCTCAACATCAAGCGTCTGATGGACCTTGGCTGCTACCGCGGCCTTCGTCATCGTCGCGGCCTTCCTGTTCGTGGTCAGCGCACGAAGACCAACTCGCGTACCCGCAAGGGTCCGAAGCGCGCTCCGATCAAGAAGAAGAAGTAATAGGTTCGTGCACCCCCTGGGGGTGCGCGTTCTTCCGAGAAACAGGCGCAGTAAGCAGCG
>Ga0247843_1008539_pt1 | contig 11886 bp, 27 predicted proteins | sample LaCruzMarch2017__FD_192420 | JGI IMG/M metagenome (GOLD analysis project Ga0247843, IMG submission 192420) | Freshwater microbial communities from meromictic Lake La Cruz, Castile-La Mancha, Spain - LaCruzMarch2017_8m | ecosystem: Environmental > Aquatic > Freshwater > Lake | place: Spain...
TCATACCATTTGAAAAAGTTTTCTATTTCAGTTATATAACCTCGACTAGTTAAATCACCTGCATGTATTAATATATCACCACCAGTCAAAAAACCATTTAGTTTTTTGTGTTTGGTGTGTGTATCTGATATAAATGTCAACCTTTTTTTCATAATACAAATATAGTAAATTAATTTAAACCTTACAAATTAAAATATATAAAATTATGGTTACGCTTCCTAATAATACAGTTAAAACTGCTTCCAAATCTTTTTCTTTCATTTAATATTTATCAATTTGTATTTTAATTTTTTCTAATAATTCTTCTGATATATTTTCCACTCTTAAAATTTCTTCTAAAAGAATTTTAATATCTTTTTTTGATCGTTCCTTTGCTTTTCGTGTGGTTTTTAATTCAACTTGATGTACGTAATACGAAACTTCATCTACGTTTTTTAATTTTTGTATATATTTTTCGATTCTCTGATCCAATTTTCTACTTCCGTGAGCATCTAACATTATGTCAAACGATTTTAATAATTCATCCAACCGCCCTTTAAGGTATTGTATTTCTCCGTACTTTAAAATATCTTTATCTGTCATATTAATTTATAATTCTTATTTCACTTTCAGTTTCTATTACCACCAACAACCTCAAACACTCCTCTTATTAAAACGTGTCTTGTTCCTTTAGTTATATACTCTTCAGGATTATCTAACACATCATCCAATAACTTGTGAATATCATTTCTCAATGTTTCTTCATTATTAGTACCTTCAAATAAATCTTGAGCCATTTCGGGTGTCCAAGTTAGTAAAATATGTTTTCTTGGTTCAAATGTCATTGGGTCATAAATTGTCGGTACCATGGCGGCACCATTCTTAACAGGTTTAATTAATTGATTTGGCTCGTACATTACAGGTGTTAAACTTATTGAGTACAAATGACACTTACCTTTTATCTTCATTCCTTCGTTATATTTGAAAGTTTGTACTGTTAATGTTTTATCTTCACCCACTTTAAATGTTGGAAAATGTACTATTTCCAAATCATCACATTCTGAAAACGCATCAAGTTTTAATAGTTCATCTTTTACTTCTTCAAGTTCTTTTGAGTTTAAGATTGGGTCCATACCTTTAAGGTAATCAATCGTTGATTCCTCATTTTTTTGGTTTAACTCAGCCTTTTCGTCACAAAGTTTTGTAACAAATTCTTCTAATTTCATTTTTTTCATTTTTTTTATTTTAATTGTTTATTATTTTTAATTTTATTGATATAACCCTCCAATAATACAATCTTTCTTCTAATTCCGATCTTATCCATATCAGCCAACATTATCAAATAATCGTTTAGTTCTTTCAACTGTATTTGTGGTTCAACTTCCTTTTGTATTTCCAAATCAGGAAATGTGTTTTTAATTGCGTTTAGTTTGTGTGTGCTCATAACTTATTCTTTATATTTTCTTATTCCATAACCAACAACTGATTCACCGTCAATCAAAGAACATATCTCAACTTTGAATAGTTTTCTTAATGCGGGATTAAACCACCTTTTGAACCAAATATCGTGGTGTGTCATATCGCCAACTCTAATTGTGAATTTATTTTCATTATTTTATCTACATTATGGACTTTGAAGTCGTCAATAGTATAATCATAAAAATTCTTATTTTCAAGTAGTTCAATGTATGGTAAATTGGTTTCCAATGGTGTTCTATTTATTAGTTCTGTAACAGCATCAAAATGTCTATCATAGATATGAAGGTTTTGAACCAGATGACAAAACTTACCAACCTTATATCCACAATGTCCCGCAACCATCATTTGTAACGCCAAATATTGTCCTTTGTTAATTGCGTTGGCCATTAAATAATCTGACGACCGTTGAATTAAGGTCATATCAAACACTTTATCTTCACCTACCTTTCTAATAGAACAAAGGATTTCATAAGCACAAGGAAATAAACCATTTGTTTCTTCTAAATCAACATACTGATACATACTAATAATGTGTCTCCTACCAAACGGATCCTTAACCAAACCATCAAGTAGTTTATTCATCAAATCATATCTTTTGATTGTTGCCCCATATCTTTGTCCAATACTATTATCACCCACATTCCATTCTTCCCACCAATTAATACCCATCTCACGGGCAACCTCAAGTGATGAACTTTGTTTTTGGTATATCCAAAGTATTTCTTTAATTCCGGTTTTAATCGCGGTATTTCTTAATGTCGTAATTGGAAAATCACCTTTTGATATATCATATTCTTCAAATACTTGTGTTATAAATCTTGAGTGTGCTGGTGTTCCATCGGAGTATTTTGGTCTTGGGTTTTCATCCCAAGAACCTTCTGACATAATCTTTGATAGGTTTTGAATATAATATTTGTCGGCTTTATTCATATCTATTTCAATTTTAACTAAACATTAACCAACCAATTGCTATTCCGGCAAATATTCCAACTAAGGTACCTATAATATACCATTTTTCATTATAATCTTTCATTTCCATATTTTATAAATCCCAAATATCTTTTCTTTTATTCTTTGGAAACCGGTATGAAATCCATAACATTAGTTTTTGTAATAATCTTTTCATATTGGTTTTTTCTTCTGTTTTAGGTTTAGGGAATCTTCCGTGATTACCCATACTATCGTAATCAGTACATTCAATCATTTTACTTAAACATTTATTGAAACTTTGGATTTATATTCCACTCATTAATAAACTCTTCTAAAGTCATTACTCTAACTTTATTTTGATTTGGGTCATCAATAAGAAACTCATAATCAGGTTCTTCAAGTTTATTTGTGTAGAATAAGTAATTATCGTAATAAATTATTAAATTTTCAACCAATTCTGTATTGTCAGGTATTTCAACCTTAATGGGTTCAGTAAAAAACATATTCATCCCAACACCTAAATTAACTTCGATTTCTTTTTCCATCTTTATTTATTTTATATTATTTATAGTTCTAACGATTTGGGTAAAAAAAGAAGTGTTGGGTTCTTTTTTTGTATTTGGATTTCTGGGTATATCTCAGAGAATGTTTTAACATCAAATCTTTTAGTAATTAAATGGTAACCATTTTTTGTTGGTATAACTGAAATGATCTTATCTTGAATTGGTCGACATTTAGTGTTAATGAAAGTCGCAACTTCTTCAACAAAATTTTTATCTTTGGTGTCGATGTCTGTTATCCACCTTTTCTCTTGAGTTTTAATTTGTCCAACAACTGAATCAATAACCCTTTTTGATTTGACACTCCGTCTCTAATACGTTCGGCAAGTGACGCTAACATATTTAACGATACGTCTTTATGATTTTGTTTTTGTACGTGAATGTATGCTCGTGCCTTAAACATTTCACATAACTGTTTAATTTCATCATACCTACGTTCCAAATGTTCAATAGACTCAATACAATACGTTTTAATTGTACGAACTGATTGGTGGTTGTCTCTTTCCCCTTCAGGTTGATCCTTCTTACGTTTAAATACATATAACATATAGAAATCTCCCTGTTCAGAAAAATTCAATAAAGGTTTAATAAGTTCTAAATTATTTATCATTTTTTAAAAAATTAATCCAATTAATAAACCCATAATAAACCCAGAAACAAATAATGATAATGATACCAATATTAGTAACTTTTTTATTTTACTAAAATCAAATGGGTTTTGGTTTGGTGACATCATAGGAAACCCCTTTAACATCTTTTCCATTTCTTTCATCTTGTTCTTATCAAACATCTTGTTGAAGTCGTTGTAATTCATCTTTTGTTTTTTTTATCTCGGTTAATACATTTTCAATCTCTTCTTTCAAATCAGATTTATAAAGTGGATTTTTACTTATACTCACAAGAGAGGTATACCTATAGTTTAATCCTTCAAGATACCCTTTTAATCTTGCTATTTCAGCTTCTTCATTTGTTATCATTTTTCACTACTTTGTAATTATTAATCTCCAACCATCTAAGGAACTCCAATGCTCCCCATTCTTCAGGATCCAATTCACCAAGAGGACCATCACCAAATTGATTAATAAACCCTTGTAGGTAATTATGTTCTATTTCTTCTTCCATTATTCCTCAATCTTATTTATGAATGATATCTCCTGCCGTTTAATTTTAACCAAACGCTGAAGGGGTTCAATAACTGTGTATTGATAACTGTTCCAATATTTATCTGGAGATTTAGTTCTTAATTGTTTTGCAAAATTACTAACCAATTTTAAGGCAGTAAACGTTTGTTGATACGTCTCACAAGAGTCAATTACCTTTTCTATCCATTTTGATATATCACCGTAGTGTGTACTTCTTTGTTCCATTATTGGTTCAATATTTTTAACCTTGTCGGTCCAGTTGGATAACCCATACTTACCGTCGTATCTAAACTCTTTACCAATAAGTGATGACAAATCAAAACAATAGTTATCATCCTTGTTATCAGATATTAATGGATTTTTTTCACCGGTTAATTCCTCATAGTAAGGATTTAACTCACCCGTATATGGATCGTGTGTTGGTATTTTATTTTCCATTTTTAACAATTGCTCGTGTTAACTGATTAATTAATCCCTGAACTTCCCCAAAATTATAAAACCTAACAAAAGGATCGGTATTGAAAAACTCAACATACCAATTATCATCTTTAATCTCCTCATTTGTTGGTGTGATGAGTGTTAGTCCATCAACAATGTCCAACACATAGTAATAAGAGTCGTCCTCATCGTGTTCTTTAATTTCTTCACTTCTTAACCCTAAAAGGATTATTTCTCTTTCTGTCATATTATTTATTTAAAGATTTATCAATTAAAACATAAGGTGGATTAATTCTTACCTCAGTTCCGTCACTATTAAAATAATATGCGGTATCACCATCAAAACTAATAGTATCTGTATACCAAATAGCCGGATGATGTCCTTTATCTGTCATAACGGTACCTTTAATTTTATACCTATATTCATTTTTTCCACAGGAAAATACGAGTAATACTATAATAATACTAATTAACTTCTTCATTCTCCACCAATTTAACTAGATTAATAGATGTTGTAGCAACCACACCATTTGGTAGGGTGTATGTGACTTTTTTACCCCCTAAAAAATAGTAGTCATCTTTTATGGTTGCCTCAACGGTTTTTCCGTCAATTTTAATTTTAATTTTGTTGTTTTTCATATTCCATTATTTTATTTGTAAACATATTATTTTCAGGATCGTGTTTCCCTAAGTTATATGTTGTAAATGTACCATTTTCAAAGTATATTCTCAACATTAAATAACCTAATTCAGAAACATAAATTTTATCAACCTCACCTAACCCTTTAGGTGTTTGAGTTATTACCATTTTTGTCATTTAAAACTTTTTTTAAAATTGTGTTTAACGTATTGTTAATTTGTGATTTAATATCGTTTTCATATTCCAATCTGATTTGTTCTACTTTAGCATCAAACTGTTTTTTAAGCTTAGAAATATCTTTTTCACTAAGTTTAATAATATAATGATATACGTGATTTGTAATTTCAACTCTATTGTCCACGATAACAACAAAGATATCCAAATCTTTATTGATAATGTATCTTTTTTCAGAAAGTGGCGCAATTGTGTACTTAGATCCATTATGGGTGATTAGTTTTCTGCAAATAGCAGTGCATGTCCTTTCGTAACCCAAAATATCTTCGGGAGGTTTGAACCATTTAGTTCCTCGTTCCCATAAATAAAATCTTAATTTTAACTTTTTGACTTTTTGTCTCACCCATTTATCGAATTCCATAAATTTAATCTTTTAATCAAATTTAAGAATTTTTTATTGATTAGACAAATGTTATTTGAATTTTTTGACTCTTTCTTTTGATCTCATTTTGTTGGCGTAGTCCATCCAAACGTTTTTAACCTGAATCCATTCCTTTTTTGGATTGTCAAACTTATTTTTGTTTTCTTCAAACCATTCGTCCATAGCATCACTTAACGATATTTTTTTGGTTTTAGATCTTTTAATAAGTCCTCTAACATATGCAGGAATTTCTTCTTTAGATAATAGATACCCTAAATTGGTATCTTCAACCTCTTCATATGGAACGGACATGTCTTCAAAGTTTTTTTGTTCAATATGTTCTAATTCGTGTTCAACCGTTTCTTTTATTTCTGCAACAAGATCATTCATATGTTTTGGAAAGTCTTGTGGTCGGTAAGTGATTTCAACTTCTAAATCTTGTATGTCTGCACTTGCACTAACAGAGAATGGATGATTAAAATCTTCATCTTTAATAAAGTAACATCTTAAATCAAAATTAGCATAATCATCACCTCTTTCAAATTGTATACCTTCCATTTCAAAATCTTCATTTTTTTTGAATTGGTTAATTATCAATCTTGATAACAATAAAGATATCTTGTCTGATTTTCTTTCATTTATTAGTTTTTGACTAACTCTTTTTATTATATTTTCTATTATGTAGTTTTTTTCCATATAAATAAATATCTATTAAAAAAAAAGTAGTATATTTGAAGTTAAACAAAACAGTTATGAAAAATTTAATCTATGTAATTATTGTTTTTTTATCGTTTAATTCTTTATCTCAAGGAATCACTATTGAAAATTTCAATTCGTCTGAATTAAATCGGGTACTATTAAATGAAATCAATTCTTACCGTAAAAATAAAGGGTTGGATACTTTGATTTACTCCCAAGTTGTTTTTGATAGTCTTTCTTTTCCTAACTGCGTTGAGGTTTCTAATAGTGGGTTATTTTACCATCCGGTAATTACGGAAAAGTGGAAACATTCTATATTAAGAGAAATGATTGTTTCTGAATCTATAGATAGGGTTGGTGGTACAGTTGATAGACATTCTTCAGGACTTCCTTGGCTGGATACTTATGAGAATGCTCTTAGAAGTTATAGTAATTTTACGTCTTACGAACAGATTGCTAAATTTGCCATTAGTTCTTGGGAAACATCTCCTTCCCATAATAGAGTACAGAATTTAGATTTTGACTCAGGGAATTTACCTGGTTTGTTTTCGTGTCATTCAAATTACGGTAAGAATGGTTACGTTTACATTTACATAAACTTTGTTAGAGTTCACAGAAATTAATTATTGTTGTAGGTGTATCATTAAAACCCCTCCAAGAGCGGTTGCATATACTTGTAAGTGGTTAATTGATTCTACGTCAAGCCTTGTTTTTCTTTTTGTATAATCAAGTCCTAAAATACCAATAAATCTATCATCAATAGTTTTAATTGCAAATAGATAACTTGATTTACATCCTGTATCTTCGGCAATATATTTTAATCCGTATGTTGCAATTGTTTCATCTTTGAAGTCAGCTACCTCAATCACATCATGACTTAATAGTTGGTTGATTGATTTTGAGAATAAGTTAACAGGTATGTTGTGAAAATTTGTTTGAACTGATTGAACTCCTGGATGTACAGTTTCATACATTATTGAAAACTTAGCCATTGATTTTCCTGTTGGGTAAAAGTTTCCTCCGTTATGAAATTGTGTAATCCAAACTCTATCGGCATTAAACTCTTCTTTAATGTGTTCTATCTTATTTGTAACAAGTTCAGCAACTCTTAAAGTATCTTTAACCATATCTGGTTTTTCTTTCTTTTCTAATTTACTCTTAATATAAATAACCGCAATTGGTCCAATAACCCCCGTTATAAATGCAATAATAATCCCCACGTATTCACTCATAATATTTTTTTAATTTGATCCAGAATAATTTCTTTTATTTTCTATTTTTTCATAATAACCTTCTTTAGATCCTTTCCAATCCCAAGGCAAATTATTTTTTATATTGTATTCCAATTTATCTTTAGAAATTCCTTTTAATTTCATCATAAGTTTTTTATAAAAAGATTCGTCATTATCATCCTCCTTATCTTTTTCTAATATAACTTTTTTGACAATTCTTGTCAAATCAGTTTCGGTTAATCTTGTAAATCTTTTCATACTAATTAATAAATATATTGTTAAGTTAAAAACCCCCACTTTTGGTGGGGGTTAGTTAGTAATAAAAATTTATTTCTTGTCAACAATAGACCAAATAGCCCCCGTTAATGTCATCGCACCACCAATAATTTCTGTAATGGTTGATTCATCCACAAGTCCTTTCATTACGACGATACCACCAACGAATGTCAACGCATGTCTGATAATACCCATAATTTGTTCTTTAGATAATTTCATAATTTAAATTTTAAAAGTTTATTTAATAATAAATATCACTTAAGTAAGAATAAATATTACTTAAGTAAGTTATAATACTCTTTAAAGTGTTTAATTCTGTCTGTAAGCCCCAATGTTCCACCATTAACTCTCTTTGTTACTGCAGTTACCGTAGCGTCATCAGCACCTTTATCACAGATACTCCAAAGTTTGTTTGAGTCAAAGAAAAAACCAGCAGAAGCCAACGGATATTTAGTCGCAACCAAGTCAGGATTTGCAACACAATCTTCACCAATGAATTTTGTAAAACTTGTATAGTTACCTTTACCTGTTAATTGAATGTAACCTCTACCTCTAAATTTATAACCTTCTTTAGACGCTTCATCACCATTACTCATACGGTTAGCGTAAACTCTTGATGCAATCTTTTCAGGTTGTTTTGCGTATGACTCAGCCAAGTTATCAGGAAAGTATTTACCAAACGTTCTTTTCAATCCATCGGCAGAATAATTTAAATTTTCTGACACAGCTTTAAATCCTCCTGACTCATGTCCACATTGTGATAAAAAGTGAGCAAGTCTAAGATTTGTTGTAATGTTAAATTTCTTTGCAGTTTCCGCTATTTGTAAAATAACAACATCAGGAATATGTCCTTTTAGTTTTTCAATATTCAATCCTGTTACCGGTGTGATAACAACATCTTCTTTAACAACCTGAGTTGTCCCAAACATTTTAACCCAAGTAACATTACCAACAATACCATCAGCGGTTAATCCGTTTTTAGTTTGCCATTCTTTTACTACCGTTTCAGTTTTAGGTCCAAAAGAACCGTCAGCAGTTAATCCTAATTTTTTTTGAAGTTTTTTTACATCGTCCCCTTTCGATCCTACTTTTAATAACATGGTTTTTATATAATAAATATAACAAAAACCTAAAAAAAGTTATTTAGTTTTTTTGTGTTTTAAATAAGAAACCACTAAAATTCCAATCATAATAATTGGGACGATAATTGCAGCGATAATTTCCATAGTATTAAATTTAATATAATTATATAAACAAAAAACAATCCAATCAACTAAATGAACAAGGTGGTTGTTTAAATTAACAACCACCCCGTTTAGATTAACATTAAACCATCTTCAACAAGATGTCTGCTGTCCCCTCCCAAGTTTTGATTTGAGATTTTGGGATCCAAAACTCCATCTCACCTATTTCGTCAACACGTTTCATGTACTCAAAACGGAAAGACTCTGCTTGTGACTTGTCAGTGATGTAAGGAACTCCTACGTGTTTAGCACAAGTCTTACCCAACCCTGTCAACATTGAGAACTCGTCTGTAAGTGTCTTCATGCAACAAGTACAAACTGAACCACGTTTGATTGTAAGTTTCGCTGCGAATTTCACCGCTTTAGGTGAGATAGCAAGAACCTTAGTCACATCCAAAAGGATTGGGTTGAACTTCAATTCGTAAGTCTCCTTAAGGTTTTGTCCCGCCTTACGTCCAATTTTGATTGTGTCGCCGATAGCTGGAATGTTCAAATTAACTGTAGCTGCTTTGTTCTCCTCTTTTTGAATTTGAGAAAGTGCTGCTGAGATTTGTTTGTCAGATAACTTACCGTATTTTGCAAGTTTACCTTTCAACTCGATAACGAAAGAGTTCTCACCCTCGTATGCTGCGATTTTTTTCATATCGTCAGTCATCTCAACCGCCTTATCCTCAGTAGGGTTGTTGAAGATTTTCTCAACTGCGTCTCTTTGGTTAGCCGTCAATGATCCGTATTTAGTCATTGCGTCTTTCATTTTCAAGATGAAAGAGTTAGTTCCTTTGTAGTTCTTTACTTGTGTTGTGATGTCAGTTGTCATATCTTTTCCGTTTTGATGTATACAAAGATATAGCAATTTTTTTAATCTACAAATTTTTTACCTATTATTTTTTAATTCTAACAAATATTGGTAGAGCTCATCTTCTTGTCCGGGTGAATAACCAACATATGATTTAACAATATTACCATAGACATCTAAAATGAAAGTATGTGGTATGTTATTTACACCTAAAGATCTTCTTAAATCGCCGTTCACATCCAACCAAACCTCATAGTCCCAAGAATTGCCTTTAACATATATCTCTACAGAATTTTTAGTTTTTTCATCATCTACTGAAACAGCGATTAGTGTTACACCTGTACTATCAACCCACTGTGAGTAAACATCATTAATTGAATTTAATTCTTTTTTACAAGGGGCACACCAAGTAGCCCAAAAACTAATAACAACAGGTCCTTCATACTTTAATTTAGACGTATTTACCACTTCACCTTGTAATGTTTTTATAAAGACTGCCGGTAGTTTTCTTAATGTGGTATCAATTTGTGTCGATTGACCAAATAATAAGAACGGAATTAAAAATAGTGTTATCAAAAATGATTTCATAGTTTTATTTTTTTAATAAATTAATTAATACTCTTGAGGTTACGGAGTTAATTATAAATTGAGCACCTCTATCTCATTTTGTTGTCAGTAAAGGATTCGAACCAATGACACGTCCATAAAAGGGATTGCTCTAACCAACTGAGCTAACTGACATACCTAATAATAAAACATTAGTTTTACATTGTCAAGTGTGGTCCTTGTAGGGCTCGAACCTACGACTTCAACATTATGAGTGTTACACTCTGACCAACTGAGTTAAAGGACCTAAGTGATGAAGATTTCTAGCCAACATAAGATTACCCCTACGTTCCGTTTCTTTTGTTTTCGGTACTTCATCTTTACAAGTATGAGTTAGTCTTGTACCACCATTCACGGACTTCCGATTTCCCAATGGTTTTTACCGTCCTATCGGAGTCAGGTAACCGCTGATGTCAGGGAGGGATTCGAACCCACAATGATCAACCTTACGACTCCATAGAACCCACAAGTGTCTGGAACTATTGGTCTTGGGGACTCGGCACCATGCCTCATTACACTCCTGACAAGCCCGACTCTTCAGCATTCTACTCCCATCTACGAGGAATTGTATCTAACTTAGCCCGTTACTCACCGCTGTACAGGTACTGAAGTTTGTCGTTGGTACTCGAAGAGGGACTCGAACCCTCACAACCCAATGGTCAACAGAGCTTAAATCTGTCGTGTCTACCAATTCCACCATCCGAGCATTTTAAAGAGTTATTTTCTCTTTCTTACCATAAAGATAAATAATATAAACAATACAAACAATATTGGTGTCATAATTTTAATTTTTGTAGTCAGGACAGGATTCGAACCTGCATAAACCAGTTGTTGCTGATTGCTTTCCTATTGATTGCGTCCAACCAATTCCGCCACCTGACTATTTTATTATTGTATTCCACTTAAAGTTAAAAGTTCATCTCTAGTTAGTGAATTATAACAATAAATAACTTTTTCTATAGTGTTAATACCGTTATCATCTTTTGGGAAAAACATATTTTCCAACCAATCCATTTGATTATCATTAAGATTATCCCACCAAGCTTCAATTTTAATTTCTCTTTCTGTTTTTGTCATATTATTTTAAGTTTAGTAGCCCGACGGAGAATCAAACTCCGATTGTCCGGATGAAAACCGGATTTCCTGATCATTAGAAGACCGGGCCATTTAATTAATAAGTTTGGCGGTCTCGAAGGGAGTCGAACCCTCTTTTTCGTTTATCTACTTGCTACCGTGACAGGGTAGTGCACCAACCGTTATGCGCCGAGAC
>Ga0247843_1008540_pt1 | contig 11886 bp, 5 predicted proteins | sample LaCruzMarch2017__FD_192420 | JGI IMG/M metagenome (GOLD analysis project Ga0247843, IMG submission 192420) | Freshwater microbial communities from meromictic Lake La Cruz, Castile-La Mancha, Spain - LaCruzMarch2017_8m | ecosystem: Environmental > Aquatic > Freshwater > Lake | place: Spain...
CGGAGCAACCACCGCAGGGGTAGCCACGACGGGCGTGGGCACGGTATCGATCGAGATGAAGTCTTCTTCGCCTGCTTCATCGACGAGAGGTGGAGCAGGTGGAGCTACGGGGGTGGGCTCTGAGCTTACGGTGTAGCGATTGACGGGGATCGCTTTGCGCACAATCACGCCATGATCGGACTGAGCGCGTTCGCGGTCCATCGCGCTAACTTGTGTTTTGCAGTGACGCTGGCGGAGGGCGGCCGCCGGGACTTTCGTGAGCAGCGACGAATTCCAAATCTTCAGCAGGTCGGGACGCTTGATCTTCGCAAGAAGTCCGTTTGCGCCGCCGAGTGCGAGATCAAAGTCCGGTTTGGGCTGCATGCTTCTGGCTTCGATCAGTGCTTTGGAAATTTCGATGCCGAAATCTGCGACCGCTTCGAAGTTTTGTTCCACAGAGGGGTTCGGAGATTTAACGTTGGCGAGCATCGCCTTCCTGAGATCCTTAGACTTGAGAGAAATGTGGCGAATATCGGGGCTTGCAGCAAGATTGTTCTTCATCTGCTCGAAGAAACGACGGAAGTACCATTCCGCGTCTTTGTCTTGGCAGGCATAGAAGGAAGCGTAGTCGCGAGAGAAGTTTCCGAAGATCTCTTTCTCTTTAGTGCGATCTGTTCGCTGTGGGAGAAGGCGCTCGAAGAGATTCGGTTTTTTCTGTTTTTGTGTCGCGTGGTCTTTTTTCTTGGGGCTCGCGGCCAAGAGTGACGAGGCAGTTCCGGCGACAGCGAGAATCATCGAGAGGTTGAACGCAGCACGAACGAGTGGCGAGCGAATTTGCATATAGGGAAGAATACGGGATGGGGAGATGCGTGGTCAAATTAAGGATTGGTTAAGATGCGTGACTAAGTTGTTGGAAGTTGGAGGGGCGCGAAGGCTCCAGAGTTCTTTCGGCGATCTCGAAACGTTGTGGGCTTGCGTCGCTACTGAGCGGGAGCCGTGAGGGTAATTTCTTTCAAATAGAAATCCATGTTTCTTAGGACCTTGAGGCTAAACGCCACAAATACAAGGCCAATTAGAGGACGCTCTAGTTTCATGCACCAAGAATACGTTCTGCGAAGAGCGGGGCGCAACTTAAGAACGTATGAAGGGGGGCTACCCCTGACTAGTCGTCGAGTTTTTTGAAGAGGAAGAAAATGCCTAAGAGGCCGACGAAGGCACAAGAAAACATTGTGATTCCTGGGGTCGTGCTGAAAATTTCTGCCATATGTGGGCCCTATTTTAGAATCAATCGCCGACTTGCGAAAGGATTAATTTTTGATGATGCAGGGAACGAGAATCTGGGAAGCGCCGGCGTGGGGAGTTTCGCAAAGGCCTTGGGGAAGCATCGCAGGCCGCCCTCCCAGAACAAGGTAGGCCTCGGTCGGGCGGGGCTGAATTTCATGGATGCGGCGCAGATATGCTCCGCGGTCGAGGTAGCTCAGCTTGAGATCGGTGTACCAGGCCAGTGAAGCGCCGAGAGTGAAGTCGCTCTTTTTGTTGTGGGGCCTTACGAGGGTGAGGCCTTCGAGGGAATGGATTTTTTTGAGGCTTACGAGGGTATCTGCTTCGATTGGCTTGCGAGGCGTGTGTGTCGAGATGGGCAGATACTGGAGGAGACAAACGAGCGCCAAAGAAAGAGCCTGCGTGATGCGCTGAAGCTTCTGCGGGTCTTGGGAAAGCTTAGGGCCGAACTTGCGAAGTATCTCGTCGAGCCCGGCGCCAAGAACGATTGCGAGAGGCGGCATGAGCATGAGCCAATACTGTCCTCCGGTGCGGCGATTTGTGGCGTACATCAGCAGGAAGCTTGCGAAGAAACTGAGAACATAGACCAAGGCAAGGCGATGCTTGCGGAGCGCAAACATCGCGAAGGGCACCACAAGAAGTAGCTTGTGGGTATCGTCGTTGAGTCGACTCCAGAATTTAAGCGACAAAAGGCCCGAGAAATTTACTTGTCTTCCGAATCGCCCGGTGAACTGTCGCGTCCAGTAAATGTCGAAGAACTCCGGCACGGTGCTAAACTGAACGGCCATGAAATACGTGCCTAAGATCGTGAGGCAAACTGCGAGCACGATCGTCGTCATGAGAAACTGAGATGCGGGCCGCGTGCTTCTTTTGAACGCAAGAGCGAGCATAACGAGTGCAACGGGGCCGAATCCTAGGGCGGCGAGCCCCTTTTGAAGGAATGCGAGCCCTAGGAAAAATCCAGCGAGGAGCGCGTTGCGGGTGATGTTGAGATCGTCTTCTTCGAGGGACTTATGAAAGAGCACGATAAAAAGTGTGCCGAAGACGAGGCAGCCTGGATCGAGATAGAAGTTCGAAAAATAATTTGAGAAGACGCCCCAGCTCCACAAGATGAGAACGGTGAAGCTCGCGGCCCTCGCAGAAAAGAGGCGCTCGGTGATCTTGTAGGCAAGCGCAAGAGCAGCGACATAGAAGATGTGGCCTGAGATGCGTGCCGACCAATCGGCTGCGGGCAGGATTTTAAAGATCAGCGCTTGCAGCCAGAAACCTAAATGCGGATGTTCGGCGAAAGGAAGGAAATCTGGAATGCCTCCGTCTAAACGGAACCATTCACTGCTGCGTGCGATGTTTCTTGCTATCGATGCGTAGAGGGGACCGTCGATGCTAATTCCCTGCTCGAAGTTTCTCGCCCCCACGGAGAGGGCGGCGAGACTTAGGAGCCAAAGCAAAAGCCTCACTTGACCTTCAGCTCACCCAACTTCACGCTCGCCACTTTGGAGACGCCGGGCTGTTCCATCGTGACGCCGAAGAGCGCGTCTGCGTGGTCCATGGTCTGCTTGTGGTGGGTGATCATGATGATCTGCGAAGTGTCGGACATGTTGCGGATCTGCTTGTTGAAGCGGCCCACGTTTGCGTCGTCCAGAGGTGCGTCGACTTCGTCGAGGACGCAGAAAGGACTTGGCTTGATGCTGAAGATACCGAAGATGAGCGACACGGCTGTGAGCGCCTTTTCGCCACCCGAAAGAAGGGTAACGGATTGGAGCTTCTTGCCGGGAGGCTGAGCGACGATTTCGACGCCGGTCTCGAGCAGATTGTCGGGATTGGTGAGACGAAGCTCGCCCATACCGCCACCGAAGAGAACGGGGAAGGTCTTCTGGAACGCTTGGTTGACCGCAACGAAAGCTTCGGAGAAGCGTTCGCGTGATTCACGGTCGATGCGCTCAATAGCCGCTTCGAGTTGCTTGATGCCATCGAAGACGTCTTGGCGTTGGATAAAGAGGAATTCGTAGCGCTTGCTCTTCTCGTCGAACTCTTCGACAGCGACCATGTTGATCTTGCCGAGGTTTTCGATGCGGCGGCGCAGTTGATCGGCGCGTTCGCGAGCTGCTTCCGGGTTGGCGAGCTCTTCGGTATCGAGCGGGGTCGACATTTCGGAGAGTTGTTCGGCCGAGAGATGCTCGATGACGATGTTGTACTGCTCGATAAGCTTCTGTGAAAGGTTCTTGAGTTCGACATCGTGGATCGCGAGCTGTTGCTGGAAGTCGCGGATGTCGCTGACGATGCGCTGGTTCTCGCGGTTCTTGGTGTCGAAGAGATTTTCGATTTCTTTGAGAGACGCTTTGCCGAGTTGAGCGCGTTCGAGAAGGTCGACTTCGATCGCTTGAGCGGATTCGAAAGACGCTTGTCCGACAGCGATATCTTCGAGGCGTTTTTCGATCTCGGCTACGCAAGCGCGGATGTCTTGATCGAGTTCGACGAGACGCTCTTCAATTTGAACTTTGCGGTTCGCAGAAGACGATTTTTCTTGTTCGAGGGTCGCACGGCGAGTCTCGGCGGTGCCCAGTTCACGCTCCGTCATGCGATGAGCATTCTGCAGCTCGGAGTGAGTGACTTCGCGGGTGCGTTGCTCGGTGAGCTGAGTTTCGAGAAGAGTTTGGATCTCGAGAACGCTCGTCTCAGAGAGCTGGCGCTCGTCCTCGGTCGTTTGCAGTTCGAGGACGAGTTGATCGATGCGAGCGGAGACTTCGGTCATCTCGGCGTCGGCGCGGGCCAGATCTGCAGTGAGAAGACTCGTCTTTTCCATAAGACGTGCCAGGGACGCTTCGTCTTGGCGGAGAAGGTGCGAGAGGTTCTCGACATCGGGGTTCAGGGCGACGAGCTTTGCAGTGAGTTCGCGGAATTGAGCCTTAGCGTGATTGTACGACTGCATGCAGTCGTCGAGCATCGCTTGGGCCGCTGCAAATTCGCTTTCTAGGGTCGCGGTTTGGATGCGGAGATCTTTGATCTCGCGTTTGCGGTGAACGAGACTGGAGCTTGCCGAGGCATCGCTGATTTCGAGAGCTGCGAGATCGAGGAAGCCTTCTTTCCAGAGGATGTCGCCCTCGAGGGAAACGAGGTTCATCGGCAGAGTTTCGAGGTCGAGTGTAATTTCCTGGAAAGCCTTGCGGTCGCGAACGACCCAGAAATCTTCCAGAAGAGCGAGCCAAGGAGCGTCTGCCGAAACTTCTTCGCTGACGAGAACGTCGCGCATAGGGCCGATGACGTCAGAGCGTGAGAGAAGGTAGTCGCGAACGGACTGGAGCTTGGGAAGCTTTTGTGTTTCGAAGGCGGGGCTGTCTTGTGAGACGAGCATGCCGTCGGGTCCGGGCATTTCAGAGAAGCTGGGGAGAGTTCCGAAAGGCGTCGACGAGAAGGAGGCGCCCGACGGATCCTGATCGCCCGAGTCTTCGCTGGGGATATTGACGTTAGACCAGAATCCCGTCTCGACGGATTCGGGAGCGGGGATTTCCGGAACAGCCATGAAGACGTTCTCAAGCGAGCTCGTGTGTCCCTGGCTCCGAGAGTTCTGAACGCTCAGGCCGGGGATCCAGAATCGAGACTTTTGGCTCTTGGCTTCGGTGTCGGATGCATTGGCGAGGAAGTGTTGCAGATCTTCGATTTCGGTGAAGCTCGTGGCGGCGACGCGCTGGAGGTTCTGGCCGAGCGCGGCTTCGACGGCTTTTTCGAAAGTCGTGGGAACTTTAACGGAATCCAGCAGCAGGCTTTCCTCGAGGCCCTTTTCGCGCAAGTGAAGCGCGAGAGCTTTGGAGGAAGCGTCGATACCTTCGAGATTTTGGTCGAGGGCTTCGAGTTGCTCTTTGCGCACGCGGACGATCGTGAGTTCTTCGCGTGTTGTGTCGCGGATGTGCGAGAGTTCATTGCGGCTTGTTTCGAGGCGGAGAAGTTCGGCATCAACTTCGTTCTTGGCGGCTTCGAGATCGCTTCGTGTGCTGAAGGCTTCCTCTAAGGCCGACATCGTCGAGCGACGGGTGTCTTCTTTGGATTCAATTTCTTGAGCTACGCTTTCAAGTTGAGTTTCGAGCGAGCCTTTGCGACTCGAGAGCTGAGCGAGACTCTTCTGGAGGCCTTGGATCTCTTGTGTGAGACGCGTTTGTTTGAGTTCGATGTCGTGGAGCGAGCGACGAGCGGTTGCGAGTTGTGCGCGGTACTGCTCGGAGCCTTCTTTGATGTCTTGAAGTTCGTTCAGAGAAGCGTCGAGGCGCGCGAGTGTTTCTTCGGACTGCGCATTGAGGGCTTCGATCTGGGCGAGAGCCTCATCCAGTTCCGCTGCGAGAGCGCTTTCGCGGGACTGAAGTGCGGTGAGTGTAACTTCATGGCCTTCGACTTGTTCACGCAGAGAATCTTTGCGTGTGTTGAGCGAACCCATGCGGCCTTCGATTTCTTTGAGGAGGACTTCGGCGTTACGCGTGTTGTGGCGTGCGGTGCCGAGCTCTTCTTCGATTTGTGTGAGATTGATTTCGGACTCTTCGAGTTGGATCTTGAGAGTTTCGAGTTGGGCTTCGTTCTCGGAAACTTGGAAACGAAGACGCTCTACGACCTCGCCGGCTTCGGCTTTGTCGCCGGTACGTGTGAGCCATTCACGCGAAACGAGACGGAGCTCGAGGGCTTTGAGTTCGTCGGAGTAGCTGCGGAATTTCTCGGCCTTGGTCGCTTGCGCTTTGAGAGTTGCGAGAGACTTTTTGAGATCTTTGAGAATGTCGTCGATACGGTCAAGGTTCGTGCGCGAGTTGGCGAGCTTACGCTCGGTCTCGGCTTTGCGAGCCTTGAATTTCATGATGCCCGCGACTTCTTCGATGACCGTGCGGCGCTCTTCGGGCTTTTGAGTTACGAGACGCGAGATCGCGCCTTGCTCGATGATGGAATACGCTTTGGCGCCGAGACCCGTGTCCATGAAGAATTCTTGGATGTCTCTGAGACGGCAAGGAATGCGGTTGATGAGATATTCGGTTTCGCCCGAGCGGTAATAACGGCGAGTGATTTGAATCTCGTTCGACGCTTGGAACTGCGCCGGAAGTTCAGGATCGGTCTCAGGATCGCGCTCTAAGACGAGCGTGACCTCTGCGAGATCGAGCGGCGCATGATCGCGCGAGCCCGAGAAAATGACGTCGGACATGTGAGTGCCGCGCAAGTGCTTGGCCGACATGTCACCCATGACCCAGTAAAGGGCATCGATGACGTTGGATTTGCCGCAACCGTTAGAGCCTACGATAGCCGTGATCGGCTGGTCGAAAGCGATAATGGTTTTGTCTTTAAACGATTTGAACCCAAAGAGTTCGAGGCGAAGAATCTTCACTAGTAATACCTTCCATCCCTAAATTCCCCCAGGAGGGAAGCTAGGCTAAATGGCGCGGCTTGTAAACTCTGGAATGGGGCCCGAGGCCCCATTCATTTAAGGTATTTAGCGAGAGCAGAGCATCTCGAAGCGTATCGTTTGATAGTTGCCGAGCGTGCGGTCTGCTTGAAGACGGGTCGTGAGAGTCAACGTACTCGCGACTTCGCGTGCCGAGCTGCGCGGAATACGAAGTTCGATAGCGGCTTCGTTTGTGTGCATCGTATCGAGGTTGCGAGGTGCAAAACGACCGAGAAGTATTTCACCTTCGGAGTTCCCGTAGAGGCTGCCCACGAAGACAAGATTGTTGATTTGGCTTGCGAACTTCGAGGGAGGATTGAACTCCTGTCCGGGCTTCGCCGGGTCTATTTCGGCGAGAAGGAGTCCTTGGTTATAGCCTTGTTTGTTTGCGGCTTTGTAGTCTTGCTCGGCCCACGAAGGACGCAGGACGTAAGGGCGCGTTTTGTTGGTGTCGTCTGCGCGGTATCCTTTGCAGAAGACGGCGGGAATGTCCTCTAAGGGGGTAAAGGCTTGAGCGGAGAGGGACGGGCCGAAGATCAAAAAAGTGAATAAATATAGATGCCTTAGTTTCATGTTGCGGCGCATTATATTCCAATTCTTATGAGTCGTCAATACAAAGGATGGGGAGCAGCTGACCCCCCTATCGAGAGGAGCCAATCATGGCGCCCTCTAAATCCTGTAGAAATCTGCGGATAGCGAGTAGAGTTCTTCGTCGCCTGAGTTTTGAATCAAGGCTTTGGATTTTTCCACCCAGTTGAGAATCAGTTTCCTTAGGCCTTGTACGTCTTGGAGGCTCATCGAGATCACGGACGAATAGTGGAAATCCTCGGGATTGGTGGGCATCTGTAGATTGGAGAGGCACTGAGTCCGCCAATTGATGTGGTGCTGTTGGATGAGCTTGGAATCGTGAGGAAGGTGGAGGGTGTTGCTTGTGCGTTTGTATGCTGAGCCCGAGATACTTTCGATGAGTTTGAGTTCTTTCAGTGTGGCAAGGGCATTGGCGACGATGTCGGGACTCAGTCGCAGTCTTGTGGAGATTTTTGTAGCGGTGTTGAAGCTGGGGCATCCCACGAGAATGTGAATCGCACTGTAGATCCACGAAGCATAGTAGCGTTCCTTTTCTGCTTCGGAAATGCTGCGTTTTTGCTCGAGGCGTGTCTTGAGCTGCAACCAGCGCGAGCGCATCTCAGCCAGCTCGGCATTGAAATGTTTTTCGAGTTCGTGGGTGCCAGCGCGCTCTTTGAGTACAAGAGTTAAGAAGTACTTTTTCTCAACCGCGTTCAGTTCCAATGTGCGTGAAAGGGCTTCGGCTTGCTCAAGGTTCAGGTTCTGATCCCCGTTGAGAACTTGCGAAATGAAGGCCGGACGACATTGTACCGTTTCCGCCCAACGCGCCTTTATGCCACGCACCTTAGAGTGCGCGAGAAGGAATTCTTTGTAAGACGCGTATTCAAAGGGGCTCTTTTCGTTCATTTAAATATTAAGTTGAGCTTAACGAAATTAGTCAACATTTATTAAATAAGAGCTTTTTTGGTTTTGGAGGGCGCTCGATAATGGTGTTAGAGGGAAGATATGGGAACGAATATGAAATCAGTTGGAATCTTGGGGTTGTTGGGGATTGCGCTCTCGGCGACGACGGCCACTGCCGCTTCCACAGGTGGGGACTCGAGTGGCGGCGGTATTGGCGTCGTATGCAGGGGCAACGACAATCGCATTGAAAGTATTGAGATGCTCGACACTTACGAATCGCGTATTCGCCGGCATCTTGAAATTCCCTCTTCGGATCTGAACTACGAGCTGCTCCTCGAGGAAAAGATTCAGCTGTTGTCATTTGATACATTTTTTCAAAGAGATTTTATCAAGGCCCTTGGCTACGTACGCGAGCACATAGAGTTTCTCCCGCCAGGGGTTTCGATCGCGCCCGGAATTGATCTCGGCAACGAGTTCGGCGTCGTCGTGCCCGATGGTTGCGAGCTTGAGGCTGTGGGTTTCTACGAAGCGACGGGCACCCTTCTTATCTCTCGTTCACTTTTTGATAGTCTTGACTCCGTCGGTAAAGCTGCTTTTTTTGTGCATGAAGCTTTCTATAAGATGGAGAGACATTTCTCCAATGCGAAAAACTCCGCAAGCACGCGCAGATTTGTGGGGCAAATTTTTTCGACGGAGCCTGGTCCAGCGAAGTTGCAGGCTCTCGTACAAGATGCAGTCTATCCCCAAAGCTACAAGCGGTTGAACATTGCTGAATTGGGTGGACGCGGTAAGAAGTTCTTGATCGATATCAAAAATCCTACGGGAAATCCTTTTAGTGTGACTTTTCAGTGCGAAAAATTTGCGAGCCTTGGGTACGGCGAATTTGAATACGGATATCAATCTCCCGAGAACGATTCGCTCAATGAGAAATCGTTTTCATATGAGTTTGAAGAAAACAATTGTGAAGTCTTCAATGTTTTTGTCTCTCCTCAGTGGGGCAGAGATGACCGGAGGTCGTTTACGTATCGGGTGAGATATGGCTCAACGGTACTGGGCTCGGGTAGGCTTGATGGTAGCGAATACTCGAGTAGTTTTTCTCTGCAAATTGCTTTGTATTGATTGTAGTAGAGAGGCCTGTCGACATCGCGTGATGCGATCTCGACAGGTTTAATGCTTAGTTCTTCGCTTGTTGTTGCTTAAGGTGTGCTTGCGCGGCCGAAAGGCGAGCGGTGGGCACACGATAAGGTGAGCACGAAACGTAGTTGAGACCGGCGTTGTGGAAGAACTCGATCGAGCGCGGATCTCCGCCGTGTTCGCCGCAGACTCCGGTCTTAAGGCCTGGCTTCGTTTTGCGACCGCGTTCGACTGCGAGAGTGACGAGTTGGCCGACGCCCGCTTGATCGAGGCTTATGAAAGGATCTTCGGGCAAGAGGCCGAGATCGACATATTCGGGAAGGAAGCGGTTCGAATCGTCGCGCGAGATCCCGAGAGTCATCTGCGTGAGATCGTTGGTGCCAAAGGAGAAGAAGTCGGCTTCGCGAGCGATCACGTCGGCCATGAGAGCGGCGCGAGGGATTTCGATCATCGTGCCGATGAGGACGTGTTTGCCGAGGCCCGCTTTGTCGAGGATGCCGTGAACGATACGTTCGATACGCTCGCGGAGAAGCTTGAGTTCTTTCACTTCCATGATGAGTGGGATCATGATTTCGGCTTCGACGGGTTCGCGTGTGCTCTTTGAAGCTTCGACCATTGCTTCGGCGATTGCGCGCGCCTGCATTTCGTAGATCTCGGGGAAAGAAATTCCGAGTCGGCACCCGCGGTGGCCGAGCATCGGGTTGTATTCGTGAAGACTCTTTGTCTTGTTGTCGAGGCGGTCGTAGCTGACGCCGAGTTTGAGTGCCAAGGATTCGATTTCGGTGGCGCTGTGGGGCAGGAATTCGTGAAGAGGGGGATCCAGGAGGCGAATCGTAACGGGGAGTCCCTTCATTTCGCGGAAGATGCCGATGAAATCTCCGCGTTGCATGGGGAGAATGCTCTCCAAGGCGCGTTCACGTTCTTCTTGGGTTTCGGAGAGAATCATCGAGCGAACGGCGTCGATACGATCGGCTTCGAAGAACATGTGTTCCGTGCGGCAGAGGCCGATGCCCTCGGCTCCGAACTGACGAGCGACGCGCGCATCGTGGGGAGTGTCGGCATTGGCGCGGACGCGAAGTTTGCGGACGTCGTCAGCCCACGCCATGAGCACTTCGAAGTCTTTGTTGAGCTCAGACGTGACGGTGGGGATGACGCCGAGGAAGACTTCGCCGCTATTCGCGTCGAGGGTGATGTAATCGCCTTCTTTGACAACGATGAGGTCTTTCGCGGTTTTGATTTCGAAAAGTTTTTCTTTGTAACGGATGCGAAGATCAGCGCAACCGACCACGCAGCTTTTGCCCATCCCGCGTGCTACGACGGCCGCGTGCGAGGTCATGCCGCCGAGTGCGGTGAGAATTCCGCTTGAGGCGTCCATGCCTTGGATATCTTCGGGCGAAGTTTCGTGGCGAACGAGAATCGCTTTTTCACCTGCGGCTTTGAACGCTTCGGCTTGCGCTGTTCCGAACGCGACTTTGCCGGACACGGCGCCCGGAGAAGCGGGCAAACCCTTGGTGATCGGAGTGCCCTTCTTTTTGGGGTCGAGACGAGGGTGCAGAAGCTGGTCGAGAGCGTAGGGGTTGATGCGAAGAATCGCCTCTTCTTTGGTGATGAGTTGTTCGCTGACCATGTCGACAGCGATGCGAACGGCGGCTTGGGTGGTGCGCTTTCCGTTGCGGGTTTGCAACATGAAAAGGCGTCCCTTCTCGATGGTGAATTCGAGATCTTGCATGTCGCGGTAGTGCTTCTCTAAGAGTTCTTGGTATTTGACGAACTCTTTGAAGACGGCGGGCATTTTGTCTTCGAGGGAGACCATCTTGTCGCCTTCGTTCATGCGCTTCTTTTGTTCGTTGGTCATGGGCTGAGGAGTGCGGATTCCGGAAACGACATCCTCGCCTTGTGCGTTGGTGAGGTATTCGCCGAAGAGACGGCGCTCGCCAGAAGAGGGATCGCGCGTGAAGGCAACGCCGGTGCCGGAATCGTCGCCCATATTGCCGAAGACCATCGCTTGAATGTTTACGGCCGTGCCCCAGTCATTGGGGATGCTTTCCATTTTGCGGTAGTGAATCGCGCGATCGCTGTTCCAAGAACGGAAGACCGCACCGATGGCTCCCCAAAGCTGCTCGTTTGGATCTTGGGGGAAGGCATGGCTTGTCTCATCGAGAACCTTGCGTTTGTACTTGGTGACGAGTTCTTTAAGGTCGTCTGCACTGAGGTCTTCGTCTTTGTGAACGCGACGAGCTGACTTCATGTCCTCGAGGAGGAATTCGAATTGAGAAACGTGGATGTTGAGGACCACGTCAGAATACATCTGAATAAAACGGCGGTAGCAGTCCCATGCGAAGCGTGGGTTCTCGGAGCTTTTTGCGAGGCCGACTACGGTTTCGTCATTGAGGCCGAGGTTGAGAATGGTGTCCATCATGCCGGGCATGCTGGCGCGAGCCCCGGAGCGAACGCTTACGAGCAGGGGTTTTTCGGGTGAGGCGAAGTTGCGGCCGATGACTTCTTCTAGAGTCCTGAGACGTTTGAGAGTTTCCTCTTCGAGACCTGCTGGAAGTTTCTCTCCAGACTTGTAGTAGCTGAGGCAAGCTTCCGTGCTGATGGTGAATCCGGGA
>Ga0247843_1008542_pt1 | contig 11883 bp, 9 predicted proteins | sample LaCruzMarch2017__FD_192420 | JGI IMG/M metagenome (GOLD analysis project Ga0247843, IMG submission 192420) | Freshwater microbial communities from meromictic Lake La Cruz, Castile-La Mancha, Spain - LaCruzMarch2017_8m | ecosystem: Environmental > Aquatic > Freshwater > Lake | place: Spain...
CTCGTCGGGCCTATATATTGGCGGCGGCGTGTCATTGTTCATTGGCGCGCTCATCGTCCAAGGCTGGAACGAAGCCTATCCGCAAGGAGGGCCACTTGGACTGGTCGGTTGGCAAGCGGCGTTTCTCGCCGTTGGTGTTCCAGGCGTTTTGGTAGGATTATGGGTCGCAAGCCTGCGCGAGCCCAAACGCGGTGCGATGGATGGTTTGGCAACGCCTGCACACCCCGCCCCTTTCCGCGCATTTGTGAGCGACCTGTCGATGATCGTTCCGCCCTTTACGCTGCTCGGCGCTTGGCAGCGCGGCCCTGCTGCGCTCGCCCTCAACGTCGCAACCGGCGCGGCCATTGCGGCCTTTGCGTATTGGATGATCCAGCTCACAGGCAATCTGCCGCAATGGTCCGCCGTTGGTTTTGGCTATTATGCCGTGTTCTCATGGGCATCGACGCTTCGCGCCAAGGACCCTGCGACCTTCCGCCTGATTTGGGGCACGCCTGCCTTTATCTGCACAACCCTCGGCTATGGCCTTGTCGCGCTGGCGGCCTATGCACTCGCATTCTGGTCCGCACCTTATGCTGAGACAGTCCTTAGCCTGCCGAAGCAGGAATTGGCCTTCATCCTCGGCGCCAACGGCGCACTAAGCGGCTTTTTGGGCGTAATCGTCGGTGGCCGCGTGGCAGATGCACTGCGCACCAAAAATCCCGCCGGCCGGATCCTTGTCATCATTCTCGGCGTCCTCGGCCCGATCATTCCTATCGCTATTGGCCACACCACCGATAATGCAACATTGTTCTACGTCATGAACTTCCTCGCGGGGATGCTTGGCGCAACGGCACTCGGCGCAGCAGCAGCCACCACGCAGGACCTCGTGTTGCCACGGATGCGCGGCACTGCGACCGCCGCGTTTTTCTTGGGCACCACGCTCGTCGGGCTGTCGTTTGGACCTTATATGGTCGGGCAGATTTCCGACCTTGCCGGAACGATGGTCGAAGGGAAGCTGGTGGGCAATTTGCGCGTTGGCATCCTGTCGCTCATCGCCGTTGCACCTGTTGCCTTGGCCTTGTTAATAGCCGCCTATCGCACTGTACCCAAGTCGGAACAGACGATAGTCGAGCGCGCACGCGAAGCGGGCGAACCGGTTTAATCGAACGATTAAATTCGGCTTGACGTCCGCGTTAACTTCCTGCCATTGATAAGGCATATCCGCAGGACAAATTTGCAGGGGAGTTACCATGTCGCTCGATACCATTCCACGCACTGCCTATAATGAAGATCATGAGGCGTTCCGCCAGTCGGTGCGCCAATTCCTGCAAAAGGAAGTCGCGCCCCACGCAAAGCAGTGGCAGGAAGACGGCATTGTCCCCAAATCCATTTGGCCCAAGGCGGGCGAAGTCGGCATGCTCTGCCCCACTGTTCCAGTGGAATATGGCGGCCTTGGCCTCGACTTTGGCTATAACGCCATTGTTGACGAGGAATCGGCTTATTATGGCGGTGTCGCCACCGGCTTTTCGCTCCAGTCCGACATCGTAGTCAACTACATCACCAGCTATGGCAGCGAAGAGCAGAAAAAGCATTGGCTGCCTAAGATGATTTCGGGCGAGGTTATCACCGCCATCGCCATGACCGAGCCTGGCACCGGAAGCGACCTTCAAAGCATGAAGACCACTGCCAAGAAAGACGGCAATCATTATGTCATCAATGGCAGCAAAACCTACATCACCAATGGCCAGAATGCCGACCTGATTTTGGTCTGCGTCAAAACCGACACCGAAATTCAGCCCGCCTATAAGGGCATGTCGGTTGTCCTCGTCGAGGCTGACCGTGAAGGTTTCAAGCGCGGCCGCAACCTCGACAAAATCGGCATGGACGAAGCCGACACGTCGGAATTGTTCTTCGAAGATGTCCGCGTCCCAATGACCAACTGCTTGGGTGAAGAGGGCAAGGGCTTTATCTATCTGATGAGCGAACTGCCGCAAGAGCGCCTTTCCATCGCCGTGTCATCGATGGCAAGCACGCAAAAGGCATTTGACGAAACCGTCGCCTTTTGCCGCGACCGGATCGTCTTTGGTAAGCCATTGCTCGACTTCCAAAACACCCGCTTCGTACTGGCCGATATCAAGGCAAAACTGCAAGTCGGCTGGGCGCATCTCGATTGGGCATTGAACCGCCATTACAAAAAAGAACTGACCGCCGAAGAAGGCGCAGCTGCCAAATTGTGGCACACCGATTTGCAATGGGAAGTGGTCGATGCCTGTCTGCAATTACATGGTGGTGCGGGATATATGAACGAATATCCCATCGCCCGCATGTGGCGCGCCGCCCGCGTAACGCGAATTTTTGGTGGTACGAACGAGATCATGAAAGAACTGATTGGTCGGGGTCTTTAGAACGATCTATATTCCCGGACTACTCCGTCACCCTGAACTCGTTTCAGGGTCCATCTTGCCACACAACCGGCGGTTGAGGCTGATAAATTTACCCTGAACCAAGTTCAGGGTGACGACTGTTGATAAAGGTTCCTTATGCCCAAACCGCAAAGCTGGCAGCTTGACCCTGCAAGCTATCCGTTCAAACACCGCACAGAAACGCGTTTTGCCGATCTGGACTTGCTGGGCCACATTAACAATGTCTCGATGGCCGGATTGTTCGAACATGGCCGCGGTATGTTCAATCACGCCATCGCGGTCGAACGCCGCGCGCCCGGGCAACGCTGGCTAATCGTCAGCGTGGCGCTTGAATATATTGCCGAGGCGCATTTCCCCGAACATGTGGAAATTGCCAGCGGCATATTGCGGATCGGCCGCAGCAGCTGGGACATCGCCTCTGCTGCGTTTCAAGGTGGCGAATGCAAGGCGACCTGCATCACCACCGTCGTGCTAACCGATGCGAACGGCCCGACCCCCTTACCGCAAGAGTTGCGCGCGGAGTTTGAAAGGTTGCACGTTAAGTCGGCTTAATCGGCAAACACTCCCGCCCGCTTCTGCATTCCGGCCATCACCGCTTCAATCTGGTTGGGCTTGCGGATGACGCGGGCTTGGCGGACGCTTTCGGCCATCAATATCGCGTCTTCGTCCATATCGGCATATTCATTGAACAACGCTTTTGCTTCAAGCATCGCGTGCGGGTTGCGGTCGGCAATTTCGCGCGCAATGGCCATCGCGCTGGCGTGCGGGTTTTCGTCCACAAACGTCGCAAAGCCCAGATTGAGCGCTTCGGCCCCTGAAAACTCACGGTTGGTGTAGGTCAGTTCACGCAAACTATCTTCTCGCACCATCCCGCGCCACAAAGCATATCCACCCATGTCGGGGATAAGGCCCCATTTCATTTCCATCACCGCAAGCCGCGCATCAGGCGCGACCACGCGGATGTCTGCGCCGCTCGCAATTTGCAACCCGCCGCCGAAACACACACCATGCACCGCCGCAATCACTGGCGTCGGCAATTTGCGCCACAGCATGGCGACCTGTTGGAATGTGTTGGCGTTGCCATGCGTCCTGTCGGTCAGGCTACCCATTCCGCTGTTCGCGCTTGCGCCGCCGCTGGCCATGCTGGCCATGTCAAGGCCTGCGCAGAAGCTGCGTCCTTCGCCCGACAACACCACAGCGCGTATGCCTTTCGTGCTGGCAAGCTCTTCACCTGCGGCTATGATCCCTTGAAACATCGCTGGATCAAGCGCGTTCATCTTGTCCGCACGCGTCAAGCGGACGTCGGCGACATGATTGTCGATGGAAATGGATACGCGGTCGTTCATGCTTCGCTCCTGTTCAATGCAAATTCCACTAAAGGCAATTGATCATTGCCAAAATACATCTTGTCAGTGTCAACAAATATGGCCGGCGAACCATAGCCGCCACGCGCGATTACCTCGTCTGTGTTGGCGCGCAACTGGGCCTTTACCGCATCGGTCTGTGACGCCAAGCGCATGGCCTCTCCGTCAAGCGCCGCTTTGTTCGCCACCGCGACCAACACATCGGGGTCGTCAAGATTTTCCTGCGCGCCAAAATAGCTTTCGAAGGCAGCCTTACTGAACGTCTTTAGCGCCACCTGATCGCCTGCGAGCGCAGTTGCCATACGCATCGCATGGATGCTTTTTGCCGGATGATAGATGCTGGGAAAGTTGATTTCCACGCCCGCCAGCTTTGCCCAATCGCGCATAACCCGCCAACTATGCTTAAACTTGGGGTTATCGGCCGCTTCTCGTGCGGCATATACAGACGGATTGACTGCATTGAAAACGCCGCCGACCAATATGGGACGCAAGCAGACAGACACGCCGGTGCGTGCGATCAGGGCATCAAGATTGTGGAACGCAATGTACGTCCATGGACTTGAAAGATCGTAGAAGAATTCAACCCGTTCGCCGTTCATGTGCCTCTCCTTTTGCCAATATCAGCCATAGCATTGCGTCATATTTTATGAAGCTGATAAATTTTGATTTTTGCCCATGGGCAAAAGTTCCAACGCTTGTCCAGGAATTTGCACCGTTTGCCGCAGTTCGACACTGGCAAGGTTGCTGTTAATTTGACTTTAACCGCCATACGCCACAGGAGTGCATGCGGGAACCCCCGTGGGGCTGGGAAGACGGTCGTGGATTATGCGCCTTATGTTTGACGGCAAAGAAACACGGCTTGCTGGACAGGGCTGGGACATTGATGTGTCGGTGCCCGATGCCATGACCCATTCGATGCGTCAAAAATCCGAACCACATGCGTCTGTCACGAGCTGGGTTCACCGCCTGGCCGAAATCGATTTTGTGCCAGACCTTGGCGAAGATATTGGATCGCTTCGCTGGTTCCGTGGGCTTGGCACCTTAATAGCATTAAGCGTCGCTGCGCTTGCCCTTCTGCCAGATTACGGACCGATTTACGGCGTGCAGCCTGCAATGCCCAACGCGGCAGAGTTTGAAGAGGCGCGCGCACAAATGATTATGCCAATCGGTTATGGCAGCGACACCGGCAAGCGCATGGCCGCCACCGACGCTGTTGTCGCACTGGCCGACAGCCCGGAACGCCCGCGCATCGCGCTCACGGCATCTTTGGGGCGCGGCGATAGCTTTGCCCGCGTGCTCCAACGTTCGGGTGTTGGCGGCAGTGAGGCAGATAATGTCGTGAACATGGTATCGGGTGTAACGGCATTGTCGGAGATTGAGCCTGGTACGCCCATTGATATTGTGCTTGGGACGCGACCGTCGAAAAACCAGCCGAGACCGCTTGAATCGGTTACCTTTCGCGCGCGATTTGACCTCAATCTCGAAATCAATCGTGAGGGCGGCAGTTTAAGATTGCGCAAAAAGCCAATAAACGTCGACAACACGCCGCTGCGTATTCGCGGGACAGTGGGTAGCGAGGGCATTTACCGTTCGGCGCGGGCCGCTGGCGCGCCTGCGCGTGCTATTCAGGATTATCTGAAAGTCATTACCGGACGCACATCCTTATACAACATCCGGCCGACTGACCAATTTGACATCATCATCGATTACAAGCGCGCTGAAACCGGCGAAGTCAAAGTGGGTGAACTGCAATATGCGGGCGTAGATCGCGATGGAAAATCCAATATCCAGATGCTGAAATGGACGATGGGTAACAACACCCAATGGTTTGAGGCATCGGGCGTCGGTGAATCGAAAGGCACCCTCAGCCGTCCTGTCAATGGCGCCGTGACCTCCGGTTTTGGCGGACGGCGACACCCGATTTTGGGCTATATGCGGATGCATGCCGGCCTTGATTTCAAGGCGGCTTATGGCCAGCCCATTTTTGCGGTGACCGACGGCGTAGTGGCTTTTGCTGGGCGCAATGGCGGCTATGGCAATTTTGTGCGGCTCAACCACAGTGGCGGTCTTGCGAGTGGCTATGGTCATATGAGCAGGATAGCAGCGCGCGCCGGTAGCAGAGTCCGGCGGGGGCAAATTATTGGCTATATCGGCTCCACAGGCCTGTCAACAGGACCGCATTTGCATTATGAGCTGTATCGCAACGGGCGCGCGGTAAACCCAATGTCCGTGAAGTTTACCGAGCGTGCGCAGCTGTCCGGCAGTGACCTCACCCGTTTCAAGGTCAAGCTTCAAAGCATGAAGTCCGTCAAGCCAGGCGCGGCACTTGCGCAATTGCGTACGGCAACCAAAAAAGACGAAGCGCCAAAACGGGAAATCGATCGATTAACGTTTCGGGATAACAAGACACTCACTGGCGGATAAGGCGTTGAGGAAAGAAACTATCGCCGCTAAGTGTTTTGGATGAACGATATATCTTCTTTCCCAAATAGCCGCCTGCGCCGCACCCGCGTAACGGGTTGGAGCCGCGCGATGGTGCGCGAGAATATGCTTTCCCCTGCCGATCTTATCTGGCCTTTGTTCGTAACCGAAGGCGAAGGCGTTGAGGAACCGATTGCGACCTTACCCGGGGTTTCGCGCTGGTCCGTTGACCAGATTGTGATGCGCGCTGCCGAAGCCATAGAATTGGGCATACCTTGCATTGCTTTGTTCCCGAATACGCAGGCGGACCGCCGCACAGAAAATGGCGCAGAAGCGTTCAATCCCGATAACCTCATGTGCCGCGCCATTCGCGCTATCAAACAAGCGCATGGGGACCAGATCGGCGTTTTGACCGATGTCGCGCTCGACCCTTACACCACCCATGGGCAAGATGGGCTGATCAATGATGACGGCTATGTGGTCAATGATGACACCGTAGCCGTGCTCGTCGACCAGGCGATCAACCAAGCCAATGCGGGCGCAGACATCATCGCGCCAAGCGATATGATGGATGGCCGCGTTGGCGCTATTCGCAAAGCACTTGAAATGAACGGGCACCATAATGTTCAGATCATGTCCTATGCCGCCAAATATGCGAGCGCCTTTTACGGGCCATTCCGCGATGCCGTCGGCTCGCGCGGCCTATTAAAGGGTAACAAGAAATGTTACCAAATGGACCCTGCCAATACCGACGAAGCCATGCGCGAAGTTGCCATGGACATTGCCGAAGGCGCAGACAGCGTCATGGTGAAGCCCGGCCTGCCCTATCTCGATATTGTCCAGCGGGTGCGTGAGCGCTTTGACGTGCCTGTGTTCGCGTATCAGGTATCGGGCGAATATGCGATGATTGAGGCTGCCGCAGCGGTCGGCGCAGGCGACCGTGATGCGCTTGTGCTGGAAACGCTCACGGCGTTCAAACGCGCAGGATGTTCGGGAATATTGACCTATCATGCGGCATTGGCGGCGCGTTTACTTAAGGCGTAACGCCTAAGCGCATCCGTCCTTCCGCACCTTAGCTATGGAAAAGCCAATGACACACACCCGCAACGACATCAGCATCATTACGCTGAACGGTAAAACACCAATAATCCACGACAGCGCCTTTATCGCGCCGGGTTGCCGTATCATCGGGGATGTCACCATCGGGGCAGACGCAAGCATCTGGTATAATTGCGTCATCCGCGCAGAGGTGAACCGCGTGGTCATTGGCGCGCGAACGAATATTCAGGACGGCAGCATCGTCCATTGCGATGGCCCGATGCCCGGGGTTGAGGACGGATTTCCAACCATCATTGGTGACGATGTGCTCGTTGGGCATAATGTAATGCTGCACGGTTGCATCTTGCACGATCGCGCATTTGTTGGCCTGTCCTCCACCGTTATGAACGGCGCAGTGATTGAAAGCGACGCTATGCTCGCCGCTGGTGCCATGCTGACCCAAGGCAAACGGATAGAGACGCGGCAATTATGGGCGGGTTCGCCTGCGCGCTTTGTGCGCGATCTGGACGACGCTGCGGTCATGGGGATGCGGCTTGGCGTTGCGCATTATGTCCACAATGCCAAGGCACATGCCGCCGCAACCTCGGCTTAAAACTTCGCCCTTATGGTGAAGCGGCCATTGATCGGCGCACCCGTCGATATGTTATTATTGTTATGCGCATCCGAATAATAATCGGTGTTGAACAGGTTTTCGACATTCAACTGCAATTGTAAAGCATCACTCAGGTCATAATAAAACGCCGCATCAACCCGCGTGAAAGCCGGCAGCTTTGTTGTATTGGAATTGGTCCGGATTGCGGCAAACTGGCTTGATTGGTGAATGATGCCAAGGCCAGCGGCAAATCGATCGTTAAATTCATAGCGGTTCCACAGGCTCGCCTGATGCTGGGGAACCTGCCCCAAGCGCACGCTGTCATTGCCAGCCAGGGTTGCGTCCTGATAGCTGTAGCCGCCATGCACTTGCCATGATGACGTAATATTGCCCGTGACCGCCAGTTCAACGCCTTGCGTCCGGGTCGTGCCGATATTGATGCTGGCCACAGGATTGCGTGGATCAGGGGTCGTCGCATTGCTGCGTTCCAACTGAAACACGGCTAGCGTCAGGTTCAGATTGGGCTGCACATCCCATTTGGCGCCAATCTCGTAATTTGTGAACTTTTCCGGCGCGAGATTCTGCTGCGTCACCGTGAGCGCCAAAAACTGGTCGCCAGAGCGTGGCAGGAAAGACTGGCTGTAGCTGCCATATAAAGAGATATTTTCCTGCGGCTTGAAAATCAGGCCAAGGCGCGGACTGACTTTTTCGTCCTTCCGGGCAAAGGGCCGGTCAACGACGGGAAACAGGTCAGTGCCTTCAATGTTGAATTTATCATAACGCAGGCCAGCAACAACGTCGATATGGTCGCCAAAGCTGATTTGATCCTGAACATAAGCGGAGAAGAATTTTACGTCGGACACGGTATCGCGCGACAATGCGTTGAAATTGACGGTCGGGAAAATAGGATTGGCAAGATTGAAGCTTGGCGTGGACAACGCGCCATTGAAACGCCGATTGGCCGATTTTTGGTCTCCATATTCGGTGCCGACTAAGATTTTATGCATCAGCGGGCCAGTTTCGGCATCCCAGACCAAATTGGCTTGCGCGATGAAATTTTCACGTTGAGTCGGATCACTATAAGCGGCCAAAGCAACGGTGCCATTTTGCGCAGTCGCAGCAATATTGGCATAGACGTTCAGGTAAGTTTTGTCATAGTCGCCATATAATATTGTGCCGCTAAAGCTCAAATTTGAAGTCAACGCACCATCAAGCCGCAGTTTAGCGATTTGCGCCTCCAACTTGGTGTAGTTGACGCCAGGAACGCCAAAAAATTGGTCGCGGTAGCCAGCGATCGGTCGGTTGGGCTGACCGGGACCAGTGGCGATTGAAGGGATGCCACGGTCGGTTGTGCGGTCGTCATGCACATATTCATAGGAGAGCCCAAGCTTCCACGCGTCATTCAATTTGAACGCTACATAAGGGTTCCAAGCATAGCGCGCACCCCCAACGAAGTCGCGATGGCTGTCAAAGTTTTCGTAAACAGCGTTGATGCGCACGGCTGCGACATCGCTTAAGGGCGCGTTGACATCCGCCGACATATCATAAGCGCCAAAGCTGTTGATGCTGGCTTGACCTGCATAGATATAATCATCGCTCAAAGGAGATTTCTGCACGCGGTTGATAATGCCGCCGCCACCGCCGCGACCGAAGATCAGGGCATAAGGCCCTTTCAGGATTTCGACCCGCTCGATGTTATAAAGCCCGCGATAATATTGGACGTCATCGCGCACACCATCCAAAAAGAAGTCAGCGGTGGTGTTTTGCCCGCGCAAGGTAATCTGGTCGCGGTTGCCCTCGCCTTGGCCCACGGTTGTGCCGGGAATATAGCGCAATATGTCCGCAAGCGAATGATGCGCCTGATCGTCCAACTGCGCGCGGGTCACGACGTTGATGGTCTGCGGGATATTGATAAGCGGCGTATCGGTTTTTGTCGCGGTAACCGAATTGGTCGCAAGATAGCCGTCGCTTATGCCAGTCACAATGATCGCCCGGCTGTCATCATAGGCTTCGACGTCAAACGCTTCTTCGGCACTTACGGGTTGCCCAAATGCGGAAGCAGACAACACAGCGATAACAGACGCGGACAGGCGGAGCATAATGGGCCTTTTTACTTTATTGCGAATGACTCGCAAATCTATTTTGGTTCACTATTGAGAAGCGTTATCATATGCAATTGAAAATTGTAAAAATCGTTGGATTGCTTTTGCATCTGGTCGCAGGTTTGCAGTATTGAACCCAGACAGGAGGGATTTTCACTTATGCATGCAACGATTTGGCACAATCCGGATTGCGGAACCTCCCGAAAAACTTTGGCAATCCTGGAGGAAACCAAAGGCGTCGTGGTTGATGTCATCGCCTATCGCACACAGCCATTTGCCCGCGAAAAGCTTGAACAACTGCTCCATGACGCAGGCCTGACGCCGCGCGAGGCATTACGCACACGCGGATCGCCTGCTGAAGAATTGGGCCTTATCGAAGGTGCATCGCCCGAACAGATATTGGACGCAATGGTCGAGCACCCAAACTTGGTTGAACGGCCCTTTGTTGAAACAGCTAAGGGCGTCCGGCTATGTCGACCTCAGGAAAAGGTCTACGAAATCCTGTAAGCCACCCTATTACGCCGCGATGGCGTAAGGCTGAATTTCACCCGACAGATACAAATTGCGCGCCTTGGCTCGGCTCATCTTGCCGGAGCTTGTCCGCGGCAAGGTGCGCGGTGGTACCAATTCAACGACGCAGTTCATGCCAGTGACCGAACGAACCTTGTCCCGAATTTGTTCACGTAGCTTGGCACGTTCGGCTTCGTCCGTGGTCCGGCATTGCACCAGCACCGCTGGCGTTTCTTCGCCACCCGGCATTGTGACGGCGAAGGCAGCAATGTCACCAGCCTTAAAGCCCGGCAATTGTTCCACCGCCCATTCAATGTCCTGCGGCCAATGGTTTTTGCCATTGATGATGATCATGTCCTTGGCACGGCCAACGATGTAGATATAGCCATTCGACAGATATCCCATGTCGCCAGTGTCGAGCCATCCATCGACCAAGCAAGCATCGGTAGATTCCTTGTCGCGGAAATATTCCTTCATCAAGGACGGGCCAGTGCACCACACTTTGCCAATTATCCTGTCCGCAACTGCCGCGCGGTTATCGTCGCGGATCTCGATGGTCATGTCCTTTACGGCACGCCCGCAATTGACGATTGCACGATATCGAACCGGGCGGTCCGAAGCGCCGGGGTGGCCTGTAAGCTCGGCCTCTTCAACCAATTCAACCTGAATGCCTTCACCCGGCGGCATGATCGACACCGCAAGCGTGGTTTCGGCAAGGCCGTAGCTTGGCAAGAACGCCGACGCCTTGAACCCTGCATCGCCAAAGGTGTCCACAAATGCCTGCATCACGTCAGGCCGGATCATGTCCGCACCATTGCCTGCAAGCCGCCATTTGGACAGGTCAAAGCGGTCGTTCACATGGCTCTGGCTCGAAATCCGCCGCGCGCAAATGTCATAGCCGAATGTCGGCGAGTAACTGATAACCGTGCCGTCGGCGGCACTGATGACGTCAAGCCACGCCAGCGGGCGACGGGCAAAATCCTCCGTCTTCATGTAATCGGTCGACACCTGATTCGCCACTGGCGACAGAAAACAACCCACAAGGCCCATGTCATGATACCAAGGCAACCACGACACGCAGCGGTCATTTTCGGTCACTTCCATACCGTGCGAGTGCGCCGACAGATTGTTTAACAATGCATTATGCGTCACCGCGACACCATGCGGGAAACGGGTCGATCCGCTGGAATATTGCAGATAACAAATTTCGTCCGTTTCCGCCGCTGGCAATTCGGTTTTGGGCGCAATACGGTCGCTGAAGCTTTCCCAATCCAGGCCTTCGACAGCGCATGCCCGCGCCGCATCATTGGCCATGTCAGCCAGTTCGGCGGGGAAAAACAATATCTTGGGATCACAGCTTTTCAACTGCACCGACAATTGATCGACATAGCTTTCCTTGCCGCCAAACGAGGTCGGTAGCGGCAGTGGGACGG
>Ga0247843_1008546_pt1 | contig 11879 bp, 19 predicted proteins | sample LaCruzMarch2017__FD_192420 | JGI IMG/M metagenome (GOLD analysis project Ga0247843, IMG submission 192420) | Freshwater microbial communities from meromictic Lake La Cruz, Castile-La Mancha, Spain - LaCruzMarch2017_8m | ecosystem: Environmental > Aquatic > Freshwater > Lake | place: Spain...
CACGATCGCCATCATCGGTTCTACGTGATTGTTGCCATTTTGACATTTTGACTTTGTCATCCACCACCATAAACACATCTGGGTCTAAACCAAACGAACGCAAAATTGGCGACCAATCATCTGCAATTGGCGAATCCAAAACACCGGTGTAAATTTCTCCACCATCAAGGCCAATCTCAGCCCAAGGTTTTTTTTGTTTATTTAATTCCGAATCATCCATTTCGTTATTTAATGCATCATTTAAAGTCACAACGGCACTCTTTTCTTCTATGACGACCCAAAGATTTGTCGTGGATTATGTGTCCTTCAGATTTCAAAGCACGATAAATAAAAGCAGTTGGAATTGATTCATCGTTTAATGCTTGATTCAACGCAACCAAATCATCTTTTGATAATTTTTCTTTAATTAACGCCATTGTGCAAATACGTCTTTTTGGTTCATAAGGTTGATTTAACGCATCTTTCAAACTCATTTAAAAATCCGGTGATCATTTTCCCGATTATCTTGTAAATCCTTGATGTTAGCCCACAATGAATAAAAACCAATAACAATCAAAGTGATTAAACAAGCAAGAAAAAAACCTGTAAAAAATATGAAAATGAATATGTCCGTCATCAATACCAGCCTCTTTTCTGACTATGTTCCCAAGCATCGCATGGTGAACCATACCGGTCTTTAATATATCCCAAAGCCCACCTAATTTGTGTTATTGGGTTATGTTCCCAATCGTGTCCGGCTGATGCCATTTTATGTCCCGGAAGTGCTTGAGGAATACCATATGCGCTTGAATTGGGATTATCGGCATATTGTGGGTTTTTCTTTGTGCGCCAATTTGATTCACGTTCCATCAATTGGTCAAAACATTTAAATTGTTCAACATCATTAATTTTTGCTTCAGCATAATTTACATAATTGCGAGTCCGCGCAGATATCGCAATTATTCTGGCTTTATCCTTTCGTATTTCATCTGCATAAACAACTGGTTCAGGTGGAATCCCGAATAAAGCCAAAATAAGTGCTTCTAACATTTATACCATTTTCGATATTAATCTTTGGGTGTTTCCCAAGGATCACGATCAGCAGGTTGTTTTGATTGTAGGAATTTGACAAGGTTCGTGGTTCCTTGTGTTCCCATTTTGTCGTTAATGATTTGACTCGCTTCTTTTTTAGTCAAGTCATTAAACGAAGTTATGTGTCTTTTGTTTCCTAACCATTCTGTTACATGCAATAAACCATCAGGATTGTTATGCCAACCTGAATTTATAAATGCATCTTCACAAATTGTTTTAACAAAAGCAATCTGTTTTTCACTCGCACCATTTGAAAAAGGTTGTCCACCAATATGTTTTGATTCTGAAACACGATCGGCTTTATCCATTTCTGTTGCGCTTGGACGTTTACCTTTTGCGCTTACAGCCGCGTTAGCCAAAGCGCGACCAAGAGCCGACGTTTCACAATTTTCCAAAGCCGATGATTTATTTACCATTGATGAACCAACACGTTCTTCGGCATAACCGGTGGCGATTGGATTTAAATCATCAGCATGTTTATAAATCATTGCTTTAACAATAAATTGTGTGTCAGACCAAGACACAAGTTCGGTGTAAACGCGTGCCATTGGATTAGTTTCAAACCATTTATGTAAACGTTCATCAACTGTTTCGTATTGTGATAAATCAAATCCCATCAGGTTCGATCACATCCTCATAACATGAACAAGATATTGCCATGCATTGCGCACAACGATATTCTGCTTCGCTTGCTTCTTTAATTAATTGTTGTAGAACATTTTGTTCTACATTTGTAGCACCCATGTATTTGTCCTCTCGTTAGGTGTATAACGAATTTATACCTTAGATGTGACAAATTACGGAATAGGTGTGTGATCCCTTTCAAGGCGTGTCAAACGAATATCAATGCTTTCAATTTTTTGTTCAATTCTTGTTATACCAGCAATTGCATCTGGCAACGATTTACCACCATTTGCTTCAGGATGAATCGGGTATGTGGCTTTGTCAATGTACATTTTGATTGGTTTAATGATCACCCAATTAATAATTAAAGCCACCAAAAAAATAATTGCGGTCAATGAACCAGCATATTGCCCAGCCGAAATAAGCAGATCCATTATTAATCCTCACGCCATGGCAGCGAAATTAACCAAATACATAAACCACCCAATATTAAATAACCGGTGACGATTTTTGCTGAACCATCCAAAGTAAAATAAGCGATTAACAAACCAACATACGTCCAAGTATCAGAGGCAAACGCAATAAGATATTTTTTAAACCAATCCATTATTTCAACTTTCTTGTTCTAGTAGCGTTCGCAGTAACACTAGCAATTTGAGAAATTTGTGTCAAAACGACAGCCGCGACAACAACAGATTGTGATTCTTCCCTTTGTTCTTGTGTCATGTCAGCACCAACATTTAAAATTGCTTCGGTTGCGGCTAATAATTCTTCAGCCCCCGGAACGTTTTCAAATACATTCGGTAATGACAATTCTATAGTATTTTCTGCAATATATTCAGCATCGATTTGTTCTTGTAATTGTTCTTGTATTTCCTCTACACTTAATTCAGGTTCAACGATAAGAGTTTCAATTGTTTCTGGTTCAACTGTTTGCTCAGTTATCTCTGGTTCTGGCGTTGTTGTCTGTGTCGGCTCTGGCGTTGGTAATGTCTGTGGAATTACCTCAACAGAAATCGCTTCGTTATTTGAGTTATTTGTTATTGTTTCTTGGGTTGGTAATGGCGTTGGTTCTAATGTTGGGCTTGGTGTAGATGATTCAATTTGTGTTTGTGTTGGGCTTGGTGTTGGTTCTATCGTTGGTGTCGGTTCTATTGATGGGGTTGGACTCGGATTTAAACTAGGTATTGTTGCAACACCGTTCCATGTTAATAAATAATTTCCTGTTAATGTTTGATTGCAACACATTAAAGCGTAAGAAGTTGCTCTAATAAAATATGTTCCGGCTTCAATGGGTGCTGAAATATAAGATGCTAAAACATTTGTTCCAGAGTGAGCACCATCATCATTAGCAAATAATTTGTTTACACCTTGCCAAAGTTCAACCCATGAATCAATAAACCCAGGATTAGTTTGTGGTGTGCCATTTATGGTTTCAATTGTGATTTGTGTTGGCGCTGTTGCTTCAACTTGAACATCAACATAAGGAATTTCAGGAGATAATTCAATTGTTTGTTCATCAGCGAAAGATGATGGAATTATTATAAAACCAAGAATTATTAGCGGTAAAAATAAACGCAGGAATTTCCCACGAATTTTAAACCTCTAATATCGCTTTTGGATCTAAATCTTGACCAGCAGACCAACGGATGTTATTACGTGCTTCAAAATGTAAATGAGGACCTGAAGAATTACCAGTATTACCTGATTCTCCTATGTGTTGTCCTTTTTTGATTTCATCCCCAACCTTAACCAATGATTTAGATAAATGTGCATAAATAACCCAAGTATCTTGACCCGCAATTTTTTGAACAATTTGTGTTCCATAGGATTTACCCCAATTAGCATTAGAAATTTTTCCGTCAGCAACAGCAATGATGTCAGTACCTTGAGGAACAGCAAAATCAATACCTGTGTGATAACCCTTTGACCACATTTTGCCTTTTTTCTTATAGGCTGTAGTAATTTTTCCATTGGCAATTGGCAAACCCATTTATTTGCTTTCTTCTTTCTTATTTGCTTTTTTAAATATGGCATCAACTTCTTCTTGAGTTAATTTGCCGTCATCAAGAAATGCTTTTGCTAAATCTGTGATGATTCTTGAAACAGCCAATGCACCGGCTATTACAGCAGAATTAACTGGTTCAACACCAATAAAAGAACCAGCACCAATGGCTGGTAATGCTGTAACCAAAAATAATGCTACTGAACGAAAAACAACATCTTTCATAATTTTAATATTCATAAATAACCTTTCGATGTATCTATTCTAGCGTAGGAATCGTCATTGAATTTATAACTTTTTTTGCTACAGGTGATGCCAATTCGGCATAAATAGCCGTTGTCGCTGGTGAAGCATGGCGCATAAGTTTTGAAACCGCCAACAAATCGCCACCCGAAACTGAATAAGCGTTGGTTGCAAAATAATGTCTGCCAGAATGTAATTTTTTATTAATACCCAATCTTCTTAATTCTTTGCAAGCGTATGTGGATAACGTATGTGATTTAACAGTTGGCCATAATCGACCCAAAGTTTTATACGATTTAATCATTTCAACAACAATTGGATGCGCAGGTAACGCCAAATCAGTTCCACCTTTCCCTGCAGGAATCCTGATCATGTGACCATCTTGCATTTCTTCAAGGTCAGCACCTTTACACAAACTAATTTCAGCGGCACGTAAACCAGCAAAACAAGACAAAATAAACCAATGTCTCATAGGTTCTTTTGCTTCTTTCATAATTAAAGCAACTTCATTATGTGTAAAAGGTCTGGGGCTTGATTTAGGTTTACGTAATTTGGGCAATTTTTCAGCCGGTGAATCCATTTCAGGAATCAATTTTAAATACAACAAATGGCGATAAATCATTTTAAAACGATTGATATTTGCCTTTTTTGTTGATGTGGCTGGCGACAACATAATTACTTGCTCCAAATGTTCCGTTGTCGCAAATTGTGGATGACAAATTTTATTTAATCTGTTAATCAAATGCTTATCTGTCAGCCACAATTGATTTTTATGACCCAAAACAACAAACCTTTTTTGATACGCATCCAATATTTCTTGAATCGTATATAAAGGTTTTTCGTTATTATCTATTTGATTTATCCTTTTGTTTTTGACGAATCAAATTTTGTAAACGTTTCATTTCTTTTTTTAATTTTTTAATTTCACCGTTAATTTTTTTTATGGTCGATAAATCAGGTTTTGGTGGTAAAACTTCTTGAATAACAATTTGAGTTCCACCTGAAACCACACGTTCAACTACGCGATCAACAACAACAGGTTCAGCCGTAACAGTAATTGTTGGTGTTGGGGTTGGTGCTGGTGTGTATGTGCCGTTTAACCACGCTGTCCAATCATCACCACCAGCCATTTGCAATGACCATGCTTGTGATGTCCAACATGTTGTTATATAACCACCACCCATAACACCTTCACCAGTTTTAACTGGATATTGTGCAGGACAAGTTATGTCGCGTGTTTCGCGATAACTTCCCGGAAATGGTTCTGTAAATGCTATTGCTGGTGTTGTAATCATTGCGCAAGAAATTGTTGTAATAATTATTTTGTTACGCATTTATTTATCCTCGCTATTAAAGCGCAGAATTAATTGTTAATAAATGTTACTTTAAAAAACTATAATTTATTTTAATTTGATAACAAATTATAAAATTGCGTTAATTTCTTCTTCAGTTAATCCAGCAATCGTTGCTAATTTATTAATTGCATTTGCGCGTGCAGTTTGTTTTGCTAACTGCTCCGTTTCAAGTAGTGCTTGTGATTCACGCATTTGCAGTCTATCGGCTTCAAACGCTTCTTTATCAGCACCAACTAATTCAATAATTTCATCTCCAACAGCAATTAAAGTTTTCTCTTTTTCTTTATTGGTTGTAGCCATAAACTCTAATCCTTCCACCTGAGATAGTTCCTGATGTTACAAAAAATGTCATAGAATCATAAGCAGTAGCAACTCCGTGCCAACCATTGAAAGCATAAGATTGGTTTGTATCACCATTCATTCCTACATTTGAAATGAAATATTTTGTTTCTTTTGCTACTGTAAAATTTGTAAAATCAATAATAGTTGAATATCTTTCACTTGTTGCTGCTAAAACTTTGCCAATAAATTGTTCAGTGGTACTTGAGTTGCTTGAATTGGTCAAAGAGGTTGTGGAACTCCAACCTTGATAATTGTAATTACCACCAGAAGCGTCTGAACCTGCTGCTCTTAATCTAAAAGTAACATCGCAATTATTTGTTAAAGTTGCGCCACCAAAATCAATAATGACTCTATATGAATCATAAGTTGCCGTCATTGTGTTAGTAGGTAAAGATTGAGAACTGACTCCTGCACTAAAACTAGTGGTATTAATTAGCGTTAATCCTTGATTTGTTGCGGCGGCTGGATAAACATCCACAAAAGATGCGCCAGTATAAACTTGTAATTTATCGACATCGGTTAAATAAGTTAGCATTCCTTCTTCAAAATTTGCTGTGCCGATCGCTGAACTTCTTGCGGCTGTTCCACCAAAAACCATAACGGCTTGATCTTGCAAATAATTTTGGACATCACTAGCCGTCAAAATTGAACCGGCTGTAAAGGTTTTAAACCCTGCACCCATTAAAACTCCTTAAAAACCTAGAACGCCTGAATCAAGCAAACCAAAAACGCTATCATCAAGTACAAAACTAGCATAATCCAATGTGCTTAATCCTATTGTAACGGAATGTGAGATGGAATTTGTTCGGTGAGTTATACCCGTAATTTGTGCATATTTTTCAATTGCTGTACCAATGCCATTTGGCGTAAATTTTACTTCCACAACTTGAGTTAATTCCAAACCAAGCACTTCATTTTGTTGCGCAGTTGTTAAATTAGCCATTTCAATTTCCAAGGCTTCAAAACGATATTCCGGTTCAGAATAACGACCAAGTAAAAAATCCGCTAATTGCAACGATTGAGCATCCGTGCTTAACAACAAATTATCTTGATTCAATGTTGAAATACCATATTGATTTTGTGAATCCGTATCTTCAGCGATTTGTGGTGTTCCATTTGCCCTTGTAATAACTATTCTGTTATACAATTGTTCTGAACCATAAACAACTTGCAAATTATTAAAATCAATACCAGAACCATCATCAGCAAATGTGGTAACAGCACTTGATGAAACAGCAACAGATCTATCTTGAAAATTAAAATAACCATCTTTACCAATAAAAACATTTCCCGGTTCAGATAATTCAATCAATTGTAAATATTCCAAAACGTTTGTTCCATCATTAACAACATCTGCTTGCAATGTGGCATTGCCTGTATCCACAACACGAGAAGATGCTGGCCAATTAACTTCTGGTCGATCAAGAACAGCGTTTACGCGCGCACCAGTTAATTCAGATGTTGCTGTATGTGCAGATAATGATTGTGTGGCTAATAAAGTAAATCCATCAGAACCAATTGCTGTTGCCGTGTTGTCACCAGTTGGTGAATAATCTAAATTCCAATCATCAATAACACCATAAAACACAGCCGAACCATTTGAACTAATTCTTATTTCACGATGAGGAACAATTTGACCAGCGTATGGGCTTGACAAATAAAGTGGGTCAAATGTTCTGGCACGATTGTCCAAAACAACATTTGTTTGTCCAGCGTTGTAACGATCAAGTTCTCTGCTTCGACCACGAGCGACTTGGACTCCTAAAAGGAATTGTGAAACATCATAAAATAAAGTTCCACCCAAAGTAAATTCTGTGTTATCTAAAACCCCTTGGACGGAATCATCCAACGTAAAGAATGGCCCACCAAGACTTGATAAATCAAAACCAATTTCAACAGTTGTGTTTGGAACAGACATTTATGCGCTCACAAATACTGGGCCAGATGTTCTTTCATATTTTTTAATTGCATCAACAATTTCACGCCCAACTTGAGCGCCAGAAGTTCCAATACCGGCATTAACAGTTATATTAATTGTGTTACCCATTTGATTAGATTGATTTAACGGAATAACGGCTTCCGGTCCCGCTTCACCAATTAACGCAAATGTTGGTTGCTCAACAATTCCACCCTCAGCCAAACGGATTAAGCCCATTGCGGCAGCCATAGCGGTGTAACTTCTTGATGCGGCAGTTGATTGAGCACCACCAGCGGCTTTAACAATTTTTTCAGTTTTGGTCAATGATTGTTGCGGTTTTGGTTTATCATCTTTTTTGGTTTCAGGTTTTGGTTCTGTTGTAACAACCGGTGGTACAACAGTAATTGTTGTTGAACTTAACGATGCGGCTAATGCGGCAATATCTGAAGCGGCTGAAATAATTGATTGACGAATACCCTCAACCAACGCTTCGCCTTGAGCAACACCAGCGGCATAAAATTGTTTTGCCCCAGTTTCGCCAACAATATTTGCAACATTTTCAACCGCTGAAACTAAACTATTAACTTTTTGAACAACAGTTGAACCACCAGCAATAATTTGGTCAGCAATTGCAATACCGGTTTCAGCACCAGCATTCAAAACTTGACGTAACGCTGATTCAGATAAACCAAGTTCTAATAATTTTCCAACCCGATCAGAAAATTTAATTGCCGTGTCGGCTTGTTTTTGCAAACCTGAAAGAAAATCAGAATCTTCAATGGCTGATGCAAAATTTATGGCACCAGTTATTGAACCACTTATTGCATCTTTAAAATCAGAAAATGCTTGTTTTGCATCACTTAATTGATTTTGAGCGGAATTAAACGCATCACTTAATTCATTTTGAACAACGCTTGCTAATTCTTCAAATTGTTCAGCCGATTGTTCCGTTAATTTATTTGTGCCAGATAAATCTGTTTTCATTTTATTCAATGAATCAGATGCAATATTTAAAGAGCCTTGAATCGTGGTAGGTGATGTTCCAGCAACAAACTTGGCAAAATTTTGTGATGCTTTTGAAACACGTTCTTGTTGTTGTTGTAATTGTTTTAATGCTTGTTCTTTATCTTTTGCGGCTTTTTCAGCAGCCTTTAATGCTTCGGCTTCTTCTTTTTCTATATCTACAACTTCTTCAGTTGCTTTTGTAACAAAACCTAAAGATTTCGCTAATGCCAAATAACGATCGCCAGCAAGTTGAGCCGTTAAAGCATTATTTTCATTGGATGTTTTAAGTTCATCGCCTTTATCAGCAACAAAACCAAAAACGTCAGCAAGTGCAGGAAAGGCTGTTGCAAGTGGTCCTAAAAGACTAAAAACAATCGTTTGACCAGTTTTTTCTAATGCCCTTGTAAATCGATTTGTTTCCTCAGTTGATAAATCAATTTGACCAACATAATAACCAAGCCCAACAATAAAATCGCCAAGAGTTTCACTTAAATTGGTAATGGAATCAGCAACACCATTAACCCCATCCATTTCTGAAGATGCCAATTGCAAAGCCAAAATTAAATCATGACCGATAGCCTCTTGCGCTTCACCAACTTTTTCACTTAATATCGCAAGTTGTCCAGCCATAGAACCAGCCGCCGCCGCTGATGCACCTTGAAATTGATTTTCTAAAGAATTTAATGCGGCTTCTAAATCTTTATTTTTAACAATGGTTGCATCTAATGGAACACCTAAACGTTTTAAAGCAGTAAAATTTCCCATAGAAGCACGAGACAAACCAAGCGTTACTGCTTCCAAATCGCGACCAGTTGATGCGCTGATATTTAAAGCCAGTTCCAACATTCTTTGAGATTTAGCGACATCATTTGTTGAAAGCAAAAGTTGATTCATTGCAGGTCGCAATTGCATATCTGAAACACCTGTTGCAAATTGCATTTGCGTAATAAAATCTTCTACCTGTGTTTGTTGAAATCCTTGACCCAAATTTTGTAAAGTTCGACCAAGATTTTTAATTGTTTTTTCTTCAGCGATAGCGGCACGAACAGCATCAACACCCAATTTGATAGCAAAAGCACCAACAGCGGCTCCGGCTGTAGCAAATGCGCCACCCAACAAACCCATAGCAATTTTTTGCTTTTTAGCGGCTGAAATATTTGAATCAGTTAATGCCGAAAAAGACCTACGGGCATTATTTAAACCCTTTGGGTCAAATGTGGAAATAATACTTGCAATAATTGCCATTAATTTTTAACTTTCTGTTGTTGATCATTAAAATCTTGTTCCGCTTTAATTATCGCAGACTTAACACCTTTTTGAACGTCTTGACGATGCTTATCTACCGCTTTAAAAAGGGATCGCATAGGGCGACCAAAACCTTTTGATTCCAACGCTCGAGCAAATTTATTATTTGTTCTTGTACCAGCATATTCAAATACCATAGCCGCGCCATCCCATTGAATAACAGATAACAAATTTGTGTAAAAATCCGTACCACGCGCTTTGCTTTCTTTTTTCGATCTTCCACCCACAACAACTTTCAATTGTTTTTTAGCGGTGCGTTCATGATAAACAGGAAAACCCCACGTGCCTGTTCTTGAACTGCTTGGACCTGATTGATAACGTTCACCCGGACCGATATTAACTTGAGATGATGTATTTTTTCCACCCCAACCAGACAATGTGTTTGATTGTGTAGGTAAAAACATTTCAGCATCTTTAATAATAGGTTTAGCGATTTCTTTCATTTCTTTAAACAATGCTTGTTTTAAATCTTTACGTTCATATTTTGTTAATGCTTGAATAAATTCTTTTGCGCCATCTAAACGCATTTCACCAAACGCGCCTTGTTTTTGGACTTCGGTGATTGCCATGACGTTACTTCCTTGGTTTATTTAATTCCGTAGCACGCCAGCGCAAATAACGTTCCATCGTTCTAATCATTCTAGGCGATTCATTTACTAATTGTGTCGGGGTTAAATGAAATTCGTAACAAAGATGAACTAAGCGCCAGTGCGCGCTTTGCTCCCCAGGGGGCGGACATCTTCAACCTCATTATCCGGAATAAAACCACAATGAGAAACGTTTTTAACCCAATCAATAAAAGATTGTTCAGTATTTTTTTCACGCAATTCAGCATGCCAACATAACCATGTTGTATGTTTTAATCTTGATTTTTTTGGGTCGATAACAACTGTAAATGGTAAATCAAATTCATCTTCGAACGCAATGAAATCATCCCAAACAGATTTAACATCTCTTGTGGTTTCATCATTGTAAGTAATGCGCAGGTTCAGAAACATTTTTTTTCCTTAATTACTTATGCAGTTACGATTCTTGTTACTGTACCAGCAGATGGCCATGTAACAGAAAGTGTGGCTATATCGCCAACGGAACTTGCAAATGGGCTATAAGCATTAACCAAAAATACAGCGGAATAACCCGGATTTGTGGTTCCAATTGCAGATGATGTTGGGGATATAACAACGGTTGCATTGCTTCCAAATAATGGATACAAAGTTGCATCAATAGAAGCAGCGCCAAAATCTTGCATGAAATTCAAAGTCAATGAACCTGACTTTAAACCAGCGATTCTGGTTCTCCATTCTCCACCGAACGCTGTTGTTTCCAAATCGTCGGCAGAAAGTGCTAATTCAACAGAATTTAAATTTGTTGAAAAAGTTGCTCCATTGATGGTGATCTTGTAGTCCGTAGCAGCGAACTTTGCCATAATGTTTTTTCTCTTTCTCTTTCTTACGCGTAAGTGAGAATAACAAACTCACAACCTAAGTATGTCACATCACCGACACTAATTTGTCCATAGTTACGCATTTCGGTAACTCGGCAATCAAAAACAGTTCCACCAAGCGTTTTATCGCCCTCAACTGCGGCTTTGATGCTTGTTGATCCTGTTGTTGCACAATAAGCATCTAAACTATTTTGTGCTTGTTTTTCAGCGGCGCGTGAAACGATTAAAATGATGCGGAATGTGGTTGTATCCATTCCACGACCAAATGTGTCATCGTATTTTGTTCCATCAGGAATCACTACCGCTAAAGGTGGATTGGGGTTATCTGGTTGCGTAGCCGCAACACGTAATCCCGATATTGTTGCCAAACGTGTTGCAATACCTGTTCTAATATTTGCAATGTTAGCCAATGTTTCGAACCTTACGATACGTTCCAATTAATTGCGCAACATCAGGATCAAGGTCACGCGTTACACGCATAACTCCCATATCTCCAAAACCTGCAACACCAAGTGGTGAATCTAAACGTTTGTAAATTCTTGATGATTGAATTACACATGCTTGAGT
>Ga0247843_1008547_pt1 | contig 11877 bp, 21 predicted proteins | sample LaCruzMarch2017__FD_192420 | JGI IMG/M metagenome (GOLD analysis project Ga0247843, IMG submission 192420) | Freshwater microbial communities from meromictic Lake La Cruz, Castile-La Mancha, Spain - LaCruzMarch2017_8m | ecosystem: Environmental > Aquatic > Freshwater > Lake | place: Spain...
GAGATATAAAACAATACAGTCAAGAGATATTTTGATTAATGTTAATATATTACTTGCTACATTTTCGTGTAGTTTTACTGATTTGCAGTCACTTAGAAAAAAATCAGGGGGAAGTTAGGCTAACTGCATCGCCTTGTTCGCATTATTTTTTGTCGGCGATGTCGAAAAGCCATTCGATCGCACTCTTGACCTTCTGCAAATCCGCATCCGTCAGGCGTCCAATCATACGCTTGAGTTCATGATGCTGTATGGCTTGCATGCCCTGCACATTCACGTAGCTCAGCTCGTGCAGAAACTTCGGCTTCCCGATGGATACTTCATATTCGCTGTCGCGGGTGGACGTCGTAATCGGTGCGCAGACAGCAAGAGCACGCGGTGCATCTTCATCGCGCCGGGAAACAACCAGCATGGGCCTCGTCTTGGCTGCCATACCAAGATCAACCAAATATACTTGCCCTGGCTCAGTCGTCATATACGGCATCAAGCGCGGACTGGCGAATGGCAACTGGCAGCAGGATGTCTGAGTTGTCTTCCTTCAGGCGTAGATCAAATGGGAGCCCCTTGTGGCGGCGGACCTGATGCAGGAATATTCTGATTGCATCGGTCGTAGTCAACCCGAGTTCATGCAGGATCAATTCAGAATCCCGCTTCAGGCGGTTGTCGACTCTGGCACGGACGTATGATTCTTTAACTGGCATGCCCGAATGTAGTCTCAACGTGCTACGTCACGCAAGACATATTTTCTGCGAACGTCCCCGGTCAGGTATCCCCACTTGCTTTTGGCATGGCTCCTGCCCGCGAAGCGGAAAAAGCAGGAGGCATGACAAAAGTGCCGCAGGCATGGGGATTAACTGCACCGGCCCGTTAGCTTGTTTGTTTTTTTATGAAGGTCAAGAGGGCTTTAGGAGGTCTGCCTGCATTACCCCAAGCATTGTCTGAAAACATATATTTTTCTTTGAGAGTAGGACCGGCGTAAGTCTCAACTCTGTATAATGTTCCGATTTCATAAGAGTGGAGCGGGAAAATCCGCTCAACCAATTCACCTTCCGCTTGGGCGAGGAGGTCAGCCCCCCGACCTGGCGCGAATACCTCGAGGAGAGCCAGGGAATCGATCCTGGCGATCAGGAAGCCGTCAAGGTCTGGCAGAGGGAGCAGTTTTGCTGTGAGCCCGGGGAGGAGAACGAAATCGCGTTCGAAGAGCAGATCGATGGATGGGCTCTCGATCAATGGCTGGAATGGGATTATTCGCTGAGGGATGGCCCCGAGGCGCGGGCCTACCGTTATCTGGAAAACCTGCCCTTGGACGATGGAAAGAAAACCGGTGGCACCCCGCTCGGCGACCTGCGCTTCATCGAAGGCGACCGACCAGGCTCGAACTTCACCTACGTCGAGGCCCCAGACCTCGCGACCCTCGCCTGCCTGCAACACCGACTCAACGAACTCGACACAGACATCCGCATCGAAATCCAAAAAGAAAGCTGACCTCCCCTCAAATCCCACATTCCGAATTCCATATTTTCGCCCATGCGATTCCCGCTTCACGACCCCTTGGCAACAGATGACCACCATATGCTTCGGGGACGGCGAAAGAGTCAAACACCGCGCCCTCAATCAGGCATCGGCTCTTTTTTCAGCAACCTGAACGCCACGTCCGAAAATCCCTTTCGCATCAAAAGAAAATCGCGTTTCAAGCGAAACGAAATCTGACAAGATCACGCGCTATGGCATCGTCAAAACCACGCTTTAAACTCCTTGAAAGCTCCGATGCCACCCTGCTGGTCAGCCCGGAATACCGCGACTTCATCGCCGCCCTGAAGTCCAGAGTTCAGGCCGCCCGGATTTCCGCCGCCCGCGCAGTGAACTCCGAAATCATCCTGCTCTACTGGGACATCGGACAGGGAATCGTCGAAAAGCAGCAGGCGCTCGGATGGGGAGAGTCGGTCGTGGAGCTTGTCGCGGCCGACCTGCGCAGAGAATTTCCGGGAGCGACAGGCTTTTCGGCACGGAATGTTTGGGACATGCGCCGGCTCTACGTCTCCTGCACGGATGCCGCCGTCCTTGTCCAGGCTGCACGCGAGCGGGCGAAGCTCGGAGCAAGGCCAATTCTGCGGCAGGCTGTCGCAGAATTGAAGGAGGGGGAGCCAGTAGGACCAGACACAAAATCCAAACACCAGGCAGACATCGAATTTCTGCGACAGCTCGTCGCAGAAGTCCCATGGGGCCAGAATCTGGTCATTCTCAATAAGGTTACCGATCCGGCACCTCGCCTGTGGTATCTCCATTCCACCGCCCGCTTCGGGTGGTCCCGCAACGTCCTGCTCAACCAGATCAAGGCCGGTGCCTACGAGCGCTCCGTCACCGACAAGAAATCCCACAACTTCGGCCTCGCCCTTCCGGAGCACCTCGCCGAGCAGGCCGACGAAATGCTCAAGAGCTCCTACAGCCTGGAATTTCTCGGGATCCGCCGGGCCGTCAGGGAGCGGGAGCTGGAGAACCGCCTGATCTCCCGACTTCAGGCATTCCTGCTCGAACTGGGCTACGGGTTCTGCTTCGTCGGACGCCAATACCGGATCGTGGCCGGGAAGAAGGAGTATTTTATCGATCTCCTGTTCTACCACCGGTTCCTGAAGGCCCTCGTCGCCTTCGACCTCAAAGTCGGCCCGTTCGAACCAGAGTTCGCCGGCAAGATGGATTTCTACCTGAACGTTCTCAACGACAAGGAGCGCGGCCCAAACGAGCAGCCCTCCATCGGGATCGTCCTCTGCGCCGAGAAGGACGATATCGAGGTCGAATACGCCCTCCGCAGCAAGGCGAACCCCATCGGCGTCGCGACCTACCAGCTCCAGTCGAAACTCCCCACGGATCTGAAAGGGAAACTCCCCACGCAAAAACAGCTCGCCGACATCGTGCGGGCGGAGTTGGAGGAAGGAAAATGAAATCCGACCAGAGCACACCGGCCCGCTGCTCCCGCTTCATCCTTCCGGCTTCTGCCCCCATCCATTCGCAGCCCCCCCTTTTCTGCCTCTGCGCCTTCGCGGGGAATCTTTGATTTGAAAAATCCGCGCGCGCAGCGCGCATTGTAGCCGATCGTCCGCAGACCTTCGGTCATTGTTCTGGGCATGATGCCCACCATGCCTGCCAAAGACCGGACCCTCTCGAAATTCGGACTCAACGTTGCCCGCCTACGCGCCGCCAATGGCTTCTCACAAGAGAAACTCGCTGAAAAAGCAGAGATTGATCGGACTTATGTCAGCGGAATTGAACGGGGGGGGTTCGAAATCTAGGCATCAAGACGGTGATTCGAATCGCAAAGGCGCTTGGTGTCTCAATCGCAGAATTGTGTGGGGAGGTTTCCGGTCAGGTTCTCAAGAAGTCGCCGGAGTTGCGGCTCCGGTTTGATTCCTATTGGCGGATCGTTGATCCCCGGTGGGGCGGAAAGCCGAATCTGGATTTGCCTTTCTACCATTTGAGTTCCCAGGGATTCTGGATTCCCAAGTCGAAGACAGGACAACGGGCAGAGGGCCCAGATAGCACAGCGACCGTCGAACTCGATCCCGGGTTTCTTGAGGCCCTTCACGACCGCGAATGGCGGGACATAGCTCGCCGGGTTCTTGTCGAAACATGGTTTCCGGAACTCGAACAAGCCGCACTCTACACGGCCCTCGGATTCACCGCGGCGAAGATCCGGCAACTTGGATATCGGATGAAAGAAGACCCGGCGGATTACCAATCGAAGGGCCGGGATGCCCGGTTCAGGGTGATTGTCGTAACGCAATACCGGTTCACCTGCGGGCTGACAGGATACGGGGTCCACACGAGTAAAGGAGCAACGCTTGTCGAGGCGGCGCACATTCACCGGTTCTCGCAATCTCGGAACGACAATCCCGAGAACGGACTCGCCCTTTCCCGCGACGCACACTGGATGTTCGACGAAGGACTCTGGACCGTGACCGACACCCACCGAATCCGGGTGGCGCGGGAAGTCTTCACCGAATGGGGACCAGAGGCCGAATGGCTGAAATCCCGCGATGGAAAGCCACTGACCTTTCTCGATGGCGTCATTCTCCGTCCGGAAAAAGTCCACCTCACCTGGCACCGGTCCAATGTCTTCTGTGGTTAAAAAGATTCTCGTCGAACGAGGGCAGCAGGACGCCTGCCGCTCTTCCATTCGGAAAAGAATCATTCCGAAAGGATCAGATAGGCGTTCGCCCTTGCCCCTGATAGTATCCCGCCCATGAAGTTCCTTCTCTCCTATCTACGCAAACTGCTCGGTCAACCGAAGCCGCTCAAGCGCATCCTCTCCCGCTGGACGCCGATCTGATTTATGTTTCACGCCAACCTTTCCAATGGTTTCCAATGGGAGCCGTTCATCCACTTGCCCGTCCTCACCCGCTCTCTGCTCTGGGTCTCCGGGAATGCGCGTTCGGCAGAAGAAGGCATCTTCGAACTCGGTGAGGACGGCTGGTTCGCCAATGTGCAGGGCTACACAACGCAGCCGCGCGAACTCTGCGCATGGGAAAACCATCCTGCGACGGTCGATGTGCAATATATCATCGATGGAATCGAAGGCATCGACACAACGGCGGTGGAGTCCCTCGGGGAACCGACTGTTTTCAAGCCCGAGTCTGACACCCAGAAGTTCGCCGATAACGGTGCCCCGGCGACGCAGTTGATCTTGCGGGCCGGCGATTTCGTCGTCCTCCTCCCGGGAGAAGCCCACAGGCCGAAAATCGCGGTTCAGGAGCCTGTCGGGGTAAAGAAGATCGTGGTCAAGATTCCTGCGAAGCTGCTGGGGAAAGCCTGAGGCTGGCCTGGCGATAAAACCGTTCTCACCAAAACAAATCGAACTCTTCCGAATCATCAGCCTCGACAGGAAGGGGGCCAAATAACGGCACCTCCAGCAGCGGCATGCGGGGATGCTGGAAGTGGGCCATCTCTTCCAGACTTGAGGCGCGGGTGACGACCTTGATCAGCGGTTGGGTAGTCTGAATGTCCACCAGTCCCCGTATGACAAGCCCCTCCGGGACATCATCCCAGATGAGTTTCCCGGTGATCTCCGAACGCTCGGCAAACCGGTCAGCCGGGAGATCAATCAGCATCGCTCCTTTCTTCTCCCACCAGGACAGGATTTCGCCGCGGGCAAACCCGGCCCAGGCATGGCGGACGATTCCGCTCATTCCTGAACCGGTGACTTCCCGGCCGGGCTTGCAGGTCTTCCCCCGGAATTGGAACGTCGCGCACATGTAGTCAGCTATTTCTTGAGCACAACCGCCCCGAGCCGACCATCGGTGCGCCAGGGATCTCCGCCCCCGTTGCAGCCTTCGAGCACCTTGTGGAACCCGTTCACGTAATACTCGTCCTGTGTCAGTCCGGCCTTCAGGAGTCCGCTCATAATGAGGTCCCGCTCGGCGTCAACGTCGGGGCCGATGTGATGGGTGACCTGCCCGGTGGCATGGCTCAGCCCGACACGCTCGTCGAACGTCGCCGAACCGAACCAGACAGGGCAGCCGTCCTTCAGTTTGTCCCATCGCCAGAACCGGACATGGTGACGCTGGCGCGGGCTGGAGCCGACGGGGAGTTCGAACGCCAGATTCTGCTTGCTGCCGAAGAGGAAAAGGCTGCTGACGGGGGCCTGGTCGTCGGGTTTCCTGATCACCGAATCCACCACGATGCGCACGCTGCTTCCAAGCGTGATCGGGTCGGCAGGATACCATCCCGCCGCGTGCATGGCGCGGACTAGCGTCTCCTCATCGCCCTCGATGGCAATGTTGACCGGATCTCCCGGATGGCCGTCCGAGGTCTGCGTGATACGCGGGCCATCGGTGAAGTGGTGACGGTAGTAGACCTTCGACACCCACGGGATGAGGAGGTAAGCGGCGATGGCCCACGCCACCAGGATGATGATCAGCCAGACGATTCTCTTCTCATACGATGCCCGGACACGCTTGTCACTCTGACTTGTGCATCACCGCCCGCTCGAATATTTTGCAGACATGACGACCGAACAAATCCACGGACACGAAATCATGGCGCTCGTCGCCAAATATCCGGAGGGCATCGCGACCGGAACGCTCACGGACAAGGTGGCGCAGGAATTCGGGGCGGACGCTCGGTTCTTCACCTGCTCGGCGGAAAACCTGTCCCTTCAGGAGCTCGTGACATTCCTCGGCGAACGCGACAAGGTCTAGCTTCGCGACGGCCTCGTTTTCCCCGGTGGATCCCCGGCCTGCAATCACGACTGATCCATGAAGGATCACTTTGCACATTTTCGAATTCTCTTCCGAAAACCGGAGCCACGGATCTGGACCCGCTGGATCCCCTGACAATCCCACCAATGAGACGCTCTCAAATGCCACAGCCTGAAAAAATCCAGCAGCTCCTTGCCGCTGGCCGCGCGGTTGCCGAGGGATTCCTCCGCGACAATGGCCAGGTGCCTCCCATGATGCTGGCATTCTCGGATGACGGGATGATTCTTCATTCCGCCACCAGCACGACGCACCCTCAGGTGAAGGATGACTTTGCCGGGGCGTGCCGATTGCTGGCGCGGGCGAACCGCTCCACAGCGGTCGTCCTGATCCTTGAAGCCTGGGCGAGGATTGCTCCTCCCGGCGGATGCATTGATACGGACATCCGCCCAACCACCGCGCCGGACCGGATTGAGGTCGTCAGCCTGAGCGCAGAGATCCCCGGCCACGGGTATCTGGCCGTGCATGAAATTCAGCGCGGCAAGGACGGGAAGTTTTTTGCGCTCGGCGAGGATCGCGGAACCGCTAGTGCGGACATGCAGGGCCGGTTCGCAGGAATCCTCCCCGCAACCCCTCCGATGGACATTGAAGTCGAGGTGGCGCGGAAGGTTCTCCTGGGTTTCGGGATCAACCCGGACGGCACGCGGATTAATCCGCTCTGGAATTAACCGCCTGATGAAGCAATTTCTTGAGCGTGGAGGAGCTTGGGTTGCCGGGCAGTTTCTGCTCTTCGCAGCCTTGATCGTAATTGCGCTCAGATTTCCCGGCACAGGACCGGTGGCATGGAGAGGGGCCGGAGCGGGGGTTCTTGTCGCGGCGGCTGCCGTTGCTATCGCTGGGGCAAAGGCGCTCGGAAGAAACCTCACCCCGTTCCCCAAGCCCGGTGCCTCCGGCGAACTGATTCAGCACGGGATCTACGCGAAGATCCGCCATCCGCTCTACACCTCGGTGATCCTGGCCGGATTTGGATGGGCACTTGTCTGGCTGAGCTGGCCTGCTGCGGTGGTGGCGGCGGCATTGATCCCGTTTTTTCACGCGAAGTCACGCCGGGAGGAAGACCTCCTCCGCCAAAGGTTTCCTGGGTATCGCGAATACGAAACCCGCACCAACCGGTTTATCCCTCTGGTCTATTGAGAAGAGCCACCCATGAACAAACAGGAAATCGTCGCGAGTATTCTTGATCGGCTCCGGGAGGAGTTCGAGTCCCGCAGCCGCGTCTCAAAGTCCACGCGGGATGGGGGCAACGATGCCGAGAGCAAGGCCGAGGGGAAATACGACACCCTCGCCATTGAGGAAAACTACCTTGCCGATGGCTTGGCAAAACAGGCGCTCGCCGCAGCCAAGGCCATCGAAGAAATCGGGAAATTGCCCCTGCGGAAGTTCACCGGGGATGATCCCATCGATCCTGGGGCATTGGTCGAGCTCGAATTTTCCGGCGCAAGCGAATGGTTTTTCCTCGCCCCCTCCGGCGGTGGAACCGAGGTCTGTCATGATGGGACAACTATCACAGTGATCACCCCAGAGTCCCCGCTTGGATCACAACTGATCGGATCCCATGTCGGCGACCGAACCAAGGCCCCGTCGGCCAGAGTAGTCCGGGTGATATAGTTTCCCCGCATGCCCGAGGCACTCCCCCAGTCGTGGTTCGTTTACATGCTCCGGTGCTCGAACGGCTGCCTCTACACCGGGATCGCGACCGATGTTCAGAAACGACTCAAGGTCCACAATTCCGGAAAGGGATCCTCGTATGTCCGTGCCCACCGGCCAGCCAAGCTGATTGCCTTCACGGTTGCGGACAACCGATCAGCCGCTTCCAAGCTTGAATATTCCGTAAAATCTCTGAGCCGTGGGCAGAAGGTTGCCTTGGCGAAAAAGTGGAAATCCGGCTGCTGATCAGCTCAGCGGTTCGAATACCTCCAGCAACGGGTCGAGATCAATCACCTCGTTTGCCGACGTTTTCAGGCCGGCGCCCAGAGTCTGGGCGGTGGAGGCCACCTCCACCCGGATTCCACGCCGCCGCAGCTGGAGTGCCAAATGGGCAAAGTCGGCGTCGCCGGTGACCAGAACCACGACATCCGGCTTCATCTCGATGGAGAGTTCAACGGCATCGACCGCCATCAGGACATCGACATTGGCCTTGTAGTGGGCCTCCGCTCCGGGTGATCCGTCCTTCGCCATGACGAGAAACCCATGGGAGCGAAGCCAGTGCAGGAACTTGTTTTTCTTGTCCCGCTCGGCCTGCCATTCAGGCATCGCCGGAGGCAGCCCGGCGTAGATGACCGTCTCCAGAAGCTCCCGATCCCTGACGAGGTGTTCCTGAAGTTTGAGCCAGTCGAGCTTGCGATTGGCGGCTTTTGCGGAACTGGTGACGTTGGATTCATCGACGAGAATCAGGACTCTCCGAATTCCGGCTGCCTTGGAAGGGGTGCGCTTCATGCTTCGTCAACCATGAGCAGGCACAGGATGTGGGACGAGAAGAAAATCCCAGGGAGAAAACGCCCTCTGCCCCGAACATGAGGGGTAGAAAGCCGCTCGGCTACCGTGATGCCCGGCTGGGGTATGGTGGTTTCTGGGGTAATACATTCCCTGCCGCCTCACCGCTGAGTTTGGCGTGTGGGGTTGTTTTTAGCTCCCGGGCGAGGCAGTATTTGCTATTGCAATATGGTCTCAGATCAATGCTAACTGCTCTTACAAACATGGACATATCACAAATCAACAGCCAATCCCTGCTCCGCCTGCTCGCACTCACGGAGCGGAAGGAGGAACTTCTCAGTATCGTCGATGAAATTGACGCAGCCATCATCGACACGCTCAGAGGCGGGTCACGGTCGAGGTTCTCGAAATTCCGACCAAACCCTTAGGCGCAGCGCTCGCTCCTACGTCTGCATCCGCTCAAAAATCGCCTGCTAAGCCATCCAAATCTAAGAAGGCAAAGGGCGGAAAATCGGGTGGTCTCAAGGAAAAGATCCTCGCCCTCCTCGAAGAGGCCGGAAGCGATGGTCTCAGGGTCAAGGAGATTGCAGGGAAACTTGCCGCCAAGCCCGCCAACATCTCCGTCTGGTTCAGCACGACTGGGAAAAAGCTGGCCACCAAGGTCGAGCCCGGACGCTATTCGGTGAAGGGGGCCAAGAAGTCCGCCCCATCCACCCAGACGGTTACAGGGTATCTCAAACCACCCGCCTCGATGAAGGCGGAACTCACAAATGCTGCCAAGAAGTCTGCCAAACAGAAGAAGAAAAGCGGCCTCACCCCAGAGGGCAGAGCCAAACTTGCTGCGAATATGAAGGCACGCTGGGCAGCACGCAAAGCCGGAAAACCTGCTGGAAAGGTCGGCAAGCCCGCCAAGAAGGGGGTCAGGTTGCCAAAGGCCGGTAAGAATCCGTTCTGAGACGTTGGGGCCTGCTGATGGCGGCAGACTTGGTCTAGCGGTGCTTATTCCACAGCTCCTCGATAAACCAATCTTCGACCTTCTGCCTCGCCCATGGCGTTTTGCGCAAAAACGTCAGGCTGGACTTGATGGACGGGTCGATTTGGAAGCAGCGGATCGGGATTCGATTTCCCATCTCTGCCCAGCCATGTTGTTCAAGCAGTTGCTTGAGAAGGTTCTCCAGCGTGACCCCATGCAATGGATCGCGGGGATGCTCTGAAGGAAACGGCATGAGCACTATTTCGTGCCTGCAGCTATCATGGCAAACAGCTCCGATGCGAAATCATACGCTATTCCCCGCACAATGAATCGCGGGGAGCGGGGCCCCATCAGGCACCTCGCCGGACAACCGGGGGCGCGGGCTTGGACTTATCTTTCTTCGGCTTCTTGACTTCTTTTCTTTTGCTGTTGTTTCCCTTGGCCATATTAAACTCCCGGTTGTTGAGGTTTCAGACACTTGCCCCATTGACCGCGCATTGCAAGGGGTATTCCGTGAAATCCCTGAGCCAGACACAAAAGTTCGCTCTCGCAAAGAAGTGGAAGGCCGGTCTTTAAACCTGGCTTTTAGTGCCTGTTTTTAGCAAACAGCCACATAGACGGTCCCGGAGGATTCCCCGCCGCGGATGGGATTTGGGAAACTCACTGTGTGCGCCTGAACGCCGTCAAATACATCTTCCAGTCTGGAACTGAATTCCCTGTCGGGTGCATCGTCCGACCACAAGGCAAAAACCCCGCCGGGATGCAGATGCCGACGGAGGATTCTCAATCCTTCCAATGTGTAAAATGACGCATGACTCTCGTTCAGCCAGTGCTTCGGGGTGTGGTCGATGTCCAGCAGGATCGCGTGAAACTTCCGCCCCGGCTCCGCTTCGTCGAAGCCGGTTTCGAGGTGTGAAGCCATGGCGAAAAAGTCGCCCTCGATGAATCGGGTGCGCGGATCAGTTGAAATACTGCTCCCCAATGGCACCAAGCCGGTTTTATGCCAACGGATCACCGGCTCAAGAAAATCGACGATGATCAAAGACCTCACGCTTTGGTGCTTCAGGGCCGCGACGGCCGTGTAGCCAAGTCCCAGACCTCCGACCACCACATCCATCGGGACTGACGGAGCCGCAGCCAACCCCAGGTCGGCCAGAGCGTCCTCCACCGCGTGGAAAAGACTGCTCATCAGGAACTCCCCGTTGAGGATAATCTCATAGACAACCTCGTTATCCAGCATGGGGATCTTGCGCCGCCTCAGGACGAGCTCTCCGAGTCGGGTGTTGCGGAAATCGAGTTCCTCAAATGTTTTCACCATCCGACCGACCCTGCTGGGAGGGAGGCTCGATGGCGAGAAGTTTACGCCAGCCATGCCGACAGATTGAGGAACGCGACAAGGAGCCTTTCAGGCGGAATTGCTTCCAGTGCAGGCGATGTTGCCCCGGGCATAATCCTCTGGTCCGGTTGACGGTATTCCCCAAAACTCGCATTTGTGTCCATGCAGAAAGCCATCGCCATCCCCAGGGGCCTCCACGCCAATATCGAAGCTTTCAGGTCCGTCCTGGACGATGCGACGGACCCCGGGGTCATGATTGCCCTGGCGAAACCGCCGGATGGTGCGGACCTGCTTCCCGAGGACCAAGATCGTTACCGATCGCTTTCATGTGATGCGCCTCATCATCCACCATTTTATGGAAATGGCCCGGCAGATCGCCCCGGAGATCAAGAGCCACCGCGGGTTGCTGGGGGTGCTGCGCAAGCGCAAGGATCATCTCAACGCCAGGAATCAGGAACCCCTGCGGCCATGTGGCGGTTCACAAAAAATAATGGCATTACCGGGGGCTTCCATCGCATGATACGACTACGGCCTGCGCGTCATCGCTCAGTGCGGGCAATCAACAACATCCTCCATCCCCATTGTTTGGTGGAGAGCCTGGAGAGCCTGCTAGAATGGTGCAGCCGGAAAGACTCGAACTTTCAACCTTCTGATCCGTAGTCAGATGCTCTATCCAATTGAGCTACGGCTGCTTGACCGAAAGATGATTTTCACCCGAACTCTTTGGTGAAGTCAAATCAGAAAACGAAGAAGTCCTTCAGCGGGCAGGGCATTTGGCTTGAAGGCAACGGAAGCAGATAAAGAGAGGGGAAAAGAAAAGGCTAGACAAAAGGGCACCGAAAAGCTGAACTACGGTGGTGAAAAAGAAGACACGACAAGAAGTTGGCGGG
>Ga0247843_1008548_pt1 | contig 11875 bp, 12 predicted proteins | sample LaCruzMarch2017__FD_192420 | JGI IMG/M metagenome (GOLD analysis project Ga0247843, IMG submission 192420) | Freshwater microbial communities from meromictic Lake La Cruz, Castile-La Mancha, Spain - LaCruzMarch2017_8m | ecosystem: Environmental > Aquatic > Freshwater > Lake | place: Spain...
TCCGCCCTGTACCAAACAAAACTGAAAAAATGCTAGCGTGCCTTAAGAGGGCCTTTCCCTCTTAAGGCAGCAAACTTAAGAGTTTTCCCCCCTCTTAGGGCACGGAAATCCCACTTACCTTAGGCAGGCGACTTTCTCATCCGACACCTTCCAGTGATAACTGAAGAAGAATCATTACCACACTCTGATTCGATCAAATCGATTGTATCTACAATTGCTCGGATATGCACGGGCTTTTTGAGTGGAAGCCTGGGAGCATTGGTGACGCTGCAGTAGATGGAGCGATGGACGACGCGAGTAAATCAACAACAACGAGCCCACGACAGAGACAAAGTCGGTGAGCTCAAGTAGCACACATCGTAGTAAATTGTCATCGAAGCTCCTATCACTGTCAGCTAGTGTGCGAAAGCAGACAACAAATACGAATTATTCTCCTCAGCATTCACCACCACCTAGTCTCAAAGTTGTGGACAGCCGAGACAGTGGGCGCAAACTTGGCAACTAAACAGGACACTACGGGGACAATGGTCAGTGTGATTTGTCAGTATCAAAGTCGAGGACAGAAATGATTAAAGCTACCAACAAAGCCGTGACAAAAGAAAAGGATGCCAAAGGTAAGAAGAGTTTTGTCCCACGAGCTTTATTTGCCAACACATTAAATGCAAAGGTGCAGAAGAAGAAGGATCAAAGAAGAATTAGGAGAAAGGTGTAAATGCTGTTGGGATAGCGACAAGGAACTATGAATGTGATGGTGATGACGGTAGTAATACAAGTAATGTTGTTAAACTGCGAGCTACATTTGTTGGCATGATGAGACAAAAGAGAGAGACAAAGATGAAGCAGAAGAGAGACACAAAGGAGATGGCGAAGACGACAACTGCTAACACTGCTTCACAATCATCATACACAGGTGAGACTGTAGCAGTAGCTGCCACATCAACCTTCAGTACTAGTATAGCAACTGCCGCGGGAATGTTAAGCCGACTATCATAAGATTGCTATCAAGTTGTTTCAGGTCAGAGTAGTAAGACTGATTGAGGTCCGTTTACCGTACAATCAACTGACCACCTTCGACGATCTACGTCATGAGCTTGAGGAGGATATCATGACGAGTTACCAAAGCCTGATTATAAATTCTCCGTCACCGCCGACTTTACAATTGGCGTTAGTAGGGCACAAGAGTCAAAGTGGCGTATGCGAGATTATGACCTCACGACACAAGGATTGTACTTACAAAATGCCATACTTTGTTTACATAACAAAGGACAAGGGTACGAAAGAGGAATCGAAGGTGGGCATGAAAAAGAAAAGGAGAGGATACTTCCAGGAGAGATTGATCATAAGATATTTATATTATTTGTTTGAGACGAAGCCTAGCAGTTTGCTGAAGTTAATTCATTAGAATATCTTTGCTCAATTTTATGTCAGTCACTCGAATCAATAATGACCTAGGGTAAAGTATGTAAATCAATATGTTGGCTTGAAATCACGCTGTAGATGCTTCTACTAGATGTATTATTTTTTTATACTCCTGTAATCAGGATTAGAAGACAACCTAGACAAATCAAATGTTTACAAACGAAAAACATGGAAAGTGTCAGCCTTGAATCACTCTCTGTGTCCCATTAGGATAATCCACAACTCGAACCCCATCTGGAAACGTAGTATCAGTAGTTCCATCAATATCAACCAGCCGAATTGTGCCGTCAGGATACATTATCTCTTTCCTTCCATCTGTGTGGTGATTTTCAACTTGCTTGTTGGGGAAATGATATGTTTGCATACCATCTTGATGAGTTACCTGTGTCGTCTAGAGATCGTGGAGGTCATAACAATTTCAGCATTAATTACAACTTTGCAAAGCGGTTTGACACAATCCCAGAACAAAATTCTTACCTTGGTGGAAGCATAGTAATATACAATAACACCTTTCTTCTCATTGGCATAGGTTCGTTTACGATCACCATTAGCGAATGAAATTGTTGTCGTTCCATCAGGTGTCACTTCCTTTTGTGTCCCATTTTTGTATGTCATAATCCGACTCTTTGTTGATAGAACCCCCCCGACTCCACCATCGACCAATACTGCTGCTGCCGTGGCTGCATTAATTGGTGGTGGATTCGGCGTCGAAATAGTAGTAGTCACATATGATGGCACAGATGGTTCGGAATGATGATTGCTAGTTGTCGTCTTCAAAGGCTCGTGATTCGTGCTCCCATCGTAGTCAGCGGCATTGTACGACCTCCTCTGCTGCATATCCATCTCATTGCTTATGACGAGACGACCATCTTGGATATCATTGCCAGAGTGTTCATTCATTTTTGCTACCATTTCATTATTGGCAACATGGAGTTTGGAGATATTACGTTGCAGCCAAAGTTCGGTAGGCTCATCGCCTTCCTCCGATGCAGAATCTCCTTCTTTACACAGCGATGCCTCCTCAACTCCAACGTTACCATTCTTGGTCGAGCCATTTATCACATTAGTAGCTTTTCGTTGTTGTGGTAGCTTTGACTTCGACTTCATCTGCACTCTAGATGTATTCTGCTTCGAAGTACCAGCAATAGGTTCCCGAACTTGAAGTCCTTGTCGAGGCTCGGTGTGTCCACCAACAGCGCTCTTGCTACTTCTCGTTGGATTACTCACTGTAAGTCCTTCTGCAATGTCATTTTCTTTGCCGCATTTCAAGACTTCAATCGCACGTTCTTGCTTAAGAATTACCTCCTTCAATTTTTGTATTTCAGCAGTATCCTTCTCTATGATTTTCTTCAGTTGTAACCGTAGATCCTCAAGCTCAACCTGCACCACGTTTTGTTTTGGCGCATTGCCTGTGCCATCTTCTTGCTGATGCTGTCGTAATTTATTTGCTGCCTTCGACGACACAAGTGCCATATTGGCAGCCTTGTGGCGGTCTCTTTTGATTAATGCACGTTGTTCAGTGGCCCATTTCTGGACCGACTCCTTTTCAGTGGTAGCCCATGCTTTGGCCTGAGGAATAAATGGAAAACAAAATTATCGAATGAAGAGAGAGTGAATGTCCAATCCAATGATAACAACGAAAACAACACACAAAGGCAGCTCACCCTCTCCCGTTCACCCTCGGCTTCTCGCAATGCAACCTCCTGCCTCTTTTTCATATTCTTTATTAGTGCCCACTGCTCCTCTTCCTTCTTCTTCCATTCCTCAAATGCCTTGCGTTCGTCGTCATTGATATTACTCATCAAAGGTGACTTTTTCGCATCGTTTTGCATCCTGGTGGTGCTACTTGATCGAGTTCCTGATACCACCCGAGTAGTTGTTGATCGTAAACGTGGTGCTGATTTGGACCCAGCCTTCTTTTCCATTGTAAATTTCGGCTTAGTCCCCATCTTCGCAGTCGCCAACGTTGTAGTCACAGCCTGATTCCTCTGATTTGTCTCGTTTTCCTTGCCACCACCATTAACACTGCTGGCTTGAAATATGACTTCCTTCCCTTCGACACACATTTTAGCCGTGTTGTTCTCATCATCTTCTTTGACTATAATGCCACCGTCTGAAATGTACTTATTAACAATCTCATCAACAGTCGCCTTCATCATCGTGGATACGGATGAGAACATATTCCGTCGAGCTTGCGACGGTGTAATGACGTCAATGTCATTAATTTCTCTGCTTTCGATTGTTGATATTTCCTCGACTATCACAGGAGTCTGTTGCTTTGGATCAGCAGCACGGACCTGCGATGGTGTCATGTCGCATTCACTCTGACGCATTTGCGATGGGGTTTGTACATTGACCACGCTCATACACGACGCATTCTGTTTTGTCGATGGCGTCGAGACGACGTGGCGATTTGGAGTTATCGCGCTTTTCGTGGTAGCCGGGCTGCTCGTGGATACCGCAGTAGGAGTAGTAACTTTTCTGTTGTTGCTGCTGCTATTCGTTGTCATCAAGCGACGACGTTCCCTCCTGGCCTCCTCCTTTCGAGCCTGTCGACGTTCTAGATCCTTAATTTGATCCTCTTGCATCTTCTCAAGACGTGCCAGTCTGGCCAAGCGTTCCGATAGCGTTTCATTCACATTATTAGCATTGTCGTTGACGGTCGCAGCATCAGTAGTGGCCGCCGGACTTTGTTGCTGTTGACGCCGAAATGTGCTGGGTGTAAGTCCTACGCTACCAATACTCGTGACTGGAGCGGTAGCAGTGGTGGTGAACGTTTGCAATGCCGATGGCTCCTTCCTCGTGCCCTTGCGTAGGAATGGTTTCTTCGCCATATGTTTGGACTGCTGCTGCTGCTGCATTTCATTCGAGACGCGATTGCTATTCATTACTGCTGCCACCACCATCGTCGTATTATTCATTGTACCTGACCTCATCATTTGCTCCTCACCGAGTGCGATCCTACCATCCAAGGAAGACGACGACGCTGAAACGCCCATGTTTTCCATCAAGACTCCACCGTTGTCTTTAGTATTTGGTATGCCAGCAACATCTGACGTAGAGGTCGGTTTAGAAATGTCCCTTCCTTTCCTCTCCTCATTATTCAGTGCAGTATCAACCATGTCAAAAATGACCCGTGTTCGCCCTCCAACATTCTTGCCGACACTATTTTCACCACCATCGACGACATTATTATTGCTGCCATTATATCCCTCGGACGGCGAACGCTGTCCCATGGTCGATACTGAATCATGCGGTGATGTATGTTGTTGTTGCTGACTCTGACGCTTCTGTACTGATGGATGCAATAGATGCTGTTGGACCTGCGGCGACGATGGGGATCGTTCACGTGCCGTGTGCGGTGTTTCGACAACAGATGACTTAGGCTGCTGCTTCTTCTGCTGCTGTTGTTGTTGAGTCTGGCCAAGCCGAGGCGACGATAGGGATCGTTCACGTGCCGTGTGTGGTGTATCATCAACAGATGACTTAGGCTGCTGCTGCTTCTTCTGCTGCTGTTGTTGTTGTTGTTGAGTCTGGCCAAGCCGTGGCGACGATAGGAATCGTTCACGTGCCGTGTGCGGTGTTTCGACAACAGACGACTTAGGCTGCTGCTTCTTCTGCTGCTGTTGTTGTTGAGTCTGGCCAAGCCGAGGCGACGATAGGAATCGTTCACGTGCCGTGTGTGGTGTATCATCAACAGATGACTTGGGCTGCTGCTTCGTCTTCTGTTGCTGCTGCTGTTGTTGTTCAGTTGTGGACAAGGGTGTTGTTACCGTTGTTTGATTGTAGACCCCTCCTACCACGATGGAGGAGGCGGGGGAGTAGGAGGCCGTCATGACGACACTCCGTGCAGCCATAATTGGTCCACGCAATAGAGAAGCAACGCCTTCGCTCATACTACCATCGTCATCGTCGTCATCATCATGACCATAATAATCATAACCCGTTTTCGCGCCATCACCATCCGTACGATACTCTTCCGATGCCGTTGTTGCAACTACTACTTCATCGCTGCAATCACGAACAAGTATAGACTGCGATGATGATGATGACGACGATGACTTGGTTGATGGCGGCGGTAGCGACGGAGCAATCGTGCGCAGTCGTGACTCGGCATGAAGTAATATGCGCATTGTATCTTCGCCAAACATGGACGAGTCGTTTACTGGTCGCCTTAGTTGCTCGCTGTCATTGTTGCCATCGTGGACATGGAGGAATGAATCGTCAATATTATTATTTGTGAGAGTGCCGCCAATCTGCGAATATTCATTGTCATTGTCGTAAATATAATTGTCGTCTACGTCGACGTCGTCATCGAAGAAATAATCATCCCTCGGCGGTGGAGGCTTTCGCTTGTAGTCGTCGCTGCCCTCGCTTTCTTCGCCGTCAACATCCTTTCTGCCGATTCTCGAATTCGAATTGAAATTGGTACTATCGAAGTTATAATCGTCGGCGTACGACACTGCACCGCCGCCAATGCTGCCGCCATTGGCCGTCATCATCTCATCAATCACCATTACCGCGGCTCCACCAATCGCCAAACAACGGCGTCAACGCGCCAATTGTTTTGGGGAGCCTCCCCGCCCTCTCCCCCCCAAAACAAGAAACGAACTCTGTGGTACAATGACGCAGCCTGGCGGCATTGATATACGCGCCGCTCTGGCCATCCTTTCGGCACGTACTCCGCATCTTCATCATCATCAAGTCGGTAATAACAGCAACAACAGCGGCAGTGCTGGCGTTGGCGAATCGGACGAGGAGGTGCCATCGGAGCTGCGTCGGCGAGGGCAGATTGTTAATTTTGATGATCATCCGCAGTCGTCATCCGCTTCTCTTCCCTCCGCGGCGGATAATAATACAAGGGCACGGCAGTCGAGTTCTACCGCAACGAACGAAGAGAACGACGACGACACGAAGGTGGCGTCGGCAATGGCAGGCGAAGATACTCGGCAGCAGCAACGGCAACAAGAACAGCAACGGCAACAAGAAATGCAAACACAGTTGGCAACCATGTCAATTCCACAATTAATCAAAATGATTTTCACCGCCCAAGAAGAACGGGTGGCGACATATCGTACCTTTGAAGAGTGAGTTGAAAATAGTTAGAGTATATATAACCCACCACTCACAGTGTTGTTGTTTATCATGTTTACTTTACTTTTGTTATAGAAAAAACATCATTTTTTGGATCATTATTACTACTACTTACCTCTCTCTCTTTCCCCGCCCATTCCTCCAATTCGTTTGTCCACGCTTGTGTAACGTATTTATTACATGACATGCGTCAACAACAACAACATCAACAACATGATTGTCAAAACAGAGGACTAACGTCCATCATGTCCACGGGGAATATAACTGCATATCCGGCATTATGTGCATCGATTACGGCATCATTTGTGGTACTAAGTAATACTATTAATTCCGTCCGATCCGTGCTGCTATCCACATCAACAGCATCAACAACGACAACAACAACAACAACAACAACAACAACAACAACAACAACAACGGCCAATAATAATAGTCGGGACGGAAATCGAGAGGAATTGCGAGAATTTATCAATCATGCAACACGATTACAAATGCACGAATGTACGAAATTGAATTTAACTGCTGCATTGCACTTGGAACGATTACGATTATTGTCTTCGACAACAACCTCATCGTTGTCGTCATTGAGCAAGAATGAAGAGGAGGAGGTACGAGTAGGAGAAGAAGAAGAAGAGAATGACGGTATGAGTACAGCAACAATCATGAGATTATTACGAGAATCGATACACAAACTTGAAATTGATTTATCTACCAATATTATTCAAATTAATGATATACTTGAGGAAATGCGTTGTTTGGCCGCTGATATTATTATTGTAGACTAATATATATATAATGAGAAGTTATATATATTTTGATTTTGATAGCCTGATTGACTGAAGTGATGTTAATATATAGAGAGAGAGGAGGAAGCGGGGTGGGGAATATAATTGGACATGGCTTAGGATATATATTTATGGTTGTGTATTATTGTATCATATTTTATTCCTAAAAACTATGGTGGTTTCATCGATCTATACTTTCTTTTTCTTCCAATCGATTATTTCTCTTGCATTCTGTTTCTGTACACCATCACAGTCGTCACTACTACTACTACTACATGCTGCTACTAATTGAATTATCACACCCTTATTTTCCTCTCGTGTACGCTTTACATTGGCAACGAATTCATCCCGTGGCATTAATTGTGCACCCAACCGACGCTTATAGTCCAAATCCATACCCAGATCCCAATATTCAAATCCACACCGTGTTAATAGACACCCCAGTGCGGTCAATTGGACGGAGCCGGCCGATTCTTCGTCGGAGTAACCGGTGAGACTGGAATATATACCGCCGACACTATATCCTAATTCACCGCCGACCAATTGTCCCGATTTGACGTTCCATATTTCAATTGAATATAATCGTACCGGCGTCATGTCTGAAATATGACGTGTCGTGTGATTGCAATTGTTTTTGCTCTTGCTCTTGTTGTTGTTGCTGTTGCTGTTGCTGCTGCTGCGTGGGAGTGAATTACTATTACTATAGTCATCATTAATAATCATGGCAGGGATACCCTGTCCGACAGTGTTAGAGGAGGCAAAGGCAGTAACATCTAATGTGCTACTAGTTAGTGACTGTTGTTGTTGATGTTGTCTACATTGTTGCTTCTGCTTCTGTTGGAAGTGTTTTTGTTGTTGTTGTGGATGTGGATCTATAATATAATTATTATGACCCCTAGTTTGTTCATGTATAGTACGAAAGGCGGCAACAATTGTTGGATATAACCAATTAATACCATGATGCCTATGACACCCAGCAACGACATCGTCAAAGCATGCATTTATACTTATATCAAATAATTTCGACTTTCGTCGTATACTGCGTGAAATATGTAATGTTGATGATGATGATGATGATGATGAATCAATATTATCAATACTTTTGTGTATTTGTTGTTGTTGTGGTTGCTGTTGTAGATTAGTGGTGGTGGTGGTGGTAGTGGCGGATGTGACAGTATCATGTGGTGGTGGTGGTGGTGCAGAATTGAGATGTACGACACATCGATGAGCATGTAATTTGGGTAATAGATACATGCCCCCATTGGTAGCAATGGGTAAGAAACCCTCAGCCATTAATTGTACAATAAGCTGTGGATCAAATGACCGTGAGACATAGAATTCAGATCGATAATGCTGGACTAATGGAGATAGGTAGGAGGGTAGATGATCGACATTATCTTCTTGTTTATCATTGTTATCATCATCATCATCATCATCATCATCATGATCAAAATTTCTAGTGTTGTTGTTGTCGTTATCATCCCCGTGTTGACTGACATTGCGTTCATAGTTGTTGTTGTTGTCGCTGGAGGTTAGACTTGCACAGGTAGGCGTAGGCTCATCAAGTAGCATGATTGTGGGTTGACCTTCACCTTCATCGTTCCTAAGATTACGATTGTATCCAAAGTCGCCGACACCTCCTCCGGCTCCTCCTCCTCTTTCTTCAGCTCCCTCAGCGGTGTCATTGCCTGCAGCCATGTCTTTTGCACAGTGCTCATCGCAGCAGGAGTTTGATGATAATTCAGCCGACGACGATTTGAGTTTCTCCTTCTTCTTCTCTGCTGACAGAGAATGACGATGCATATTATGCATCAGCATTGGCTTGTTGTTGTTGGGAGTCGGTTGCATTTCTGCTGCTGCTGCTGCTGCTGCTGCTGCTACCAGCTGTCCCCCCTTTCCTCCTTCGCCTTCGCCTTCATCCGCTGACCCGGCGGTCACAGCCAAGAATTTTTTAGTTGTCATCTTCTTCTTTGCAATTGCCGCCTTCTTCATTATCTTTTTTAGAGCGTTCTTAGAAAGAAGTGATGGCGGCGGCTGCTGCTGCTGCAGTGATGGCGTTGACGATCGATCAGCACACTCGCCATTACTATTATTATTATCACTATTTTCCATGCAGGTGGGATGTTGCTGGCCATTCTACGACCAAAGTACGTCGCGACGAAGGAAGAACAGCAAAGAATTCCTGGGCAGGGCTCCGCCTTGTGAAACTGGTTCGGTAGAGCCCATAGAGCTCGTAATATCTACAATTCTAGATACGTCATGTCTCATGCTCAGAACTCTATGTAGGTCATGCAAAGAAAAATGATCTCGAGGTATGTGTGCTTCGGAGTCAAACACTGGGATTGACATCGAGGTACCCAGCACAGTCTCACGACCGAGGAAAACAATCGCAATCACAGGAGCAGGAAGGAGGAAGGAGCGTGTACCAATCGTTGCTGGCATCATCGGGGCAGCTATTTGTTGTGGTTGTTGCATTTTCCTCCGTTGCAGTGGCATGGACGAGGATCAAGAATGACGGGGAAGCCACTTTGTCGTCTACTCTCAAGAGAATAATGTGGAGAGCTGGTAGTGAATGCGGACATGACCGTGCCAACGGCATCATCGGCGGAACTGAGGCCGTAAAGGATCTTTTCTCTCACACACTCTCATTACAGGCATACGGTACAACTCACTATTGCAAAGGATGTTGTCCTATGTACCGGACACAGTGGTGAGGGTTGTTGCCTCAGAAAAAAATCAAAGGTATACAAATTTTGGCGGGACTAGTACGGCAAAATAATTTGACTCCCCATAAGTAAAATCGGTTTGTCTACTAACTTTTCACCTCAAACGTCCTTCCCGCGCTTTCTAGTAGAAGAATTGTTAATTGGAGGCTGAAGGGAGGAGTGAGACCGGGAAAGGTAATTCGACACGCGACTTGTCTTGGAGCTTGTTTCTTTTTCACGGGAAGAATTAGAACTGTCACGCGAATCATCGTGCGCCTTTTCTGGAGACTCACTGTTTCAATCTCACCATTGGACAGTGCCGATGACTCCCTACTAGTAGCATCCATAGAAGTAAGAAAAATCTCCAAACCCACCCTAGAAGCATCTTGTTCCTAACCCTAACTTGTTTTGCCGACAGGAGTCGGGCGAGAGGGTTGAATCATTATTAGAACATGATTCCATACCCAACTGCTGACTGATATCTGGTCGTACATGTTATATCTATATCTATATATCTGCATATCAATACTCGACGGATGCATGACGAACATAAGCCTTTGATTTCAAGGTTTCCTTGTTAGACAAGGCTCGGTTACCCAAAGCGCCCAAATCAGTTTGTGTGGGAATCTCGGTCAAATTTTCAAGCCCCAGTGCTCTGAATTTGTCCTAAATCGTCTACAAAAAATAGCGGTATAATAATATTAGGTGGTAGAACTTTTCATTCTAGCGAAGGGCGCCGTTGACTATTATTACTACAGTCTCCAGATCAATTGTCTCCGAATTTATTTAGGGATATATCCCTCTTGCCGTGAGATATATCCCATTGTCGTCCTGTTGGTCGCCGTGGTAGAATTTGATGGCTGCCGCTAATACCATCGGATAGTGCATTATCTTGCGCTTCTTTTGGTACCCTACTTTAGTCTAGAGCGCACGTGTGTGCTGAGATTTGTCCATTCTCCCGTCGTCGAGAGTGGGAAAATCGGGTTTTATCGGCTGTGTCAGGGTAAGCGTTGTGGGAACGCTGTTGATGGTGTATTCTACTGTGGATTCATGTATCATAATCATAAAAGTGTAATGTAAATAATGTTATTTAATCGAAATTATACGAATATTATTCTGCCTGAAAGACTCTCTTCCTCAGCTCGCCTGCTGTGTGTAATTTCATTCAACACAAGCGACGCAGCTTATCGAGCAGTAGGGAGAGCATACACGCACCAGAACATCATTTGGGACAAGATGATGACCAATAACCGCCTCCCTGACACAGCTGATGCACCATCAACAGCGTTCCCACAACGCTTACCCTGACACAGCCGATAAAACCCGATTTTCCCACTCTCGACGACGGGAGAATGGACAAATCTCAGCACCCACGTGTGCTCTAGACTAAAGTAGGGTAACAAAAGAAGCGCAAGACAATGCACTATCCGATGGTATTAGCGGCAGCCGTCAAATTTGACCACGGCGACCAACAGGAGACAATGGGAAATATCCCACTTAAAGCCTAGAAAAAATCGGAGCTGATCTAGTAGAGTCTTTTTCGCGCCACTGGCAAAGTTGAAGTTCCTTTTTGTTCCATAAGGCCAACCTATTTGTTCCGGCTTTGATTTGGTGTAGTTGCTCAGACCCGTTCTGTCACAAGATTTTCGTGCAAGATTTCGTGCAAGATTTTGTGCAAGATTTCTGAGCGGGAAGACAAATCTTGCACAAAATCTTGCAAAATCTTGCTTTGTGACAGAAAGCCATAGAGAGTGTGTAGAGGAGTGGATACAATCTGTCGAGGTAAACAATCTTCCTTGTTACTCGACCCCGGCTGCCCTTCGCACTCGAAAATTTAAGCTTTTGTGTATCATTCATTTCCTCCCCGCGGTC
>Ga0247843_1008552_pt1 | contig 11873 bp, 11 predicted proteins | sample LaCruzMarch2017__FD_192420 | JGI IMG/M metagenome (GOLD analysis project Ga0247843, IMG submission 192420) | Freshwater microbial communities from meromictic Lake La Cruz, Castile-La Mancha, Spain - LaCruzMarch2017_8m | ecosystem: Environmental > Aquatic > Freshwater > Lake | place: Spain...
TCGACGGCTACTACAACACCCACCGTCGCCACTCCTCCCTCAACTACCTTTCACCAACAGCCTTCGAGGCTCAATTAGCACTCGAAGCTTAACTAAATTTTGGTCCAGAAATAGCTAGCACCTCACTGCCCGAAACATCTGGGAATGGGTCTGCAGGATCAGGGATGCCGTCAAAATCCATGTCTGTGGGGATTCCTGCATACTCGATGTTATTCCACCAGTAACTACCAGAGATGTCTGGAAAAGTATCCGCAGGATCAGGAACGCCATCCTGATCACGATCTGCCCAAGTTCCAGGATATTCGATGCCCTGGTAAAAGTAACTTCCGGTCGGATATGGGTCGCCAACATCAGGAATCCCATCAGAATCACTGTCAGTCCAAAACCCTGCGTATTCGACAGCACCGTACCAGAAGCTGCCGTTGGGAAAGTTATCCGCAGAATCTGGAACACCATCCATATCAGTGTCTATCCAGCCTCCGGCGTATTCAATTCCATTCCAGAGATAACTGCCATTTGGGAAATTGTCGGCAGGGTCGGGAGTGCCATCTGAATCGGAATCCTGCCAAAAGCCAGGATACCAACTGCCATTGTGAGTGTAACCAACTACGTCAGGAGGTGGTGTAGCCCCGTTGTACGGGTCGTCTATATAGCCGTCATTCCAGTTGAGGATGCCATCTCCGTCTCGGTCCACACTGACCGGATCGCTGTCCCAGGGATTATGCACACCATCGCCATCAGCATCATAGTATGAATAAAAGGAGGCACCGCTTGAGATGAAATTGCTATAATTCACCTGTGGGGTGTTGCCTTGAAGCTGCTGGTAATAGGCATCGTAGTCACTGAATCCACTTTCATCGCTGCTCCAGTTCCAGGGGTCGCTGGGCAGACCGCCGAAATAATAGGGCGTCAAATCCCGCTCATCCTTGTCTGTTAGGCCGTCATAGTCTGAATCAATGCGGTAGGGATCAGAACCAAACAGCGCTTCCTCCGCATTGGTCATCATATCCCCATCGCTGTCCTGCTCCCACCACGAGTCACCCGGCGGCGGGTCTTCCACCCACTCCTTCGTGCCGTCTTGGTTCGTGTCAGTGTAATACGAGCGTAATGGCAGGTTTGGCAGGGCTAGCTGGATGATGAGCAAGCCGTGCAGCAAAGGCATCCGCCGTGACCAGGCACGGCACCAGGGAAGAAGGCATGAGCTTTTCATGGGAATATCGAGTTCAAGACATTGTTTTTGCTAATCAGGTATCATGGATTGTAAGGGTAAATGCGCACGCCGTGGTCGGGTGGCAGACGCTGAAAGGGTCTTCACGTCAACGGGGGCTTGGGTGCAGCTTCAGGTTCTGCTTTGCGTGGGCTGCGTGCCCCGCTTTCCACGATGATGCGGGCGGCATCATAGCTCGTCACGAAATCTGGGTGCGCGGTGGCGAACTGGCGGATGAGCTTGTCGAGAATGAGCTTGAGCACCTCATCCCCCTGCTCGATCAGCCGCTCGATGCCTGCGGTGGCGGCGCTGATGTTTACTGTGGCGTTGAGCGGCGTACTCAACGTGGCACCGTAGAGGGCGATGCGGGTTTGCAGCAGGGTGAGTGCGGCCTCCGTGAGACCGTAGTCGGCCAGGCGGGGTGCCTCTGCGGTGCTGGGCGGTGGGGGCTGCTGCTGCTCTTGGTCCAGCAGCGCCAGCGCCTTGTCATACACGACCTGCGCTTTGTCGTCCATGTCGCTATCCCGCAGGCGGGTGAAGTCTGTGGCGTCAAGATCATAAGAGGCGGCGGTAGCCTTGTCCCCTACCTCGGCGGCATGGGCGCAGATGCAGCCGCTGATGATTAACGCCTGGGCGACGAGATCGTCGGTGATCTGCTGCTTGGTGAGGGTAATGCCAGCACGCGCGCTCTGCTGTACTTTTACCAGGGCACCGATGCTGGCGATAATCCCGGCGAGCTTGTCCACGCCGCGCTTGAAGCCAAGGAGGTGTGCCCACAAGGGGCGGTAATGGCCGCAGATGCCATTGACAGACTCAAACATACTGACCTTATCGTTTTGTCGTTTGTCCATAAGTCTGGCGAGGATGCCAAAAAACAAATCAGCACGGCAAGAAAAATGTGGTGTATCACTGTGGCAATTTTGTCATTTAGTCTTATAACAGGTATAGAAATGGCATTCCATTATATGCAATATGCCTTGCTGCTGCCACTCGGGTAATGCTTGTGCTGCCGTTGGGTAGAATAGATGAGGCGATCATTCCTTTCAGTATGCATTTCCCTGCCGTATTCCTCATGGCAAATCCAAGCGGCCCGCACATTCCGATGAGCCGCCTCGCCCGTTTGCTCATTCGTCCTCGTCCTTCTACCCGTTCTCGTCCGCGAAGGCTTCGCGGACATTTAGGATTCGCCTCATTAGCCCTGCGCGCCAAACACAGCGGGCGTGGAAGGACTGCGGGCATGTCTCACACGAAATCGGCCAGTGATTTCTTGGTTGTAACTCTCAGTAGAACGACTGCGGGTTGGTTTTGCACGACTGCGGATGGGCATTTCTTGATTGCAAGTCTCAATAGAACCTCTGCGGGTGGTCATGCTTCAATGGTGATTCTCTCTGGCTGCTTTGCGGGTGGGGCTTTCCTGAGCGTCAATCAGGGTCAATGGAGGGTGAGTGCTCGTTGCGCAGCGGTGAATCTGATTGGAGCCAGTGTGGATCTGCTAGGTATGGCTGTGGATGGGCTTTGCGCGCCTCTCAAGGTGCAGTGTTTGGCAGGAGCTTTGAGAGATGCGGCTGGGAACTGCGCACCCTCAAAGGGTGTGCCTCCCATGCGCTCAACGGCCTCTGTTTCAGGCTAGCAACTCTGCGTTGAACTGGGGAGGTTTGCCTGGTCGTCCTGCTCCTTCTTCAAAAGCCTTGCTCCTTCTTCACCATCCCGACCCCGGCGACCATGTTGGCTAGTTTCTGTTTCGCTGCCCAGCGTGCGGTCTGGCTGAGGCCGCAGTCTGGGGCGAAGACCAGGCGTTCCGCTGGGGCATGTTGCAGGCAGGCGCGGACGGCAGCGGCTACGTTTTGCGGTGTCTCGATGTAGTAGCTTTTCACATCAATGATGCCCACGGCTACGTCCGTGCGCTTGGCGATCTCGCCGATGATCTCTAGCTCTGCGTACTCACGGTTCGCCATCTCGACATGCACCTCGTCGCAATGCAGATCGAGGAAGGCTGGGAACAGCGGTGCGTATTTCCGGTAGCCGACGGGGTGCCCTTTGAAGTTGCCGAAGCACAGGTGCGTGCAGATGCGTGTGCGACCGTGCCCGCTCTCGACGGTGCGATTGAAGATGTCCACAAAGCGCTGTGTGTCCTCGCGGAAGCCGTAGCAGCTCATGCTCGGCTCATCCACACAGATTTCCTCCGTTCCCGCCGCCACGAGGTCGGCGATCTCCTGGCGCACGATCGGCAGCAATGCCTCGGTGATGGCGTAGCGGTCGGGATACTGTGCATTCGGTGCCAGGCGACCGCTCAGCGTGTAGGGACCTGGCACGCTTACCTTCAGCCGCTTTCCGCTTGTGCCTGCGAGGCGCTTGAGTCTTTGAAACTCCTCCACCGCACCGAGTCCGCGAGGTGCGCGCAATTCGCCCGTGATCTCGTGCTTGCCGCGCTGATCATGCGCCGGTGGGCCAAAGCGGCGCGGGCTGGCTGGCTCTAGTGCAATGCCTTCGATGAACCCGTAGAAGGACAGGTTGAAGTCGAAGCGCGTCTGCTCCCCGTCTGTGATCACGTCCAGCCCGGCTGCCAATTGGTCCGCGATGGCCACCTGCGCGGCATCGTCCTGCATCTCTGCTAGATCACTGCTGCCGAACTGGTCCAGATGCCGCGCTGCGAACTCCAGCCAGCCGGGAAAGGGATAACTGCCGATGACTGAGGTGCGGAGGGGTTGTGCGTCCATGCCCCAGGCTATGCTGCTGCCGCCGCTGCCGTCAAACCCATGCCGCAAACTGCAATTCACGCGCGGGGAAAAAGCAAGCAGCGGGCGTGCTGCTCTCAGCCCAGGAACTTGCCGGGATTCAGGATGCCGTTCGGATCGAGCGCTGCTTTCAGACGCAGATGGGTCTCGTGCGCGGCGGGGGACACGGCTTCGCGCCACCAGCGCTTTTTGGCGATGCCGACGCCGTGCTCGCCAGTGATGGCACCTTTCCAGGCAATGACCTGACGGAAAAGCTGGTCGAGGGCTGTTTCGGCGCGCTCGCGGATCGCAGGATCGTCCATCGTCGGCACCATGATGTTGACGTGGATGTTGCCATCGCCCGCATGACCGAAGCAGGCGACGGGGAAGCCGTGCTCGCTTTGCAGGCGCTCGGCGAAGTCCACCAGGTCCACCAGACGTCCGCGCGGGACGACGATGTCTTCGTTGAGCTTGATGAGGCCGGTGTTGCGCAGGCTGTAGCTGAACTCGCGGCGCAGTTTCCAGAAGGACTCGCACGCCGCCTCGCCCATCGCCTCCTGAAGACAGATGCAGCCGAGATCGCGCACGAGTTTTGAGAGGAGGGTGATCTCGCCGCGCACGGATTCGACCTGGCCGTCTATCTCCACGAGCAGGTGCGCATCGCCCTGCGGCGTGACGGATTCGCCGAGGTACTCGCGTGCGGCACGCAGGGTGAATTTGTCCGCAATCTCCAGCGCGCTGGGCAGGAAGCCGCTGCCGAGGATGCGCTGCACGGCATTGGCGGCGGCGGCGAAGGAGCTGAACCCGGCGGAGAGCATCGCGCGCATCGGCGGATGCGGGATGAGGCGCAGCGTGGCCTCAGTAACGACGCCGAGCATTCCCTCACTGCCGACCATGAGGCCGACGAGGTCAAAACCCGTCTTGTTCTTGTGGCAGCGTCCACCGGCCCTGACGATGGAGCCATCCGCTAGCACGGCCTCCAGGCCGAGCACGTAATGCCGTGTGACGCCATACTTCAGGCAGCGCGGCCCGCCCGCATTGGTCGCCACATTGCCGCCGAGGCTGCATTCTTTGAGGGAGGCGGGGTCTGGTGGGTAGAACCAGCCGAGCTTCCGCACCTCTGCCTGCAAGTGGCCGGTGATGACCCCCGGCTCCACGACAGCTACGCCATCCTCCAAAGTGATCTCCTTGATGCGGTTCATCCGCGCCAGTGAGAGGGCGATGCCACCGCGAATGGGAACCGCACCGCCCACATAGCCGACGCGCGCGCCCTGTGGCGTGACGGGGATGCGTTGCTCATTGGCGTAGCGTAGGACTTTGGACACGTCCTCCGTGGACTCGGCATGGACGACGACCTGTGGCGGATTCGCGGCGAACCATTTGTCCGTGCTGTGCGCGGCAATGTCGGCGGCGGAAATAGAAACACGTTCTGGACCGAGAAGGGAGATGAGTGGACCGGCGAGAGATGCCATGTGCATTCTTGGGGCGGGATGCGCAGCCTTGCAACCGCATGCCCTGGGGGAATGACACGCGGTGATGGCCTAGTCTCTGACCGGCTGAAGCCGGGACTACAAAGCGCAGATCAGGAATCCTTGCCACGCTAGCGCGCGCTGCCTTGCTCATGGCGCGCTGCCCTCTACCATTGTGCCATGCGCCGCGCGATTTACCCTGGTAGTTTTGATCCCATCACCAATGGGCATTTGGATGTGCTGCAACGTGCGGCGGGTCTCTTTGATGAACTGATCGTGGCGGTGGCGCGGGATAATGCGAAGCAAAGCCTCTTTACTGTGGAGGAGCGGGTGGAACTGGTGCGCGGCTCCACAGAGCACATCCCGAACTTGCGGGTGATGGCGTTTGGGGGGCTGTTGGTGGACTTTGCCAAACAGCAGGGTGCGATGGCGCTGGTGCGCGGGCTGCGTGCGGTGAGTGACTTCGAGTTTGAGTTCCAGCTAGCGCTAATGAACCGGAAGCTGGAGCCGAACCTGGAGACCATGTTTCTCATGCCGCGCGAGGAGCTGACCTACATCAGCAGCCGTCTGGTGAAGGAAATCTGCCGCCTGGGCGGGAATGTGAATCAGTTCACACCACCGCACGTGGTGGCTGCTTTGAAGGCAAAGCTGACTGCGGAGCCTTGAGCCTAACGCTCATCTTTGGCTTTCTGGCTCAGGGATCCTTCGCTTTCCCGGGGTCGAAGAATATCTTCACGTCTGCCTCAGTGGTGCCCAGGATCTGCTGAGCGCGTTTCAGGGCGTTGCGGGTAGCTAGGTTCGGGTTACTGGGGCTGGCAGGGAAGATGTTTTCCTTGCCGATCACCTCTGTCATGCCGGAGTCGCGCAGGACTTTATACACGTCCTTCATGACGCCGCTGATGATGAGGTCGCGCCCATCCCGCCGCAGCAGACGCACCAGCTCCTCTAGGGCCATCACGCTCGTCGCGTCCAGGTGGCGTGCATTTTTCAGCCGCAGGATAATGATGCGCAGGTTCGTGTCACTGCATGTGCGCTGCACATGGGTGCGGAAGAGGTCCGCTGCACCAAAGAACAACTCCCCTTCCACATGGACGATAGATACCGCCGGGTTTTGCCGCACTCCCGGCTGGGCGGCCTCTGCTAGATGCCCCTCTTGATTGAACTCATACTCAACCAGCGAGGGCTGGCTGGCCTTCCGCAAATACAGCATGACGGAGATGCCCACGCCAGTGAAGATGGCCACATGCAGCGGCACCATCAGCGTGGCCGCTAGCGTGGCTAGGAAGACTACCGCGTCTGAACCCGTCGCTGTCAGGCTGATGATGACGTTGCGGTTGTGGATGAGGCTGAGTGCCACGCAGATGATGAGCACCGCCAACGAGGCGCGCGGGATGTAGCCCACCAGATGCCCCAGCGTCATCGCGCCCAGCAGGCAAAAGATACCATTGAACAAGGCCGCGAAGGGCGTGCGCGCCCCACTCTGGTGATTCAGCGCGCTGCGCGTCAATGAGCCAGAGCAGGGCATCCCGCTCAGGTAGGCGCAGCTCAGGTTCGCCATGCCGAGGCTGAACATATCTTGGTTCGAGTCCACCCGCTGCCCGCTCACGCTGGCCAGCGTCTTCGCCATGGAAGAGCTTTCCAGCGTAGCTAGAAAGGCCAGCGCCAGCGCCAGGCCGAATAGACGGCTGAAGTCCGAAAGAAAGCGCGGCGAGACAAAGTCTGGGAACGGTGGCAGCAGGTCCAGCAGGCCAAAACGCGCATCTTTAAAGGTCGCAATCTCCAAGCCAAAACCCCGCAGTCCATAGGCGATCAGCGCTGCCCCCACCAATGCCAGAGCCAGCGCAGGCCACCCAGGGCGGAACCGGCGCACCAGCACATAGAGCAGCGCCGTTACCGCTGCGATCAGCAGGCTCTGCCAGTGGGTTTCCCCCACTGCGCGCGCCAGTTGCAGCAGGATGCCCGGCAGCGTGCGCGGCTGAAAGGTGCTGCCGTCGTCCATGCCCACTGTCATCCCTACGCCTAACACGTTGCCTAGCTGGTTCACCATGATGAGCAGCGCCGCCCCCGTCACATACGCCACCACCACCGTGCGGCTGATGTACTGCGCCAGCTCTGCCACGCGCAAAAACGACCCAAAGAGCAGCAGCGCCCCCACCATAAAGACCAGCAGCGGCATCATCCCCACACGGTCCAGGTGCGGGTCCGCTGCGAAGTAGGAAAAGATCATGAACGCCGTCGCATTCGTCGGCCCCAGCACGGTGTAGCGTGAGCTGCCAAAAAGCGATCCGATGATGCCCGCCACCGCGCTACACATCGTCCCAAACTGCAGTGGCAAACCTGCCACAGCGGCGTAGGCCATGCCCTGCGGTATGTCTAGCATGGAGACCGAGGCCGCCGCCTTCAAGTCCGCCCGCAAGCGGCGTGGCCCGTAACCTTGCAGCCACTTCCGCAGCGGAAAGGGGTCCAATGTGCTCTCCGCCAGCATCTCACGGAAGCGCGCACGCCCCTCCCGCAAGAGATTGCGGAGGATCTGCCACCAAGAGGTCTGCGGGGCACTAGACACAGGCCGACCTTACCGGCGGAAGCCAGGTCCGGCAAGGGTGCGGCGCTTTTGTTCATTGCAGCACGCTGTCTGCTGACGCAGCTTTGCCCAGGCCAATGGCCCCACCTCACGCATGGAATACGACATCGAGCCACCCCCAATGCAGAACCGGCAAAAGCGCGCCTGGTTCGCCTGGTGGATCGTTTCTCTCATCCTGTTCTTCGTTTTCGTCGGTACCACCGCCACCTGGCTGCAATGGCGGCACAAGTACCAGGCCCGCGAGCAACAGCGCCAGCTCATGGACCCCAGCTCACCCGACCCCGGCGTCACCGCAGCAGAGTCAGTCGCCACCGACCGTGCTGTGCGCGTGCATGTCGGCGTGTATGTGGAGCGCATCCCGCAGCTCTCCATCAAGGACGCTACCTGGACTGTCGTGTTCGACATCTGGTTCCGCTGGGAGGGGGCCGGGCTCAATCCTGCGGAGGGATTCGTCATCATGGAGGGCGCTATCGAGTCCAAAGACAAGCTGGCGGAGGAGCACAGCCCAGACGGCCACCATTACGAGCGCTACCGCGTCACCGCGCAGATCACCCATCCTTTCAGCGTCTCCTGCTTCCCCTACGATGAGCAGCTCCTCACCCTCGGCATGGAGAATGGGGCCACCGTCCGCACGCAGATGATCTTCGTGCCGGACCTAGCCAGCACCAGCGTCAGCTCCCGTGTCAGCGTGCCTGGCTACCAGCTTGCTGGCTGGCAAGCCATCGAAAAGCCCCACTCCTACAAAACCACACGCGGCGACCCACGTCTGCCCGCTGGCATGAAGTCCACCCACTCCCACTTCCGCCTGGGCATCACCCTCCGGCGCGATGGCTGGGGCCTCTACCTGAAGATGTTCCAAGCGCTCTTCGTCGCCGTCCTCATCGCCATCCTCGCCGGTTTCATCAAGCCCACCCATGTGGACCCCCGCTTCGGCCTCGGCGTCGGCGCGCTCTTTGCCGCCGTGGCCAACTCCTACCTCATCGGCGGTCAAGTCCCCGACACTGGGGAAATGGTGCTCGCCGACGTCATCAACGGCCTCGGCATCCTCGTCATCCTCATGACACTCATCGAGTCCACCATCTCCCTGCATCTCTACGATGGCAGGGGGGAGGCGGCACTCTCCCGCAGGCTCGACCGCGTCTCCCTCGCCATCATGTTCAGCGGCTTCGCGGGCACCAATCTCGCCCTCCTGCTAGCGGCGAAATTGTAAGCGCGCTGGTTTGCATCCAGAGGTGCTGGAAAAACAGTGAACTCTCAAACGATCACCTGCGGCACTGCGGGTGCCTGAACTTCGCCCTCCGGCTCGCTCGCCGGCAGATACGTGCCAGTGCCGACGAGGCGCTCGAAAATAGGCGAGGCCATCAGCGTGGTGACGACGGCCATGATGACCAGCGTGGCGAAAAGCCCCTCGCTAATGATGCCGCGCTGGAGGCCGATATTGATGATGATGAGTTCCATCAGCCCGCGCGCGTTCATCAACACGCCAATGCCGAGCGACTCACGATTCGATATGCCCGTCGCTCGCGCCGCCAGCCAGCAGGCCACGCCTTTGCCGAGCACCGCAGCCACGAGCACCGCGCCGCACATCAGCCAGAGGAAGCTAGTGTTGAGCAGCGCGATCCGCGTGTTCAGTCCCGAGTAGGTAAAAAAGAGCGGCAGCAGCAGTGCGACGGTGAGCGGCTGGATGCGCCCGATGAGGTCGCGCGTCACAACACCGCGCGGCATCGCAGCACCCATCACGAATGCGCCGAAGACGGCGTGCAACCCGATGAGGTCGGTGAACCACGCGCCCAGCGCCATGAGCGCGAGGCCGACGACCAGCCCGGCTTCGGTAAGCGCACCGCTTTTCACCAACCACTCTTTTGCGCGACCGAGCAGCGGCTTCACCACGAGCAGCGTGAAGGCCACGTAGCCCGCGCCGCCGCCGATGTTCAGCCAAGCATGGCTCCAGTTGTCATCAAAGCTCGCCAGCACCACGGCGAGCAGACACCACGCGGTGGCGTCGTCCAGCGCGCCCGCACCGAGGGCGACTGTGCCCATCGTCGTGCCGGAGAGTTTTTTGAAATGAATGATGCGCGCGAGCATCGGAAACGCGGTGATGCACATCGAAGCGCCGAGAAAAAGCATCGCCTCGCTAAGCGATGTCTTCTTTGGAAACAGCTCAGTGTAATGGAAGAACACCCACGCCAACCCCGCGCCGAGGACAAAGGGCGCGACCATCCCAGCGGCAGAGACGGCGATGCTGCTCTTGAGGCGCTTCGCCACAATGTCCACGCGGAATTCCATCCCGACGACAAACATGTAAAGCGCCAACCCGAGTTGCGAAGCAGGGAAGAGATAGCTCTGCGTATCGCGCACAGACTGCGACTTGTCCCAAGGGAAAAGCCACGCCTGCGCCTCCGGCGCTAGCAGCCCAAAAAGCGACGGGCCGAGAAAGACACCGGCGATCATCTCTGCAACGACCTGCGGCTGGCCGAAGCGGGCCGCAACTGCGCCAACAAGACGGCAGAAGATCAGGATGACGGCGATCTGTAGAAAGAACTGAACCGCGAGGTGGAGATTATTCATGGCTATTTGTGCCTAATAGCAGACCCGCACTGAGAACGGAAATGCGATCTCGGCATAGCTCTCATAGCCGCGTGTGATAATTGCATACGCCTAACGTCCAAGCTCGCCGACAGGCGCGCTAAATTCTGAAACCAAAACCGATGCTGACGCCTGTTCGGCGCAGCGCTCTTGTTCTGCCTTGTTAGCGGAGAAGACGTTGGAGGAGAGTGTTTGGGAATGGTCGCATAGATGGACTGGCGGGCCTTATTTATTTTTGTTCGTTTTCGTTCTTTTTTATCTCACTACCTTTGTTCTCGCCGTTCGGATTGGTTCTTATTTCGGTCCTTACGGGAGAGATTTCTATGACTGGGTTCATAGTCGCTAAATCTTCGCCAGTCTTATTGAAGAAGCCGCCGACAAACCCACCAAGTGCCGCTGATAAAATAAAAATAATCAGAGCGCTAATGCCTTTAAACCACCAAGTAAAAGTGAAAGAGGGTCTTCCGAGTTTTGAAATTAACTCGTCCCATTTGCTTGGTTGAATCTTACTCAGAAAATAAGATTCGCCGCTTATGTGTGGGTAAACCAATTCTCTTTTTTCGAGTAATCTGAACAAATCTTGAGACTCAAAAATAGACAATCCTGGCGATGGAACCCTGTCATCTTTCTTTCGATGTTCTTCGGTTAGGACGTTGACGCTAAAAGGAAGATCAACGTGAAAGCTTTCTCTCGAAAACCGAACATAGGGAAGGTATTTGTTCATCTGATTAGTCTTCCCTTCTGTTATTGGTTTCTGGTTGGCAGAACTTGTGGATCATTCACAGATTGTGAGGTTTGTCAGCAGCTTTATAGGCGACGGAAAGAGGCTCTGAGTACGAGGTTTCAATTTCATGATGGCGTTTTAACCCCCTATGCCGTACTCAGGCAAGAAAAATGTAGGATAGCGCTCAAATATCGGATATTGAAGGAGTTTATGAGCAACCAGATGGAACCCAAACTGGAAGAACGGCTGCGTGGGGTGATCCGCCTCAAGCAGTATTGATTCAGTCGCCTCCTCCGGCTCCTTCACCCTTCCGCTGCGCTCCAGGGCTGCTCCTTCGTCGCAGTCTATCTCGCGGCTGCCGCCGCCGCTCGGCTCCTTTGCCACCCACCTCGTGCTGCGTGGGGTGGACATCCGCAGCATCCAGCAGCTCCTCGGCCATGCGGATGTGCGCACGACGGAGATTTATACTCACCTCGCCAAAGCCATGCGCGGAGAGATCACCAGCCCGCTGGATGATCTTTGAGGCGTGGGAAGCGGAGAGGAGGATGGAGGATGGCGGGTCTCCCTGCCGCCCCTTTTCAGGACGGCAGGG
>Ga0247843_1008553_pt1 | contig 11872 bp, 3 predicted proteins | sample LaCruzMarch2017__FD_192420 | JGI IMG/M metagenome (GOLD analysis project Ga0247843, IMG submission 192420) | Freshwater microbial communities from meromictic Lake La Cruz, Castile-La Mancha, Spain - LaCruzMarch2017_8m | ecosystem: Environmental > Aquatic > Freshwater > Lake | place: Spain...
CCCAGCTCACTCAATACATCTGCGAACAAATGTGTATAACACTTGTTGATTAGGTTATAGCAACCTATATCGGGTCGGCATACGATGATGAAGAAGTCAGATTCGACTATCGAAGCCTTATTATTTCAAATGAATTTCTTAATTCATTGAGGTGTAAGGAAATTATTTCCAAATACTTCAAGCATATATCTGATCTACATCACACTGGGCAACATCAGCTCCAGCTTTAATTCTCGTTTCCTTTCCAATGTTGATGGAGACGTAGCTCCGATCGATTGCCCCTTTGCCCAAAGGACAGCCACGTTTCTACCAAGAACACGTGAGGGAGTGGAATATATCGAACATGTGATGAGAAACTTGAATGGTGTAGGGATTTTCAGTAAGCGTGAATTTACAGAATCCGAGGATTACCCAAGGTATTCAGTTTCAGTAAGAGTGTTTAAAAGAATCCGAGGATCACCCAAGGTATTCAGTTTCAGTGAGAGTGTTTAAAAGAATCCGAGGATCACCCAAGGTATTCAATTTTAGTTAAAGTCTCTAAAAGAATCCTAGGATTACCCAAGGTATTCTAGACTCTCGTCGATTTCATCGGGTACAATAGATTCTTGTTCCATTTCGTCGGTGACAATCCCAATCGAAAATTACGTCCAAAAGAGTTTATAGAATCCGTTGATTACCCACGGTATTCTAGACTCTCATTCAATTTCGTTGGGGACAATCCCAATCGAAAAATGTCGTCCATAGCACTTTTGGCACGTTGGCTGTAGGCTTAGTGGATGCATCAGTTCTCGTAGAGGACTAAGAGAATCGGGAGTCTTGCAAAGGCTCGCGGGCCTTTCTATCGCTCTTAGAGCTAGAGTCCTGGGCAGAAGACGAGCTTTCCTTAGATTGCTTGTCGCCCTTAGCTCCTTTGCTCCAGGAGGAAGAGGTATCATTCCCACTGGTACTCTCCTTCTTGTTGGGGGCGTCTTTCTATTCATCGGTAGGAGCTCGTAGGACGCGAAGTCCGAACGCTATTGCAGTAAGCAAGATAGGTTGGATCTGCATCATGAAGACTATGTCCGTCTTGAGATACTCCTGTACCGTGACGTCCCTGGAGACAGCCAGTTTAGGGTTTGTCGAAGTCACATATGACGTCGCAGTGTGGGCAGAGTCGATGAGGATAATAAGCCCATAGGCTCACGACACTTAAGAGTGTCAATTGTTGCAAGAGAAGTTGCAATAACAGGCTTAACGATGGTGTCTAGCCGTAGCATGAAATTGAAGGCGGCTTGCTTTTAGCATCGCCGTAAAGGAAGTCTTTCATCGCAGCTTTACATGGATAGCTCTTCGCATGTCCATTAAAGGCAAAGAGACTCAACCTCGATAGTCTTTCACTCAGACTAGAAGCATATTGGCTGGCGAGGAGATTGTACAAAGACAAGGTCCGAGCACAGCGATCACGATCACAATCGTAATACACTCATGGAAAATTACTTATCCAAGAGTTTAGTCCAATGGACCAAAAAGATCCAAGCGCATCAAAGGCGCAGGCCGATCAACGGTTGATGTGCTCGTGGTGGGGATAGTCCCACTCTAGGTTTTGGAGTGTGAGCTGATGCTCTATCACTTTCTGTTGAACCTTTTACGAGACATGGTAGGTGGTCTTTTGGAAGGGATGAACTCCTCACCTTGTCCTTCCTCCTTTAATTCTTTGTGTTCTTCCTTCTCGTCTTACTGGCCCTCCTCGTCATGGGATCCATCTACGGAATATCAAATGAAGGAGGCAGTTCATCTTTCCCCACATACTCAAGGTTGGGGGTATGACAAGCGAATGTATCGCGACATTGGAAGGGATATCGAACCATAATTTGGTTTTGATCGACACTTAATGTCATCAACAGCTTTTTCGTTCTTTAGAACTAGCTCATAGGCTTTTTATGTTCATGCAAAAGAAGGCTCAAGCAATGATGCAGAAGGTAGATGAGGACCCAATGCAGTTGAGGTTGGAAAACCTCACGTTGCCGTGTACGGGATTTTCCGCATCACGTTGGAGTCGTGACTCCGAAATCAGCTCTTCAAGGGTGAAGAAGAAATGGGGGTAAATTTTGTACCAGTACATCCTCACTAAGTGTGGGATGTATATGAATTCCGCACTGTACCGAGTCAGGTCTATGTTTGTTTTAACAAAGAATGGAATAAATTCCTTGTCTGCCGTTGAGAGGGCAAGCAACAACAGTGTTCAGCCTCCCTATTGTGCAAAAGGGGAGGGGAAGGTCGATAAATTCGATATGACCGCCGGGGCGGTAGGGCTCGTAGCAGAATAGCGTCTGACATTTGTGCCGCGTCTCCGCACTAGACAGCGTCAGCTCTGCCTAATGTATTTAAATGCTCGCCCATGCGAGTTGGCATGAGGCTTCTTTGCCTCCTTACTCGGCGCATCCTCAGGGTTAACCGTGCTGCGCGGTCGTTTTTGTTATCCCGATGTGACTAGCACAAATCGTGACATTTTCCGTGACGGACATGTGACGGACAACACCGTGACATTTTTTGTGACGGACGTCACCATGACATTTTTCGTGACGGACATGTGACGGACAACACCGTGACATTTTTGTGACGGACGTCATGTGTGACATAAGTGTGACGGACATGTGACAAACATGTCACGGACATGTGACAAACATGTGACGGACATGTCTCATAGTTCATATACTTTAGTTTTGCCCCTTGGGGCGAAGTGGAAATGACCTGTATTGAGCAGTCAGCCCAGTGGTTATGGTCTTCCTTCTCGGTGTCCAAGATTGCGCTCGGGTTCGAGTCCCAGCAGATCCTGGTTCGCCATCGGGATCGTTCCGCAGGTACTGCGGTGTTCCGCTTGGCATTTTCTAATTGGGGTTTACAGATGAGGAGTTCCCTTTCAGGGATTCGTTTTTATTCCTCTTTTGTTTGGGTTTCATCGTGAAAAAACACACGGGTGGGCCCTGCTTTGCGTTCGAAACGCATAGGGAAGTTTTTTGTGTAAAAAGTTTCGAAGTCAAGAACGACGACGAATCTCACAACGCTGCTTTGGTAATCCAAAGCGTATTGCTACTAGAGCTTAACTCCAGAAGGGAATCAAGCGGTTCGCTTGGAAACCGGAGAAAATCCGATTTCGTGAAAAGTGTGCGAAAAATGTCGAAGTCAGGAACGACAATGATTTTCGCAACGCCGCTTGGGGAATCCGAAGAATAGTACTCGGTGAGTCTATATCTCCGAAAGAATCAATTGGTTTGCTCACGTTCGTGAGAAAACTGACCTGTTCGAAATGTCCCGATCCGGGCTTTTTCAGAACACAAGTTTTAGAGTTGCTACAGCGAAGCTATAGCTTGCCGTAGGTTTCGGTAGGCCTATCTAGGGCGTCCAAAACAAATTCAATCAACTGAGTTGAGTGAAACGATTAATTTCCAGCACACAAAAATGTGGAAACGTACCAACGATTCAGTTCGCAGAAAAATTACTTTTCTTTTGCGATTCCCGGTGAAGATTTCCTTTCAACACACTTCGGGAAGGTACTAGACGCTTCCTCCCGTGTGGGAAATCAAAACTCTTTGAAGAATCCGAGAATTACTCACGGTATTCTGACTTTCGCCGAATTTGTTCAGAATTGCTCTGAATCAAAAAATTTCGGGGAGAGCGAGTGATCACTGAGGCTCAGGCCTTAGAAAGTATCGGAATCGATATCTCTTAAGCCTTAACGAAAGAAGAATGAACCTTTAAGGGCAACACGCAAAAGGGGGTAACCGGGGTTCTAACTAAAGTAATGTAACCAAAAGGGGTAACAATAGCGTTAGGTAAGGTAATCTAGTATCACAGTACCCCTTCCCTTTATAGGTTTTTCGTAAACGTAAAACCGTAAAGTTCCTTTTGTGTTTCAAAAATTTGGTGGCTAGCCGACTACGTATGTGAGACTCCTACTCACTGAACCCGTCCGAAGACTCCCTCACATTGTCAATCCGACCTATGCGTAGGGTTTAGGGTAATGCATCATGCATCTATAGTCCAAGAGATATCTTCCAGAGGTAGACTTCGTGTTGGATCTTATGCGAGATATCATCAGATTACCAAGCATTTCAACATCGAATATCTTCAAGGTGTCTTTTTAAGACGACTTGAGCGACGACTTTCTGTAGAAGCTTGGTCGCTCTGAAGAGTGATGGTTTCATTCAGCTCTTCGTCAAAGCGCACTCTCAGATTGAGGTGCTTTCTATTACGCTTCTTAGCGTTTCGAGAAGGTTCAGGCGTTTGCTCTATGAGGCATTCGCGAGGGATCAGCTTTTCCATATGGTGCTGTCTAAGATACTCATGGAGTTTGTCGACAAGGCGCAAACTTTTCCATGGTTCCCACGTATTGTGGCTTTTATCGTATCCTTTCCATTTGACAAGGAATGTCATCTGTCCCTTCAATTTTGGATCACCTTGGTGATCTAGTACTTTCTGTACTTCATACTCCTCCCTGTCTCGCATAGCGATATCCTTCGGATCTAAGAATTCCTGATCGTATCGGAAAGGATGAAGACGATGTAAAAGTACATCTTCATGCTTGTTCTTAATCAAGTCAAGAAGGGTGTAGCGTGAACCAATTGAGTTCACTACTCGATAAGGACCGCGCTTAAAAGGCATGAGCTTATGAGCGGGCCTACGCCCAGTCACAGAGGAGGGGTCGTAGTCGACTAGCACGTAAGATCCTATTGGATAATGATCTACACGTCTAGTAGTGTCAAATGGTACGGCTAAATGCTTAGCATCGTGTTTACGCAACAGTTTTTCGTGAAGTCCAACGAGATGATGTTGCATTCTCAACATATCAGAGGTGACAGCACTGAGCGGTCTACTCTCTACGTATGATGGGCTCTTAGGTAAAATGCGTTCATTGATAGAGACTGCATTGCCATATAGCAATTGGGCTGGTGTTATACCAGTTGCGCCAATGGGACTACCATTAAGGATTCGTTGTACCAAAGGGAGGTATATAGACCAGGTAGAATACTGGAGTTTGTCATCGAAGATGATGGCTCTAAGATGGCGCATCGCCTCCTTATTAGATCTTTCAATGAGACCATTTTCCTCGTGGCTATAAGGAAAAGACTCCAGCTTTTCAGATCCTAAGAGTTGGGACAATTCATCCCAAAGCTCATTGGCAAACTGTGTGCCACCGTCCGTCATGATCTGTAACGGAACACCGAAGCGTCCGACCCAGTCAAGAAGTGCCACCTTGGCAGCAGTTTCGGCGGTAGTGTTTGGTACGGGATAAAGTTCGACCCATCGGGTGAAACCGTCAATGATGTTAATGATATAACAATTCTGATTGTCATCAACGACCAAAGGGCCTATTGAGTCGATATAGATTCGCTCATTAGGCGTATAAGTAGACGTAGTGAAACGTCTAGAGAGAATGGGTGCCTTCAGTTGTGACATTTTTTGGCAACATGGGCATTTCTTAATGAAATCTTGTACATGAGCACGAAGATTCGGAATAGTTTCCCTTTTCTCTTTTGTGAGCTTCATAGCTCGCTCTAGCGTCTTCTCAACACCGACATGACCCAAGAACTTGTTATGGCACTGGGCCAATAATCTGAACACGGTTCTATTGGTTTTGAAAGGCGATAGCTTTCCTCCTTCAGGGATAGCTAACACCGCTAGTACATGGGCTGGAGGTACCTTAAGGTCCTCGTAAGCCTTCTCTTTAGACTTGCAGCTCATAGTCATAAGACGAGAGAGGCTGTCCGCTACAACATTTTTAACGCCTGCGACATGTTCGCAGTCGAAGTTGTATTCCATCAACTCAAGTTTCCATCGGTTAACTTTAGCCGAGGCACTCTCGTTAATGTAAGTCAGATTCTTATGATCTGTTCTTAGTGTGAAGTATATATCCCTGAGGAGGGGTCTTAACTTCTTAATGCCGAAAAAGATAGCATAAGCTTCTTTCTCGCCTGTCGCCCACTTAAGCTGTGTGGCGTTGAGCGCTTTGCTCATGAACTGTATCGGATGTTCCTGCCCATCACACATCTGGTACAGGTAAGCACCGATACCGTAATCGCATGCATCAACCTCGAGGAACACGGGGTTCTTATCGATGTTGTCGTCGACGAAGTATAGCTTTGCGCAGTCGACAATGGCGTCCTTTATCTTTTCGAACGCTTCCTCGGCCTCTGGGGTCCATAGGACTCTACGCGCCTTCTCGTACTTGAGAATCATTTGCTGCATAGGTCTCATTAAGACAGAAATATTCTCGACGTGATCACGAAAATAGTTCACAAGTCCCAGGAATTGCTTTACATGTTTGCAGTTCATAGGCTTGGGAAAGTCGCGGACTTTGTCCTTTTTATCTTTAGAAAAAGAAAGACCGGTGGGATCAATAATATGTCCCACGTATTCGATCTCAGAAAGACCGAATCGGCACTTAGCCGGGTTTACGGTAATTTTGAATTTTCTGAGAGTCTCAAAGACTGTACGCAGCCTAGAGATATACTCATCAATCGTCTTCCCGTGGATGATTAAGTCATCAAGGTATAACTCCATGATGTAGTTGATCAATCCTACGAAGACAATGGTAGCTAAGACCATTTGAAAGAATGAGGGTGCTCCCTTCAATCCCATTGGAACTCGGTTCCATTCGTATAGTCCACAGAAGCATGTAAATGCTGTGAACTTTTTACAATCCTCAGACAAGGGTGCTTGGTAAAAGCCCTTTGTGAGGTCCATGATGGCAAAGTACTGAGGCTTTGCATCACCAATACGCCTTAACATCTGTGTGATGTTTGGCAAAGGCCATCCTTCGGCTTTCGAAGCATCATTAAGTGCTCTGAAGTCAACGCAAAAGCGCCAGTCGCCGTTGGGCTTAGGTGTCAATAAGACTTGGCTCCACGAGTTAGCTCGAGAGGGTCTAATGAGTTGCTGTTCAAGCATTTGTTCGACTTGATTCTTTATCTCTTTCTGTTTTGCGGTAGACATAGGGCGCGGAGGTAGTCTATTTCGTTTAGAGTCCCACTTGGCATTGTCCACGGTCAGAGTCATAGGCTCTAACTTTGCAGGTAGCTTATTCAGCTTATCACAGAAGATATCTTTAAACTCTTCGATGAGCAGTTTAGTTTTCGTCTGCAGTTCTTCTGGGCCACAGATAAGGTACGTCTTTTTAGGCGCATCGTTACCCTTAATGGGATCCCAATCGTTGTCCTCATCTTCGAGGTCGCAATCGTCGAACTGATCGTGCGACCCACTAAGGAGTTCACTCCGATGACGAGTCGTTTGTTCGTCGCTAACGATGTTAGTTGTTAGACCCGCGTCCCCGAGGGTTGCCCGAAGGGGTTGCAGTCCATTTACATGAACCAGGACCTTATCACTACAGGACCTTGGGTTACCAGACGTCTCTGGGATATCCTTATTGGCGTCGGACTGGTAGCGTATACTATGGTAGGTACACGCCCCGGGTTCGTGGACGAGTCCAGAAACTTCGGCCGGACGACCAGGAGCCGTGCTATGGTATGCATCGATTCTCCTGGACGCCGTCATCAGCCGGCCAACGCGACCTGCCCTGATCTCCTCGGGAGACCTATAAGCATCCAATCCCGGCTCACTCAATACATCTGCGAACAGTTGTTTGTAACATTTATTGATTAGGTCATAACGACCTATGTCTGGTCGGCCTACGATGACGTCGAAGTCAGACTCGACTATCGTAGCACGAAGGGGAAATATTTCAAATGAATTTGTTAATTCATTGAAAAATTTAAGGTGTAGGGACACTATTCCCAAACACTTAAAGCACACTTCACTACTACAACTACAGATTTTATCTACATCACACTGGGCAACAACAGCTCCAGCTTCCTTCAGTTCCTTTCCAACTTCGATGGAGACATAACTCCGATCGATGGCTCCCGTGTCCAAAAGGACAGCCACGTTTCTATCAAGAACACGTGAGAGAGTGGAATATACAGAACATGTGATGAGAAAGTTTTGTAGGGTAGTAGGGGTTTCAGTGAGAGTATTCAATGAAGTAGAAGTGCAGGTAGAGGAGTAGCTCTTACATTCATCATGTTCTGAGCTATAGTCCACCTCCTTGTCTTCATCAGATGACTCTCTCCTATCAGCCCGGGCACGTTTGGCCCTGGGTCTGGAGGAATCCGATCCCTTAGAGGACTTAGATGCCTTGGAGAATCGGGAATCTTGTGAAGGCTCGCGGGCCTTTCTATCGCTCTTAGAGCTAGAGTCCTGGGCAGAAGACGAGCTTTCCTTAGATTGCTTGCCACCCTTGGCTCCTTTGCCCCAAGAAGGATCAGCTAAAGAGCGATCATGGGGAAGATTGTATCTATCCCTTTCTCTCCATAGCTTTCCATACTTGGACGTAGCCCAAGACACATTGCGGTCCTGGTTGGCGTCGGGATGGTCACGCAGTTTGCAGGCTCCTGCATGGGTATGACCACACATGAAGCAGTAGTCTGGCTTCTTGGAGTCCTTCTTGGAAACCTTGGCTTCCTCCTTGGTGTCTGTGACCGACCGGCCAGGACCTCCTCGAGGTCTGGACTCACTGCGTGCACGCTTCCTGTCTCCTCTAGACTCTTCTCGTCGAGAGTCTTTGGAAGAATCTTGTTTAGAGTCTCGATGGGACTTTTCTTCTCTTTTATGACCGTAGTCAACAGAGGATGAACGGTCGCCCTTATCGGACTTTCGGTCACCCTTCTTGGAAGAGGTTTCCTTGCTGGTACCCTCCTTCTTGGTAGCGTCTTTCTTTTCACCGGTCGGAGCCCGTGGGACGCGAAGTCCGAACGCTATCGCAGTAAGCAAGATAGGTTGGATCTGCATCATGACGACTATGGCCGTCTTGAGGTATTCCTGTACCGTGACGTCCTTGGAGACAGCCAGCTTGGGGTGCGACGAAGTCACGTATGACGTCGCAGTGTGTGTAGAGTCGATGAGGGAGTTAGCCTCACGACACTTAAAAGTATCAATGCTAGAGATGGCATTGAATATGCCCGGTTTGACAGTAGCGTCAAGTTGCAGCATGAAGTTGAGGGGGCCTTGCTTTGTAGCATCACCCGTGGCGAAGTCCTTCACCGCGTTTTTATGGATTGCTCGACGCATGTCCAAAAGACGAAGAGACTCTGCCTCCATAGTCTTCTCTTGATGACTAGGATTGTATTGGTTCGCAAGGAGATTGTACGAGGACAAAATCCTGGCGCAACGATCACGATCATGCTCGTAATTGCCGCCCCAAAGGTGCTTGCCTTCACCGAACTCCTCCTTCAGCCAAGCCCTGTATTGCTGCGTATAGAGGGTGTTGGAGGCGTAGTGCTTGCTGCTCTGGGCAAGGCGCATAGAGCCGAAGGCTTTGTCGCACTCGTGGAAAAATTCCTTGTCCGAGAGCTTTGTCCAATGGACAGGGGGCTTGGCGAGCTGCAAATGGAGAAGAGCATTCTCCAAATAGTCGTGCCATACCTCGTCCATGTGGTCGAGACGGTATTGAAGGTCGTCAGTCTTGCCCATGAAGGATATGTTGTCCTTAAACTTGTTGAGCATGGACCAGACATCAATGTCGGCCCAAGTTTTGCCTGTCTCCGGGGCCTTCAAACGCATCTCCGTGCCCGTAGAGAAAATGCGCGACGAAGCAGCGGGGGCAGAGGATAGGGTTCCTTGTGCCGTAGCCGCGTACTTGTCGAACCAAGCAATTTTTTCTTCATTGGTCGTACCAACAAAGTTAGGTAGTCCAGAAGAGGGAGTCTGGTTAGAAGCGCCCGTGCGCGTAAGCGGCACTGAGCGATCGATTCCAGAAGGAAGCTTCGCATTAGGGATAACCCCTGTAGCTGTCCCTGTATCGACAGGTATTCCACCGGTACTAGTAGTACGGGAAGTAGGAAGAGGTGCATAGAGAGAAGGTCTCTCTTCTTTCTCTTGCCCTTCCTCTTGTACTGCTTCCTTTTCGTCTTCTCGTTCAACACCGGAAGCCACAGGAGCTTTTACGGGTTGAGGGACAGGCTCTCCATCGGCCCCTATGTCCACATATTGGAAGTTGGGGGTAATGCGAGCAAAGTGTTGTTCACGAAGAGCAAACATCGGGCGCTGGTAATCCTTTGAGCGTCGACGAAGGATGTCGTCGGCTTCCTTTTCGTGTGCCCTGACGCGCTCGTAAGCAACGCGGAAAGGATGGTTATGCACCAGTCGCGTAAGATGATAGCGAGAGGACGGGTGGTGAAGAAGGTAGGTGAAGGCCCACTTTCCCATGAAATTTGGGTTCGAGTAGATCGCATGCTCGGGACCCACACGATCTGCGTAATGCAGCCTTTGCAAAGAGATGTGTTCCTCTAGCGTGTAGAAAAACGAAGAGTATGCCTCTTTCCATTCCGTCTTCACCATATGAGGAATGTCGATGAATTCGGCATTTCCATCGGGACGATATGGGTTGTAGCAGAAGAGAGAGTCCATCATAGGGTCTCTCTCTCCGCACTGCACCGCGTCCGGTCGATGCTTCTTCCAGAGAAGAGCAGAGTAAATTCTCTGTGTTCCGTTGATCAACCGAGTGTGGTAGGTCAAGGCGGGACTTTCACCTTTGACGTCCAAAAGGGGAGGAGGAGGTAGGCTAGGATTGTGACTAGCCGTCACAAGCAGTGAGCGGTTTTGCGCGACCCACCATAGTGCCACGTACGTAAGCCAGAAGGCTTCGTATCCATGGGCGGAATGAAGCTTGTGATCCCAGTCAAAGAAGAGAGGTGCGTTGGGATCGCATGCAATATTATTGCGGATTTTCCCGAGATGGGATTTCCAATCCTCATAGACACTTTGGAGATTAGGCGTAGCCTTACTCTTAGCCAACTTCCAATAAGTATTGACGAGCAACACATAGAGGACTTGTTCACGCTCGAAGCGGGATAGGGCATTATCGATAAATCGATGTAATACCATGTAACGGAGTGGGCTAAATGCCTCGCACCCAATGTACGGGTCTCCGAAAAATGCAGAAATGCATTTTCGAGAGATACCAAAACTAGCATCGCGTACAGAACGCATTAGCGCTGTGTTGAGGTCTTTCATGAGCCGGTCGGACACTTCAAAGTCGAGGTGGGAAGACTTGAAAAGAAAAAGCATTTGCAACTTTTCCGACAGGAAGTCGGTCTTTCTCAAGATCTTGTCGTACCACACGACGGTGTCGTCCAGCAGTTCTCGAGGGAACAAAAGTGAATATTTCGCAGTGTTTCTGCCTCGTTGGGTGAGAATATCTGCATCCTCTTCGTCGTCGGGAGGCGGCATGGAGTACAGGGAGGTGTCAGACACATAGTCCCCTCCTGACCTCTCTTCGAATTGTTCTTCCGCCTCCTCTCTGCTAAGAGTGGTGGGTTGTGAAGATGTCTTTCGACTCTTTTTATATCTCTTTTCTCCGGTTGCCATCGTGAAAAAACACACGTATGGGTCCGAAAATGGTTTTTGGAAATTTCGGGCACGAAGATGTTCGAAGTCAAGAACGACAACGAATCTCGCGACGCCGCTTGGGGAATCCGAAGAATAGTACTCGGTGAGTCTATATCTCCGAAAGAATCAATTGGTTTGCTCACGTTCGTGAGAAAACTGACCTGTTCGAAATGTCCCGATCCGGGCTTTTTCAGAACACAAGTTTTAGAGTTGCTACAGCGAAGCTATAGCTTGCCGTAGGTTTCGGTAGGCCTATCTAGGGCGTCCGAAACGAATTCAATCAACTGAGTTGAGTGAAACAATTAATTTCCAGCACACAAAAATGTGGAAACGCACCAACGATTCAGTTCGCAGAAAAATTACTTTTCTTTTGCGATTCCCGGTGAAGATTTCCTTTCAACACACTTCGGGAAGGTACTAGACGCTTCCTCCCGTGTGGGAAATCAAAACT
>Ga0247843_1008554_pt1 | contig 11872 bp, 10 predicted proteins | sample LaCruzMarch2017__FD_192420 | JGI IMG/M metagenome (GOLD analysis project Ga0247843, IMG submission 192420) | Freshwater microbial communities from meromictic Lake La Cruz, Castile-La Mancha, Spain - LaCruzMarch2017_8m | ecosystem: Environmental > Aquatic > Freshwater > Lake | place: Spain...
GAATGACGGCGCTGTGGCTTGCGCTGGCGGGATCGGCAGGGATTGGTGGTGGCTTCCATGGCGAACTGGAGAAGAAACGCCCCCCTCCACGCCCCTGAGCCACGGGGTCAAGGTCACCCCTCAGATGCTCGCCTTGGCCTTGACGCTGTGGCACGGCCAGCCCACCGTCTCTGGTGGTTGCTGGCCAAGGGGCGGACCATCGGGGAGGTGCTCTCCTGCGCCGTGGACCACCGCTAACCCGGTACTGCCCTGCCGCTGCGCTCCGGCACCGCCGGCATGACCAGGTCCTCGGCCCCGGACTGACCAATCCCACTGCCGAAGAGGCACACCAGAGGAGAGAAATGCCGGGATCAGGGCTCCCGGCGGGCCCTGGGCCTCAGGCCATCTGCAGCCTCAACGCACCCAGCGCCTCACGCTCAGCCTCCAGCTGGCAGCGGTGCAGCAGCTCCTGCTGGGCCAGCAGCCGCCCATCGAGCTCATCCACCCGCGCCAGGCACTGCTGGATCGCGGGAATCTCCTCCTCCAGCAGGGTGATTTCTTCCTCGCCATAGGGCTGCTCGATCCAGGTGCGGCGCAGCGGCAGCCCTCGCCGCAACTGCAGGATCCGCTCGATCGCCTTGAGGCTGGATTCGAGCAGCAGAAACGGATCCTCCTCTGGCTGGCAGAACGGCGAGGCAGCAGCAGAAAGCATGGCCATGGACTCGGCGCCGAGAGCGGCGCAGCGACGGGACCGATCCCAGTGGGGGCCTGACGTCAGGAAGGCCCCAGACTGGAGAGGCCCGGAGCAAGACCCAGAGGGGGCACGCCCCTCAGCTGCAGTGGGCCGCCGCTGCAGCCGCGCGGAGACCATGGGCCGGAAAGGTGATCACGAACGGCCGATCGGCCTGGGCGCAGAGGGGGATGCCAAAGCGGCCGCCGCAGCTGATGCACTGGACCTTGCGGCCGCCTTTTCCCCGGCGGCTGGCGGGGCAGGCCACAAAGCGCACGCCCTCATGGCGGAACATGGCCGGCGCATCGGGAGGCACCACGCAGACCGCCGGGAGGCCCTGGCGCACCAAGGCCGCCGCCTCGCTGCGGGACTCGGTGGAGGCATTGACCACCAGCCCCTTGGCGGCTGCCTGCCGCACGGCGGCTTTATTCTCCGGGCCCATCGGGAAGTGGGTGAACGACCAGGCCGCCCGCAGATGGCGTGTGGCCCGGGCCAGCTGGAGCAACAGGGCCTGATCGATGCGCAGCGGACTGGCCGGATCGGGCCATTGATCGCCCGCCACGCAATGGCGGAACAGGATCCCGGCCGGCAGCGCCAGCACTTGCTTGATGAAGGCCGCCGCCGGCAGGCCGCTCTCGCCCCGGCTGAGCCGATCCCAGTGCAGCCGGGTATGGAAGCCAGCCTCGGCGTAGCAGCCCTGATCGCCGGCCAGGGGGCAGCTGGAGGGGCAGGTGTGCCGGCTGGTGCTGGAGACAGCGATCGGGCCGGTTTTGCCGTTGTCGCTCGGAAACGAGAGGGAGGCACGGTGGGACTGGGCAGCAGCCACAGGAGGGGTGACGCAGGACCCGCCCTGCAGCCGCGCCGCCAGGCAAGGGCCAGCCACCACCCAATGGCGGAGCGCAGCGGAGCCCAACGTCCAGCCCGGCTGGCTGGTGAAACCCTTGCCAAGGCGCGGAGCATGGAAGGGCCTGCGGCACCGACCTCACAACGCAGCCGATTGCCTGCGGCACAGTTGCGCTGGTGGGTTCGATGGTCTCGGCTGTGCCATTGGTTGCCCAGCCCTGTCACCTTCCGCGCTGATGGAGCGGGGCGCCCCGATCAGGCTGGTGGGCAGCACTTTCAGCCAGCGTCATGCTCCGCATTCACGGCGACCGCGTCAGCCTGCTGGCGGCCCTGGCGGCCCACTGGGCGGACCAGCAGCTGCAGATCCCGACGACGCTCAAGCCGGTGGTGCAACCGATCCGCCGCCGCCCACGGCCGCTGCGTTGAACGCTTCGCTCAGCCGATGCTGTCAACCACCACCGCCCAGCCCTTGCCTGGGGCATAGCGAAAGGCGCCGCCGCCGATGGGCTCCACCATCCAGCGCTTGCCGAAGTTCTGCCGGCTGAACCGCAGGCCCATGCCGTTGGCATTGAGGGTGGTGCCGTGGATCAGGTCCGGCTCACCCCAGGGATCGTTCGCCACCACTTGGGTGGGGGTGTGGCCAATGACGATCAGCCAGTGGCCCGAGCCGGTGGGCCGATCCACCGGGCCCCGGTGGAGGTAGCCGCAGGGAACGGGGATGCCGCGGTTGATCTGCTGCTCGATCAGCTGGAAGTCAGCGTTCTGCACCAGCCGGGCCGACACGCCGTAATGGGCCAGGGCGCGGATCTGGGCATTGGCGTCGGTGGTGTCGCCAAAGCGTTGGACGACAGCCAGGTACTGGTCGTCGCCATTGGTGCCCTGGAGCGTGCCGGACTTGATGGCCTCCAGGAGCATGGCGCAGCTGGAGGAGAAGCAGGTGCGATCGCGCTGGGCCAGCTGGGCCGAATCGCGCTGCTGAAAGCGGGGCACACCCACCAGCGGGTTGGGGTGGCTGCTCACCAGGCTGGGGCTCACCCGATCGGGTGATGGCTTGCTCCCCTGATCGGGGGAGGCAGTCCAGAGGGCCCCCTCTGCCTTGCGGCGGCGCCGGAGCCCGGCCTCGCTGGGGCCACCGGGATTCACGTAGAGCATCAAGGCGGCGGGCACCGCCTCCAGCTGGCCTGCTTTCAAGGCCTTGCTGAGGGTGTCGAATCCCTGGGCGCCAAACCAGCGGGGGCCGCAGTTGTAGGTGAACGACAGCAGCGCCGCCTGGCGGTTCACAGACAGCGCCTTGTAGGTGGGAATGCAGTCGCGCAACCGCCGCCAGTCGTCCTCAAGCCGGCTGTGCAGCAGGGCATCGGCCTGCTCCTGGCTGATGCGATCCCCCTCCTTGAACGGCCGCCCCTGCGAATCACGGGTGCTTCCCCAGCCGATCGTCCAGGGCTCGCCGCCGGTCTCGGGATCGGGGTAGGCCGTGAGTCGGCAGCCCTCGAACTCCTTCACCAGGGGGAGAGCAACGGCGACGGCAGCGGGGATGCCGGCAACCGGTGCCGGCTCACCACCTCCGGCGGCAGAAGCCTGGCGTGCGGTCCAGAGGCGCCGCAGGGTTCCCCCCTCCTCCAGAGCCTGGGGCTCATGGGCCACCAGCTGCTCCAGCACCGCCAGCAACCAAGCCCGGTGGTGCGGCAGCTTAGGGTCGAAGTGCTCGACGTAGTCGCCAGCAGGAATGGAGCGCCTCATCGGAACACCCCCCGCCGGCCGGGGGCCAGTGCCGGCTGGGTCTTGCCGATGGCGGTCTGCATGCCGGAGGGGAAGAACAGGGCGCTGACCGTCATCCAGCGCTCCAGGCAGGCATTCACTTCGCGGGGCGCCTGGATCCAGTTGGGCAGCTCACAGGCGCCGACAAACGCGGTCGAGAAGACGATCTGACCTGTGAGCAGGCCGTTTGACGCGGCCGCTCCAAGCAGCCGCAGCAGGGGGTTCATGGAGCCAGAGGGCGGCGGGTCCTCTGGCTCTTGCCACGGGCCTGGCAGGAGCCCCGTGGGGGCCTCAGCCCACCCCCACCAGCTGCTGGCGCAGGGCGGCGAGGGCCTTTCTCTGGGCCCGCTGAACGGACATCGGGCTGATCTGCAGCTGCGCCGCGGCGGCTCGCAGGGAGAGCCCCTCGAGGACGGTGAGCCGCAGGGCTGTGGCCTGGGCGGCAGGCAGCTGATCGACAAGCTGCTCCAGCGCCGGCCCGGGGAGGGAGGCCTCCAGCGTGGGCTCAGCGACGGGTGCCGCCAGCTGCTCCAGCAGGGAGGACTCACCGGCGGCGGGAGCATCGAGGCTGGTGTGGCCGAGCGGCCAGGTGCCCTTCTCGTGCTCGCGGCGGGAGATGCGCACCAAGCGCACCCGATCGCGCAGGTGGTGCTGCAGGGCTCCTGAGATGCAGCGGCGCAGATAGGGCCCAGCGGGCTCGCCTGCTCTGCAGCGGGGAGCGGAGCGGACCAAGGCCTCTCGGGCTACCTGGATCAGATCCTCACGCTCAACCAGCGGGAACAGGCGGCGGGCGGTAGCTGAGGCAATGGAATCAGCCAGGGGCAGGTGCTCCAGCACCAGGGCATTGCGGGCCCGGAGGGCAGAACGGCTGAGCGGCTTGGCCTGCTGCTTGAGGCGAGAGGGGGAAGCGAGGGAAGCCATCTGGAGGAACGGCGGAGAACCCCACCCCCACCGGCCGGCCGCAGCGTCACGGCAAGGACGCCCCCTGGGGGCGCCTGGCCTGATCCTTGACGCGGCGTGAGGACCGGCCGAGGGATGCGGTGGGTGTGCGCCGGTCCGGGGGCAATTCCCTCACCCCACTGCCTGTGCTGCAGGTTGCCCAGCCCAGGGAACGCCCAGTCGAACCGTCAGGCCGTTGCGGTGAGCCGCCTCACTGAGGAACCTGCGGTGTCCGCCCGCTCGCTGGAGAGGGAGGTGTCCATTGCTCCAGGAAGCCCAAGCCCACGGGCGATGCGGCGAGACCCGAAAGCCGGAGGCGGAGGGCCTCCGGCCCCGGGGGCTCAGAGCACCCGCACCTCGGCCTGGGGACCGAGCACCCGCTGCTGATTGGCAGCCAGGATCAGGGCCTGCTCGCGGGGCACGTAATGCGGCTGGGCGCTGATGTGCCCCTCGCAATCGAGGAAGAGCACCCGCAGCAGCTGGCCGGCGGCATCAAGGAGATGCACCGAGATGATGCGGATCGGGCAGGAGCGGCTGAGGGGAGTAGCGGCCATGGCTGGGCTGGCGAACGACACCGCCGTTGAGCCCCGGCGCCGCCAGCGCCGCGCAAGGGTCGCGGAGCGACTCGCGTCAGCCCTTGCGCGGTGCGCAAGCCGGGGCAGGCCGGGTGGCGTGATCGCCAGCACAGAAAATGGGGTTGTCACTCCACAACTGATCTCTGCTATCGCTCGCCGAAAGTCGAAAAGAGGAATTAAAGACTCGACTGAAGGCCGAGTAGCAGAGCCTGAGGCTTTACAGAACTGCCTTGGCACCAAGCCGAGCGCGCTCAAGATGGGCCTCTAGCGCCTTTCTCGTGGCGTATTTGTGCCGGATTCCTACGACCCGCATTATCACCGCACCGACGACCTGCCGGAGATTTGCAATATCAGAATCTGATGGCTCCGCGGATCCGCCGTGGATTATCTTGCTTCGCACATCATACATTGACCCAAGGAAGTGGAAAAGCTTGAGTCGTTCTTCAAGGCCCTCGGATCCGACAAGGAATACCGCACTTTCTGAGACCCCAATGCGAAGTGGCTTCCCGTTTGTGGGATTCAGGAGGCATTCAAGTGCTGTCATGAGCGATAGCACTTGCTGTTAAGGCTGCGAATCTGAATGAGCTCTCCCAGCCCATTGAACAGCGACCAGGATGCGTTCCTCAATTTCCGAGCGAGACCGACTCACGATGATCTCGCTTAGGCTCTCTAATGCGTCTCCATGGCGCTGAAGGAATTGATCATCGATCTTGAAGGGAAGATAGCGGCCCGCCAATGGGAAGTCAGTATTGAATGATCCATCCTCAGAAAAGACGATGCTGCTATACGCAGCCATAGCAAATTCACCCGGCAGCCCTAGTCCCACATATTCGGGTAGATCCTGGGTATAAGGAGTCAAAAATTTCAAGACGCTCAATGCCATGCCAATACTCTGCGATGAACTAATGCGAGCTTGGTTGACCTCAGCGACCGTTTCAGAAAAAGCAAGCGCGTCGAACGTCCCTAGCCTGTCTTCGATCACTTCTCGGCTATGGTCACGCCAGTATTCCTTGTCTTCGTCAGAACACTTAAGAGTTTGAATTATTTTCTTAGCTCTCTCGCTAAGTTGATCGAGCTGGATCTGATCGGCAGGCCTAAATGTGATGCCACCAAGATGAAAAGCCTCTACTTCGAGCTTAAGGCCTTGAATTGGCATCACCAATTCACAAATCCCCTTAAACTCCTGAAGGCATCTGATGAATTCCTCCAGGCGTGGATTCAAGGATGCGGGTGTCCCAGTCGACAGCCCAGCCAAGATCTTCCTGAGCTCCGTTGAAATATATTTCTCAGAGAATTTGCCGCGCCATTCGGGCTGGGATTGAAGGTTTGACGTGAGCCCCCGAAACGCTGTCACAGCTTCTGCAACTGATATGACATAACTCTCGCCCCCATTCGAGCATTCAATCATCCCGTCACTCATCACGGTCGCAGGATTTAGCGGCTTGTTCTTGTCCTTGATGGTCGCAACTGCCTTATGGATGTAACCGAGATGGTTACCTTGTTTCTTGCATGTCATCTTGAGGCACCAGTGGCCAGAGGCAGGAATAGCCCTTGATCGACTAACAATGAAAACTGCTTATGGATCTCGCACGCCCTTTGAACAGATGTCGTAAGCCAGCCGGCCTCATAGTTGTGTCGCTGGGCGGTCTCACTAAAGTTGGCGCTTGTAACCAGGGCTTTGGCCCCTGGCGTTTCCGCATCAGCAATCACCACCTTGGCGTGCTGGTAGCAACGTTCGAGGGAGCTAGTGATCAGGCGTCGGTCCACGTAGGCGTGGGGTTTGGCTGGCCAAGGCCAGACTTCTCGGTTGAACCATGTTGAGATCGTTGCCAGCGGATCAGCGCCCAGGCGATCCTCAATCTGCTTGGGATGAAAGAACAGGTCGACACGGTTCAGCTGACCATGGGCCAGGCGATCGGCAATGGAGGCAAACAATTCGCGAAATTCGCTGCTGAGGCCGATGTTGTAGGTGGCGATCAACAGGCTGCAGCGCGCTTCGTTGATGAGCTGATCCACCGTGGCAAACGTGTCGGCGGTTTTGGCATGAAGAGGATCCGGGCCTGACCAGACAAAGCTCCAGGCGTTGCGCTCCTTTTGGAGAGCGTCCTGGGCATCGGCGAGGCGATCCAGCAGTAATGCCATCAAGCGGGGGTGAGCCCCCTCTCGCACCATCTCCACCAGCAGTGGCTCGAGCTGCAAGCGGATTGCTTCGCTGTGAGTGGAGAGCAAGCCCTGCCAACTGGTGGGCGTGTAATTCAGACGCCGGAGATCGGTAGCTACTGCCCGCAGTGTTTGAGCTGGCAGAGTGAGGCTCATGCGTTGATGAACTCCCAGAAGGAGGGATCACCGAATTCGGGATTGGCCGAAACGGTGGGGCTCACCAGTGCTCGATCGAGGAACTCATTGCGGATCTCGCAGGAGGTTTCCGCGATCAGTTCACATCCATGGCAAGCGGCGCCATGGGTGGGACGGATGTCAAATGGATGGTTGGGGTCGTGCTCGGAGCAGAAGGGGTCATTGCTGCAGAGCTGGCCGCGCTCGAAAGCTTTCTCCAGGTAAGACACGATCCGCTTTCCGGCTCCGACCAGGCCGCCCAAGGTTCCCTCTGAACCGGAACTACTGGTAAACAACAAGATTCCATAACCGATCTCTTTGTTGGCGTAAATGCGCTCGCGAATCGAGCTGGCGCCATAGCCACACTCCAGCGCCATCTCAGTGATCAAGAGGTGACTGAGGCTATGAAGCAAGAGGTAGGGAGCACCTGGGAAGGGGAACTGGACTTCGTCAAGACCGCGAGAAGTGAGCCATTCGTTCTCGAAGGCCTTCGTGAACTGGCCGGCTCGCATGACCACCGGATCACTGGCGGCCCAGGCATGGATCGTGCCTGGATCGAACTCGATGAAGATCCCTTCCCCCTTGTTTTCATTCGCCGGCACCCAGCGCAGATCATTCGCCAGCGGTGCCCGGCGGTTGACCTTGGTGGTGTCGATCGGCAAGCCACCCAGGCTGCTGGTTCGGGCGGTAAAGCGAGTGAACCCCACCAGGGCCTGAGCCTCCCTCAAGCGGTGCACGAGCAGCACCCGCTTGATGGCTTTGTGGAACCACGCTGGCGGATTGGGGGGCTGCCACACATCCGCCTCGAACAGACTCCCCTCCGCTGAGCTGGAGACCCCATCCATCGGACCGATCAGCAGTGCCAGTTCCTCATCCTTGGGTTGGGCGACATCGGCGGCTGATCCGCCCCGCTGAGCTTCGATCGTCTGCCAGAGGACTGCTGGATCGACACCGGCGAAAGCGCTCTTTAGCCGTGGGTTGAACTTGATGGCTGCAGACACATCTGCTTCCGCCTCAATCAAGGCGAGGTCGTCCTTGAGTTCAGTGACGCGCTTCGCGAGGGAATTGACTTCTTCCGGAAGGGAGATCACCGAGATTGTTTCGGTGAAGTAGGCGTTGGTGGCCGAACGCACCAGGAGCCGGTTCTTGGTGGGCTCACCATCGGTCTGGCACTTTTCAGGGTCACGGGTGTTTCGGCCAAGCCAGGGCGTGTGCCCCTGACAGAAACCCAGAGGGCTCATTTCTGTGAGGAGGGCGTCGGCAAGCTTGCGGGTCGTTCCGCCTTCCGACTGCACATAGATCTGGGTGAAGTCGTTGCCGGTACCGGCCTCGAGTAGATACAAGCGCTCAGTGTTCTTACAGCCGAACTGACGGAAGCAGAAGTCGCGCCAGCGGATGTCGCTGAGGTGGCCATGGGGGCAGGCCATCACGAAGCGCACGGGTACAAGCGGGTACTTGCCTTCGTCGTCTTGATAGGTGCGCCAGTCAGAAATGCAACCGTCGTTGAAGTGCACCAGGGGCCTGGCCCGGCAGGGAATCCCGAAGGCCATCCGCTCACTCACCTTCTGAGCCACCGACCACTCGGGAAAACGCAGCGCCTTGATCGAACCGCTGATGTTCTTGAGCGGATCCACCTCCTTGGGCGGGGTCCGCAGGTCGACTCGGGCCGCCCCCGTGGCCTGCCGCACCAACTTCAGCAGCCGTGGTTCATGGATCAGATCGCAGCCACGGTCGTTCCAGAAATCCAAACCCCCGATCAGTAGGGAGTAGTCGGGCAGATCGACCATCGCCCCGGGTCCGTAGAGCTGGAGCACCTGGCTCTGGCGCGCCTCGCCGAGGGGCGGGGGAGCAGCTTTGCGGAGGGTGGATGGGGGCATTGGGGTGTTGGCTACCGGGCTCAGTCGTCGGTTGTGATTTCTTCCTTGAAATTCACCATCCGGATCGGTGCGGAGGGTTCCACGTCGCGGAGGCTCCAGTTCGTGGTGAACTGCTTATAGCCCTCGGCTTGGTAGATCGGGTCGTTGTCGAGGGCGGTGTGAAGGAAGCCTGCCCCGGCACCCTTTTCTTCATGGGTCCAGTACTGCAGCTTGGCCTCTGGCTCCTGGGTCAGCTTCCACCAGGCTTCAAGCAAATCGATCACGTGATCGCGCACTTCGGTGGGGAGGTGTTCGTCGAGGCTGTCATCGGCGGCACCGGTGGCTACGCAGCGATCCTGCAGCGCCTTGGCGATCTCAGCCTTGATGCGCTGCAGGGCGTCTGCCGCCATGGCGCCTTTGGCACCAGCCAGGGCTGGATCACCGTGGCGTGCCATGGCCACAACCACCCCCGGCAGGCCGCGATCCAGAGCACGGCTGGCAAAGGGGGTACAGCTGGTGGCCTCCACATGGCGGTAGAAGGTCTGGTGCCAGTAGGGGAACAGTTCGAAGTGGGAGCGATCCCTTGGGCGGTTGGGATTGAGCAGCACCAATACCAGGCCGGGTTTGTTCTGCTCCGGGTTCTCGCTCAGCTGGCGGCCGACGCGACTGGTGGCCTGGATGTATTCAGCGGCGGTCTTGGGCTGGTTGAGCACCACCATCAAGCCGAGGCGCGAGATGTCGAGGCCCACCGAAATCATGTTGGTGGCCAGGGCCACATCGAGGTGATCTTTGTCGATGTAGGGCTTGGAGAGGCGGTCTTTGGTGCTGCTGATTTTGGCGGTGTTGACGCGAGAGGTGAGTTCCTGAGGTTCATTGGGCCGCTTGCGCGAAGCAAAAGGATTGTCGAAACCCTCCATATCGAGGGATCGGTTTTTGGCAAACTGCTCTAACTGGGCGCCGAGTTCGTCTTCCAGGATGCTGCGGGTCACGCCCAGCTCCTTGAGGTTGGAGAAGTAGCCCAGCAGCGTCATGTAGGGATCAGCTGGGTTGTTGGCCCCCATGGCCTTGTTGTCGTTCCAGGCCTTCTGAGCTGCTGCCATCAGGCCCAAGTAGGAGCGCAACAGCACACCCTTGAGGTTTCGGCCTGGCGCTGAGAGGCCCACGTATAGACGGGCTTGGTCAGGGTCGGGAATGGTGCGGGAGAAGAAGTTGTCATCGCGCTCCGGGCCCGGTGGCGGGAAGATCCGCACCTGGCTGCGGGCGAACAGGGCCTTGATCTGGGCCTCAGCCCGTCGAACGGTGGCCGTTGACGCAATGATCTTGGGGGGCGGGGTGGAGGCGTTCGGCCGCATCAACCCCTCGATCACCGTTTCATAGAGGCCAGCGAGGGTACCAAGCGGGCCACTGATCAGGTGCAGTTCATCCTGGATCACCAGTTCAGGCGGCAGCAGGCGGCCGTGGGGGATCTTGAGGCCACCGGCGCCTTTCTCGGCCGGACCCCAGAAACCGGCAGCTGCACTCCCTGTGGGCAACTGATAGGTGCTGACGTTGCCGAACAGCGAGGACGTTTTCCCGACCCAAGGGAGGGCGGCGAACTTGTCGATTGTGGCGATCAGGAAGCACGGCAGACGGCGGTAGATCTGCTCGTCCACCGACAACACTGGCAATGGTGTGCCCTTGTGGAAGGGACATGGCCCCATGTGGGCGAATTCCTGCTTGACCTCAGGAGAGCGGGGTTCGCGGCAGTAGATCTCCAGTCGATCGGGATTCCTCGGGGGCAGCAAGTGAAAGCCCTCCGGCTGGAGGGGGCGGTTGCACCAGGGGCAGGTTTCGATCGGGATCGGCCGATCGCGCTTGCCGGCCTTCCACTTGGTGAGCACGGCATGGGTGGACTGCTGGTCGCTGTCGCCCGGTCCGCCGAGCTTGTTGGGGGTGGCGGCCTTACCCACCCACATGCCGATCTCGAAGGGCCATTCACCCAGTAGGTAGGGGTCGCTCTTCTCGATCCGCTCCAGGCGTTCGAGCTCCAGGGCGCAGATCAACGTGGCAGCGCGGCCGAGCTGATCGAGGGTGAGCAGCCGCAGGGTGTAGCGCATCAGCACTGTGATGCCGGCTGATTCGATCCCAGGGCTCTGCAGCCGGCGATGCACCAGGAGGAAGGCCGCTAAGCCCAGGTAGGCCTCCGTCTTGCCGCCACCGGTGGGGAAGAAGAGCAATTCGACGGCCTCACGATCCAGCCGGCCTTCTGGGGTGTCTGGTGTGGCAAGCCCCGGCAGATTCATCAGCACAAAGGCCAGCTGGAAGAATCGCCACTTCGGGGCGCGGGTGTTCGGAGCGATGCCGATCTGATCCGGAGGCACCTTGGCGCTGAAGGCACTGCGCTGCCGGCTGGCGCAGGCCATCACCAGGTTCATGGTGCGGAAGGCCTCGCGCACCAGGGGATCGGCGAGCAGCTTGATGCCGTTTTCGATGCGCGTGGCGCAGGCTTCTGCCTGGGCCCGGAGTTGCTTGGCTGTTTCGTTCTGAGCTTGGTCGCTAATGGGGTGTTTGGGTTGCTGGGTGATCCATGCCCGGTAGGCCTTCACCATCGGCATCAGCTCCTGGCCGATGCGTTCGCTCCGGGCCAGATCCGCTAGGGCCTCCATGTCCATCGGCACGTTGGTGCCGGCGGGTGGCTCAGGAAGCGTGCGGTAGACCCGGGCTGTGGGTAGCCAGGTGGTGGTGAGGGTGTGGCAGCGGGAGGGATTGTCGTCGGGGATGCCCGAGGCGATCACGGCCACGTTGTGTCCACTCGCGAAGCAGTAGTCGCGCCGGTATTGGAGGGCTGCGAGGCGTTCGTCGGGATCCTTGGCTGCTTG
>Ga0247843_1008555_pt1 | contig 11871 bp, 9 predicted proteins | sample LaCruzMarch2017__FD_192420 | JGI IMG/M metagenome (GOLD analysis project Ga0247843, IMG submission 192420) | Freshwater microbial communities from meromictic Lake La Cruz, Castile-La Mancha, Spain - LaCruzMarch2017_8m | ecosystem: Environmental > Aquatic > Freshwater > Lake | place: Spain...
TGGGTGTGGAATTAAAACGTTATCATCCCCTAAGTTTTCCTGCAGGTTCATTTTTTTGGTGTGCAGGGGCAACCTTAAAACCATTGCTTGAGCTGGGTTTGAAGATAGATGATTTTGCTGCGGAACCCATTGGGCAAGATGGCTTTCTGCCCCATGTTTTAGAAAGATGTTTGGGTTTTTTGCCCTGGATAACAAATCAATCAATTTCAGTTATGGCAAGCACAGAATATAACTCCGTTAAAATTGTTAAGTTGCCAAATCCCTTCGGTGAAGATGCTTATTATTATGAAATATATGAAAAGTTATTGGAGTTATATATGCAAAGCCATTCTGATTTGTTTGGCGGGCAATCGTTCCATATGAGTGGGCCAATTCATATGCGTGCGTAAGAATCAGTCCGTTGCTAGGATAAGTTTTAAAGATGAATGATTCCGTAAAAACCTATATCTTAGGATTGCCAAAGCTTCTTAGCTTCATTATCTAAACCAAATGTAGCTGTTTCGCTATATCTAACAACCAAGTTGAAATGATAAACATACCCATTTCTTTCGGGTAATGAGAATGAATACAAGAATTCTTGGAGATTTAAAAGAACTCTACTTCTATACACAAGTAAATTATCAAAGCAACTTACAAGTTAATTTAAGTTTTTCATTCTTAATATTTTATCGAGTTGCTTCGTTTCGTTGTGGTTTGGCATATTCAAACGTTTTTTCTGGGCACGCATGTATGCGCGTGCCTCATTAGCACTGATTTTGCCTTTTTCTACAAGTGGCACTAATTCTTGATCTCGCAGGCGGATAAGTTCCGCAGGATCTAATGGTTTGCGTGAAACTGATACCCCAGCCTTAATTTCCACAGGAGCAGTGGTTTTATTATTGCTTTTTGGCGTGCATGCTGATATGGGAACAAGGCTAAGGATTATTGCTGTGAAAAGAGCGAAGCGGCGATACATGGCAAACCTTGAATAGATACACCTTAGAAGTCTAACGTAAGGCGTAAAAAATTTGAAAAATCAGCAAACGATTGCTTATCACCCTATCCAACAGTAATATTGGATTGATCTCATTTTCGCATATGAAGCCTGATTCAACACATTTTAAACTTTTTCTAGACCATGGATCACCTATGGCGGCCCTTTTCTGTGGAACAGATGAAAGCAAGCACTGGCAGATAAATGTCCTTGCAAGTGAGATTCTTGCTTCTGGATGGGAAGAACTGCCAAAGGAGTGTCTTATTAGTATCGATAGCGCCCGTGATAAAGGATTCTTAAATACTACATTTCATGCTTCTACCATAGATAACCAATCAGTTATCTTTTCTTGGAGCATGCGTGCAGCGCGTTTAGCGGCTTTAATATCTGAAAGGGAAGCGAACCAAAATGATAATATCTCGAACGGCAGGAGTTGCCGCGATGTTGTTTGTTTTTTGGAGAAGGCCGCTAAGAATACTCGCAATCAAGATCACTTAAACGATATTTCGCGGCAAAGAGTTGCTTGGCTTTTGCGTGGCGTTGATGCATATGTTAAAGCATGGGAATTAAATACCGTGCCCCAGAATGCAGAATCATTGTTAGAGTTGTTTTTCTCTCTGCTTGATAATTCTTGGAAATGTGAGCTTAATGTTCGGGAGATGGCAATACATAATTATAATTTTTGGCTTAAGTCTGCAATAAATTCTTGGATGAATTTGTCGAGGAAGGCCGAAACTAATGGCGATTACAACACTGCAGCGCTAGCAGCAAGTTCTGTACTACGTTTAATTGAATTCGCTGAGGTTAACCAAGTTCATTAATTGATTTAAGCATTAATTGTTCAAGATTTTTTGCTGATTCTAATACGTTTAACGTGCTTCTAGCATGAGCCTCACCGGTTTTAGCTAGTTTCTTTAGATATGATGTATTTGCGCAAATAAGTTCTAGTTTTGCGGCTAGATCATTAATATCATTTGGTTTGAATAGCAAACCACTTGATTTGTCTTCAAATAATTCGCATGCACCTCCTACACCACTGCTCACAAGAGCTAAACCGCTGGCCATCGCTTCTGCTGCAACTATTCCAAAGGCCTCCGGATAAATTGATGGGAATACACATACATGATGCAAGCTAAAGCAGCGTGCCAAGCTGTTGCGTGAGAGTTGGCCTATGAATTGCACATCAGCCAAATCATTTTGTTTTAGCATTATTTCTAATTGTTCCCTATAGCCAGCTTGAAATGAGGCGCCTGCAAGGTAACCCTGTACCCAAAAACCTCTTTGTTTCATCAATATTAGTGCTTGTATTAAGGTATGCGCACCTTTGCTGCCCATAAGCAACCCTGCAAAGCATACTTTTAACGGATGCTTAGGAGTTCCTAGGCGACTTATCTCATCCATTCCATTTAGTGGTGCAGGTAAACTGCGTCCTGTTGCTTCTCTGCCAAATAATTCACAGCGCACCCCTGGGTAAACTACGGCTGCATCACGTTTATTGGGGTTTATTAATCCTGCTATTTTTAGTGCATCAGCAACTGCTTTACTTGCAGCTACCATCTGATATGAATCTTCCTTGGGCAGCATATTTTTAGCAAATGGTGGATTAACAAAACCAATGTGGTGCAGTATTGGGATCTTTTGCTGTAGCAGGGGCTGAAGCACTTCTAGCCCAAGCAGATCTAAATTACCCACAAGAACTCCTTGGAATCCAGCTTCTTTTTTACAGATGCTCTGTATTGAAGTAATATTTAGCCTATTAATCTCGTTAGCAATTGTAATGTTTTCTAATGGTTTAACGCCATCTTTGTATGTTCCTTTTAGTTGTAATATTCGACTAACTGTTTCACCAGATGGTCCGTGGATTTCACTTGCTCCTAGATAGGATTCATCTCCACATATTACCTGTATGTTGTGGCCAAGCTGTTTAAGACTCCAAACAAAATCAGCCATGGCACGCCCATAGCCCCCTAGCTCTTGGGGGGGGTATATGTTTGTGAGAACAAGAAGCCGCATTTTATTTTTGTTATTACCTGATGATAATAGATAGCGTGGCTATGGCCCTGCAGTATTATTGTTTAGCATCTTGTTGAGTTCCTCGTCAGCGCTCTATTTCTAGTGAGGCGTATTTGCTTATGCGAATTCTTGTTGCGATAGTTCATCATTGGAATCCGGAAGGGGGAGGGCGTCATCAATCTCTCAGGCCGAACTGTGCTCCGAGAGTAGAGGCACTGCAGCAGCTAATTTTGGCTTTTTCCCGTATTGGCCAGAATCAATTCCATATGCATTTTGGCGATCAGGCTGCCTATCCCGCAAATTCGAGTTTAAATCATAAGATAGATCTGCATTTGATAACCGATGGTGTGCATCATCTTTTGGAGCACCTTCAGCCAGCCTTTCGCGAAAGAGTTGAACATGTAGCAACTAGTCCATCCCATCCGTTTATGCTAGGTTTTGAAGCGCAGGATCATCTTGCATCTAGATTGCAGGATAATTACGACCTTTATGCGTATTTTGAGGACGACTTGATTGTTAATGATCCATTATTTTTCTACAAAATAAAGTATTTTGCTGATCACATTGGCAATAACTCTATAGTTTTGCCACAGCGCTTTGAACGGATGTCAATCCCCGCGAAGATAGGTAAATTATATATTGACGGTTCCCTTACTGAGGAGGAACTACAGCAGATTTACATTTACCCTGCAGCTTCATTAGAAATTAATGATTATTTTTTCGGGTCATTATCATTCGAAGCGCCGCGCAATCCCCACGCCGGCTGTTTTGTGCTTACCCATGGGCAATTAACCCATTGGGTTGCCCAACCTTGGTGGTTAGACCGTGATTGCTCTTTTATGTCGCCATTGGAAAGTGCGGCAACATTGGGCTTGCTTAAAACATTTTGTTTATACAAGCCATCTTTTTCAATTGCTGGCTGGCTAGAAGTTCAACATTGGGGTACTTCTTTTTTGGGTTTAATGGCTCCTGGAAAGTGTAACTCCAAGAACTTGAATGAGTAATATTTCAATTAATCGAATACTATTGGTGTGGGGCTGCGATCCCGCACGCCAGTATGAAGCAGGTTGGTTGAATTGGCTTTTACAACCAGTTCAGCAATGTGCAAGTTGGCAAGTTAATTCATTTGCTGTAAATGACTTAGAAATAGTGTTGGTTGAATCCGGAATACTCAGCCTTGAGCGCGCTGTATCATTAGATCAATTAAACGAGCTACATCAGCAACGTTTAAGTAGGTTGCAAGCTTTTGCAAAACTCGGAAAATATAGCGTTATTCACCTTAGTGATGAGGAAGGTGTTGATGGTGATTCCCTTTACCCGATGCTTTCTGATCAAACAATAGTATGGCGAAATTTTGCATATCCTCGTTTTCAGCAACGCGCCGGCTTATATTCATTTCCGATTGGGCCAAGGGTTGAGTTCTTAGAGCCACAGTTTCAAATAAAACATAACCAGCCCGCTTCTTTAAGGGAATTTCCGTGGGGATTTATGGGCACGCTTTGGCCCTCGGGTAGCCGTGGGCTTGCAACCTCTTTATTCTTAAGGGGTCTGCCCCACGGATTTTTCTATGGTTGCCGTGGTTTCGCGCAAGGCTTACCAATTCATTCATATCAAGCAATGCTTTTGCAATGCAGTTTTGTACTTTGTCCTGAAGGCGATCGGCATTTAGATACTTTTCGCCTGTATGAGGCCTTGCAAAGTGGCTGTATTCCTGTGTTGGTTGATCAAAGATCAATGGCCGCTGATCTGTTAGGGTTTGTGGTGCCTTTTCCAGTTTTTGATAATTGGTTGAACGCTCTTGATTGGGTGAAATCACTTCTTGCTAATCCGGTAGAACTGGATAAAACCCAGGAATCGATTGGTATGTGGTGGCAGCAACATCGAAATTCTCTAAGTAGATCGATGCGTCAAACTTTAACTACGAAAGCTTTCTAGGTACCCATACGGTGCGTTTACTCCTCATACATCAGAATTTTCCTGGCCAATTTCGCCAGTTGGCACCTTATTTGCAACAGCAGGGCCATGAGTTGGTTGCAATTTGTTCCCACAACCGCCCCCTAAATTTATCTTTCAGAATTATTCGATACTCGTCTCCTGTTAAGACTGAAGCTCTTAAGCATTTCGGTGCAACTATATGGGAGGAGGGTCTCCAGCGTGCTGAGGCAGTTGCCCATTGTGTTGCTGCTTTGTTGCAGGAGGGTTGGAAACCACATTGCATTTTGGCCCATAGTGGCTGGGGTGAAACCCTAGGCCTTAAAGAAGTTTTACCAGATGTACCGCAGGTTATTTGGCCTGAACTATGGGTACTTCCACAACATGGTGGATTTGGTGTTGATCCTCAGTTACCAGCTGTGGGGCTTTCTCAGCAGTTGGCGCAGTTGGGCCGGCATGCGCTAACAGCGGTAGCACTCAACAGTGCACACTCTTGGATTTTGCCAACAAATCATCAAGCGAATAGTTTCCCTAGGGTGTTTCAGGGTGAGCGTTTGCATGTAGTACATGAAGGTATTGATTGCACAATTGCAGCCCCTAACGAAATGGTAAATTTTGAGGTGCGCGGCGTTAAAATTAATCGAAGTGTGCCCACGATTACTTTTGTGAATAGAAATTTAGAACGCTTGCGAGGTTTTGATATGTTCATGAGAGCATTACCTATGATTCAGCAGGCACATAAAACTGTAAGGGTGTTAATAGTTGGAGATAACGAACCTGGTTATGCAGGCGGTTCTCCTGGAACTGTAAGTCTTAGGCAAAAAATGTTAACTGAGTTGGAGGGAAGCTTAGATCTTGATCGCGTCCACTTCTTTGGGAGAATTCCCCACAATCATTTAATGGCGATTCTGCAGGCGAGTTGGATACATGTGTACCTTAGTTACCCATTTGTGTTGGGCTGGAGCTTATTAGAGGCAATGGCTTGTGGTTGTTGCATTATTGGCAGCAAAGGAATGCCAGTGGAAGAGGTTATCAAGGATGGAGTGCAGGGCGTGTTGGTGGCGATGGACGATTCAGAGCGGTTAGCTCAGCGAGTTGTCGCCTTATTGCATGCACGTGATTTGCGCAAGCGCCTTGGAGAAGCTGCTAGGGAAGAGGCTTTAAGATGGGACCAGGCTGTAACCTTACCTAGGATTACCGCGTTGATTGAAGAGGCAACCTTATTGTGAAACTATCTATTTGGCGCAAACTACTTCATTTTTTGATATTAAGCCGCTGGCGCCGCTGGCTTTTACCAGTGCTGTGTACCGCCCCCTACGCAGCTTCGTTGTTGTGGTTAATACACATGAATGAGGCATGGATTGCTCAGGTTTTGTTGGCACCGCTGTTAATGGCAGTTGTTTTAGCCTTAATAACTTTTTGGTTGGCCCAAGAGGAATTTTACCGATAAATCCGTTGGGCTAGGATAAGAGCAGATTCTTAGGAAAAAATGGTAATCCCTGATCAAGGTTGGGTTGCTGGTGAAGTTGGAGCTCCTGCTCAGCGCGATTCCCTTATTCGTTTTTGGCTTTCAGTGCCGATGGATCAGCTCGAATCATTTTGGAAAGGTGGGTATGGTGAACTTTCATGCAGGCTGATTCGTCAATTAACAACTCAAACCGCTTTTAGCGCTGATCAAGCAGCTGTAAGGGAAGCTATTAATAAGCGAATAGGTGTTCTTGGTTTAAACCAACCCTTCGCGCACCAACTACTAATTGCTGCTTTTCTTCTCTCTCCTCCTGGCTTATTAAAGGTTCCTAATGCTCAGCAACAACTTCCTTCATGGTTAGCAAGTATCTATAAGGATCTTTATGAGAGTTCTGCACCTGTAACAATGCTTGGGGGTCCATCTTTTGAGAATAACCAGGATGCTCCAGTTAACTTGCCAAATCCTGATTTTGGCGCTGTTCCCAATTCGTTAAATGAGTTAGTAAATAATAGGATACAACTAAACCGTTTGCTTGGATTGTCTAATTTATATTACATTGATCCCGAGGATCAAGAAATTGCTCAAGAGCTATTGCAATTGCGTCGTTGGTTAGCAAATTTAATTCAAATTGAATCTGAAGTAGAATTAGAGCGTATCTGGGCTACTGATTTAGGTGATCGATATTGGGCCTTAGTACGTTCCGGAGTTCAAAAGGAACCTCTAGATCAAGAGGATCAAGCCATTATTGCTACTGCTACACAACGATTGAGTCCAGATAGTGGAGGTGGCTTTGGTAAGCCAGCAGCACTTAATGCTTTCCTTGTGGCGATGATGTATTACATGCCAGGGGGAATGCGTGTTGATTCTCCCGAACAAAAAATCCCCGGCTGGTTACTAGAACCATATCGCCAGGTATTCGAACAAAAGCAAGCTGCGCTTTAAGTATTTTACGATTTAGTGCGATTTCTATTTTCTCACAACAACTACCCGGCCCAATTTCGCCGTTTAATTCCTGCATTAATCGATAAAGGCCATCAAGTTGTTTTTCTTTGTACAGCTAAGGAATGGCATGCCCCATCTATTGATGGTGTGGAAATAGTTCCATTTCAGGTTCACCGTGCTGGTGGTGGGGCTGCAATTCATCCATATTTAAGGAGATTTGAAGAGGCTGTCTTGCAAGGGCAAGCCGTTTTTCGAGCCTTGGAACCACTAATTAACAATGGTTGGCAACCAGATTGTATTATTAATCATGTTGGTTTTGGCAATGGGTTGTATTTAAGCGATGCCTTCCCTGATGCATTTCGTATTGGTCTTTTTGAGTGGTATTACAACGCTGTTGGTGCGGATGTTGATTTTTTACAGAAAGGTTTGGTAGAACCAGATAAGCGTTTAAAACTACGCACCTGGAATGCCCAATTGTTACTTGAATTTGCTGCTTGTGATGTTGCTATATCCCCTACTCAGTGGCAGCGTAACCAGTTTCCAGTGCATTTAAGATCTCAGATCCAGGTAATCCATGAAGGAATTGATTACGAGTTTATGGCTGCGCTTAGAAGAAAGCCGCTAACGCCTTTACCATGTTTACCAAATGATCCGCAGATTGAGGTTGTTACTTATGTAAGCCGTGGTTTTGAGGAATATCGTGGTTTTCCGCAGGCCATGCTTGCCCTTGCTGAACTACAGCGACGCAGGCCCCATGTTCATGTTTTGATTGTTGGTAATGATGCAGTTGCATACGGAGCTAATCGCACTGATGGCAGAAGCTGGGGGCAATGGGCGCAGCAGGATGTTGCTTTCGATCCAGCGCGTAGCCATTGGCTTGGAATCCTTCAAGACGCCGAATATCAGCATGTTTTAGCTCATAGCGATGTGCATTTATATCTAACGGTGCCGTTTGTACTAAGTTGGAGTTTACTTGAGGCGATGGCTGCTGGCTGTGCAGTGGTTGCGAGTGCAACGCCTCCAGTATTGGAAGTACTAGAGGATCGCGTTTCTGCGTTGCTGGTGGATTTTTTCAACCCGATGGCACAGGCGGATGCACTAGAGCAAATGCTGCAAAATCCATCCTTAAGGCGCCAATTGGCCCAGGCGGCCCAACTAAAAGCTAAGGATTACACGGCATCTGCAGGAATTAATGCCTGGGTTGATCTAATAAATGCTGGTGTGCACACCTAGGTCCAGATTTTGTACAGATTGGTTGACTCTGAGTAGTCATACCTGTAGATTCTCAGAGTACGAGAGATAGGCTCTCTCAAACCTCCGCCCCCTGTGTGGGTGCGGCTGCATAGTCCCGAACCCACACTGAACCAACGCCCACACGATGACTTCATCTTTTACAACTATCAAAGGCGACGACCAACAGAATTACAAGACAGCCGTCCGAGGCCAGTCTGATTCGATTCTTGTTTATGGTGCCGACGACATCGTTGACGGTATCGATGGCAACGACAGAGTTGTTGGCGGCTTGGGCAACGACACCCTGGAGATCTTCAGCCAGGAAGATGGCCCTGGGTTTGCCTTTTCCCTCGATGGAGCTCAACTTTATGGCGATGGTCAGCCAAATTCGTTGGCAGGGGGATCTGATTTAATCCCTAGTGGTAACGACTCGATCAACATCTCTTTACCTGGGCGAGGTCCGCAGGTATTTTTGGGAGCCACTCGTTCCTTGATTGATGGTGGCGGCGGCAATGACACAATTTTTGGTTGGACCAATATTAGTTTGACATCCATTATTGGTGGTGAAGGTACAGATAGTATTCGTTGGGGTTATGGCCAAACCATAAATGCCGATAAGATCAGCAGCACAATCGCTGATGGCCTTTTCGAAGGTGGCTTAGGCAACGACAGCATTTTGTTGCAAGCAAATATTGTTTCTAACACTTCTGTGTGGGGCGCTAACAGTATTGATGGCTTAAACGACGGTAATGACTTTATTACAGTTGAAGGCTATTCAGGTACTAATGAAGCTGTTAATGTATCAATCGACAGGATTAATCTCAACGCAAATGCGGGCTCTGATAGCATAGTTGTTGGTAATCTAAATACCACTTCTTCAAGTTCAGCCTTAAATATTACCAATTCAATTATTAGAGGCGGCAAAAATAATGACCTTATTACAGTTGGCGCCCGTTTTGATATTGTTAACAGCACCATTTATGGTGATGGTAACCAAGATGTACTTCGAATTAGTTCCGGTCGAGATATTATCTCTTCTAATATTTGGGGAGGCAGCACATCAGATACAACAAATGATGAGGCTGATACAATTGTAATTGCAGCGGCAGAAAATTTTGCAACTAACTATGTTCAAGGTAATGCCGGAAATGACAGTGTAAGCGTTAATGCTAATTTCTTCCAAGCTTCTACCGTTCGCGGCGGAAAAGACAGCGACACTATTGCTATTGTTGCCACACAAGATATTACGGCCGCAACCATCTTTGGTGACCTTGGTACAGATGCTGTTAATGTAAGCGCAGCTCGAGATATCCTATCTAGCACTATATTCGGTGGAAGTATTGAAGATACCGTTAATGATGGTGCTGATGTTGTTTCAGTTATTGCTGTAAATAGTATTGCCACCTCGTTAATCCGCGGTAATGGCGGCAACGATAGCCTTTCAATTTATACCCCAACTTTCACTTCCACCTCGTTGCAAGGTGGTGCTGGAAATGATGCCATCTCAGTTGGTGGTTTAAATACAATTAGTACTTATTCCATATCTAAATCAGTAATCACTGGAGATCTCGGCAACGATACTTTTTCGATATTGGGTACAGTTGGGTCTGTTGTTGGATCCACTATCTATGGTGGAAGTGCTGATTTAACTACGAGCACTGGTAATGATTCGTTCTTAATTGAAGGTGGTATAACGACATCTTTGCTTGTAGGTGGTGATGGCAATGATACATTCAATTTAACTGGAACATTTAGCAATTCAACAATTGATGGAGGTGCTGGAACAGACAAAGTTACTATTGGTAACTTAGTAAGCTCTACACTTTTGGGTGATGGAGACAGTGAAATCATAACTATTAATGGGAGCGTTACAGGTTCATTAATTAGTACCCTTGCTGGGAATGACACTCTTAATGTTATTGGTGATTTCCGCGGTTCCACTGCATTAGGTGGAGATGGAAATGACAGCTTTAGCTTCGGGGGTTCTGTAATTACCTCTACTGTTAATGGTGAAGCTGGAATCGATTCGCTTTATTTCAATACCATTGATCGCAGTACGGTTGAATCAGGAGCTGATAATGGTTTCATAGGTGTTGCTGGAAGCGTTACCAGTAGCAGCTTCGTTTTAGGTGATGGTGCCAACTATCTATCAGCCGCTACTGACATTATTAGTTCTACAGTAACTGGTGGTGTAGGCTCTGATACGATTACTCAGGGTGGTAATTTTGTAAGTTCTAATATTTCTCTTGGAGATGGCACTAACGTTATACAACTAGCCAATACTTCTACAAGTTTCGTAAATCTCTCTTCAATAACCACTGGAGCAGGTGCAGATTCAATTCAATTTATTGGTTCTGTTAGTGGAAGCAGCTTATCGCTAGGCGCTGGTAATGACACATTAGCGGTTGCTGGTTCTGTTGGTAATTCATCCATTAATGTTGGTTCTACTTCTGTACCGCAAACCTCGATCATTGATCTTGGCGATGGAACTAATTACGTAACTATCGGCGGTAATATTACGAGTGCAACCTTCACCGGTGGTAGCGGCGTAGATAGCTTTAATCTCCTCGGTTCAGTTGATAAAACAGTTTTCAATCTTGCTGACGGCAACAACAAAATCCTTGCAGGCACTACAACGTTTAGTTCTTCTACAATTACTTCCGGTGCTGGTAATGATTCCATTACAGCTACTGGTTTATCTTCTAGCACCCTTACCTTTGGCGATGGCGCTGACAGCTTGTCTGTTATTGGTGGAGTTACTAGCACCGGAGTCACATTTACTGGTTCCAGCTATGTGAGCATCGGCGGCCAGGTACTTAGCACCACAATTACTGGTGGCGCTGGTACAGATACCTTCCTGTTTGGCGGAACAGTTAGCAGCAGCAGCTTGGTTCTGGGTGACACCGGATCCAATGTGGTTAGAGCAACTGGCAACTTCGAGAAGACCTCTATTACTGGTGGTAGCGGAAATGATTCCATCACTGCTGCTGGACTCAATGCCGACACCATTACCTTCCTTGCTGGCGCTGACAGCTTGTCTGTTACTGATGGAGTTACTAGCACCGGAGTCACATTTACTGGTTCCAGTTATGTGAGCATCGGCGGCCAGGTACTTAGCACCACAATTACTGGTGGCGCTGGCACTGATACCTTCCTGTTTGGCGGAACAGTTAGCAGCAGCACCTTGGTTCTGGGTGACACCGGATCCAATGTGGTTAGAGCAACTGGCAACTTCGAGAAGACCTCTATTACTGGTGGTAGCGGAAATGATTCCATCACTGCTGCTGGACTCAATGCCGACACCATTACC
>Ga0247843_1008556_pt1 | contig 11870 bp, 15 predicted proteins | sample LaCruzMarch2017__FD_192420 | JGI IMG/M metagenome (GOLD analysis project Ga0247843, IMG submission 192420) | Freshwater microbial communities from meromictic Lake La Cruz, Castile-La Mancha, Spain - LaCruzMarch2017_8m | ecosystem: Environmental > Aquatic > Freshwater > Lake | place: Spain...
TAGCCGCTTGTCCTGATGTAAGACCCGCTATTAGTGGGCTATTGGTTGGAGCGGAAACCCACCCGTCTTTAGCGGGTGGGTAGTTCATATCCTGTATCTTGTATGTGAAGTCGGCTCCGAAGTCGTGGCCGTCGCCCAGGTTCTGTATTATGCTTCCGGAGTGATCCTTGGAAGATATTATCAGTATGTCGGTAGCTCCGCTCCTGATCAGGGTGCTGATTGGGTAGAAGATCATGGGGACGGCACCCTGATCCGAATAGACGGGCAAGAGGTGCTTGTTGACGATCTTGGTTGACGGCTTGAGCCTAGTGCCCTTTCCTCCCGCAAGCAATACCGCTTTCAATTTCAGTCCCTTATTATTGTGACGCCCGCCATGGGATCTTCGGTCAGCAGCTTTTCCTTGCTGTCCGCGTCTTTCGGATCAACTTCGTTGAGAGGAAGGTCTTCGGAAACCTTGTGTTCCACCTTCCCCGAACTTGTCACTTGATCGGGCTGATCAAGTATTAGCTTGTTTTCCAATTTTACCTCCTTATTGACCGGCTCGGAGATGGTTCTCACCATAACCGCCTCCCTCGGGACCATGGAAAGAAAATAGCTGTCGCCCTCCCAGGTTCCGTTTGGCTCTACCCACTTTTTTCCATCCTTGGAAACTTTAGGAAGTTCCAGCGAAGCAGAGACGTTTCTGTTCCTGAAAAGGTACAGACCAGTGCCATTCTGGTAATATTCAAGAATCTGCTTTTTATTTTGAGTTCTTTCTATCTTGGTGACCTTATTGCTGTTTCTTTTCATATCTGCCTTTTTATTTTATTTCGGCCGAACAGTATAATAGAGTAGTTAGGAGAGAAAATGTCAAAAATTAAGCCCAAGAAGTGGACGGACATTTATCCCCAGGGAACCAAGGAGGGGGATGACGAGGCCAAGTTCTTTAGGTGTCTTGCAAGGCATCCCAAGTACGACTGGCGGAGTACTGCGGCCATAGCGAAGGAAAGCGGCCTGGATCAGAGGCGGACGGAGGAGATCATTGCCAAGTACTTCAAACTCAACATGGTCCTTCAGAACCCGAAGAACGAGGATCACTGGGGATACTGGGAGCGCGTCATGCACATGCTTCCCGACGATTATGTCTCCATTTCGGATGCGGACAAAAACAAGAGGATAGGAAAGTTCCTCAAGAATATAGATCCTTATCCCTGAGTTCTTTTCATCATTCTTGCGAGCGGAGATGGTTTTGAGGTCAACATGGGCCTGCTCTGTAGCAGGGGCTTGGGACGCCCCATGGTCTTCCAGTCTGGTTCTTTCAAATCAGATGGAGCTGGGGTGGTCGCCGCCGCCGTTCCATCTCCTTCTGGTTCTTTCAAATCAGATGGAGCTGGGGTGGTGGTCGCCGTCGCCGACGCCGTTCCATCTCCTTGTTGATCAGCAAATAATTTACTAAGTTCCTGGCACAAAAATGTTAGTCCCTTGTTTATCCATGATTCAACTGTCGCTTGCTTTCCCGAACCCAAATCTAGGGGTATGAGTTGTGCTACTTGTTGATTGCTAAATCCTATTGCATCCAATTGATTTTTGCAGCTCGTTTTCTTCTCGGCTTTTTTGTTAACCACAGCGCTCAAAAAACTCAAAATCTTTTCCGGCGCTGTGGTGCTTATGCTTCCGTCATCTCCGCATCCGAGCTCAAACTTATGGCATACCGCTACGGCCCACTTTGTATTTTTGTTCTTGAGGTTGACGAGAGCCTGTCGTAGTTTCCCGAGAAGAGATCTTCTTTCCTCGCCGCCGATCACTTCTGCAGCGGGGTTGGAATAACTGCCTGAAAGGCCGTAATCGGTCTGGCTCGTCGCTCCTCTTCCGTATGCCCTTTCGTCATCGCTAGGAGTGGCCGCATCCCACGATGATCCGTCGTCGTTTTTGGATCCCATGACACTCATGAAACTAGGGCCCGCTTTTGATCTGCTTAGGTAGTGGGTTCTGTAGTTCTGCAGCGTCGCTATTATTTTGGAGGGATCAAGCGAAAGTATCGTCGGGTTCGTCGAGGCTCTGTACAATATGTCACTCATTATCTCGAACCTGAATCTGTCTTCTTCTGTCATGGTGCTTGGGTCGTATGAACTTCCTGTTTTCCCTTTGGAGTCCTTCAAGAAATCTATGTAGAATTTAAGGCTGTCTGATGTTTTGCCCTCGGCCTGGGCTTTCAGCGCCTCTTTGACATCGACATTGATTCTGCTTTTCTTTTTGTCTCTGTTGGAGAACTCGTCCTTTGCGCCTTTGCTCGGGGACATTGCTATTCTTCTTTCGTCCTCGGCTTTGGACGGCTCCTTGTAGAGAAGTCTCTTGAAGTGATCTAGGATTTCATCAACAAACTCATCATTCTCAAGTTCTTCGGATCCGACCTTGCCGAAATCTGTCTTGTCGCTTCTCAACCCTACCCAAGGCTTGATTGAATCTTGATTATTGGGTCTTTTTGATATCTTATCCAACATTCTCAAAATGAACTTGTTTGCAAGTTCATCTGTATCGTACAGTTTCATGCCCGCTCCGCGCAGCCCGGTATTTCTTCCCGAACGAGAAAGCTGGTGGTACTGCCTGTCAAAGAAGTTCCTGAGTATTATGAAGAAATCGTCTCTGGCTCTGTCCGCGTTTTTTTCTATCTGCTCTTCGGTTATTCCTGGGGGTATTTTGTTGCCCGACTCCTCCGTGGCGTCATGGAAGGCCTTGCGTATTTTTTCTTCTATCTGCTCCTTGCTGAATTCGGGCCTCCCCTCGGCAGAGCGCCTTGTGAGTTCGTCTACGTCAATGTAGCCCAGTTTTTCCAGGATGGGTATTGTTTTTGATATTTCAAAATCAGCCTTCATCAAGTCGTTGAAGTCAAGCCCTCCCGATGCGTTTTCCTTGATGGTCGGCTTGTAGTTTGGATTTTCCTCTTGCCTCATGGATTGGAGCTGTCTGATCGCTCTTGTCCTTTCCAACATTCCTGCCCATCTGATCCACAACGAGGCGTCCTTTAGGGCTTTGGCTATATCCCTCTGGGATGTAAGAACCCTGCCGTCGGAAAGACGAATCTTCATTTTTGAATCGTATCTTTCATCTGGGGCATTCTGCTTCTGGTCTGTCCCTTCCTCCTCGCGCGAGGAAACTGGCTTTGCGTCATCGGATCCGTCAAAGGGGTCGTCCAGTTCTGCGGGGGTTTCGTCATCATCCTCTTCTTCCATGGATTCCAGAAAAAACCTGGCCGTGTTTCTGACGGCCATTTCCGCGATTATCTCGTTCAGGGCGGGTTCGTAGACCTCCGTCCTAATTCTGTCCAGTTCCAGCCACTCTTTGAGGCAAAGCATTTTGAAAACTCCCTTGTTCTATAAAGTCTATATATGGGTTTTGCAAAAAAACATTCCCTAGTCACTATATAATCCGAGCCCTTTTTTGGAGAGCGATATGAAATCATTTTTGGACTGGTTGAAAGAGGAAAGGCTGGAGCTCCCGACCTTCACGGACGCGGGCGAGGCCGAAGGTAACGTCGATGCTCCCGCCGAGGAGAAGACTGTGGAGGAGAAGACGAAGAGGACGGGACTTAGTGCCAACTATCCGCCCGCCTACGTGTCGTCTCAGTACCCCCACAAGTATTTCAATCCCTCCAAGGCTACGGCAGACCTCGACATCAAGAACATCGAGGGCAAGAACGTCGTAACCCCCAAGGAGTAAAGATGGGCTGCGGGTGCGGCGGAGGCAAGAACCTCCGCTCCACAAGAAGTTCCTCCCCGCCGACGCCGGCACAGACGGGAACCAATGTGAGGCAGGTGCAGCTGCAGTCTGCCCAGAGGCAGGCTCTCATCCAGCAGGCCAGGGAAAGAATAGACCAGAATCAGGTCAATTCTCTGGATACGGAGTCCGAAAGAAAAAGAAGGATTCAGGTCTCCCTCAGAAACAGGAACATGAGGCCCAAGGGAAACTAGAAGTCAATCAGGCTTACTTTTTTCATCCCATTGGGCATTTTTATTTTCGGCGGTTCGTCTGCGTTGATGACCACGTTCTTCATCTCAAAGTCCAAAGATGCGTTCTCCTCGTGCCAGAATACATTCACTTCCTTTGGGATTTCAAAGCCATCTATTTTCTGATGGGATTTGAAAGTCGCCGTCATCATGGGGAGCCCATCTCTGTAGTGCGTCACGCCCGTCATCTTGTCATCTCTGAAGAGCACGCATTTGACGAGGTCATCCTCGGAGCATGTAAGGCATGCAACCCCTTCCCGAATGGAAATTGATTCCCACATGATCTCGTCCACGCCAAAAGCCGAAGTGATGAGGTTTGGCCTCATGGGCAGGACGACCCTTGTGGATGAAATCTTGGACAGAGGGCAGTGGTATATGGATTCTTTGTCGAAATCCCGCATCCAGAACCAGTAGTCCCTTCCGTCCGTCCCCACCTCGGCCTGTTTTCTTCCGAAAAACGAGCTCGTGACCGCAAGGACCCTGAAGGGCTTTATGTAAACGACCTCCGTCTTGGTGCCTATCGAGGAGACATTGCAAGAAATGCTCTTTATGGCCGAAACGGAGGCGTTGAATTTGCGTATGTGTCCAACAACCTCCTCTTCGCTTGGGACGCGCGCTGGCTCCTCCGTCTTGGAGAGGATGAGAAAGAAGGCCAATAGGAATGCCACAAATGATGCGGCCAAAAATGCTTTGCGGTACATATATATTAGGTCACTTATTTACACCGGAGTCATCATGCTTTCGTACAAGGATTACAAGAAACTAAACGAATCGCTCTATGGAGCCTTCAATCTCGGACTTAAGGGCGCCAACGTGGTTGGCGGAATCGTCAGCGCATCATCGGTCAGCGGTACGGAAGCGGCGCTCGAGGCCCAGGCCGAGGAGGCCATCGAGGAAGCCAAGAAGATGAAGAAAAAGATGGAGTCGGACGAGGAGCATGACGAGGAAGAGGTCGAAGAGAAGGATGCCGACGAAGGCAAGGACTCCGAAGAAGAGCATGACGACGAAGAGAGCGAAGAAGACGAAGAGGAAGAAGATTCCGAAGAGGACTCCGACGAAGAGGACGAAGAGGAGTCCGATCCCAAATTCATGAAGAAGAAGGCCAAGAAGGAGTGGACCGAGGTCCTTGCCGATCTAGAGGCCGTCTTGGAGGACGTGTCCAACGAGGTCAACCTTGCAGAAATAAAGAAAGGCCTGGAGATCATCAGGGAAGGCGCGAAGAAGGGTCACAAGAAGGACGGCGACTGCAATTTCTGCAAGAGCGCCAAGGCCAAAAAGGAAGGCAAAGACGAAGGAGATGGCGAAGGCCTGACTGCCGGCCAGAAGAAGCTTCCGAAGTCCCTACAGGACGCCATTCTCGCGAAGAAGGACAAGAAGGGCGACAAAGAAGACAAGAAGTGCGGGAAGTACATGAAGGAGGACGAGGCCGCGTGGTGGAGCAGCGTCAACGAAATGCTCGGCACCGAGGATCAGAAGGGCTGGGACGGCTGGACAGAGGTTGGTGAAATAGAGACTGGCGTAAGGGACGAGCAGAACCCCGTATGATAAAAGAACAAGTCCTAATATTAAAAGTCAAATACGAGGATGAAAAAGGTGCGCCTCACACTTGGAACTGGACTGACTTGGTCAGTGCCGGACACGAGATAGAGGTTCTTAATCACGGGGTTCCGGAGGAATCAAACTAAAACCTCTCGCGTTTTCACTATATATCTGTGGATCGCAACAAGGAGGTTGTATGTTCAAATTCAAAGATAAGGCCAATCCCGTAGGCGTAATACACAAGGTCGCGGAGATTGAGGAAAAGCTCGTCAAATACGCAAGAATGTGGGACGAGCAGAAGACGAGGGGCTTCTGGCTGTCAAAGTCCGACAGGTCTAGGCTCACCCATTTCATGCTGGTCTCCCTTGATGACTTCATGATTTCGGTTGCAATTCTGTCCATACCCGGCCCAGACAAGAAGGCCACCGTGCTAGATGCGATGGACAGGCTCTATGAGTACACCGTACGCGAGGCTCTACCCATATGGCTGAGGCCGTTCGCCGAGCCTGTGAAGAAGTACGTGATATATGTCCTTGTGTCGTTTGCGATCGACTGGGCGGTGCAGAAGTACAAGGCCGGAAGCTGGGGCAAGACGGTGGAGACCGGAGCCCTTGCAAGAATCCTCAGCAAGGTCGGATGCGAGTCGTTTCCATGCATCAGATGCAGGAGGGACGCATGAAGAAGAACAAGGAGTGCAGCCTCTTTCCCTACGAAAGAGAGGAGGTTTTTTCAATACAGGACGCGATGCAGAAGGCGGGATGGAACGTCACCGCATTCGACCTTCCCAGCGCCTGGTCTAAGTCAAAGGGAGAGGGGGTGAAAATCGCGGTGATAGACACCGGCGTAGACCTGGATCATCCCGACCTTGTCAAAAATCTTCTTCCCGGAATGAACTTCATAGACCCTTCTTCGCAGCCTTGGGACGACAACCACCACGGAACACACGTTGCGGGCATAATAGTGGCGGAGAACAATGACATAGGAATGGTCGGAGTCGCCCCGTCATCAAAGGTGATCCCCATAAAGGTCCTGGACAGGCACGGCAACGGGAGCCTGACCAATGTGGCCAAGGGCATCAGATGGGCCGTGGACGAAGGCAAGGCGGATCTGATATGCATGTCGCTCGGATCGCCGAACCCCGTTCAGGAGGTGAGGAAGGCCGTCCAGTATGCCGAATCCAAGGGCGTGGTCTGCTTCGTTGCCGCCGGAAATTCGGGAATGACAAAGAATATATTCTATCCGGCCGAATATCCAGAAACCATCGCGATTGGCTCCATAGATGAAAACCTTAGCAGGTCTAGGTTCAGCAACACGGGGCACAATCTAGACTTCATGGCTCCAGGGAACAGAATATTCTCAACTGTTCCAGACAACTGGTATGCCGTGCTGAGCGGGACGAGCATGGCGGCTCCTTTCGCCACGGGGGTGGCGGCGCTAGTGCTTTCCTATTCAAGGAAAAACGGATCGGGAATGAAACTGAGCACGGCGGAGGACTACAGAAATGCCTTCAGGAGCCATACGATCCCGATTACGGACGCCCTCCTGAAGGATCAGAAGTTCTACCAGGGGTTTGGGATACTAGAACCGAGGAAACTATTCGAGGCCTTGGGCTGATTCCGACTCCCTCATTTCGTAGATCATTGTGGCGATCTCCTTCTGCACGGGGGGAGATCGCCCTTCTTTTTCATGCCTTTCTAGCAGTTCTTCAAATCTGATTATGTCGGAGTTCAGTGCAGAGGCTCTTTCGTACCTCTCGCTTTTTACTGCTATCCTGTACTTCTGCTTCAGTTCGGTCAGGAACTTCAGGGGGTCTGTTTTCTCCGCCTGCTCCATCTTCCATGTCGTCGGAATCCTGCCGACGTGCCTGTCCGCATCCTGCACCGCCTTTATCACGTGTTCTATTGTGCCTTGGAAGCAGGCGTAGCACCTTGCGCATCCCATCCTGCTTCCCTTGAGAACATCCTCAAGTTTAGTCCCGCACGAATCGCAAGATACTTCCTCGTCGGACATCTTTATTTTTGACGTGGCGCTGATGTAGAGGCAGTCCTCGCACACCATGTAGGTTTCCACATTTTCCCCATGCTTTTCGGTGATGTGGAAGCATTTGTACTTAACGCATGGCTTTCCGTTCAAGGGGCATGTCATTTTTTTGCTCTCATTCTATGCCGGAGACTTTACGCATTTGCAAATGTTGCAGTCCATCTGATAGATGTATCCTGGTTCGTAGAATAATCCACAGTCCGCGTATGCGAATGGAGGCGTAATTGCCCCGCATTCAAGAAAATGGCAGGCGGAACTGCTGCTTGATGAACTCATCAGACTGATGTACTGATCAAACGGTATGCAGTTTCCTTCAACAACAATGCCACAACCCTTCGAGGCTACGCAGCCATTTGGATGGTATGATGAATTATAGCTGCAGTATGAGATTCCAGGTATTCCGAGATCAAAACAAAACGCCATGGCCAAAGGCAGCCCGAAGCAATCAATAGGACTGCTGCTTGATGAGCTCATCAAATTAAGATATTGGCTCAAGGGCATGCAGTTTCCATTGACAACAACTCCGCAACCTTTTAGAGCCACGCATCCATTTGGATAGTAGGATTCATTATAGCTGCAGTATGAAATTCCAGGTATTCCCAAATTTGGACAAGAAGCAGTTGCAAAAGGTAATCCAGTACAATCAATTGAGCTGCTTGAGGAACTGGACGACGCCAATGGATACTGAAGTGTGAATGCATTGCTTGTGACGCTGACCGACCCTTCGGTGTTCGTGACCCGGAACTTCCATCCGTTCATGGAAGGTCCGATGTCCAGGAGGATGAGGGTTTCGTTTATTGTTCCAGGAGTGACGGAACTTATCACCGCCGACATGGATGGGGTCGGAATTACTTCTAGCCATGTGGATCCGCCGTTGCTCGAGAACTCCCAGAGAACCGCCGGGGAATTCGTGGAGGATCCCGTGATAACCACTTGGGCTCCAATCCTAAGCTCGTTGTTTGAGAACAATTGAGAATAGAAGGTCTGCTGCGGCTGGAGGCTGTACTGGATGTTGAGGGTCTGACTTGAACTGGAACTTGAACTAGATTGAGCCTGCAAAAATGGCTTTCCCGAAAACTTGACAGTAAAGCCGTCGTTTACGCTAAACTGCGTGTTGGCGGGGGTTGTCCGCCTTGCCCACACGGGTGCGAAGTCGCCCGGCCCCATTCTTCCCACAAGTATGGAACCCGACTGAAAACTGACGCCCGAAGGGGGCATCTGATCTGTCGCAATCGACGGTGCGGAGGAGTTGATGGGCCGCCCGTCCGATATTTTTCTGATGGTTATGGTAGGGGTGTCCGTGCCCGTCAGGTTGTTTTCCTGAACCTGCAGGGTCGGCCAGCTTCTGTTGTTGTTGACGCCCGAGAACGTCACTGTGAAGGCGGTGGTGTTCCCCGAAACCGAATGGCTCACCTGCGCGGCAAACCCCGCATACAGGAGGGCGTTTCTGAGGCTCGCTTCAAATCCGAACGGAGAAGTTCCCCAGTTGACAGAAACCGGGGAGCTTCCGAGCCTGAAAACGGCCGTTCCTGATATGGAGGTTCCCGTAACGTCTATCCTCTGAACATCCGTGGACTTAGCCACACCCAACTCCACATATGAACCACCCGAGTTCTGGGCGGATACGCGAACCTCGGTGTCGTAGAGGGTGACGGAAGAGTCGGAATTCTTCACATAGAAACAGCGGTAGTCCACCTTTCCGGACGAGGCCTCTTCCGAGGTGATGTCGGGAAAAAGGTTGTTCATTGACCCGAGGATCGGAAATGATGATGGACTTCCTCCGGTTGACTTTTTGGGATCGGAGTTGTTCGTGCCTCCTGAAAGAAGGAACTCTATATTGGCTGTGCCTATGGTCGTCATTACTGGTTATCTATTGACTTCGCGAAGCAAAAAAGCCATATTATCTTCGGGAGGCCATCATGCCATTTTCGTTCGGAAGCGACCCCGAGTTTATACTTTCCGATGAAAAAGGCAAGTTCAGAAGCGCCATAGGAATAGTGAAGGCGAGCAAGGAAAAAAGGCTCGGAGTGGGGGGGAGCCACTTCTTCTACGACAACGTCCTAGCCGAATGCACGGTTGAGCCCTCGTTTTCAAGGGATCAGGCCGTGGAGAACGCGAAAAGATCCCTGAAGACCTACGCGGAGATAGTCCGTCCTTTCAGAATAACATGCTTGGCTTCGGCCGAATTCGACGAATCCGAAATGAAACACAAGGATGCCAGGAAGGCAGGGTGCGAGGTTGAGATGTGCGCCTACAGCCTTTCCGAGGTTCCGTCCGGCAAGATCAAGAAGTTGTTCAGGAAATCAAACTTCAGAACCGCCGGGGGGCATGTTCACCTTGGAACGGACATGGGCGGGTCTCACGAGCAGTCGGTCATGCTCGTAAGGATGCTTGATCTTTTCCTTGGGGTGTCAAGCCTTCTGGTGGACAGGGACGCTCCGAGCGTCCATCGCAGAAAAATCTATGGGCTTCCAGGAAGATACAGACAGCCCGTCCACGGGGTTGAATACAGAACCATGGGCAACTTCTGGTTCTCCAGCCCAAGTCTCGTGGAGCTCGTATACGACATTTGCGAATACGTAATGAAGGCGATGAAAGAGCGAATTTATGAAAATTTCTGGACCGTGGACAGGGAGAGGCTGGAATCCGACGACTTCTGGAACGCCGGGGGGGACCCGGCCAAATGCCACCGCTGCCACGGCTATGATGTCATCCTGATGAAGAGAATGTTTGATCTTGAATTCAAGGACATGGTCTCCCAAGCGGGCGACATAATCAATCTCGTTCTTTCGCTGCTGCCCGACGGAATCAGAAGAAGGCTGTCCGATCTTGGCGGCAGGAGCTTTGATCTCTACGAAGAGTGGGGACTTACTTTTTAGGGCCTCGCTTGAGCCTGACTGGGTTCAGCTTCTCCGCATGGCGGTCCTTGACGCCCTTCAGCCCGTGCATCATGTTGACGAGTTCCTTCGCCATCTCCGCGGGCGTGTCGTTCTTGCACTTTTCAGATCTTTGTATGGACACCGTCTTCCTGTCCTTGTTGTAGAAGCCGTTTGACATTATGAAGCAGCCTCCCTCATCCTTCGGGCTGTAGCTGATCATGCCCACCCACTCTCCGTCGTCCCAGTTCCTGGAACTCACCATTATCCTTGCGGGTTCCTCGTCGAATATCTGTCGCACGTGGTATCCGTGCTTTTTCAGACCGGCACTGACATAGCCGAGGGCTATCTTCGCAAAGCCCTCCAGAACCTCCTTCGTCCTGGTTCTGTAGTTGACTTCCACGCTGTAGCGGGTGTTGCCCTCGTTCAGCCTCTTTTCCATCCACTCCTGAAATCTCATGGAGTTATATATGGAATAACTGAAACTATTATATGTGATGAAACTCCGTGTATTGGTCGCTTGCGAGTACTCCGGTTCGGTGCGGGACGCCTTCCGCGCCCTTGGCCACGACGCAATGTCGTGCGACCTCCTGCCTACGGATATTCCCGGCCCGCACTACCAGGGGGATGTATTTGACATAATAGAAGAAGGATTTGACATCATGGTCGCCCACCCGCCCTGCACCCACCTAGCGGTCAGCGGGGCGAGGTGGTTCAAGCACAAGCAGAAGGAGCAGAAGGAGGCTCTTGAGTTCGTGCAGAGGTTGATGGATGCTCCGATCCCGCACATAGCCATAGAGAACCCCGTAAGCATCATAAGCAGCAGGATAAGAAAGCCCGAGCAGATCATACAGCCGTGGATGTTCGGCGACCCATTCCAGAAGACGACATGCCTCTGGCTCAAGAACCTTCCTGGGCTGGAGCCTACGAAAATAGTGGACAAGGGCGAGTTCTTCGAATGGACAGACAAGAAGACAGGAAAGAAGAAGAGGCAGGCGGTCTGGTACAAGGAGGCTTGGAGCAAAGGTGATCTTCGCTGGAAGATCAGAAGCAAGACCTTCCAGGGAATAGCGGACGCCATGGCCGACCAGTGGTCAAAGCATGTTGTCAAGAACGGGCCGACAGAGCCAAAAGTGCCTAGCCAAGTGGAATGATGAACTTGTTGCTTTACAAGTTTAGTTATGAACTACCCACCCGCTAAAGACGGGTGGGTTTCCGCTCCAACCAATAGCCCACTAATAGCGGGTCTTACATCAGGACAAGCGGCTAACTCGGTAGTTCCTACCGTTTTGTACTTTAATCCTTCTTGCAAAATATTCAAGGCTGCGTTTTTGTCACGGTCAATATTCTCAAAACAGTTGTAGCAAAACCACTCCCTATCTGTTGGTTTTAGTTCCTTGTTTTGACAACCACAGTTACTGCAAAGTTGACT
>Ga0247843_1008559_pt1 | contig 11863 bp, 7 predicted proteins | sample LaCruzMarch2017__FD_192420 | JGI IMG/M metagenome (GOLD analysis project Ga0247843, IMG submission 192420) | Freshwater microbial communities from meromictic Lake La Cruz, Castile-La Mancha, Spain - LaCruzMarch2017_8m | ecosystem: Environmental > Aquatic > Freshwater > Lake | place: Spain...
ATCACGCCAGTACAGGCAAAAATCTGCTTGGCCGATAAGGCTGCGTTTAATATTGTAGTGGGTATGACAGAAGCAGGATCCGCGCTTGGCGTGCGTGGCACGCCATCATTCATAGTGAACGGCGTTTTGCAAGACCATGTCCATAATGCTGCCGAATTACAGGCGGCCATGAAGTAAACCGACATCCCCGACAAAAAGGCCAGACAGAAGGATATCACATGCGTATCAAGACATTCATTTTGACAACTGCCGCCGCCATGGCCCTCGCTGCTTGTGGCGGAGCAGATACCGCTGGCGCACCAAAAGGAGAGCCGCTTGCCAAGGTTGCCGCCCCTGCGGATAAGGCGTGGGTAGATGTCGTCACCAAAACCGAAATTGGTGGCTATCAAATGGGTAACCCCAATGCAAAATTGAAGCTGGTCGAATATGGCGCGATTTCGTGCCCGGGCTGTGCGCAGTTTTCGGTGCAGTCGACCGAGGAATTGCACAAGCTGGTTAATGACGGCACCGTGTCGATGGAGTTCCGTCCATTCTTGGTCCATGGTATTCAGGACATTCCCGGCTTTCTTTTGGCACAATGCAGCGGTCCGGAGGCATTCTTCCCCCTGACTGACCAGCTCTATGCCGAACAGGCGTCATGGCTCAGTAAAATCAGCAGCGTGACCGAAGCGGACCAACAGGCGATGCAGAAAATGTCGCCTGAACAAATCTCAACTTTGCTTGGCACCAAAATGGGGCTGATCGAATTTGTGAAGTCGCGTGGCATTAGCGAAGATCAAGCCAAAGCCTGCTTATCTGACAAGGCCGCGATTGACGGCCTGATCAAAACAACCGAGCGCGGCACGAAGGAAGACAAGGTTTCTGGCACGCCATTCTTCCTGCTGAATGGCGCGAAGTTGGACGCCAGTTCATGGGTGCAGGTGAAAAGCAAGCTGGTCGAGGCCGGCGCACGCTAAATATGGCTTGGGGAGGTCATGACCTGCCATCATCCGCAACGGGGGTTGCCTGTTGCGGATAAAGAAGCTGAAACTTGTCGGCTTCAAAAGCTTTGTCGAGCCCGCTGAACTCCGGATCGAAAGCGGGCTTACCGGCATTGTCGGGCCAAATGGCTGCGGCAAATCTAACCTGTTGGAAGCCATCCGTTGGGTGATGGGTGAAAGCAGCGCCAAATCAATGCGCGGCGCAGGCATGGAAGATGTGATCTTCGCCGGGACCGCGTCACGTCCGCCGCGCGATTTTGCTGAGGTCACGATATTGGCCGAACGCAGCGACGACACTGCCGACAGTGCCAGTGACGAAGAATTGGAAGTCACCCGCCGGATCGAGCGCGGGGCAGGTTCCGCCTATCGGTCCAATGGCCGCGACGTCCGCGCGAAGGATGTGGCGCTTATCTTCGCGGACGCCGCAACGGGTGCGCATTCCCCTGCTTTGGTGAGCCAAGGCCGCATTGGCGCAATCATCTCGGCCAAACCGCAGGAACGCCGCCAGATGTTGGAGGAAGCGGCTGGAATCTCCGGCTTGCATGTCCGGCGCAAGGATGCCGAACAAAAGCTGCGCGCCGCCGAAAGCAATTTGGCGCGGCTGGCGACCACCCTTGCCGATATGGACGCGCGCGCAGGCCAGTTGCGCCGCCAAGCCAAGCAAGCCGAACGCTATCGCACGCTGACCAAAGACATATTGCAAGCAGAGGCCCGTTTGATCTTCGTGCGCTGGCGTGAGGCCAAGGCAGCGGCAGAACTGGCACGCGCTGAGGCCAATATCGCGGCTAAAGCCGTTGAGGACGCTGCCGTCGCTCAACGCGCCCTCACGGACAAGCAGCAAGAGGCGGTGCGACAACTTGCCGACGCGCGGGCACTGGCGATGGCGGCGCGCGATGCGGCCAGTGAACTGTCGAACCAGCTTGTCCAACTGACGGGCGAACATGAACGCATAATCCGGCGCCAATCCGACCTAGCGGCGCAAGCGGCGCGCATGGCCGACGATGGCGCACGCGAGGGCAGGCTGACGCATGATGCGGCAGATGCGCTTGCCCGGTTGCAGGCCGAAAGCGTAAAGCTGGCCGACCAGATTAAAGCGCAAGAGGAGGAACGCCCTGCTTTGCTGCGCACCGCAGAAAACGCCGAACGGCAAGCGCGTGAGAGCGAAATAGCCTTGGCCAATGCATCCGCAGAGCAAGCACGTGCGGATGCCGAGTTGCGTGTTGCACATGCTGCGCTGGCGGCGGCAACGACGCGTGAAGGGCGGGCTGAGCAAGCCTGCGCGCGGATCATATCGGAACGCGATGCGTTGGGGGATGAGGCGCAATATGCCGGAGCCAAAAGCCAAGCCGATACAGACGTGCAACGCTTGCAGACACAATTGCAAGCGGACAATTATGCGCATGAAGCCGCCGAGGCGCAGCGTGCCGCTGTCATCTCCGCCCGCGATGTTGCCCAAGTCGCAATCGCAAGTGCCAAGGCGGAACTGGCCGCGTTGTTGACCGAACAGAGCGCGCTGCAGCGGTCCTTGACCAAAAGCCAAGGCAACAAAGCGATTGACCGCATTTCGGTCAAGCACGGCTATGAACACGCTTTGGCCGCTGCCCTGGGTGAGGATGCAGATGCCAGCATTGGTGGGGAAACCGGACGCCGCTGGCTTGGCGGGGCTGCTGCGCTTGATAAGGTCGCCGATACGGCCCTGATACATTTTGTCGATGCGCCGCCAGAGCTTGCCGCGCGATTGTCTATGGTGCGCGTCGTTGAGGCAGATAATGGCCAAGCGCTTGCCCCAGGCGAACGTCTGGTGACGTTGACAGGCAGGCTGCGCCGATGGGATGGTTTTGCGACCGATGGCGATGGCGCGACGATTGCAGAGCAATTGGTCCGCGCCAACCGTTTGGCCGAACTGGATATGCTCATCGCGCCTGCGCAAGACGCGCTGAATGCGCAGGCGCAACGCCTGTTGCAGATGACGGATAAGATTGAAGTTGCGCAGGACGCGGTTCGCGCGGCGACGGCGGCGCGTGTAGTGACTGAAGGCCAGTTGCGCCAAGCACTGCGCGCTGTGGATCAAGCCGAAGACGCGTTGACGCGGCTAAAATCTGCAAAGGCGGCGCTTGGCGACCGGATGGCAGCCGCCGAGCAAGATTTGGCCGAGGCGCAAGCGGAGCGCACAGCAGCCGAGACGGCTCGCGATGCCCTGCCCGATGGGTCGCATCATGCCGACCGCGTCCAAAACCTTGCTGCGGCACATGATGCAACGCGCGATTTGTTGGCGCGCAATCAGGCGGACCTGTCTGCACTCGAACAACGCATAGCGCAAAGTCGCGAGCGCCGCGCCGTGGCGATGGCCGAAATTCGCAGTTGGCAGGAACGCGCAGGCGAAGCCGAACGCCGGATCGCCGAAATGAACACACGCAGCGCCGATATCGCTACTGAGCAAGCAGAGCTGTCGGGAAGGCCGGAAATACTGGTCCGCGACATTGCTACTTTGCGAGCCGATAAAGCGCAGTTGGCCGAGAAGCTCGCTGGCCTGCAAACCACAGAAACGGCGCATGAGACAATGTTGCGCGCACTGGAAAGCGAATTGTCGGCAGCAGCCGAGATGCTATCTGTTGCCCGCGAAACCCGCGCAGGTGCAGAAGCGCGTGCCGAAAATCAGGAACAGCGCCGCGTCGAAATGGGCCGGATTTCGGGGGAACGATTCGAATGTCCGCCGCCAGTCCTGCCCGAAAAACTGAACTTTGATGAAGATGCGATGGACGATACGGATCGGGAATCGAACCGCCTCGACGGCCTACAAAATGACCGGGAACGGATCGGGCCTGTAAACCTGATCGCCGCCGACGAACTGGCCGAACTGGAAACGCAGCAAGGCGCAGGCCTTGCCGAAAGCGAAGAGCTTACCCTTGCCATCAATCGCTTGCGCGGTGCCATCGGCAGTCTGAATCGCGAAGGCCGCGCACGGTTGCTTACGGCTTTTGAGGCGGTAGACGGCCACTTCCGCCGCCTGTTTTCGACTTTGTTCAATGGCGGACAAGCGCATCTGGCGTTGATCGACAGCGATGACCCGTTGGAGGCTGGCCTCGAAATTTTCGCGCAACCACCGGGCAAGAAACTGCAGTCGCTCACGCTTCTGTCGGGCGGCGAACAGGCGCTCACCGCTGTCGCGCTCATCTTTGGGCTATTCCTCACCAACCCAGCCCCTATTTGCGTCCTCGACGAAGTTGACGCGCCTTTGGACGACGCCAATATCGAACGTTTCTGCGATTTGCTAGACGCGATGACGCAAGAGACTGAAACTCGCTATTTAATCGTCACCCACAATGCCGTTACGATGAGCCGGATGCACCGTTTGTTCGGCGTGACGATGATTGAACAGGGCATTAGCCGACTGGTATCGGTTGACCTTGGGGGCGCAGAGCAATTACTGGCCGCAGAATGACTTTACATGGCCCCATCACCAACAGCTTTATCTCGCAACGCCTTCGGCTAAATTATGTCGACTGGGGCAACCCCGACGCGCCGCCTTTGCTCTTGGTCCATGGCGGCCGCGATCATGCGCGCAGCTGGGATTGGGTGGCGGAGGAATTGCGCCACGACTGGCATATCATTGCGCCCGACCTCAGGGGCCATGGCGACAGCGCCTGGTCGCCCGATGGCAGCTATGAAATGTCGACCTTTGTCTATGACATGGCGCAATTGATCCATCAGCTGAACCTTGCCCCCGTCAGCATCATCGCGCATTCAATGGGCGGCAATATCGCGACTCGCTATGCCGGCCTCTTCCCAGAAAATGTCCGCAAGATGGTCAACATCGAAGGACTGGGCCTGTCCCCAAAGATGCAGGCCGAGCGTGATGCCATCGGCATTCAAAACCGTTTTCGCCAATGGATCGAGGACAAACGCAACGCCGCCGGTCGCACGCCTAAACGCTATCCCAATATCGAAGCCGCGTATGAACGGATGAAGACCGAAAACAGCTATTTAACCGACGAACAAGCGCGGCATTTGACGGTGCATGGTATCAGCCGCAACGAGGATGGTAGCTGGAGCTGGAAGTTCGACAATTACCTCAATATCTGGGCGATCTTTGATATGCCGCGTGAGGATTTATTGGCCATTTGGCAGTCGATCACTTGCCCCATGTTGATGATGTATGGCGCAAATAGCTGGGCCTCAAACCCTGAAAAGGATGGCCGTATCGCGCATTTCCCGACGGCAGAGGTCGTGGAATATGAAAATGCCGGCCATTGGTTGCACCATGACCAGTTCGACCGCTTCATGGCTGATGTCAGGGCATTCCTCTAACCAATCATCGCGCGTAAGGCCGCAATAGTATCCGCCTCATCGGCTGGCTTGTCGCTGCGCAGGCGCGAGATGCGCGGGAAACGCATTGCAATGCCCGATTTATGGCGTTTAGATTCGTGCACCGCGTCAAACGCGACCTCAAGGACCAGCGACTTTTCGACTTCACGCACTGGACCAAAGCGGGCAACCGTGTTGTCGCGCACGAAACGGTCAAGCCATTTCAGTTCCGCATCGCTGAACCCGGAATAAGCCTTGCCCACGGGCAACAAAGCGCCGTCGGGGGTCCAGCAGCCAAAGGTATAATCCGAATAATAAGACGAGCGTTTCCCGCTCCCGCGCTGCGCATACATCATCACGCAATCGGCGATGAGCGGTTCGCGTTTCCATTTGTACCAGAGGCCAACCTTGCGGCCCGCCAGATAAGGCGAATCGCGCCGCTTTAACATGACGCCTTCAATCGCCGCCTCACGCGCACCGGAGCGCATTTCCGCAAGATGGTCGAAATCGCGCGCTTCGATGATCGTGGACAGATCGAACCGAACCGTGTCAAGTTTGGCAGCGAATAATTCCAGCCGTTCCCGCCGCGCACTCCAAGGCTGGCTGCGCACATCCTGCGTCCCGTCGAACAATATATCGTACAGGCGCACAAACACCGGATATTCCGCCTGCATCGCCGCGGTCACATTCTTGCGGCCCAAGCGTTGTTGCAGCGCGTTGAAGCTTGCCGCCTCCCCGCCTTGCACATCGCCGCGAACCAACAATTCGCCATCGACAACGCCGATGCCGTCAAAGGCAGCGGCGATTTCCGGAAACGCTGCGGTCACTTCATCGCCACCCCGGCTAAACAACCGCGTTTCGCCGCCCGTTGACGCAATCTGGATGCGGATGCCGTCCCATTTCCACTCAGCCGCAAATACGCTGAGCTGGACAGTGCAATCCTCCAATGGATGGGCAAGCATGAAGGGCCGGAAAAACGCGCTGTCCGCAGGATCGGGGCGTTCGGACTTGCCCTCGCCCCACGCAAACAGCTCCGCATAAGGCGGACGAAGCACGTGCCAGACCTCTTCAACATCGTCCACTGAAAGGCCAAAGGCCATCCCAAAGGCGGTTTTGGCCAACCGCGCCGATATGCCCACGCGCATGCCGCCTGTTGCCAGCTTCAGCAGCGCATAACGGCCATTGGCATCCAGCCTGTCCATCAGTTCCGCCAGAACGATTGGCGCGCGCGCACGGCTTGCGCTGTTGAGCAGGTCAATGACTTCAGACACCGTCGGTGCCACGGCATCCGTTTTAACATCGGGCCACATCAGCGCGACGGTTTCCGCTGTGTCGCCGACATAATCGCGGCTCATGCGGAATAGCATAGGGTCAAAGCGTTCCTCGGCCATAATGCGAATCGCCGCCGATTTCACCGTTGCAATGCTGAGCGTGCCCGCGAGCGCCGCCAGCGCCCAACCGCGATCCGGATCAGGCATATCGCGCAGATATTCTGTGATCAACCGGATCTTAAGGTCGCGTGATCGTGTGTAGATCAGCCCATCAATCAACGCGGCGAAAGCCTGCATCAGCTCTCATCCTCGTCTTCACGGCCAACAAGATCGAGCGCGCGCGCTTTCAACTGATGGAGCTCACACCACCGACCAAGCGCGTCAGTGCGGCCATGGGTAATCCATGTTTCTGTGGGCCGAAGCTCCAACAAAGTTTCGGTCAGCTCGTTCCAATCTGCATGGTCGGAAATGACCAAAGGCAGTTCAACATTGCGTTGTCGCGCCCGTTGCCGCACCCGCATCCATCCCGATGCCATGGCGGTTATCGGGTCGGGCAGACGCTGCGCCCAGCGGTCATTCATCGCCGATGGCGGGGCAATGACAATCGCGCCTTTCATCTCTGCCTTGGCAAGTCCCGTTGCCAGTATGAGATCGCCCAAGGGAACATCATGCGCCGCATATAGATCACACATTTTCTGCATCGCGCCGTGGATATAAACTGGCGCGTCATAGCCAGCGCGCCGTAGCTCTGCGATCACCCGCTGCGCCTTGCCCAGCGCATAGGCCCCTATCAATATGCACCCATCGATATTGGCCCCGCGCGCGGCGAGCAATTTGGCAATCTCAACCTCAATCGGCGGATGCGTGAACACGGGCAAGCCAAAGGTCGCTTCGGTTATCAGGATATCGCAAGCCACAGCTTCAAACGGCGCGCAGGTCGGGTCGAACCGCCGTTTATAGTCGCCTGTCACCACCACGCGCTCGCCTGCATATTCTAACAGGATCTGCGCCGACCCCAGAACATGCCCGGCGGGGTGAAAGCTGATCTTCACACCATTTGCTTCAAACCCGTCGCCATAGGGCGTGGGCGTGCCTGTTTCGGTGCCATAACGCAGCGCCATGATAGCCAGCGTCTCTGGCGTTGCCCAGACGGCTCCATGCCCACTGCGCGCATGGTCGGCATGGCCGTGCGTCACCAAAGCGCGTTCGGCGGGGCGCGACGGGTCAATCCACATGTCCGCTGGCTTGACATAGATGCCATGCGCCTGAGGCTCTATCCAATGTTGGGCAAGGGTTTGCGCGATAGTGACGGTCCTTTTCTAACGCCAGATATGGGGCGCAGTGGGGCCGATGTAAACCAATTGCACCGAATGATCTGCATTGTGCATAGACATTGCGAGATTTAGAACATAAATAGAACAAATGTCACAGATTCAGATATCCGAAAAGCTGGCCATTCTTGCCGATGCGGCGAAATATGATGCGTCCTGCGCGTCATCCGGCACATCGAAACGATCAAGCAACAAATCGGGCGGGATTGGTTCGACCGAGGGCATGGGTATTTGCCATGCTTATGCCCCCGATGGTCGGTGCATATCGCTGTTAAAAATTCTGCTGACCAATAGCTGCATTTTCGACTGCCATTATTGCATCAACCGTAAAAGCTCCAACGTCCGCCGCGCGCGTTTCACGCCTAAGGAGGTGGTTGATCTCACGCTCAATTTCTACAAACGCAATTATATTGAGGGGCTGTTTCTGTCATCAGGTATCATCAAAAGCTCCAATTACACGATGGAGCAAATTGTTGAGGTCGCGCGTAGCTTGCGTGAAGACCATGATTTTCGGGGGTATATCCACCTAAAGACGATCCCCGATGCAGACCCAGAATTGCTTGAGGCTGCGGGCCGACATGCCGACCGATTGTCCATCAATGTCGAATTGCCCACGCGCGCTGGCTTGCAAAAGCTGGCGCCCGAAAAATCGGAAGAGCGGATTGAAGGCGCGATGGGCGGCCTTAAAGAGGCCATTCTCGATGGGCGCGATGCGAAGAAGAAATATCGCAGCGCACCAAATTTCGCGCCTGCGGGACAATCGACACAAATGATTGTTGGTGCCGACACCGCAACAGACAGCGACATCGTGCGCCGCGCCAATGGGTTATATGATCGCTTTGGCCTTCGCCGCGTCTATTATTCGGCGTTCAGCCCCATTCCAGACGCAAGCGCGGTTTTGCCGCTGCAACGCCCGCCGTTAATGCGCGAACATCGCCTGTATCAGTCCGACTGGCTGATGCGTTTTTATGGCTTTGCCCCGCACGAGGTGATCGACGCGGCAGAGGCCGATGGCAATTTGCCCTTGGACATTGATCCTAAGCTTGCATGGGCATTGAAGCATCGCGCCCAATTTCCGGTAGATGTGAATGCTGCGCCAAAGGCACTGCTGTGGCGTGTGCCCGGGCTTGGCACCAAAGCCGTGGACGCAATCGTTAAGGCGCGGCGTTGGCGGCGGCTGCGGCTGGAGGATGTGGGCAGACTTACCGTGTCGATTACTAAGATCCGCCCGTTCATCACCGCCGAAGGGTGGAGCCCCGGCGCGCTGACCGATATGGAACATTTGCGCGCATCGGTTGCGCCCAAGGTGAATCAGTTGGAACTGTTTGCGTGATCACCGCGCGGTTGGACAGCGAAGATGACTTTGACGGGTGGCGTGCGCAATGTCGCGGCCTACTGCGTCTGGGTGCAAAGCCAGCCGATGTGGTGTGGCAGGTGGGCGCTCAGCGCACCGACCTGTTCTCCAATCCGGACAGCAAGATTGCGGCCGCACCCATTGCTGTGCCCAAGGGCTTTGCCGAACTATCGCGATCCGTCATCTGCCATAATGATCCGGCGCGTTTTGGGCTTTTGTTTCAATTGCTGATCGACCTAAAGGCTGGACGGCGGCATATGGGCGACCGGGCTGACCCGTTGTTGCGCAAGCTTGATATCATGGCAAAAACCGTCCGGCGCGACATTCACAAAATGCGCGCTTTCGTCCGTTTTCGGCGGATCGAGGAAGAGGGCGACGAACATTTTATCGCGTGGTTTGAGCCTGAACATCATATCGTCCGCGCCAACGCGTCCTTCTTCATCCGCCGTTTTGGGGGCATGCGCTGGTCCATACTGACGCCTGCACTTTCAATCCATTGGGACAAGAACATATTGTTGGAAGGACCAGCCGCGCGCAAGGAAGACGCGCCGTCCCAAGACGCAATTGAGGCGCAGTGGAAGACCTATTACGGGTCAACCTTCAACCCCGCCCGCCTAAAGGTGAAGGCGATGTTGAAGGAGATGCCCAAGAAATACTGGCACAATATGCCCGAGACCGCTTTGATCTCTGAACTCATCCAGTCTGCACGAAACCGCGAACTGGCGATGATTGAGAAAGAGATTGCAGCGTCCGTCGCCGATACATTGGCGACGTTACAGGCCGAAGCCGGACGCTGCCGCCGTTGCCCTTTGTTTGGGCCAGCCACGCAGATTGTCTTTGGCGAAGGGCCAGAGCGCGCCAGGCTGATGTTCGTGGGTGAACAGCCTGGCGACCAAGAGGATATGCAGGGGCGACCCTTTGTGGGGCCTGCGGGACAGATATTCGATGCGGCCTTGGCCCAAGCTGGGCTGGACCGCGCGCAAGCCTATGTCACCAACGCCGTCAAACATTTCAAGTTCAAGCCAGAGGGCAAGCGACGCATCCACGAACGGCCGAATATCAGCGAAGTGAACCACTGCCGATGGTGGTTGAAACGCGAGATTGAGATATTGCAGCCCGACCTGATCATTGCCTTGGGCGCGACGGCGGCACGCAGTCTCACGGGGCGCAATGTCGCGATTACCAAAAGCCGGGGCAGCATATTGGAAAGCGAGGAAGGCGTGCCTGTTTTGGTCACCATCCACCCAAGCTACCTGCTGCGCCTGCCCGATGCCGAAATGGCCGCGCAGGAACGGCGCAACTTCGTCGCAGACCTCATGCAAGCGCGCGACCACATTGAAGCGCTTCAAATGGCGGCGACGTAAAACAGCAAGCAGGTTTCGGGATAGGCATGCGGCAATTGCAATCCATTGTGCATCAACGCCGCGCCGCTGAATATTGCGCCCTTGCCAGTCAGGTTCAACGTTTCAATCGCCGACGGTCCTTTCACCGCCTGCCAGTTGTTTGGCCAAATGAGTTGCAGCCGATATTGGCGCTCCGGATCAAGACCATCAAACTTCAAACGCCCCGGCAAAACCTTTGTGTCGCTGGCGACATAAGCGAGCGAATATAATGCTTCGGATTTATCGCGCGCAACGACGCCGCTGGCGATCAACTGCGACGCGCTGTCCAAACGATAAAGGTCGCCTGTATGCAGCAAAGCACGATGTTTTTTATGCAAATCTATGGCATTTTTGAGCATATCAAGGTCCGCCGCCCGCTCGGTCAGCAAATTCAGCTCAAGCCCCATATGCCCCATAAATGCCGTCGCCGCGCGCATTTCCATCGACAGCCGCCGCCCCGTCACATGACATTTTGCTGGCCCTATATGACAACCTAGCACTTCGAGAGGCAGGAAAAAGCTGGCCCCGCGTTGGATTACTTGGCGGTCTAGCGCGTCGTTGCTGTCGGACGTCCAAACACGGTCGCTATGCGCCAAAACGCCCATGTCGGCCCGCGCGCCACCCGAGGAGCAGCTCTCAATTTCCACATGCGGATGCGCGCTGCGGACGCGGTCAAGCAAGGCGTAAAGTGCCTGAACTTGGGCAAAAGCGCGTGCTGTGCCGCCTTGCCCACCGGGATGGCTGAGGTCGCGGTTCATGTCCCATTTGATGTAGCTGATGTCATGATCGCGCAAAATCGCGTCGATGGCATGGAACAGATAATCAGCGACTTCGGCGCGGCTAATGTCCAACGCCAATTGCGAACGGAAAGGGACTTGTTCGACTCCTTCCAAGCCCAATACCCAATCGGGATGTGCGCGATACCGGTCGCTGTCAGGGTTGACCATTTCGGGTTCGAACCACAATCCGAATTCCATGCCAAGGCCCGTGACATGATCGACCAACGGGCCAAGGCCATCGGTATAGACGTCCCGCGATACGGTCCAATCACCCAGCCCCGCACGGTCATGGCGGCGGCCACCAAACCAGCCATCATCCAAGACAAAGCGCTCGACACCGATCGCCGCGGCGCGGGTCGCAAGCTCTTTCAGCTTGGCGACATCATGGTCGAAATAGACCGCCTCCCATGTGTTGTAATGCACCGGGCGGGGCTTGACCCGAGTTTCAGGCCGCAGCAATT
>Ga0247843_1008560_pt1 | contig 11862 bp, 11 predicted proteins | sample LaCruzMarch2017__FD_192420 | JGI IMG/M metagenome (GOLD analysis project Ga0247843, IMG submission 192420) | Freshwater microbial communities from meromictic Lake La Cruz, Castile-La Mancha, Spain - LaCruzMarch2017_8m | ecosystem: Environmental > Aquatic > Freshwater > Lake | place: Spain...
CATCAAATTTGTAGAGAATGAACTTAATAACAGGCCAAGAAAAAGACATGATTTTCAAACACCAAATCAAATTTTTAATCAATTAACTAACCATCAAGAAGTTGCATTTGTAACTTGAATCCTGCAAATTAAAACTGTTCCGTAGTTCAGATTCAGTTTGTATTTTTCAAATTCTTCTTCGCTTACACTCTTTGTGCTTTCTGAAATTGTGATTACGCCTTCATTAAGGTTATTGCCATTTATAAAATAGAAATCTGAACTATCCACATATTCAGGAGTAGCGTGAATACCATCACCAATTTTAGAAGAAACTTGTTTCAACTTCTTCACTTCCCAATGTGCCGGTACATCACCCAGCCATTCAATATTACTGTCTTTAAGCGGTACGTTGGGGTTTAGCCCTTTGGTGACGGCTTCGTTGATGAGGCCCTTTTTTTCTTCTTCGTAGAGGCCAATGAGCGCTTCTTTGTCGGCGATGGTTTGGTCAATCTCGGCGGTTTTGCGGTCGAGGTAGTTGGCAATGGCGGTTTGTTCGGAGAGGGGAGGGAATATTAAGTTTGTACTTTTTACATTCTCGACAGTTACAGCTTTATAAGTTGAGCCTGTACCTATGCTATTTAGCTCTTCATGCTTAATAATCATGTGATAAAATAGAAATTTATAGTTTGAGGTAAGTGCTCTTACGGCACATAGACCTCTGCCAATTCCATATTCTTTATCTGAAATATTGATTGCTCCAATTGGCGCTCTGACAGATAATAAAATATCATTTTGCCTACTTGTCTTACTTACAGCGTTACAATACACTCTTGGAATAGGGAATAATTGTCCAAAATCGGCATTGCCTTGTAGAAATGGTGTCGCTTTTTCATCATCAAGATAATCTTCTGAATCTGGAGATTGCCCCATGATGACTAAATCCACATACTTTAATTTCTTCACTTCCCAATGCTCAGGAATCTCTCCAATCCAGTCAATGCCAGAGGGTTTATAGTGCGGGTAGGTGTTCATACTTGGATGGCTTGGGCTACGGCGTTGTGGGTTTTTTGTTCGAGTCGGGCTATGTCCACGCGGATGTCGGTGAGGCTGCGCAGGGGCTTGTACTCGTAAAACTCGCGGTTAAAATTGATCTCGTAGCCGCGCTTGCTTTTGTCGTGGTCAATCCACGCGTCGGGTACGTGGGGAAGCACTTCGCGTTTAAAATACGCGGCAATGTCTTCCTTGAGCGGCACGTTTTCGGCGTCGCGGAGGTTGGCGTCGGGCTTGGGTTTGCCGTTTTTGTCTTTTACGGGCTGTCCGTTTTTGCGCTCGGGCCGCTCAATGGTGATGCGCGTGTAGCCAAAGTCCTCGTTGTCGTAGATTTTGAGGAAGGGCGTGGGCGTAAAAGCCCCGTATAGCTGCGTGATTTCCTCAATCTGCTCGGGTGTGATGATGTTGCGTTTGTTGTTGAGGCTGCGCTTCATTTTTACGAAGAACGAAGACGCGTCCAGCAGCACCACTTTGCCCTTGCGTTTGGCTTCTTTGTGGTTGGTAATGAGCCAGATATAGGTCGTGATGCCCGTGTTGTAAAAGAGCTGGTCGGGCAGGGCAATGATGCCTTCGAGCAGGTCGTTTTCGATGACCCACTTCCGGATGTCGGAAGGCCCGCTACCCGCGCTGCCCGTAAAGAGCGGCGAGCCGTTGAAGACAATGGCGAGGCGGCTGCCGCCTTCGTGGGCGGGTTTCATTTTGCCCACCATGTGCTGCAAAAACAACAGCGAGCCGTCGCTGATGCTCGGCAGTCCGGCCCCGAAGCGCCCGCCGTAGCCTTTGGTGTCGTATTCGTCTTTGATGACCTTCTCCACCTTTTTCCAGTTCACGCCAAAGGGCGGGTTGGACAGCATGTAGTCGAAGGTATCGTGCTTGAAGCGGTCTTCCGAAAAGGAATTGCCGTGGCGGATGTTTTCGGGGTTTTGGCCTTTAATCATCAAGTCGGCCCGCGCAATGGCGTAAATCTCCTCGTTGAGGTCCTGCCCAAAGAGATTGATGACCGAGCTGGCGTCGCCGTTGTGTTCTCTGAAATACTGCTCGGCTTCGGTGAGCATCCCGCCCGTGCCGGAGGTGGGGTCGTAGAGGTTGATGATTACGCCCGGTTTGTAGGGGCGGCTGTCGTTGACCCACAGCAAATGCACCATGAGCTGAATCACCTCGCGGGGTGTAAAATGCTCCCCGGCGGTTTCGTTGCTGGCCTCGGCAAATTTATAAATGAGGTGTTCAAAAATGTAGCCCATTTCCTGCCGCTCAATGTTTTTGAGGTCGAGGTCGTTAAAATCCTTCACCACTTGGAAGAGGAGGTTGGCTTTGTCGAGCCGCACGATTTGTTCGTCAAACCGAAAACTCTCAAAAATATCGCGGACGCTTTTGGAGAAACCCGCGATGTACTGTTGGAGGTTTTTGCGGATGTCGTTGGGCTGACCGAGGAGTTTTTCAAAGTCAAACGCGCTGTGGTTGTGAAAATACTTAAAGCCCGATTTGGCGTTGAGTACTTTGTCAATCACCTCTTCGCTTTGGGTTTTGAGGTACTCGTACTGCGTCAAAACGGCGGGTTTAGCATCCATCAAAAGGCAGTCCAAACGCCGCAGTACCGTAAAAGGAAGGATAACTTTGCCGTATTCAGCCTGTTTATAATCGCCGCGCAGGAGGTCGGCTATGCTCCAAATAAAATTGGCTCTGTCTTGAAAGTTGTTCATAGTAAAAGGTTGTTATGTTAACCTCACCCCAACCCCTCTCCTTTCAGGCGAGGGGCTTTTTTTGCCCATTTAGCGAGGGGAGTATTCATTCTCTCTTGGGTTTTTTATGGTTAAGGGGGAGGGTCGGAGGAGGTGATTTTGCGGGCGGCTTCAAATTCCTTGTTGAAGTGTAACCCAAGTTCGGGCAGTATTTCGGGAGCGGACAATGCCCACGAGACGTAGTAATACGCCAGTAAATGATAGCCCGAAAACAGTTTGTTGGGCATAGCGCTGACGCGGTAGTTTTGCCCTTGGGGGTTGATGCCCTGCGCACCGAGCATGGCTATTTCAAAGGCAATTTTTTGGGTCTGTTCTTTCGGTATTTTTTCAAAAAACCGCAGGGCTTCGGCCATGTACATCATCACGGCGGGGTTGGTGTCGGCCGCCGAGTGTGCCTGCTGAAATTTCTCCTTTTCGCGGGCTTTGGCGGGGTCGGTGCTGTCCAAGTCAAACGGGTCGTTTTCGATGGAAGTCAGCAGATTGTCGAGGTTGGTGCGCTTGGTTCGGTAGGCGATTTCGTCCACCAACTCAAAGTGCGTACTCAGTTTGAGGTCTTCGGCCCAATTCGCCAACAATTCGTATTCTTCGGCGGGTTGGCGGTCGTTTTTATACTGTTGGTATTCGTCATAAAGCTCCTGCGCGGTTTTGAGCTCGGCGGGTGTAGCCTGAAACTCTTTCAGCAGATCCAAGCCGTACAATTCCCTGAATTGCAGGGCATTGATGAGATTATAGACTTTGCTTTTGAATAGGATGTCTTTGGGCCAAACGGTCACTACGTTTTTGTGGGTCATGGCCCGAATACCTTCCTGAATCAGGCCGTGTATTGACACAAACTGATAGGGGCGCAGTGCGGGAAATTGGTCAAAAAGCAGTTGTTCGATAAATAAATCAATGGGCGTGTTGTAAGCTTGGAGATTCAGGCCGTCAAACAGCGCGTTGAAGTAGTTGGTGATGTTGGCATCGGCTACGTTTTGTTGGCGGAGTTTCTGTCGTGTGGATTCCAGATTTTTGGCAAAGGCCGCCCGGTGCTGTTGGGTGGCCGTAAAAAGTTGGTTGGCCTTGGCCTGACGGGCTTCGATGACAAATTGCAAATGTACCAACTCGTGCATAATGAGGTGCTGCACGGCGGGGTAATTGGGCTTGTAGCGCACCACGTGAACGGCGCGTTGGTAGTTTTCGGCAAACTCAATTTTGGCCGCCGTAGTTATGTCGGCATCTACTGCGGTTTCAACTTCGGTGCCGCCTTGGGTCGTCAGTTGATGGGTATATTGCGCCACGAGGGCGCTTGCTTCGGCCCGTTGAATCACTTTATCAGCACTTTCAAACGCCTGTTTTATGGCATTTTGGTACAAGGTTTCGTGGTTTTTGGGGGCTTTGAGCACACCCGAAAAATGCGTAAATGCCGCCTGAAAATCGCCTTCGCGCTCGTTGACTAATCCCATCGTAAAGAGAGCATTGGCGTAATTGGGTTGAATTTCAAGGGCTTTGTGTAAGTAGTGTTTGGCCTGCTCGGTTTTTCCGTCTTGGTACAGTAGGTAGCCCGCGTTGGCAGCGGTCAGGTAATCGTCGGGCTTTACCCGCAGGGCTTGGTCGTAGAAACGCAGCGCGGTCGGAAGGTCGCGGTGGTATTGGGCCACACTATTTCCCGCCATCAGCAAGGCGTGGGTATTGGCAGGATTCCAACGCAGGGCGGTAATCAACGCCGCGAGGGCCGCGTCTTGGTCGCCCCCGTCCGACAGGAGTTGGCCCAACATCCGATGGGTTTCCGAATGGGTCGGATTTTGTTGAATCAGGCGTTGAAGAAGAGGTTTGGCTTCGGCGTATCGGCCTTTTTCGCAGAGCGCCGCCGCCTTGCGGAAGTCGGTTGCGTGCAGGGTAGGATTCGGTGCTTCAATGTCAATCGTGACCGAATCGTCGTCAACTGAAATAGTGGGGATGAATGAGTTATAGGAAAATAATTTTATTAACTCATTGATAATCAGTGATTTATTGCCCCCCCCCCATGAGGTTAGGGAAAAGGAGGTCAAAAAAGGTGTCTAAACGGTGAAGGATTTGCATACGTGCGTATTTCTGGTCAATAAAGGCCAAATTTACGACTTGTTTTGAGAGCAGACCAAGGATTGTTTTTTCTTTTGGGGAGGCATAACTTTTTTGCAGGCTGAATACTAAGCAAAATCATCTATTAAAGTGTCCGTTGTCATCAACGGGGCTTTTGTATCCATTTAGATTTAGGGAACAATCAAATTCGATTTGTTGCCATGGACTACAAAGATTATTATAAAATACCGGGTATTGACAAAAAAGCGTCGCAGGATGAAATCAAAGAAAGCATTCCGCAAGCTGGCGGTTCAGTACCACCCTAAATTTCAATGCTATGGAAATCTTACATGTTGTTCACTATTCCGGTTATTCAACCCCGACAGGATTGAATGACTTTGAAGAAGCGCTGGGGTATTCTATGCGCTGTTATTCCATGCGTCACCTGTTGTTGACGGGTACCATGTCGCAGGAGGATTTTGCGGAAGCCCTGCAAAAATCCATGCAGGTTTGTGCTTTTGCAGGGATTGATACAAAAGCCCATTTCAAGAAAATTTACGTGTCTGACTCAAAGACCGGAGCTATTTATTCAGATTGGTTGATGAGTAAAAAAGGATTTAATTTAATGATTATGCAATGTCAGTCATTAAATGAGCAAATTGCGCATTGGTTATGGAAATTAGCCGATTAATCCATTTGAGTTGAAAGACATTACACGCACAGTTTGGGTACTTTCGTTAGTGAGTTTGTTTACAGACACAGCAAGCGAGATGCTGTACCCCATCATGCCCATTTACCTGAAAAGTATTGGCTTTTCCATTGTTCTGATTGGGGTGCTGGAAGGCGTCGCTGAAGCCACTGCGGGAGTAAGCAAAGGTTATTTTGGAAAACTCTCCGACAGCACAGGCCGACGCGCTCCCTTCGTCCAATTCGGCTACGCACTAAGTGCCCTCTCAAAACCTATAATGGGCTTTTTCATTTATCCGCTCTGGATATTCTTTGCACGAACCATAGACCGCATTGGTAAAGGAATCAGAACCGGAGCCCGGGATGCGATACTTTCCGAAGAAGCTACTCCTGCCACCAAAGGGAAAATTTTTGGCTTTCATCGTTCCATGGACACGTTTGGGGCGGTATTAGGCCCCATATTTGCGCTTATTTATCTCTATTATTATCCTCAGGATTACAAAACCCTGTTTTTTATTGCATTTATTCCGGGGTTGCTGGCGGTAATGAGTTCTTTTTTACTGAAAGATAAAAAGCAGCCCAATCCGACAACGATTGCTCGAACTCCTTTCTTTTCTTTCCTGAATTATTGGAAAAGCAGCCCAATCCTTTATCGAAAAGTAGTCATTGGGTTATTGGCTTTTACTTTATTCAACAGTTCGGATGTATTTCTTCTATTAAAAGCCAAACAATCCGGGTTGAGCGATACGTGGGTGATTGGGGTCTATATTTTTTACAACTTGGTGTATGCGCTCTTTGCGTTTCCGATGGGGATTTTAGCCGATAAAATAGGTCTAAAAAAGACCTTGGTCACGGGGCTTCTATTGTATGCCGTCGTCTATTTTGGAATGGCAACCCATGTGGATGGATATCTCTACGCAGGACTGTTTTTTCTTTACGGATTGTATGCCGCTGCTACCGAAGGGATTTCGAAGGCGTGGATCAGCAATACCATCGACAAAAAAGACACCGCTACGGCCCTCGGAACGTACTCTGGGTTTCAGAGTATTGGCACCATGCTCGCCAGCTCTTTGGCGGGGCTGATTTGGTTCCGGTTTGGAGAGGCTGCCACCTTTATCGTAACGGGCGCAGTAGCCGTACTGGTTGTTTTGTATTTTCTGGTTTTCGCAAAATTGCAAAGTGCTGCTGAGTAAACATAGAAACAAAATTCTGTAAGAAATGCTGGTGAAACAGCAGATTCAAATCGACCAATTGAAAATGGTTGTGTCGGAAAAAGGAGAGGCGTCAGATACACCTGTACTTTAAGCAGAAAATGCGCACGAAGAAAGTGATTGTTGAGGCAGTGTAAACTTTTATTTTTTTAAGGGATACAACAGCCTGAAAGCATTGAAAATGGCCTGATGCGTAACGGTAGCGTGGTCTTCCTGGGGTAAATAATCAAAATGTACAGTTACGTTTTTGTTTTTGGCGGATTGTAGTCTTTCCACTAAAAGATTGGCATCTACTTCCATGACGTGCGGTATCTCGCTCGGAGCAAGTCCTTCTTTCCCGACACCAATATAAATGTCCGTTTTTTGCTTAAAACTTTCTTCCAATAGAAGGGAAGGCTGCTTCAATAGCGATAAATTATCCCACCAGATACTGGGACTGATAATGATGTACTTGTTGAAAAGAGTGGGCTTTTTTAATAAAATTTCGGTAGCCAGAAGCCCGCCCAACGATTGTCCGATGATGGTTTTTGAATTAGTGGTTTTGTAAGTACGCTCGATGTAGGGTTGCAGCTCCTTCTCCAAAAAAGCGATAAATTTCTCTGATTTTCCTGCTGTTTTGTTCCGTTTTTTATCTTCTTCCAGCGTGGTTGGATAGGTGAAGTCTCTTCTGCGGTCTACATTGGCGATGCCTACTACGATGGATTTAGGGATACGGTTAATCCACGGAAACGTATTGAATTGAACCAAGCCCACTACGTGAATAAAGTCTTCGTCGGCCGAGCCGTCCAACAGGTAAATGACGGGATATTTTAACGTGTCATTTTTGGTATAACCCTCCGGAAGATAAATATTCAGCACTCTTTTTTCGGCCAACTGTTCCGATTGGATTTCGTCAATTACCCCCAATACAAAGGGTTTGGCAGTGCCTGATTGAGCAAAAGACAAAGTTGTAGCGAAAATTAGAATAAAGATTGATAAGGCTGCTTTCATGAATGCTTGGGATTGTTTTTGTTGCGATTTTGATCCAAAATCGCCGTTGGAATGTCTAATGGATAAATCAACGAATATTGTTTCGTATTCGACTGAGGTGGCGGGGAGTGACTCCCAACATAGAAGCTAAGTATTGCAAAGGAATATGCTGTAACAGATGAGGTTCCTGAGTGAGCAGTTTTTCGTAGCGTTGCTCAGCGGTGAGTACAATTAGGTCATGCCGACTGGCATCAATTCCGCAAATGGAAGCCTCCAAAAGGCCAATGTAGAAATCCTTGAATTGAGGGATTTCATCCACCAATTTTTTTAAATCAGTTCGACTTATCAAATGGATGCTTCCGTCCGTTAAAGCGCGTATATTTTCAAGCGCCGGTGTCTGACTTATAAAACTCATTAAGGAAGCGAAAAACGTGTTTTCAATGGATATATAGCTGGTTTTTTCTTCTCCATCCTTCACTACATAATACTGAAACATCCCGCTTTCAATCAAGCCAATGTACTTGCTCACTTTTCCTTCCTGTACCACAAAATCATTTTTTTTAAACACCTGAAGCTTGAAAGAACTCAGAATTTTATCCAAAGGCTCTCCTGCAAAGCCAATTCGTTCAAAATAGTTTTTGAGCTTTTCCATGGATGGGTTTAGAAATGGATTTTTGTATATGTTCACTCATGTCCTTTACTTCTCCCCGTATTCAGCCAAACCACTTTCTGCTCCGGTTGGTGGGATTGCCCGATGATGTCTTTGTATAAATCAGGACGTCTTGCTTTTATGTAGCGGTGGCCGCCTGCCTGCGTCAATTTGTCGGGAACGATGGTTGCCGTAACAAAACTATCGTCGAACGAACGACATTCGGCAATAATATCTCCAAAAGGGTCAATAATCATTGAACAACCGTTTTTTAATTGGTCATCATCCATACCGATTGGATTTGAAAAAATGGCGTAGACGGCATTGTCATACGCACGGGCAGGGAGCCATTTCATGAGCCATTCACGTCCTTTTAAGCCGTCAAATTCTGCGCGTAAGGAGGTCGGGTCATTTTCGCGGTTTTCCCATAATTTAGGGTCCACAAAACCCGCGCCCGGTCGGGTAGAAGGCGTCCCCATCGTGACGTGAGGCATGAAGATAATATCGGCACCCAGCAACTTTGTGGCTCTTACGTTTTCAATGATGTTGTTATCGTAGCAGATTAAAATACCGCATTTCCAACCCTGAATTTCGAACACACAATAGCTGTCACCGGGTGTTAAATGTGGATTGATGAACGGATGTAGTTTTCTGTATTTGGCCACCAATCCGTTTTTGTCTACGCAAATGTATGCCTTGAATAAACGGTCCTGATTGTCCTTTTCAAAAAGCCCAGCCAAAATCACAATGTCATTGGCTTTTGCTATTTCGGTAAGTTTTAAAATGCTTTCTCCTTCGGGAATAGATTCGGCCAAATCGAGCATTTGTTCTTTGGAAAGATGCCTCGCAAACGTATATCCCGTGATGGAACATTCGTGAAAAGCAATGACGTTGGAGCCTTCCTCCGCTGCTTTTTTGGAGAGTTTTTCAATGACCGACAAATTATAGACTTTGTCTCCGCTTTTGTTCTCAAACTGGGCTGTGGAAATTTTTAACTTATTCATGGGTTGCTGAGAATTTATTGTCACGCCTGTATTTTTAAAGATAGATATACTGCTTACTGCGATGTATTTTTATTCTTTATACGGTTCAAGGAATTTATCACCATTGAAATGGACTAAATGGTCCGGATTATCTGCTATCCAAACTTCTGTTTCCCAAGCTATTTCAGTCATAAATTGACGAAATTTTTGGCGATTTAAAAAAGCAGTTATGTAGACAATGTCATCTATGCTTTATCCGGCAACTTTTAGGGACGGAAAATAGCTGGGGAGCAAATTAACTGTTTTGCGCATCAGGTGACTCTTAATGTTTTGAGCCAAATGAAATGCGAAGTAGGGCGCAACGGCATTACCAATTTGATTGTATTGATTGGTTTCAGTTCCTGAAAATTCAAACCAATCCGGGAAACTTTGCAACCTTGCCGCTTCCCTTACCGTAATTCTTCTTCTTCTTCCATCTCTTAATCTTACTCTGTGCATATCTCCCGTAGCGCCGGCCAAATTTCTGCAAGTTAATGTTCGTGCAGGTCGGTCTAAATATAAATCTCGCGGATTGATGCATTTTGAAGCTTTTTCGTAGTTGGCAACATACCTATCCATGGATTCGGTGAAAAATTTTGACTTCTCATCAAATTGGAAAGCAAGCTCACCCAATGCCTGTCCTGCGGTGATTACTCGATTTGCTTTGCTCGGTAAGTTCATTTTGTTTTTAGAGCCAATGACAATGACTCGTTCCCGATTTTGGGGCACTTCATAGTTTACAGCGTTGAGCAAAGCATAATTAATGTAATACCCTAATTTTTCCAGCTCTTCAATCACTTCTTTTAGGTACCACTTATTTTTATAGAGCATTCCCCGTACATTTTCAAATAAAAGCACTTCGGGGTTTAATTGCCTGATAGCCGATAAAAAGATGGGAAAACCGTCTCGTGAATCTTTAAGACCAAGTTGCTTACCACCCACACTAAACGGCTGGCAAGGTGGACCTCCTATCACAATATCTGCTTTAGGATAAGTTGAATCTATTGTTAATTTTTCGTTTATACATGCTCCAATTAAATTTTGGTTATAAGTTTCGCAAGCATTTGCATCCATTTCATAACCTATTGTTTTAAATCCATTTGCCTCAAAACCAAGGGAAAGCCCACCGCAACCAGCAAAAAGGTCAACTACCGTTTTGTTCAAATCAGTATCAACCCAAGGCTTGAATTTCCTGTTTATTTCTTCCCAATATTCCATGTAGTAAAGTTACGAGTTTCTTTTGGTTCGATTGGTTGGTACGAAGAATAGCGCCGAAGTTATATGTTCTCTTCTTTGATTTTTCAATAGCTTGGTAGCTTTTTAGGGGAGAAGAAAAAAGTGTGGCAGTTTTGGGGTCTCTGACCTCCCAACAAAACTACCATCACTATGTTCGATAAACTTACGTCTATCAAGGCAATAATAGGAAAAGTAAAAGGACATACCAAAAGTCAGAATGATTTTTTAAATTATATTTTAGGCATGTTTTTGAGCATTAGAACACGGATTAATTTTCTTCAATTCGCTCGTCATAGTGATGAATATAATGAGAAATCATGTCGTTTACAATTTGAGCAATATGTTGATTTTGTGGCTATTAATAGTGAATATATCAAGCAAAAAGGGTCAGGGCGTTATGTAATTGCCTACGATTTGAGTTACTTAAAAAAGTCAGGTAAGTCCACTGCCGGGACTGGCAAGTACTGCGGTGCGGGGCCGCCCGTGCGGTCGGGTTGCGCTCAAAAAGCACTTTGGGGACTTGAAATAGGCTTAGTATCGGTCATTGACATAGGTAATCATACTGCTTTCCATCTTGATGCAATTCAGACCCCAGATTCTCAAGAGCGAAAATCGAAAGATATTGACTTACCAGACCATTATGCTCAAAGTATTCTGTACTCCAAAGACACGCTTGAAAAATTCAGCAACTATCTAAGTGTCGATGCCTATTTTGCAAAAAAAGACTTCATAGACTGCATTTTAAAGCAATCAAAACTTGAGGTCATTACTCGTTTACGATGTGATGCCAATTGTAAATATCTCTACAATGGGCCTGCTCGTAAAGGCCGTGGCGCACCTAAAAAGTATGATGGAAAGGTTGATTGGAATCAGCCGGACCCTCAATATTTTAAATTAGCCTATCAAGATGAGTATGTAAAAATCTATGATTCAATCCTTTACTGCGTTTTTCTCAAACGAAAAATAAGAGTAGCATTCTGTCAGTATTTAAACCTACAGTTTGAGGTCAGTTCGTACAAAATTTATACTTGCACTGATTTAAAATTACCCGCTTTACTAATTCAACAGTACTATAAGGCCCGGTTTCATCCGCGCGGGATTTCTATGATTCAAGCAAGCGAATACGTATAGTTTTCGTCATATTTTTTACCCTGCTTGGCTTAGGAATTAAAGTTAAATAAGTTGAACGTTTACATTTTGTAACTTTGTACTATGAAAACGTTTTATAATTCTGAAACAGAGCAATTAATGCAATTGCATTTTAGTCGTTTATCCGAAAAAGA
>Ga0247843_1008564_pt1 | contig 11858 bp, 9 predicted proteins | sample LaCruzMarch2017__FD_192420 | JGI IMG/M metagenome (GOLD analysis project Ga0247843, IMG submission 192420) | Freshwater microbial communities from meromictic Lake La Cruz, Castile-La Mancha, Spain - LaCruzMarch2017_8m | ecosystem: Environmental > Aquatic > Freshwater > Lake | place: Spain...
CCCTCAAGGATTGTTGCAAAAATAATAAAAGACCTCAGGGAATATGGAGCCGTTCAAAGAGCCTTCACCGGGCTTACTGTTCAGGACATTGATGGGGATCTTATTAATAAATACAAAGATCAGGAAACAGGCGTATATGTCAATTTTGTTTCCGAAAGCTGTCCAGATGCCCTTAAGTTTATTGAAACATCCGATATTATTTTGAAGATTAATGATATTGTTATAGAAAACAAATCGGTATTTGATGAACAAATGGCCTACTATAGGCCTGGCGATAAAGTGAAATTAACCCTATTACGCGATGGCAAAACCATTGATAGAACCATTGAATTGGTGAACGAAGATGGAGGAACCTCGGTATACAAACGACAGATTATTAAATCGGATGCCTTAGGAGCCGATTTCGAGAATCTTACTAAAGTGGAAAAGGATCTTTATAAAATCAGTAACGGCATGAAAATTGTCAATGTGCGTCAGGGAAGGATGTCGCAAATGGGATTTACCAGTGGGTATATTATCGTGGCTGTCAATCAGAAAAAAGATAAATCGACTGAAGAAATGATAAGTATTCTTGAAAATTCAAAGGGAAGAGTGATATTGGAAATTATCTCTCCCGATGGAGAGAAAAGCATCACCCAATTTTATTTTTATTGAGTGCTTTCCAACTAAATACTCTTTTAAGAGTTTTTAAATGACCTTTAAAAAGAGAGATAAGGACTAATTTTCTTTATGGTTTCCGTGTTTACCAAATACACTTTTTCAAGGTCTTCCTTCGATTTAAAGAACCCGTGTTGCTTGCGGTATTTTAGGATGGCATTGGCCTCAGTGGATGTAATATAGGGATGTCGGTTGAGTTGATGATAACTACTGGTATTAATATTTAATGGACTTATTCTACTGGGATCAACGTGAATACATGTTTTGAAAGCGTTGACTTGCTCAGGGGTAATGTTTTGAATTTCATAAAGCTGTTCAACATTTACAAAGCCTCCTAAGGAATTTCTATAGTTCATAATCTTTGAGCATAAATAGGGCCCAATTCCCCTCACTCGTATTAGTTCTAAGGAATCGGCTGCATTTAATTCCACAAACACCAAATCCTCTTCCTTTTTTCTTTCACTTTTTTCAAATAGGTTGGACTTTTCCGTCCATGCCTCCTTATTTTCAATCTTGATATAAGGTTCCATTCTTTCATAGGTCTCCGGTTTTAAACCGTAGAGCTTTTTTAAGTCTTCTTTTTTATAAAACACCGCACCTGCATTTCGGTATTTTGCAAACCGTACTATTATATATGGTGGAAGTCCAAACTTTGCCAGCTTCTCGGGTTCTACAGTATTAGGATCGAAGACAAAGGGTTCAAATACCTCTTTATTAAACGATTTTATGCCGGCATATTCGTAATTTGGGCTATGTTCATATCCAGTATCCAGTAGTGCTATTTCTTTTTGGAAGGCCTTCAATTGCTCGGAATAGTCTTTTTCCCGATAAAGAAAATCAGGTAGAAAATAAAAAAGGGCTATTAATACTAATAACCCTACAATTCCTTTTCGTTCTCGCGAAGTGAAATTTAAATAGTCGAGGACAAATCGCTTGAACGACATTTCACCTTTTAATTACCTTAGCTAAAACTAGCTAATTCTTGAAAATTATATTCGCCAGCTTCGAGGCGCACCTTTATTTTTTTAAATGCTTCTATGGTTCTTTTTACATCATCAAGCGTGTGAACGGCCGTTGGGATGAGGCGAAGCATTATAAATCCTTTTGGTATAACCGGATACATAACGATAGAACAGAAAATATTGTGGTTTTCTCTTAAATCGAGGGTAAGATGGGTGGCCTCTCCAACAGATCCGGCAAGTAATACAGGGGTTACGGGGCTTTCAGTGGTTCCAATATTAAATCCTGCCTCGCGTAAGCCACTTTGTAATGCTTTTACTATTATCCATAGGTTTTCTTTTAGTTCGGGTTTGGTTCTAAGCAATTCCAACCGTTTCAAGGCCCCAATAACCAAAGGCATGGGCAATGATTTGGCGTAGATTTGGCTGCGCATATTATATCTCAAATAATTGATGATGCTTTTATCACCAGATATAAATGCACCGATACTGGCCATGGATTTGGCAAAGGTAGAGAAGTAAAGATCAATTCCATCCTGACAGCCTTGTTCTTCTCCTGTTCCTGCTCCGGTTTTTCCCATGGTTCCAAATCCGTGAGCATCGTCTACTAATAACCTGAATGCATATTTCTTCTTTAATGCAACGATTTCCTTGAGTTTACCCATATTACCACTCATCCCAAATACACCTTCGGTAATAACCAATATGGCACCGCGATTTTCGGCTAATAATGCCTCGGCTCTCTGTAATTGTTTTTCAAGACTATCCATATTATTATGGGCATATACAAAACGTTTGCCTTGATGCAATCTTACACCATCAATAATACACGCATGCGATTCAGCGTCGTAAACAATAACATCGTGCCTATCCACCAACGAATCTATAGCCGATAAGATACCTTGGTACCCGAAATTTACTAAGATGGTATCTTCTTTTTTTACAAAATCAGATAATTCTGCCTCAAGTTTTTCATGAATGGTGCTATTACCGCTCATCATCCGGGCTCCCATAGGATAAGCAAGTCCATACTCCTCCGATGCTTCGGCGTCTACCTTTCTTATCTCAGGGTGATTGGCCAACCCCAAATAATTATTTAAACTCCAAACCAATTTTGTTTTTCCTCTAAACTCCATATTAGGGGAAATATCTCCTTCCAATTTAGGAAAAGTATAATACCCGTGTGCTTCTTTGGAATGACTGCCTAATGGCCCCATGTTATTAATCCGTTTCTCAAATAAATCCATTTTGATTACTTTTTTTAAATAAGTGGGCAAATATAATTGAATTTTTAACGTGTTTTTGGGTTAATAAGCTCCCTTTTAGCGTGCCTTCACAATTTATTGTTTCCACTTTTAAGGTCAATTCATGGCCCTATGGATGAACTTCGCATTGATCTATGTATTCATTCTTCCGGCTATAACATAGAAGCCTTCATTTGATTTAGGTGGCGTTCGGAATGGTTGATCACAAATCTTATCCATTGGTTTTTTGTTAAGGGCCCAAGAATGGGGTGGGGTGCCGTGTCTTCTCCTGAATTATGCAATTCGTTGGCAATCCATGTTTCCAGTTCACTTCTCGATACTTTGAATGCTGAAACCATTTCTTTCAAGGATGAAAACCTTCCTTTGGGAAGAATAAATTCGGGTGCTTTATATTTAAAGTCTTTAAATTTTTCCAAAGCCTCGTCTTCAATTGGTTTTTGGTTTGAAAACAGATCGGGACGATTCAATAGCTTATGGATACCTTTTTCCGAAACAAATACATGCTCCATGCATTCCATCGCATTCCATGAGTCATCTCTGGCTTTTTTCAAAGCTGTAGTCTCATCCAAACCTACCAGAAAATCAATAATGGTTTGCGTATTATTTCTAAAATCATTTAGCATGGCATCCATTATACAAACTTATATTTATTCATTTTTTTTTACTACTTATTCTGCTTTTTTTGTAACGTATGAATTTACAAGAAGTATTGGATGAGTTGCAAACTTACGGCAATGAAACCACTAAAAGAACCTATATGCACCACGGCGCTGTTGAACCATTTTGGGGGGTTAAGGTTTCGGATATGAAAATCATTCTCAAAAAAATAAAAAACAACCAGGAGTTGGCCATGCAATTATACGACTCTGGGATTTCTGATGCCATGTATTTGGCCGGTTTAGTAGCCAATGGAGCCAAAATGAGCAAAGAAAAAATTAAAAGTTGGGCCGAAAATGCCAAATGGTATATGCACTCAGAATATACTGTTCCTTGGGTGGCTTCCGAACATCCAGATGCTCTGGAATTGGCCTTGGCATGGATTGATTCGGAAATGGAATCGCTGGCGACATCAGGGTGGTGCACGTTGGCTGCCTTAGTGGTTATGAAACAGGATTCGGAATTGGATATGGACCTTTTTAAACACTTATTAAGTCGGGTTGAAAAAGAAATACATCAAGCTCCCAATAGAGTTCGATATGCCATGAATAGTTTTGTTATTGCCTTAGGGTCAGGCATTTCCTCCTTAACCCATGAAGCCATTGCTGTTGGGGTAAACAATGGTAAGCTTATGGTAGATATGGGTAATACAGCTTGTAAAGTGCCTTATGCGCCCGATTATATTAAAAAGGTAATGGATGCAGGGAAAGTGGGCGCGAAGCGGAAAACCGTAAAGTGTTAGAATCTTAATTCCGTTGCCGATAATTTAAATCTAACTTATAAGGTACTGGGCTCATATCCTTTGCCATTCGTCAAGTACTTCAGTTTACACCATTCTTAATTTGGCAAATTTTAAAACCAATTGTTTTTCACCATACTCCTTAAATAATACAGTTGCTTTTCTTGAATCGCCTGTGCCTTCAATGGTGGTTACCGTTCCTTGTCCAAATCGCTGATGTTCCACGGTCATTCCTTCTTTTAGGCCCGATGTGTTTTCAGCTATAAAATTTTCAATAGGTTGGGGCAGTGGTTTATAGGCAGGTTTGGAAAATGTGGGTGAATTCTTTGGTGTTGGTTTATTTAGCCACGCATTCGGGCTGCTGTATAAGTCCTCTGTTTTTGTACCTGATTTACTATAGCTATTTTCATTAATAAACCGCCGGTCGATATCCAGGAATTCCTTGTCAATTTCATCTAAAAACCGACTGGGTTCGCAAGGCATTAAAGTTCCAAACTTAAATCGGGAGGTGGCATACGTTAGATATACCTTTTTCTCGGCCCGGGTAATGGCCACGTAAAACAAGCGCCTTTCTTCTTCCAACTCTTTCCTGCTGGCTAATGCCATTTGTGACGGGAATAAATTTTCTTCCATACCCCCAATAAATACAATAGGAAACTCCAACCCCTTAGATCCATGTATGGTCATTAACGTCACCTTTTCATCATCCGGATTGTCTTTATCGGCATCGGTGAGCAGGGCAATATCCTGTAAATAATTTTCGAGGGTTTTTTCCTGATCATTCGTATCATCCTCTACAAATTCTTTAATACCATTTAGCAATTCCACCATGTTTTCGTACCTGCTAATGCCCTCAATCGTTTTGTCTTCTTTCAATAATTTTAATAAGCCAGTGGCTTTGGCTATATAGGCCGCCAATTCATAGGCATTATGGGTTTTTCGCATCACTCCAAAACTTTTAATCATGACGGAAAAATCCATTATTTTGGATGAGGCAGCTTTCAAATCTGGGAAATCCTTCACCTGTTCCATGGTTTGCCACAACGAAAAATCGTTTTGTCCCGAATAAAGCAATAACCGGTCTATGGTGGTTTGTCCAATGCCACGGGTGGGGTAATTTATTATCCTTTTTAAGGCTTCCTCATCATTATTATTAATTACTAATCGCAGGTAAGCCACAAAGTCTTTGATTTCTTTTCGCTGATAGAACGACGTACCCCCAAATATCCGGTAAGGGATATTGATTTTTCTAAGGGCTTCTTCAAATCCACGGGATTGGGCATTGGTGCGGTACAATATAGCAAAGCCACTATAAGGCAGCCTTTTTTCCATCATTTCATCAAATATGGCTTGGGCTACAAATCGACCTTCTTCGTTGTCGTTAATGGCTTTAAGCACCTTTATTTTATCCCCATCTGGATTAGTTGTCCAAACCTTCTTCTGGAGTTGATCCTGGTTGTTTTTTATAATTGCCCCCGAAGCGTTTACGATAACCTGGGTACTTCGATAGTTTTGTTCCAGTTTAAAGATTTTTAAATCGGGATACTCTGCTTCGAAATTAAGAATATTCCTGATGGTGGCTCCTCTAAAGGAGTATATACTTTGGGCATCATCGCCTACCACACAAATATTCTGATGCACCGCCGCCAATTTTTTGATAATCATAAACTGGCAATGGTTGGTATCCTGATACTCATCCACCATGATGTATTTAAACTTATGCTGGTATTTATTGACTACATCAGGGTATTTGGCAAATAATTGATAGGTTTTTAATAATAGGTCGTCAAAATCCATGGCGCCAGCTTTAAAACACCGTTCTTCATAGGCTTTATATATTTTTCCCAGTTCAGGCTTCCCCGATGAGTTGTCGTAAGCAGTTACTTCCTCATCGCCCAAATACATAGCCGCGGTTATCAAGTTGTTTTTGGCATTGGATATACGAGCCAGAATCATACCTGGTTTGTATATTTTATCGTCAATGTTTTTCTCTTTCAGGATGCCTTTTAATAAACTTTTGGAGTCCTCAGAATCGTAAATGGTAAAATGAGAAGGATAATTGAGTTTGTCGGCTTCGATTCTTAAGATCCTGGCAAAGATGCTGTGGAAAGTACCCATCCAAAGGCTTCTGGCTTCGGGTCCAACCACCAATTCAATGCGTTTGCGCATTTCTTTGGCGGCTTTATTGGTAAATGTAAGGGCAATAATATTAAAGGGATCGACACCCTTTTGGATAAGATTGGCAATACGGTAGGTTAATACCCTGGTTTTCCCCGAGCCTGCCCCAGCTATAATCATTACCGGTCCCTCGGTTTGTTCTACGGCCTGCTTTTGTGGCCCGTTAAGTTTCTGCAAAAAGTCTTCCATCCCTCTCTATTCTAACATCCAAAGTTAAGGTTCAACATCTATTCACTCGCAATAATTTTGTAAGCAAATATCAACATCAATTTAACCTGAATGAATTCTTTGTTTGCTATTATGTTTAGCAATTTTTTTCTAGCGTAAATCTCTTAATTTTGCTGCAAATTTCAAATTAACAATGATTAACATAACCCCGAATGATCGCGCCGTTATCGTGCCGATTGATTTTTCTAAAACTTCTCAAAATGCCTTGTTGCACGCCGCCGATCATGCCACCACCTTTGGCAATGATATTGTTATGGTTCATATTTTGGAAGAAAGCTACCTGTCCAGTTTATTTGGTGGCAGCAGCAGCCGTTCCGATCTTATTCGAACGGGCATTGAATTAAAAATGAATGAACTTAAAGCCGAAGTATTGGTGAATCACCCCAACCTGAATATTGATTTCCTTATTTATGAGGGTAAAGTATACAAGGCCATTGTTGAAATATCGGAGAAGATGAACTGCGATAGTATAATCATGGGAACCAAAGGGGCCGAAGGGATAGAACAAATCATTGGTAGCACAGCCTCAAGGGTTATGAGTTATGCCAATGTTCCTGTAATAATTGTTAACGAATTTCCTAAAAAGGGAAGGTATGAAAAACTGGTTTTGCCTATAGATCTTACCAAAGAATCGAAACAAAAAGTAACCTGGGCTATTCACATCGCCAAAAAGTATAATTCGGAGGTACATATTATTTCTGAGGTGGAGGATGATGAATTTTTGCAGAATAAAATTCGAGCTACCATTATCCAGGTAAAGAATATTTTGGAACAAAACGATGTGAAGGCTATTATTTTTGAATTGGACGAAGAGCGATTCCCAGGACATTTGGGAGTTGATACCTTAAAATATGCCGATGAGGTTGGGGCCGATCTTATTTTAATCATGACCCATCAGGAAAGAGGTTTTTCAGAATATATCTTTGGATCGGAATCACAACAAATTGTAAATAGAGTGAGTAAAGTTCCTGTTATGTGCATCCACCCAAAAGAGTCAGGGTTTAAGTATGTAGGAACTGAAGGGTTCTACTAATTAGAAATTATACCTTAATTATAAAAGGCAGGTTGAGACGCGATTGATAGCGTTTCTACCTGTTTTTTTTATGGGTAAAACTGATATTCACGCTATACAAAATAATTTTTTTTTCTATAGCAGATATCTCAAGATGTTAGAATCGATGTTTAACCAATTTTTTATGGGTTACAGTGTCACCCACCTTGAATTTGCACTCATACACTCCTTGAGCCAAATCTTCTAAAGAAATCACCTGAAAATTTATTCCTTCATTTGCTGTATGAATTGATATGTTTTTAACCACTAATCCTGCTGCATTGATAATTTCTAAAGTTGCAGGTTGGGAATTTGTATTGCTAAATTTTAACGTAACAAAGTCGGTTGATGGATTTGGATATAATTCAAATATAGAGTTGATAGAAAGTGAATCCGTATATTGTGTTAAAAGTTCTTGCAAAGGAATAAGTTTCAGTATTTCGACATCACTTAATTGCTCCTGAGAATTAGAATACTGTAGAATTAGTGGTGGGCTTGGACAAAAGATTGACAAGGTAAGTGAAAAGAGATCATCATGAGAGCAATTGACCATTCTCAACACTACCAAAAGAAACCTATCATTTGATGGTACTTCAGCACAATAATTTTCTGTCCATGTAATTGAGCCATCGGCAAAGCCATTTATTCTATTTTCACTCGAAATATCATAGTAAGTGAAGTGATCAGCGCCATGGATCGATAATTCATACCTAAAAATATTATACGCATATTTAGTTGTATTCGGCCTTAAGGTATCAAGAGCTTTATATACTTCATTAATACCATCCCCATCAGGTGTAATAACACTAGGGATAAGGAAATTGATATCCCCAAAAAAGGGAGGATTAACAAAATTAATAACTTGGGTAATTGTGTCATTCCTACGTGTATCTATAATTTTAGCTGTTATACTTGGATGTTCTTCTGGTGAAAAGGCTTTCGAGATTAATCCTAGATCTTGTATTCCGTCCGACCACAAAACTTTGTAAAACCCAGAACCAAAGCAGGGGTATGCTTTTAATTGTCTTTCACAGGGATATTCCAAAGGTATTAGTTCACCAATATGAACTTGCATTGGAGTATTGCTACACGGTTCAATAATAGCCTCAAAATTTGCGCTGTCCTCGGTTTCAAATCCATCGAGCAATTCTATATCATTACCTGCTTGAAAAATAACCATTCCAACTTGTTTCTTGATAATAACCGGCCCTTGAGTTAAAGCTGGATTGACTAATTTTCCCGCCTTGATGTAATCGTTTACATGGGTGGAAGGAGGGTTGATAATATTCTGATATTCTTTGAATGGCTCACAACAGGTTTGAAGCATATTTGTGCCATCAACTATGATGTCACCATCAAGGCAGTAAATCCATAACTGGGTATAATCACGATCCGGAATTACTCCTTCAACGACTATTTGCAGAAATGTATCTGCTAGTATCTTTTCAACAATTAACTGTTGCTGTGTAGGATTTGGAATTGTCGGGCTTCGGGTACCAGTGGCATAGTTTGATAAACCATTGACAAGTTTTATTTTAATTCTGCTGGGGCCTGCACCAATTCTTCTGGCCCTAATTGTAAAATTGTAGGAATTATTTTTGGTTGTATGAAACTCGGTAAAGATACCTTCAGGATTAAGTGAATCATTATCTAATTTATAACTCATGAAGCATGCATCAGTTCCGGAAAATACTATGTTGTTAAATCCGCTGCATCCAAGATCACTTTTTGTTAAATGCGGAGAACCATGAGAGGCTTTCCAATTATCCACTAATAGGTCGTTAAAGGGGGTTATATTTCCACAACTTCCTCCGTTGCAACAATTTACACTGTTCTCCTCAAATCCTCCATTACTTATCTGAGCATGAAGGCCTGAGGTATAGAGAAGGAAAAAATAAATTACGTGTATTCGTTTCATCATTACAACTTTTTTAAAAAATAGGTTATATTAACTGTGAGGCTATACATCAGTTTTTCTGTCGTATAGCCAGATTGTGAATTGTGACTATAGGCTATGTGTAGACTTGGGCTTAGGAAAAGCTTTGGATTACATTTAAAAGCAACTCCAATCTTTATTTTAGCCATATAGCCTACATTGTTAAGCTTTGTGTGTGCAAATTCTTTTGGCCCCTGGCCATTATATATCTTTTGAATATTTTGGTAATACAAAACATCGAACCCTGCATAAGGAATCACATTTCTAAAAAAATTGAGTGGTAGATAGTTGAAATGAACACCAGTATTCCAGCCTTTTTGTTTTGAGTTATAATACAGCGCATCAAATTGATTTCCTTCTACATCTAAGCCAAATAACGGGCCAATAATCCATTGTGAATCAAGTAATATTCCTGGCTTAATTGAAACGTGGTAATTGTATTTGATCGGATGTGGTGAATATGCAGTATCTCGATTTTGAAGAAACATTCCTGATCCATCAAGCCCGAAACAGATATGCTGGGCCCATGTACAAGTAATTGACAGTAAAAAGCAGGAAATCAATAGTGTAAGTCTCACATCAGTTCAAAATAAACCTAAATCCCATTACCAATTGTCCGCCTGTGTTATATTTATCCTGTACTGTCAATGCCGATGTATATATCTTATTCCTGATTTGAAATTGCCCGTTGAAAAACAATTTTGGTAATGCGTGGTATGCAAATCCCGCATACACAACATTAACAGTGCCATTCCCCTCTTTGTCAGATTTTGGTTTGGTGCTCACTTCTGTGTATTTCTCTCTAAACCCCAAGTACTTGATTCCAATGATAGGAGTTACGGCTTTTTTAGGTTTATAGTGTAGATACTCCACTCCCAGCCCATACTCTGAGGTGTTCATAGACCCTTTATGGTCTAATGGTTCGCTCTTTGAACCATAGCGTTGATAAGCCAAGGCAACATACATGTTTATTCGTGAGGCCAATACCATCCCATTGATGCATGAAAAATTAATTGTGTATTTATAGGGCGCAACGCTGCTTTTTTTAAAAGTGCTTGATAGGCCGATACCAGATACATCCATTCCTAGCGCATATCGAACTTGAGCTGTAGAAGGTAACACTCCTGATAGCAGCAGAAGGAATACTATTACCAAACCTCTCATTTGTTAATTGTTTTTTCCAATTCTCTAAGCCGTTTATCCTGTGCCAGAATATACAAAGTTAGTTCTTCTATTTTTTGAAGCAAGAGAGCTTGGGTTTCGGCCACATCGGTGCCATTAACCAGAACATCTGTTTCCTTAGGTACATCAGGAAGATGTTTGTTAGTATGTATATAGGCTTCTAGATCGCTTAATGGCATTAATACGTATCCGTCATTAAATACAAAATCACTCCAAAACTTAGGAGTAACTTTAACCTTTGTTGCTCGCATATTTCCATTAATTTCCACATTGCCATTTGCATTTATGCGTAAGCCTCCGATGAGTGTATTCCCATTAGCTGTCCATGGGGCAATTACGAGACCACTGCCACCATTTGCTGAATCTTGATTTGCACCATCAGCACCTTTACCATTGGTAAAGAAAATGCCGAGGTCATGTTGTTTTGTGATCTGATTAAAGCCATTTTCTTTGCATTTAGGCACTATCTGTATATGCCTAGTTTTATATTGTTTATTTCCGTTGTGACCACTGATGGTGGAAAGTTCATTCACCCCGAAAATTGCGGCAGGATTGTTAAACGCCAAATCCATATTCCGGACATCTAAGGTTGCCCGTGGGTTATAGACATTGATGCCGGTCTTACCATCGGGCATCACTACAAATCTGGTATTGGATACCATACCAACGCTATTAGAACGTGTTCTAATCCATAATAGCGGTGCTTTAGCAATTGGAGCACTAAATCCACTAATAGCACTGTATGTCATGGGAAGGGTTGAGCCGACATTGTAATTGAGGGGTATCACAAATGTAATTTCACTTGGAGTAGTATCTGGTTGTGCCGTTACTTCTTCAGCAGTTAGATACGGATAGGTGTCAGGATATGGTAAGGAACAATCTTCATCTTTGGTTATGACTAAACCGTTTTGTTGTGGGCATGGAATGAAAATTTCAGTTTTGCCATCCGGTCCTGGAGTGCCAATACTTAAGGAATACGGACTTACTGTTGTAGCATTATTAGAAA
>Ga0247843_1008565_pt1 | contig 11857 bp, 12 predicted proteins | sample LaCruzMarch2017__FD_192420 | JGI IMG/M metagenome (GOLD analysis project Ga0247843, IMG submission 192420) | Freshwater microbial communities from meromictic Lake La Cruz, Castile-La Mancha, Spain - LaCruzMarch2017_8m | ecosystem: Environmental > Aquatic > Freshwater > Lake | place: Spain...
AACGATTCAAGGTTTTCTCAACCCGGTATCGAAATCGAAAACGCCGTTTCGGATTGAGATTCAATCTCTTCGCAGCCATTTGCAATTTCGAAATCAACTTACATTGACTTTCGCAAGAAGTCTAATAGTTAAAAGTCCACGGTCAAGGGTCAATAGTCAACGGTCAATAGTCAACGGTCAAAACTTTGGGAAAGCAACGCATCGAGTTCTTTAGGGAAAGCCTTCGCAACCTGCGAGCTATGGGTAGCGTTGCGCCCAGTTCTCGCTTTCTTTGTCGGGCTATAACCAAAAAAATCAATCCCGAAAAAGCAAAGGTGGTGGTGGAACTCGGTCCGGGTGATGGCGTGATTACCCGATTCATTCTCCATCGTTTAAGCCCAGACGCACGCCTGATTATTTTTGAAATTAACCCTGTTTTTGTAGAAAAAATCCGCAATACCTTTAATGACCCCCGGATGACGATTGTCCACGATACAGCAGAAAATATGGGGAGCCATTTTAAACAAATGGGCATCGAAGAAGTGGATTATTTTATCTCGGGCATCCCCTTCGTGATGCTGCCCGAATCACTCACGGAGCGCATCACAAGAGAATGCCACCGCTGGCTTCGGGTAGGCGGGCAGTTTATTCAGTTTCACTATTCCCCTTTACTGTTGAGGCTTTATCGCCGTGTTTTTCGCAATTTGCATGTGGCAGTGGTGGCGCTCAACATTCCTCCGGCCATTGTGATTAGCTGTGAGAAGATGTGAGAGGGTGAAAACATTAACCAATAAAATCCTGCAAGCAAATTATGAAATATTCATTTTTCGTCCTGATTCTTTCCCTGTCCGCTTGCGGCCCCAATTATCTTTTTGAAGAAGAAAAGGACATTCCCAAGGGACAATGGGCTTACCGCGACACGCTTGATTTTAAGTTTAATGTGACCGATACCACCGCAGTCTACAATATCCTTGTGGACTTTGAGTACGCCGACTCTTTTCCAAACCAGAATATTTATGTGAAATTTTACACTCGATTCCCCGACGGAAAACGGCTCAGTACACCCCTCTCTTTTGATTTTTTTGACCCTGTTGGAAACCCCTCTGGCAAATGTTCCGGAGGGACCTGCAGCGCTCAAATCGCCATTCAGCAGAATGCCTTTTTTGAAAAGCCGGGCGAATACCTCATCACCCTGGAACAGTTTGGCCGCCAAGACCCTATGCCCGGAATAATAAGTGTGGGGCTTTCTGTAGAAAAAGCTGGGAAGAAGTAGGAGTGGCAAGTTTCAAGTAGCAAGTTCTGATTCTGCTTCCAATTTTCAATCACAGTTCATACATCATAGTCCCTAATTCCCCATGTACGCATACCTAAAAGGAGAAATCACCTACCGATCACCCGCCTTTATCACCCTGGAAGTCAATGGCATAGGCTTTCATTTGAATATACCGCTCAGCACCTATACGGCTTTGCAGGGACAGGAGCGTACCACCGTGTACACACACCTCATCGTGAAGGAAGATTCGCACACGCTGTTTGGTTTCGCCACCCAGGTAGAACGTGGCATGTTTGTCCAACTCATCGGCGTGACAGGGGTAGGAGCCACCACAGCCCAACTCATCCTTTCCTCCATGACCGTGGACGAGGTGCGGGCTGCCGTCATTGGAGAACAGGCACATGTGCTACAAAAAGTAAAAGGGATTGGTGCTAAAACAGCCAAACAAATCATTTTGGATCTCAAAAGCAAACTCACCAAAGAAGCCCCCGACGCACCTTCACTCCTGCCATCCATGGTGGACAATACCGTTCGAGAGGAAGCGCTCTCTGCGCTCATGTCGCTGGGTTTCAATCGAATAGCCGTGCAAAAAGTGCTGAATGCCGTAATTCGAGATAATCCAAATGTGGCAAAGGTGGAGGATTTGATCAAGTTTGCGCTGAAGTCCTTGGCGGTTTAAAGTTTCAAGTAACAAGCCGCGAGTTCCTAAACTTGCAACTTGTTACTTCAGAATGGAATCATCCGTAGCCGCCTCGCCAAAATCATTGACCAGCAGGAGCACCACGCGGCGATTCCATTTTCGGTTTTCCGGCGCGTCCGTTTTGTCGTCACTTTCATCCTTGTTTTTCAAAATCGGGTTGCCCTCACCAAAAACCTCCATTAGCATACGATCCACGCGGATTCCTTTGTATACCAAATAGTTGCGCGCCGATCGCGAGCGGCTGGCAGAGAGCCGTAAATTGGCTTCCTTACTGCCTATTCCATCGGTGAAGCCATGGATTTTGAGTTTAAGGGAAGGATTGTCGCGCAATTGCTCATAGAAACGATTGAGCACGACCTTCGCATCGGGTGTGAGGCTATATCGCCCAAATTCAAAATAAATGGTGTTGGTTGTTTCCTGACGCTGCGGGTCTTTAACGTATACCGTGCCATTGCGGAAGTAAGGACAGCCCGCGCCACAAAGCACCCGTTGTTCTTCCAAATCAATGATAAGCGCGTAGGGAAAGCCTTTTGCAGCCACATCTTTGCGGACTACTTCGGCCTCGTCGCGGGTTTTGTATGCCCCGGCGAAATAGCGGTAAAGGCCGAGTTGGTCTGTAGTTTCCACATAATTTTCAATGCCGCGCTCCTGGAAAAACGAAGGATTCATACGCTGGCCAAAAGCGGCTATTTGTACCCGAAAATCTTGCGCAATCAGTTGATGGTCAAAAACAAAAAAGGCCGCGAGGAAAACTATGGCAACGGGAAATCGAGTCATGGGTAAAGTTTTGCGTTGAAAAACGGGGCAAAAATAGCGCAGTTTCAATGCCCGGACGCAATTCAATATTTAGGCCCTTAAAAAATGCCCTGTTGGGACGGAGTTTTGACGGAACGGTCACCAGGAATGGTCGAATTCCAGCTGGGGTAGAGCTTGGGTCAAAAGTCTAGATTAAAAACTTATCGCGGAATCATATTTTGAACTACACGAACATGAGTCATCCCGAATTTTTTAAAAGTCCCAGAGGGACTGAATCTTGGTAGAAAATAGAGGAAAATGGGGTTGGCGTGCCGTAGGTACGCTATCTGCGCGTTTTAGATAGCGTACCTACGGCACGCATAATTCATCGAAATAAACATTTCTATCCCGATAGAATCGGGATCCCGCTGGGACGTATTAATCTCAAAATTCGGGATGACCTGTGTCAATTGCTTTAGCCCGAGGCATTTATCACAACCACCTTACCAACCCAAAATCCTGTCGGTGCTGAAGCAACGGATGCTTGGGGAAAAGCCGGAAACCAAACTCAAAAACACCTGCCGTGTGCGGCACGAAGGAGCAGGCAAATTCTACTTCCCCTCCTATCTTGCTTTTCACGTCCATTTCCTGCACAAAAAGGAATTCGAGCTCCTTTTCTGATTGTCGTTTGAAAAACACCACCTCTACCCCCACGTCCTCCGCACCCAAGTCCTGAAGATTCAACGTGGCGGTCGCTTCGAATTTTTCACCCAGGGGCAAGGAGCGATTGAAGGTGTCAGGCGCCTGTAAATCAACCAATTCGAGGGCTTGCCAGTTGCGGCGGACTCGTATTTTCCAATCGGCCAGTTCACGAGCAAATGCGAAGTCATTTTGCTTGAGTTTTTCGCTGCTTTGGGCAAGTTTAGAGTAAAAACGGGTCTGATAATCGTGCAGCATACGGCCCATCACAAACTCTGGTGCGATTTCGGCAATGGTGTTTTTAATATGGCTGACCCAACGCTCTGAAACGCCATTTTTGTCCTGCTCGTAATAACTTGGGACAATATCGTTTTCGAACGTGTTGTAAATCGTCTCAGCATCGAGTTCATTTTGCAGTGCGGGTTGGTCGGGATAGGTATCTTTTTCTGGCAAAGCCCAGCCTGCGCCGGGGCGGTAACCTTCGCACCACCAGCCGTCGAGGACTGAGAAGTTCATCACACCGTTCATCACGGCTTTCATCCCCGAGGTGCCGGAGGCTTCTTTGGGGCGGGTTGGGTTGTTGAGCCACACGTCAACACCCTGCACGAGCAGTTTCGCCATTTCCATGCTGTAATTTTCGAGGAAGATGACTTTCCCCTTGAACGCAGGATTTTTTGTGACGTTATATACGAAACGAATGAACTCTTGTCCGCCCTTGTCAGCAGGATGTGCTTTGCCGGCAAACAGGAAAATGACGGGGCGATCGGGGTTGTTTACGATCTCAGCAAGGCGTTTTTCATTGCTAAAAAGCAATGTTGCACGTTTGTAGGTGGCAAAACGACGGGCAAAGCCAAACACCAGCGCGTCGTCTTTGATGGCATTGACAATTTCAAAAGTGTTGCGCGGGTTTTCGCCCCGGCGCATAAGGTCCTCCGCCAAGGATTTGCGCACCCAATCCAACAGCCGTTTTTTCAACAGACGGCGAATTGCCATTATGTCGCCATCGGCCACTTGGTGGATTTTGTGCCAAAACTTTTTGTCCGTCTGATTTTCCAGAATTTCCTTGCCCAATTTCTGCTCGTAAAAGTCCAGCCACTCGCGTGCCACCCAAGTCGGAAAGTGAACGGAGTTCGTAACGTAGCCGATATTGCTCTCGGCATAGTGATAATCGGGGTTGAGTTCCTCAAACATCCGCTGGCTTACTTCACCATGCAAACGGCTCACTCCGTTGATTTCCTGACTGGTGCGGATGGCGAGGTGACTTACATTGAATAGTTCATTGGAATCTTTTGCATCTAACCTGCCCAAGCCGATCAGTGTTTCCCAGGGGAGGTCAAGTGCGTAAGTGTACTCGTAAAGGTAATCCCGCAAAAGTGCCTCAGAAAAAGTATCGTGACCGGCGGGTACAGGTGTATGCGTGGTAAAAAGTTGGGTAGAACGCACCACTTCCATGGCTTCTTCAAAACCTAAGCCCATGTCTTTCATATAGTTGCGCAGGCGCTCCAGACCCAGAAATGCCGCATGGCCCTCATTCAAATGATAGAGATCAGGGTTGATGCCGATGGCCTTCAGTGCGCGCAGGCCCCCGATGCCGAGCAGTAATTCTTGGCGCAGCCGGTTCTCGTTGTCGCCGCCATAAAGCTGGTGTGTGATGCTGCGGTCTTCCCAGATATTGTCGTCAATGTCTGTGTCGAGCAGATAGAGTGGCATACGGCCAACAGGCAGTTGCCAGACCTTGGCCCAAACCGTACGTCCACTGAGGTTGACGTGTATTTTTATCCATTCGCCCCGAGCGTCGCGGACGGGTTGAAGTGGAAGTTGCGTGAATTTTGCCGGATCTGAATGGTGCAGCTGTTCGCCATTGTTGGAAATTCCCTGCTGGAAATATCCGTATCGGTAAAGCAGGCCCACGGCCACGAAGTTAGCATTTCGGTCGCTGATTTCTTTCAGGTAGTCGCCCGCCAATACGCCGAGGCCGCCCGAATAAAGGCGCAGGCTTTGGTGCAGGCCATACTCCATACAGAAGTATCCGATTTGAGCGCCTGATTTGGCGGGTGCCTGGTCGATGTAATCGCGGAACGTTTTATGAACGCGCTTCATCCGAGCCACAAAATCCGCATCGGCCAAAAGCTCTTGCGCCCGTTCAATGCTCAGCTCTTCAAGCAGGGCTATTGGATTGTATTGGTGTGAGACAAATTGATGTGGGTCAATGCTTTGAAAAAGTTCAGTGGCTTCATGGTTCCAGCACCACCAGATATTTTGAGCGAGTTCCGAAAGGGGCGCGAGGCCCTCAGGGAGCTTGGGCTCGATGAAAATGCGCTTGAGTTTAGCGCCACCTTGGGTCAGATTGCCCACCATATTGTGAGAAGTGTAAGAGGGTGAAGGTTGAGATATGGTCTGTGTCATAACAGCGACAAAGGTAGGGCTTTGGGCAGACTTGGTGTAATTTTGACACGAGGCAACTTTGCTTATTCTCTTAACCCAAATGATTGCAGCATTTTTACTTTGACTGCTTGGCCTTTATATAGGCCCGGCGACCAATCTGGCATTTGGCGAATAGCTTCCAGACATCTTTGGCCTGTAATGATCGGCACCCATTCTGGAAAAGGTTGAGCGGGTTCCACGTCCTCAATTTTGCCGTCCTTTTGCACAGCAAACTTGATAAACAGGGTGTTGTGCGTTACTTCTCCAGGTTTTGAAAGTAAGCCGCCCAGCAAATTTTGAAAATAATCTTGTTGAGAAATCGTTCCTCCGGGAAATTCCGCGCTAACTTCTGTGACCAGAAAAACGGACTCACCCATCTCATCCACATAGGGGGTTAAGTCAATTTTGTGGTATTCAAGTTTTTTGTCCATTCCTAGAAAAGTGTCCATTTGGAACCAACCTTTGTATTCCAGATCACGAATACGCTCCGTTTTTTCGGGACCGGTTTTCATCTGATGGAAATCTCGTGCGCTCATCAATTGCCAGACCCCCTGGGCGTTGGTGAGGGTGGAAAACGGGAGAAAAAGAAGTATGGGAAGGCGTTGCATAGCAAAAGCAGGTAGTGAATGTTTAATTTTAGACCTGTAAGGTTTAAAAAACCTTGCAGGTCCAACCAAATTGAAAGATTTTTTAATGCCGACTCGCCCACATCCCAGCCCTTGCCACGCCAACCTTTCCAATCAATTTCAAACCCTTGAAAGTCAATAACTTCCCTGACAAACGCGCTTTGTGCAAATGCACCGAATTTACCGTCCAGCGTACCGCAAAATCATAGTAGCGCCGCGGGTAAGTCCGCCGAAAATCTAAATCACGGTCTGTGCGTTGTTCCCAGGGCAATCCGGCATAACTACTTGCTTCTACCTCCTCGTACAGTCCCGTACCTTTAATCGGGTAGGCCACCGTGATGGTAAAAAGGTCAGGGTTAGATTCCTTCAAATGCTGCACCGTCTCGCGTATGTCATCCTCCGTTTCGCCTGGATAGCCGAGCATGATAAAAGTACCCGCCTCAATGCCTGTTTTACGCGCCGAGCGAATCATCTCACGCACCTGCCCCACCTCTACCCGACGATCCATGGCGTCAATGACGCGCTGCGAACCACTTTCCGCTCCAATCCACACCCGGAAGCAACCCGCTTCCTTCAACACTTTCAGCATCTCTTCCGTCAGCCGGTCAGCGCGGGTAATGCATTCAAACTGAACCTTTACACCGCGCTTTTGCAAAGCATCACGGAATTCTTTCAGCCATTTGTGGCTCACGGTGAACACATCATCTACAAACCAGATCAGGTCAAAATCATAGTTTTTTTGAAGCCAAACGATCTCATCCACCACATTTTCCGGACTTCTGCGGCGGTAACTCTGTCCATAAACGGCGGTACTGCACCAGCGACAAGTGTAAGGACACCCGCGTTGTGTACTGACACTTACCGCACTGTTTCCGTGGGCCTTTTTCCAGGCGTCCAGATACAGCTGTAGATTGATTTTCAGGCGATTGGGGAAGGGAAGGGTGTCAATGTCGCGGATTTTTTCCCTGCCATCTGTTTTAAAAACAAAGCCATCTGGCTGCAAAAAAGCGAGCCCGGGAATGTGGGCAAATTCCAGTCCCGCCAGCCTTGAAGAAATTTGGGGCGCATTTGTTGTAAGCGCAATTTCGAGCATGGTCTGTTCGCCTTCACCAATGACAATCAGGTCGGCGCCATGTTGCAGATAATCTGCCAAATTGTGTGTCACATCGGGTCCGCCCAATACGATGAGCGTGTTTTTCAAGACCTCCTGATTCCGCACAAAACGTACCGTTTCGAGCACGTTAAGTTTTGTCATCAGGTTGACGTACAGCGCGAGAACACGCGGCCTCGTCTCCATTAAATGTTGTTTAAAAATCCGCTTTGTGGAAAAAGTGGTATCAAAGACCTCGTTCTCCACGCCATATAAATCGAGCCAGGCCGAGAGATAGAGCAAGCCCAAGGGTGGATAGGGCTTCATGATGGCCTGTTCTTTTAGGTCGTCGGCTAGGAAATAACCGTGGGAGAGAAGGACTTGCATGGGGGGAGTAGTGACTAATTACCCGCGTTTGCTCAAGTTGAGAATCGCTTCTGAGAGGTCTTTATTGATACCTTTTTCCTGTTCGAGCATTTTGTGCAGTCGGGCAATCTCTTCGCGGAGCGTCGTCATCTCCTTTTGAAGGCTCGCCAACTCGCCTTCCAATTGCTCCGTAGCCCGATAAGCGCCGGCGTCTTCGTTCAGCAGGGATTGGTTATCCAAATCGTCAAGAAAATATTCTTTTGGCACACCAAAGACCTCCTGGGCCTTTTGCAAAGGTTTGGGCGGCAATATTTCCAACTTATAAAGCCTTGGCAAATAAGATTTGTCAATGCCCATCGCCTCGGCGATCTGCTCCGAGGAACGCTGGTCTCTTCTGGCCAAAAGCAACAATTTTTCCCCTTGTTTCATGCCCGGTTTTTTTGAAAAACGGCTTTTATGACATTAAAATCCACTATTTTTATTTTTAGATAAAATAAGTGGATTTTTTATTTTTAAAATTCCACTAAATGGATATATATTTGTTCCGACAAAGCAAACCTACGCCCTTATGTCGGAAAATGCACAGAACCAGCGGAAAGTAGTCCACGAAATTGTGGCTTATCGTTACAGCGATGAAGAGAGCATCATGCTCGTGGGCGAGGCGGAAGTGAGCATTGAAATGCTGGCAGACGGCACAGACGACACTGAAATTTTCACCAATCTCCAGTCTGTACGCGTGGACATCCTGTCGGCTTATGATGCGCAGGATCTCGATGTCTACCCGCACATCATCGCCTCTGAGGAACTAAAGCGCCGCTTGGAAGTGGCCGCGCTCGACCATTTTTTCCATCCGCCCAAGGTGCCGGTCGGGCTTCCAAAAAGAATTGTTGAATGGTGAAGTCGCTCACATCGGCAGGAAGACGAGGCCTCGGCCAATGGGTTGGGGCTTTCGTTTTTGTAGAAGTGACACTTTTTCAAAAAGTGTCACTTCTAAGCAGCAACTGTCATCGAAATAACCGGGAGGCTTACGATTGGAACACCTCTCTCAGATCCAACTTCAAATCTGGGAAAATGGCACAATTGAGCTGCTCATCGTATACATAGATGGTAGCAGGAGAATAAATGCCCTCCTTAGTTAGTAAAAACTGGAAAACGTTCTCGTGTTCGGGGTCTACTATCCAATATTCGCGCACCGCATTTTCTTCATAAAGCAATTTTTTGGTACGCATCTCTTTCTGAGCATTACCCGGTGAAAGAATTTCAATGATCAAGTCGGGCGCACCAATGCAACCTTCATCGTCCAATTTTTCGACATCGCAGATGATGCACACATCAGGCTGTACAACGGTGTAAACATCTTTATTGGCCTTGTCAGATTTGCGCTTATCCAAGAGCCGAACATCGAATGGGGCGGCATAGAACTCACATGGATTCTTTTCAAAGTGTTTAAAAAACAGGCCATTAAGTTGTCGCGAAATCTGTTGATGCCTTCGGCTGGGCGCAGCCATAAGCAGTATTTTACCCTTTATAATCTCTACGGTTTGCTCAAACTGCCATGTGAGGTAGTCGGCGTAGGTGTATGTACCGTTCAAGTCAAGTTGCGAGAGGCTTACGATTTTGTCCATGTTCCCCTATTATTTAAGCACAAAAATAGGTAGATAATACCTCACTTCAAAAATCCTTTCAACTCCTCTATCATTAACGTCGGCTCCTCCTCCTGCACAAAATGCCCCGCCTCCGGACAGCGCACCACCCGAGCATCCGAGAATGCCTGCACCCATTTGTCGAGTTCATACAGCACGCGCCCCAGCCAGGAGTCCATCATCTTCGCCGGACGATTGTAATGCGGGTCGGTATCCAAACGCCACATCCAGCCATTTCATGCCTAGGAAAAATGGCGAAATAAATTTCGCGCCAGTGGATTGAAAACTTTTTCAGTCATTTGTCCAACGATAAAATGGCCAACCGCCTTCGCCTCCGCCTGCCAAGACTTGGCAGCCAGGAAGGCTTCGGCGGCTAAAACAGTCAAAATGAGCAAACCCTCCTTCCTCTGCATCGCCAGTTATTTTAAAGGCAATGATTTTTTGCGCGGTATGAAATCCACCGGCGCAACCGTCTACCTCGTCACTTCCAAAAAACACGAAGACAAACCCTGGGCCCGCGAGGCACTCGACGACATTTTTTATGTCCAACAAGATGCCGAAAACGAGTGGGACATGAAGGATACTGCCTCCGGGCTGGCTTGGCTTATGCGCAGCAAAAAGATTGACCGCATCGTGGCCCTCGACGATTTTGATGTAGAAAAAGGGGCTTACCTCCGCGAACATTTCCGCATTCCCGGTATGGGGCAAACAACGGCGCGCCATTTCCGCGACAAACTTGCCATGCGCATCGAAGCACGTCGCGCGGGCATCCCTGTTCCGGCTTTTGCGCCGCTTTTTAATGATGCTGACATTACCCATTTTACCAACACGGTGGCTGCGCCCTGGATCGTGAAACCGCGTGGGCAAGCTTCGGCTACCGGCATGAAAAAAATTTACGCTGCCGATGAACTTTGGGCGCACCTCGAAACGCTTGGAAACGAGCGTCACCACTACCTTGTTGAGCAGTTCAAACCCGGCGACGTGTATCATGTGGATGCCCTTTCCGAAGGAGGGAAGCTCATTTTTGCACGGACTTCAAAGTATTTAGATACCCCTTTTGAAGTAGCGCACGGCGGCGGCATTTTTCGAAGTGCTGTAGTGCCCTTTGGTTCCGACGACGATAAAAAACTCCTTAAATTGACTGCGGATGTGATGACCGCTTTTGGGATGCAGTACAGCGCGAGCCACACAGAATTCATCAAAAACCGCGAAACCGGCGAGTTTTATTTCCTCGAGACTTCTTGCCGCGTGGGCGGGGCACATTTGGCCGAAATGGTGGAATGCTCTTCTGGCATAAACCTTTGGTATGAATGGGCACGTATTGAGGAAGCAGTAGCCGGCAATGAAAAATACAAATTACCAAAAGTGCGCAACGATTACGCGGGCATTATCGTCTCGCTGGCACGGCAGGAATGGCCCGACACGAGCCAGTTCAATGACCCGGAAATCGTGTGGCGCTTGACCGATAAGGAGCATCATGTGGGCCTCATCTTACAGTCAAAAAAACAAGAGCGCGTGATCGAACTTTTGGACGATTACGCCCAGCGTATCCAACGTGATTACCACGCCAGCGCACCTGCACCGAAGAAGCCTAATTTGTGATTAATGTGGTCAATGTGGTCAATGTGGTCAATGTGAATTGCACTCATATTGACCACATTGACCACATTGACCACATTAATCACATTGACCACATTAAATCCATCCTATGCTCCACATTGACCCAACGCAAATTCCCACCAAGGATTTGCACCAATACATTTTAGCGGCGGTCGCGCCCCGACCCATTGCATTCGCCAGCACCATCAGTGCTGACGGAATACCAAACCTGGCGCCCTACAGCTTTTTCAACGCCTTTAGCAGCAACCCGCCCATTCTGATTTTTTCCTCCAACCGCCGCGTGGCCAACAACACCACGAAAGACACCCTGAAAAATGTGGAAGACACGGGCGAAGTGGTCATCAACGTGGTCTCGCACAGCATTTCGCGACAAATGGCACTGGCGAGCATTGAGTATGGTCCGGAGGTGGATGAATTTATAAAAGCCGGGTTCACACCATTGCCCAGCGAGCGAGTTAAGCCGTTCCGCGTGGCAGAAAGTCCGGTACAAATGGAATGTGTGGTGGATCAGATATTGCCACTTGGAGAAGGTGGTGGCGCGGGAAACCTCATTTTTTGCAAGATCGTGCTGATGCACATCTCGGAAGAAATATTGACGGACACTGGCCGCATTGACCCCCATAAAATAGACCTCATGGGCCGGATGGGTCGGTTTTATTATGCCAGGGCCAGCGGGGCAGCCGTGGAAGAAATCGTGCAGGA
>Ga0247843_1008566_pt1 | contig 11856 bp, 7 predicted proteins | sample LaCruzMarch2017__FD_192420 | JGI IMG/M metagenome (GOLD analysis project Ga0247843, IMG submission 192420) | Freshwater microbial communities from meromictic Lake La Cruz, Castile-La Mancha, Spain - LaCruzMarch2017_8m | ecosystem: Environmental > Aquatic > Freshwater > Lake | place: Spain...
GAAAACCCGCTCACCGCACGGGTGATCGTCAATCGGGTATTCCAGCATCACTTCGGCCGCGGTTTGGTGCGCACGCCGAGCGACTTCGGAATCCAAGGAAGCCTTCCCACGCATCCCGAACTGCTCGATTGGTTGGCCGGGCATTTCGTTCAGGACGGCTGGAGTCTCAAGCGGTTGCACCGTTTGATCCTGACCTCGCAGTCCTATCAAGCCTCCGCCACGCCGACGGCCGAAGCCCTGAAAGCGGATCCGGCGAACGACTTGTTCTCCCGATTTGAAATGCGCCGGTTGACCGCCGAGGAAATCCGCGACTCGGTGCTGTGGGTGGGTGGCTTAGGCAATCCGAGGATGTACGGGCCCGGGATGTATGTGGCCTTGCCCAAGGAAGTGCTCGCGAGCCAATCCGTGCCCGGAAAGGGGTGGGGCGATTCTCCCAAAGTAGAACAGGCGCGTCGGAGCATTTACATCCATGTGAAGCGCTCGCTGCTTTCACCGGTGTTGCTGTCGTTCGATTTGGCGGAGACCGACCGGTCCACTCCGGTGCGGTTCGCCACGACCCAGCCGACTCAGGCGCTGGGGATGCTCAATGGAGCCTTCTTTAACGAACAGGCTCGTATTTTGGCCGATCGCATTCGCGCCGAAGTTGGTAGCGAGCCCCGGGAGCAAGTGCGACGGGAGCAAGTGCGACGGGTTTTGCACCGGGTCACATCGCGGCCACCTTCCGACCGGGAGATTTCGCAGAGCGTGGCCTTGCTCCAATCCCTGACTTCTGAGGAAGGACTGGGCGCGACGGCAGCGCTGGATGCGTTTTGTCTGCTGGCCTTCAACCTCAACGAATTCCTTTACCTCGAATGACGCCGCTTTCATCGAATCCCTCAGGAAAATCGGGGCCATTCTGTCGGCGTACCCGGCGTGAATTCCTCTGGCAAGCGGGCGCGGGCTTCACGGGCACGGCCTTGGCTGGCTTGATGGCGTTGGAGGGGTCCAAGCTTCAGGCCAGTTCCGGTGCTTCAACGGGCAAGGATACCAATCCCCTGAAGCCCCGGCGCCCGCATTATCCGGCCAAGGCCAAGAGCGTCATCTTCCTCTTCATGTATGGCGGCCCGAGCCATATCGACACCTTCGACCACAAGCCGAAGCTCAACGCCCTGGACGGCAAGACCATCGCGGTGAAGACCTTTGGCCGCGGCGGCAAGCGCAACGAGGGGCGCGTGGTGGGCACCAAGTGGGACTTCAAGCGCTATGGACAAAGTGGAAAATGGGTGAGCGATCTTTTCCCGCACATCGGTGGCTGCGTCGATGACATCGCCTTCCTGCACTCGCTGACGGCCGACTCGCCCATCCACGGGTCGGCGATGCTGCAAATGAACACGGGCAAGATCCTGTCGGGCAGCCCGTGCCTGGGTTCGTGGGTGAACTATGGACTGGGCAGCGCGAGCGAGAACTTGCCGGGCTTCGCCGTGATGCTCGATCCCATCGGTGGACCGATCTCTGGGGCCAAGAACTGGGCCAGCGGTTACATGCCGGCGACTTATCAAGGGACCGTTCTGCGTTCGGCGGGAGATCCCATCCTGGACCTCCAACGTCCGACCGGGATGGGGGCGGGCACCCAGCGCCGGGTGCTGGATGCGTTGCGTGATTTCAATGCCGACCATGCTGCCCAGCATCCGGAGAACTCCAACCTCGCCGCACGCATTGCGAGCTATGAGCTGGCCTTCAACATGCAGCGCCATGCGCCCGAGGCGGTGGATTTAACCCGTGAGACTGCGGCCACCCGACGCCTGTACGGCCTCGACGACCCGCGCACCGAGGAGTTCGGCCGTCGGTGCCTCTTGGCGCGCCGGTTGGTGGAACGGGGGGTGCGCTTCATTCAGCTCTATGCCGGCGGGGCTCACAACGACGACAACTGGGACGCCCACACCGACATTGAGAAGAACCACAACTTCCACGCCGGTCGAACCGACAAGCCCATTGCCGGGCTCATTCAGGACCTCAAGCAACGGGGCATGCTCGAGGAGACCTTGATCGTGTGGGGCGGTGAATTTGGTCGGCAGCCCACGGCGGAATACGAGAAGGGCACCGGGCGTGACCACAATGCCTACGGCTTCACCATGTGGATGGCCGGCGGGGGTGTGAAGGGCGGGGTGAGCCATGGTCAGACCGACGACATCGGGGCCAACGCGGTCGAGCATCCCCTGCATGTGAAGGACCTCCACGCGACGGTCCTGCACCTCATGGGCCTCGACCCCAACCACCTGAGTTTCTTCCACGGCGGACTCGACCAGAAGCTCGTCGGCGTCGAAGAAGTTCAGCCCATCCGGGCCATCTTGTAGGGCTCGTGAGGTGTTAGGTGCATGATGGACGCATTCCGGTTTCAAGAGGATCCGCATCGGCAAGCCTACGCCGTTCTCCTTCGATCCCCGTTGGATCTGATCTCTCTCCCTCCATCCGAAATGGGGGAGGGCGTGGCTGATTTCTGGTCCCGATTTGTTTGAGTAGCGGGTCCTCTTTTGTGAGGCCCTTACTGCGCCAGCTCGCGGGCGGCGCGGCGGCGGATGGCGTAGCGTTTGACCAGTTCGTCGGTGATGACGCCGGCTAGGATCACCGCGCCGATGATGGCGAACTCGATGTTGCTGTGGTTGGTCACCAGCGTGACCACGTTGCGCAGTACCAGGATGAGGGCCGTGCCGATGATCACTCCCAGAATAGAACCTTCGCCGCCGCGCAAACTGCAGCCGCCGAGCACGGCCGCGGCGATGGCATAGAGTTCGTAGAAATTACCGAAGTCGACCGGTTGGGCCGAGTTCACATCCAGCACGAAGAGCACGCCTCCAAGTCCCGCCAGCGTGGAGCAAAGCACATAGGCCAGCACGATCATGCGCGAGGTGTTGATGCCGCTGTAGCGGGCGGCGTTCTCGTTATTGCCCAGGGCCAGCAAGTAGCGGCCGTAAATGGTTCGATTGAGAAACACCGCCGCGGCGACCGCCACCACCACCAACACCGCCCAAGGGGCCGGGATTTCGAAGCCCTGAATGCCGGGTACGGGGATCTTGCCGGTGGCCAGCACGCGCAGGCCCTTGTATCCATCGGCGAAGCCCACGGTCTGGTCGGCCGTGAAGCCGCGGGCGACGCCGCGATAGAGCATCAGACCGCACAGGGTGACGATGAAGGGCTGCAGGCGCAGTCGGGTGATGAGGAGGCCATGGGCCAAGCCGATGCCCACCGAGACGGCGATCACCGCGGCGAGGGCGGCCGGCAGCGACCAATGCTGCACCGTCAGCAACCACGGCAGGCCGCAGCCCACCAGGCAAATGACCGAACCGATGGAGAGGTCAATGCCGCCCGTGACGATAACGAAGGTCACACCGATGCCGATGACTCCGAAGAGCGCGGTGCGGCGGATGAGGTTCTCGACGTTGTAGCCCGAGCGGAAACTCTCGCTGGCCCAGGTGGCGAAGAGGCAAACCGCAAGCAGGAGACCAAAGATGCCGAGCAGCTTTTTCATGGGTGGAAATCAGGAGAGGCAGGGTGGGCTGGATGGGCAGACGAGGCGGTCGAGGCGGTCGCAGCGGTTCCGGTGGCCAGGTGCAGGATGGCTTCTTCGCTGAGTTGACGGCGGGCCAGTTCACCGGTGATGCGGCCCTCGTGCATCACCAGCACGCGGTCGCTCATGCCGAGGATTTCTTCCATTTCGCTGGAGGCGAACAAGATGGCAACGCCTTGGGCGGCGAGTTCTTCCATCAGGCGGTAGATTTCCTGCTTGGCCCCGATGTCGATGCCGCGGGTGGGCTCGTCGAGGAGCAGCACCTTGGGTTTGAGGGCGAGCCATTTTCCGATGACCACCTTCTGCTGGTTGCCACCCGAGAGAAACTGGACCACCTGGCGATCGCTGGGGGTCTTGATGCGGAGCGACTGGATCATCTCCGCGCTGAGGGCCTCCTCACGGGCGGCATCGCGGAATCCGTGTCGTTGGTCTTGCCGCAGGCTGGCCAGGCTCACGTTCTCGCGCACGGGCATGCCCAAGACCACGCCCTCCCGCTTTCGATCTTCGGGCACCAACGCCAAGCCGGCGGCGATGGCTTCGGCTGGTGTCTGGGCCTTCAATGGCTTTCCGCCAACGTGCAGCGTTCCTCCCACGGCCGGTTGGACGCCGAACAGCGCGAGCAACACCTCGGTGCGGCCTGCTCCGACCAATCCTGCCAACCCGACCATTTCGCCGGCCCGGATTTGGAACGTCAGCGGATGGGTGGGGTGGGCCGGGGTCCGGAAGCCATCGACTTCCAACACCGTTTCGGACCGCCCATGCGGTTGGTGTGGGTAGAATTGCGATAAATCGCGTCCGACCATGAGTCGCACCATGGCGGCATGGTTGATTTCGTGGCGGGCCAATTCGCCGCTGTTCTCGCCATCCCGGAGCACGACTACCCGGTCGGCCAGCCGGGTGACCTCACCCAGCCGATGCGAGATGTACACGATGCTCACGCCGCGGGATCGAAGGTCGTCGATGACCCGGAACAAATTTTCAGCCTCGCCGGCGGACAAGCTCGAGGTCGGCTCGTCCATGATGAGCACACGGGCCTGGGTCGAGAGGGCCTTGGCGATTTCCACGAGCTGCTGCTGACCGATAGCTAGGGAACCGACGCGGGTGTCCGGGGAGACGTCGAGCCCGACGGCCCGCAGGAATTGTCCGGCTTCGCTGCGTAGCCGCGCCGAATCCATCAGCCCCCAGCGTTGGGGTTCCCGACCGAGGAACAAGTTGGCCGCGACGTCCAGGTTCTGGGCCAGATTGAGTTCTTGGTGGATGAGGGCGATGCCCAGCCCGAGGGCTTCCTCGACGGACCGCAGAGGCGCTGGAACCCCGTCGATGCGAATCTCGCCCGTGTCGGCGGTTTGCACCCCGGCGAGGATCTTCATCAGGGTGCTCTTGCCGGCCCCGTTCTCACCGATGACGGCCACGACTTCGCCCCGGCCCACGGTCAGGCTCACACCCTTGAGCGCCCGCACGCCGGGGAACGACTTGGTCAGCGCGCAGGCTTCCAGCAAGGCAGGGGGCATGGTCGGTGCGGGCGGTCGATTGCGCGGATTACTTGCCGCCAACCTTCGACTTCAAGTCAGTCCAAAAGGCGTCGACCGTGTCCTTGCGGATTTGCCGGGCCGGGATGTCGATGAACTTGCTGGCGGGGATGGCTCCGGGTTTACCCAAGAGCACGTCGTTGAGCACTTCCACCGACTTGTAGCCGTACATGTAGGGGTTCTGGACGACGGTGCCGTGCACGGTGCCCTTCTGGATGCCGTCGAGCGTGGCGTCGTCTTCATCGAAGGCGACGACCTTCACCTGGTTGAGCTTGCCGGCCTGGGATAGAGCCTCAAGGAGCAGGGGAGGGTTGTAGGCGAAGAGGCCCACCATGCAGCCCAGGTCAGGGTATTTCGCCAGGGCATCCTCGGCGTTGGCCTTGCCCTTGGCGCGGTCGAACTGGTCGGTGAGCGTGCCGAGGATCTTGAAGCCATTGCCCTCCAACACGGTGCCGGGAGCGTCGTAATTGGCAGGGTTTTCGGGGCGTCCCAAGATGGCGTCGATGGTGCCCTGGCGGCGGCGCTTGGAATTGTCCTGCTCCAGACGGCCGATGAAGATCATCACGGTGCCACCCTTTGGCATGGCCTCGCGGACCAGATCTCCGCACATGCGGCCGGCCTTGTAGTTGTCCATGCCGATGTACACCAAGCGTTCGCTGTTCGGCGCATCGGAATCGTGGGTCAGCAGCTTGGCCCGGCGCGCTGCGGTGTTGAGCAAATCAGTCTGGTTGGCCGGATCGATGGGGCTGACTGCGATGCCGTCTACGCCCTTGGTGAGCAGGTCCTCGATCATGCGCTTTTGGTCGCTGATGCCTTCCACGGGCATCAAGGTCTGGGCATCCACCCCAAACTTTTCTCCGGCGGTCTTCACGCCGGCCGAGGCGATGGTCCAAAACGAGGCCACACCGTTGGAGACGAAGGCGATCTTGCGCTTCTTGCCGCCGCCGGCTGCGGCTCCGGTGGCGCTGTCGGCAGTGCTGGAGGAGGCCGAATCAGCCGGCTTGTTGCAGGCAGTGAGCCCGAGCAGCAGCGCGGTCCACACCGAGAGGGAGAGGATTCGATTCATGGGAGAGAGTTTAGGGAATAAGGACAATGGGATGGAAAAACAAGGTCAGCAGACGGTCATGCCCCCGTTGACGTGCAGCGTTTGGCCCGTGACGAAGGACGAAGCGTTGCTTGCCAAATACACGACCGTGCCGTCGAGGTCGGACGGAACGCCCCAGCGGTTGACCGGGATGAGGGATCGATAGCCGTCCTTGAGTTCTTGCGGGTCGTTCTCGTGCCTCTCAACGGGGATCCATCCCGGCGCGATCATGTTGACGGTGATGCCGTGTGGGGCGAGTTCCCCAGCCAAGCTGCGGTGGAAACCATTTTGCCCGCCCTTGGCCGCGACATAGGCCGTGAAATTGGGCACACCCCGTGCCACCACTTCGGAGCCGATGTTGATGATCCGGCCCCAGCGCTGCGCCTTCATGTGGCCGACGGTGGCCTTGGTAAGGAGCACCGGGCTCTTGATGAAGAAGTCGAGCATCCGCTGGTAGAAGGCCCAGTCGTACTCTTCGATGGGCTTCTGCGGTTGGTCGCAAGTGGCATTCAGCACCATGATGTCGACCGGTCCCAGCGTGGCCGTGATCTCGGCGATCATGCGTTGGACCTGGGTCTCATCGGTCACATCCGCCTGGAAGAGGGCTCCCTGATGGCCGGCTGCCTGAAACTCCGCGAAGGCTTCCTGGGCCCGCTGGGCGTTGTTCGCGTAATTCAGAGCCACCTTGGCTCCGGCTTGTCCCAAGGCCTTGGCCATGCAGCGTCCGAGACCGGTGGTGCTGCCCGTCACGAGGGCAACGCGGCCGGCGAGCGAGAAGGAAGCGGGAAGTGATTCAGACATGGGAATGCAAGATGGATGGGCAGAGCGATGGCGATGTCCGTGTGATTGCTTTGAGAGTGGCCAGATTGTGTCTGGCGTCAACGCGGCGAAGCGTTTCTGAAGCCAGTGCAGGGTGAGGGAAGCCTCTGGTGGTCATCGCCAGGAAGACAGGAAGGCGACCAAGTCCCGCAGTTCGCGTTGGCTCAAGACGTCCCCCATGGGAGGCATGACCGACTGGGGGTTGGCCGAGCGGGTGGCAATGTCCGACTTCGGGATGGTCCGAACTTCACCGGTAGACAATCGGAGGCGTAGGCGTCCGTCGGTTTCTTGCAACAGCAAGCCGTCCAGGGACTCCCCGTTTTGCAGGGACAGGCTCACCGTGGCGTATCCTTCAGCGATACGGGCGCTCGGATTGAGCAAGGATTCCAGGAGGTATTCGGGCGTGGCGCGCTGGCCAATGCCCTGAAGAACCGGACCCGCCTGTTGCCCTTCGCCGCCGGCATTGTGGCAACGCCCGCATTGCCCTTGGACGGAGCCCTGGAAAAGGCGTCGTCCTGCTTCGGGGTTTCCACCAGCCAGCAGTGAGCGAGTACGGTGTTCGGGATGTGCATGTTCCCAGGCCGCGGTTCGGGCGACCAGGTCCGCGTTGCCGTGCTGGCGGAGGGCTTCCTGCACATCGAGGATCAACGCCTGCGGCAGCGTCCCGGCAGCCAGGCGGTCGAGTTGTTGAGACAGCAGGGCCGTGGCGTCGCGCTCGGATCGCTGGGCCACGAGTCGCAAGAGCCATTGCTCTTCGCCTACGGTGGCTGAGCCCCAGTGGTTGCGGGCGTACTCGATGAACTTCGCCGGGGATCGCTCGGCCTGGATTTCCAGAGCTGCTTGCCGCAATTCCCCCGGAGCCGATTGCGTCAGGCTTTGGATCAACTCTGGAAGCTCCGGAGCCTTGGCTCGTGCCAGCGCCTTGAGAGCTTGGGCCCTGAGAGCGACGGGGTGAGCTGGGGAGCGAACGCAGTCGACAAAGAGGGTCGTGGGCGCGGCGAGTTGTTGTTCGAAGACCAACCGCGCCAGCTCCAGCCGCAGGGCAGGACTGGCCTGGAGCCAAAGGGGTTTAATGGCCTCCGTGAGAAGTTGGCGGCCCCAATCTGGCGCGCGTGACGGCAGCGATCGGACTCGGCCCTCCACCCGATCCAAAAAGGGTGAGGCATTCCAAGCGGCCAGCGAATCCAGGGCTTCGACTCGGAGCGGCTCAGGTGCTGTGGACCGCTGGGCGTAAGCACTGAGGCGACGTCCGGAGACCTCGGTGCCGAGGCGTAAATTGGCGCTGAGGACGCGTCGCAGGACGGCTTCATCCGGGTTGTCGCCGATGGCGTCCAAACACTCGGCCAGTGCCGGCAGGGCCTGCGGCACGGATTCGTCATCATGGATGGCTATGGCCGCCTCGCGACGCACCCGAGGGTGCGAGTCCTTCAAGAAGCCCGCCAAGAGTGGTGAAGCCTGCCGCCTCAGGGCCACGACGGCGCCGACCCGGACGGCCACGGAGCGATGCTGTGCCAATGAGGCCAACCGGTCGGGACGTTGAAGGCCCGACAGACCCAACGTGGCGGCATGACGTAGGAAGGAATCCTGATCCGAATTGTCCTGCTGCAGGGAGACCAAGGCGTCGAAGGCCAAGACGTCTCCGACCTTGCCCAGAGCCACAGCCGCCTGGAACCGAACCCGGGCGTTGTCGTCGCGCAGTCGAGGGATGAGCGCGGCCGCCGAATCCTGCATGCGTAAATCGCCCGCCACCTTCGCGGCCTGGGCTCGTACTCGTGGATCCGGGTCTGCCAAGGGCAACTGCCGTGCCTGGAGAGGGGTTCTCAACTGGCCCAATCCCCAGAGGGCATGAATGCGAGCCAAGGTGGGCAAGTTTGTGGCTTGGGCGATTTTCAGCAGTGGTTCGGAGCCTCCCCGGCGGACCCATTCGAACTGGGACCGCAGGCGGATGCGTTGATCGGCGTGACCGAGCAGACGGGTCAAGGACTCGGCTGTGTGCCCTTTCAATCCGTCCCGAAGCAGTTCCTTCACCTCGCGTCGTAGCGGAGATCCGCTGCTTTTTGGGTCGTCCAACACCCAGATGGACCCTTTTCCGTCCGGGTTCCACATGCCATCCCAGTCGCCGACGAACAGCGAACCATCGGGGCTGAAGGCCAGACAGCTGGCCATCATGCCGGTCAGTACCGGCCGCTCGGCCACCATTTCGAAGCCGGCTCCGCGAGCGCGCGCCTGGAAGGTGGTCACCTTCTTCACGGGGAATTGGATCAAGAAGAAGTGATCCCGATAGTCGTCACTCAAGGCAGTGCCGGGATTGTGGACCAGGCTTCCGGGACCCACCGAATAGTTGGTGATCGGAGGTGTGATGTAGGCCGGTTGGTCCGGATGGGTCGGCACCCACAGGTGCTCGTCCATCCAGGGGTTGTAGTCGGGTTGCCGAGTGATGACTTTCCAGCCGGGATCGCGGAATTGCCAATTCAGTCGCCAGCCGGAATCACTGCCCTCAGCGATGTGGACGAAGCGTTCCCGCTCATCCCGCAGGTCGCCATCGTTGTCCACGGCGAAGAAGTTGCCGTCGTCGTCGAAGGCGATTTCCTGAGGATTACGCAGGCCGGTGGCATAGACCTCCAGATCCGATCCGTCGGTGTTCATCCGCAGCACACCCCCGGTGTTTGGATGGCGCAGGATTCGACCGTCGCGGTTGGTCACACAAAACCCGTTGTCACCGCAGGAGAAGTAGAGTTTTCCGTCCGGCCCGAGGATGAGGCCATGGAGGTCGTGACCATCGAAGGCGGCATGGACACCAAACCCGCGGAATTCGGTTTGTTGGGTGTCCGCGATTCCATCGTGATTGGTGTCGCGGAATCGCTTCAGCTCCGGATAGCCCGTGACGAACACCGATCCATCCCAGGGCAACACTCCGGCGACGACTCCGGAGATCTCCTCGTTGAAACCCTCGGCGAAGACTTGTGAGCGGTCGGCATGCCCGGTGTTTCGGGTGTCTTCCAGGCGCCGAATGCGTTCCTTCACCGTTTCCAGATCGTGCCAATCGTGGACCCCGTCGCCGTTGAGATCGCGGAGCCACGGAGCATTCTCCTGACTTCGTTCCGGGGCCATCCAGCGGCGGAATGCGTTGCGAAGGTCTCCCACGGATTGGTTGGCCAAGTCTTCCACCAACCATTCCCGGTGGCCCCGGATGTCGATGTCCACCGTGCCGCGTCGCGCCGTTTCGGCGACATACAGCACGCCCTGATCGTCGAAACTCAAAGCGACCGGATCCATGACATGAGGCTCTCGGGCCCAAAGGGAGAGGCTCAAACCCTCGGCGGTAACCGACTTGGCGGCAGGTTCGTCGGAACGGATCGAGCGGGTGGTCAGCATCGCGGCCAAGGCGAGGCAAATCCAATGAAGGAAGGAGGATCTCATGTCGAAGGACCGATGACGCTGGTGTTGGGGGCCATGGTGGAAAGGTCCGGGAGCGTTGTCGAAGTATTGCAACGTGCCTGGGGTCGAGTTTGCCTCTCAGTCAGCGGTCTTCGACGCGAAGACTATCAGTTCCCCGAGGTGATTTTCAGGCGCTTCGGCCTCCGCGATGGCGAGATTGTGCTCTTCGACCGGGCCTACGTGGACTTCGTCTACTTGCACGACCTCTCGGGACCTGGCGTCCACTGGGTTACCCGCGCCAACTCCTCGTCCACAATCTCCCACCCACCCAGGAAATTCTTCCCTCTATAGATCGGCTGTGATTCCCAATTCGGGATGGTCGATGGCGTCCGGACGGACGAATCCGCAGCTCGACAGCCGAGACGACTGGGAGCGGGCAAAATCAGGAAATCAAGAATCGGGAATCAAAAATCCGGCCCACCACTGGCGCTCCGGGCATCTTCGGCGACACTTGCCCCCGATGAGTTCCTCTCCCGAAGGTGCTTCAACCGACCGCCAGGAATGCCTGCGTCAGACCGCCGAGGGCCAACGTCTCGCCGAGAACGCCCTTCGCTCCGCCAACTGGCAGCGCTGGGGCCCCTATCTGGCCGACCGCCAGTGGTCCACCGTCCGCGAAGACTATTCGGAACACGGCACCTGCTGGGAGTACTTCCCGCACGACCATGCCCGCAGCCGCGCCTATCGCTGGGGCGAGGACGGCCTGCTCGGGTTCACCGACCGTCAGTGCCGGCTATGCTTCGCCCCGACCTTTTGGAACGGCCGCGACCCGATCCTTAAGGAACGGCTCTTCGGCCTCACCAACGCCGAAGGCAACCACGGCGAGGACGCCAAGGAATCCTGGTTCCACCTCGACTCCACCCCCACCCATTCCTACGCCAGCGCCCTCTACCGGTATCCGCAGGCGGAGTTCCCCTACGCCCGCCTTGTTGAAGAGAACCGGCGCCGCGGCAAGGACGCTCCGGAGTTCGAACTCGCCGACACCGGGGTCTTCGACGGCGACCGCCGCTTCGACGTGACCGTGGAGTACGCCAAGGCCGACGTGGAGGAACTGCTCATCCGCGTCGAGATCGTCAACGCCGGGCCGGAGGAGTCGGCGATCCATTTCCTGCCGACGTTCTGGTTCCGCAATACCTGGACCTGGGACTGCACCCACGAAGGCTGCACACCACGGCCGCGGATGCGGGCGGTCTCGGAGGTCGAGGTCGACTGCGAGCATCTGACCCTCGGACGCTACCGGTGGGAAATCCTCGGCGAGCTGACCGCTCCTCCGCTGCTCTTCACCGAGAACGAGACCAACCATGTCCGCCTGCATGGGACGCCCAACGCCGGCCCTTACGTGAAGGATGCCTTCCACGAGCGGGTGGTCGGCGGAAGGACCGAGGCGGTGAACCCCGAGCTCGTCGGGACGAAGTCGGCGGCATGGTTCCAGGTCGTGCTTCCCT
>Ga0247843_1008569_pt1 | contig 11853 bp, 10 predicted proteins | sample LaCruzMarch2017__FD_192420 | JGI IMG/M metagenome (GOLD analysis project Ga0247843, IMG submission 192420) | Freshwater microbial communities from meromictic Lake La Cruz, Castile-La Mancha, Spain - LaCruzMarch2017_8m | ecosystem: Environmental > Aquatic > Freshwater > Lake | place: Spain...
TCTAAATGACTGTGCACTCTCCTGGGCCGATCATATGGACATTGAAAGATTTAACAATATATCTCCGGGCTTATCATTTTTTCGTGACTTTGGGGGTGCGCAAAAATAGCCCTAAAACTCGTACGATTTGCCGGCCGAGCGATTTCCTATCGGATCGGATAATGATGTGACACCATCCGAGAGTCGGAGCCCGTGAGTCGGAGCCCGTGAGTCTTGTTGACAAGAAAAATGATCGGCATGCGCAATCAAAGTGTTTTTGGGCACAGCTTGGACACCAAACTCAACCAAACCATGGTCGAGGCCAACGTCCCTCTCCTGGCCATGCCATCGGGGTCTATCGTCCAATTTCTGTTGATGACTGTGCCTTTGCTATGTGTCTACCTCTATTTTCTCTATCTCGCATACGCTCGTCCATCCGTCGCTGCCGACGAAGAAACTTATGCCAATGATCGTATTCGACTCATGGACATACTCTACGTGTATCTAGCCACATTGGTATTATTCAGCTCTCTGGTTGTGTACATGGCTTGGTTCGTGCCTAAGCGTCGTAATTTAAGTAAGAGATATGAAAAAGAGGGTGTGATTATCCTTGGAGATGTCCAATATACCGAAAGTTATTATGACAAGAACAAACTTGAACAAACCGATAGTGATACCAACAACATTGTCGTTAAGGTTTACCGTCATATAAAGAATTGTTGCTTTACAATCACAGCCTGGGTCGCTAATAATTTCGCACTAACCAGCAATTACGGATATGTTATGTACGACTTGGAAAAAGTAGCGAATCATCCCGCGTATGAGGAACGTAAGAATGGCAAACAGTTAAATGGGATCATTAAGAAACAGGTACGAGTCTACCATCGCTATCCGCGAGAGCAGGTTAGTTTACTGATTTTACCAGCATATCCATACTCAGGACAGCCCAAGCAAGATCTTGAGGCAGATTGGGCAAGCTTTTCCAAGTATGTTAGCGGAGCAACGTTGCCAATGAGTGAGGACGAAGATAACAATGAGATGACGAGCGATGATGAACCATCAAAAGGGAGTAAGAACAACATCCAACCCAAACGACGCGATCGTAGCTTTGGTGTGCTATTAGTCTCCATAGTTTGGGTTACCTTTCTAGGTCTCGCAAGTTTATATGTGATTCATCAGATCAAGGAGATTGATGATGTATACAATGACGAAGATGCCACGAAGGCATGGATAGTGTTTTGGATTGTAATTGGTGGCATCGTGCCCTTAGTAGCGATGTTTGGTAACTTCATACGATGGAAGATTTATGAGAGGTGGATGTTGCACAGCGGGTCAAAGAAGAAGACGATGATGATGAGAGAGGAAAATAATGATGAGGTAAACGGGGGATCTTATATTCAAATGAGCTGAATTAAATGACGTCTGTGTATATATTTCATTTTTAATGCATAGCAATGAGAAGTATTATTCGCTTTTTGTGCCGTTCAATGTTTCCTTCAACTCGATCCACTTGCTAAAGTATTCAGTACTTCTTCTTGTATCTCGCCACAGGACGGATCCAATGTTGTCTTGTCTCCTTTGATTTGTCAAATTTGCAAGTCCATTTCTCATTCCAATTTCCACTATGGACAAATTTATTCTACCATTGAATAGCTTCTGTAATAAAGATTTGCCGTGATACTGGCACCTCGACCACAATTCCTTATTCTCGTAGAGTTTGATGGTTGAGTTTGCAAATTGGACTGAGTCAACAGCGATAGTCCCGCCCCAATCTGCATCTTCTATCATCATTGATTCAGCACCAATTGGCGTAGTGACCACGGGACATCCACACCTCCATGCATCCACAATCTTACCCTTGATACCCGCTCCAAAGCGTATTGGTGCCAGTAATACACGGACCCGGCGCAATAAATCATCGACGTTGTCAACTTGACCACGTACGATGAAACCATTCGACTCGTTGTGTAGAGATAAGATTTCCGGAGTGGGATATGCTCCACATATGTAGACTTTGGCGTTAGGAAGACGATTGCGTATTCGTGGCCATATTTCTCGATGAAGGATCCGAATAGAATCGACATTTGGTGCGTGTTTGAAGCCATCCAAAGCGACGAAATCATGCCTGTCCTCGAAAGAACTTTCATCACCATCATTGTGCTTGATATCATTATCATTGCAAAAGAAAGGAGCATGAACTAATTTCCATGCAGGCAACCCCCATGACTTCAGCATCTTCATTTCCGTAGATGAACATACCAGCACGAGGTCCGAACGATGAAGTGATGCCGTTTCGCGTAGAAACGTATCGTAAGTTTTTCCAGAAGAATGTAATACCGGATCGTAGTCGATTACCGAATTCATTTGTTCACTAGTCATGCTTAATGGACGATCAATACGTGCATCTTTGACGAACTTCTTGGCAAATTCATTATCCATATCCTCGACTAATCGTTGTCTACCCAATCGAAGTGAATGGACATCTTGCATGTCCAGCACTAGTAGAGCGTCAGGGCATTCATCGCGAATTCTAAATGAAAATGCCTCCTCGGCGTAGAATCTGTCAAATACGACAGCTCGTATTGGACCATGTTCGTTCTTTATACGACTAAGGAGTTCATTCATGTCTTTGGTTCTATTGGGTTTTATCTCATGCCAATGTATCTTGTTATAATTGCGTAACGACGATCGCGATGGCGTAGGAAGTTTGGCTCCACAACCAAAGTGAACCGAAGTGAATGGAGACGTGGGACATGAAGCAAAATGATGTAGGAGTGACATTGTACGCGTGCCAGCGGCGGATGCATCTGGTTCCGGCCAGTTGCTTGGCGATAGAAAAAGTATCGCCCCACGACGGTGTTCCTTATCATCATATGCATCGTCTTCTTCGTGCGACGTCAATGAACGTCGCATAGAGCTGGTTATCGTCGAGCAGCTGCCAGTGAACACTGTCGTTGCACAACGACTAATGCGGCCAGAAATCACCCCCATCTTGGATGCAATGAAGGTCTAGGCGGACGGTCATGTCCTATGCGGACGGTCATGACCTAGGCGGACGGCGAAGTTTGAGTTCAACAGAACAGAACAACCAAGACCAACACAAACAAAATAGGACCAAGACCACGGATGAACACAAAACTTACAATAGCTTCTTTCAATAGCTTACAATACAACTTTAGAAATTAGTCAAGATTAATGTCTAGGTTCATCACTCCTAACTATTATAACGACGATCCTGAAATGGCAGCGGTGAAAGGCGGTCTCCTTGAAATGGAGAACGAATATCTCCTTCACTCGAATAGCCTCCCACTAGATACCCCTGACGTGGTCCTGGAAGACAGCCTCTTCGATGATGTATACGAAGACTTCTCAACAAATTACTGCTCACAGTCATCAATATATAGCACTGATGTCACATCTATTTTGAGTGGTTACATCTACTTTGGGTCTGTTGAAACGCCGACTATTTCTAGTGCAGAGCGACGGAACAAGTATGAGGATGATGCATTTGCCGACTGGTATATAACTCGAAGGAAAGTCTTCACGCGAAGACGTCTAATTAAAGTCGCTCTGGTAGTATTTCTCTTTGTTGTTTTTGCTGCTATCATCGCAACTCTTGAACGTAGTTCTAGGAATCACCAGAATCAACCATCGTTAAATAATACCACACACGCTTCGTCAGGTAATTCAGTTCTCGATGATGACATGTTTGAGTAGAAGAATTCATTAGAGTAAAACTTTGTTGCATCTTTCTTTCCAAATCGTAGAATTGTTATCAATTTCGTCAATCCACCACTAAATCGTCACCCCCGAAAGCCCGTTCCTGCACTTCACTGCTAGGAATGGAATATAAATTTCTTCACGGCACGAACAAACGATTTGCCTTGACCATATATAAATTGATCACGCAATACGGATACATTGGCCGGTGGTGCCATGACACTTGCAAATCTTCCCATGGCTAATAGTCCCGCCGTTGCCAAGACGTGTGAAGCAATTCCAGAGTAGAAAAGTGTATTCTCTTCCATGTCTGGATGTTGTGTCACTGTCGATTCGCCATGATGTAAATCATGATGATCATCGCCATCAAGGTGATGTGTCGTCATGTCTGCTGTCGTATTATTAGATGTTTGTACTTCATATTGTTCATCCGATATTTTTGTTCTTGTATTCGAAGACAAACTCCGCCGCTCTAACGGTATTGCTGCTACTGTCGACCCAGCAGCTGTTGTCTTAGTCATCGACATCCTCTCAGTCGTCATTCCATTATACGACGCAATGGCATCCGCAATACAATGCGCAGCCTCATCCCAAAGCAGCCATGTCCCTCTCCATAATAAAATACACGAGGTGGCAATTCCATAAAGTACAATAAATCGATTCGTTTGTATGTATCGTCGTCGCAAATTGATACTACTTGTTGGAGGGGGTAATAATCGTACCAATGTCTTCGTACCATTGTAGGATGGTGAGAGAATGTATTGTTGTAGTCCAAGCAATGCCGACCCGGCAGTTAGTGAGACTATGCCGGAGACTAATCGATCATTGGGGAAGAGAGTATGATCGAGAATGTACCATGATCCACGCCAATAGGATGCACAGAGTATCCCAGTTGCAATTTGGACGGGTAGGGTTGATGAGGATAATATTTGCAAGGATATCATTGTCAGTTAGTGCCGCCTTGCCAGAATTAGTCGGCTTATTATTATTATCCTAGTGAAAAGGTCGCTGTCGCTCTTGATTTGGAGCTCGTTGATTCGAATTGGTTCAGCAGTTGCGTTTTCATGAATTTCACATTCAAGGATGCCAGCCGAGGTAGATATGAGAGGTGGTGGGCAGTGACGACGAATATGATGTATGATAATGAGAAAATGAAGTATATAGAAATATTAATGCGTACTTTTCACAATGGCGACTATGACACTGAATTCGACAATTCTTTTAGTATAGATCGAAGCGAAAATGTAACCTTACCGGATCGACCAACGCAGGCGTCGTATAATAAGCCTGATAATTGGGCTGAAAGGAATCAAATTGGACTAGTAAAAATGAAGAGACGGCTACAAACTTACATTGACTCGGTGTCGCATCACACAAGTTTTGAATTGGAGTTGACACACAATACTTATCGGGATCAACTCATGGATAATGAAGAACCCATTGTTTGGCATGACGCAATCTTAGATGAGTATTGGAATAAACTTGAAGCAGCAATCGATCGAACAAGGCAGCTGGGGATAGTCACAAAAATTGAAGGTACTATACACATTGAGAACGTAGAAATGAGTAAAGAGCGCCTTGCTACACTAGTTACTACCCTGAGTGGACAAGTCAGTAAAATTGAAACCATTCTATTTAATAACACCAACCTTTGTGAAGAGTGCATTGTATCACTGTCTAAGTTAGTGGACGTTAGTTCCAAGTTGACGGAATTCTGCCTTCACCACAATCAGATTGATAACATGGATTCAGCCCGTTGCATTTCAAAGTCGTTAAAGACACACGGTTGTATCAATAGTCTTCAATTGACTCACTGTGACCTTGGGAGTAGTCCAGAAATTCTAATGGTTATATTACAGTCTGACATTAGTTTTATTGATCTCAGACACAACAATATAGACTCATTGGGGGCAGCCAAGATTGCGGAGTATCTTGGGAGTAATCCACCCATTAAAGAATTGTCACTCCATCGTAACCGCTTAAATGATGATGATTCTCTACTCATCTCGCAAGCTCTAAAGAGGAACACAAACCTGCGTCGAATAAATCTTCTTTTGAATAATATCACATCCATCGGTGTGAAGGCACTACTTACTTGTGCCTTTGACAGCTCAAGTTTGAATGCCATTTCAGAATCCAATCACACGTTGACAAAAATTTATTTGTTTTCACCAGGTCAGGCAAGTGACATGAAATCCTGTATTAATAGTTTGCTTGAGATGAACCGTGTACAGAAGATTGTGCTTGCGTTGCAAGACAAGGATTCTCTACTCCAATATCTTGCAAATATACCTGTGGAACTGATACCTGAGGTGTTGGCATTCCCTCATGGACGGGTTGATGATCAACATCAGCACGAACATTTGAATATAGTGTATTCCACTATGCGATGGTGGAATATGCCCATGATTTACTCCTATCGTAATTGAGTCAATCTGATACAAAGAGGAAACGAAACGACAAGCAAAGAGGGAAAGAGTTATCATTTTTAGAGATAATATATAGTAATTGGTACTCATACAAACCTTATGATTAAGTTTATAAGGATTTCCGTGTTAAAAATATATCTCAATCGAGGATCATCCGAATTATCTCTTCCATTATCTCTCATTCTTTATTTAGATGGGCACAAACGGCTTGTCAAAGATATGCATACATTTCTTTAGTGTGCCATGTGACACCATGGAACCCAATGCATCCACAATAATGCGCAATGCCATCAAACTCGTAATGTCGGCATGATCGTACGGAGGACTAACCTCGACTACTTCCATCCCGCACAATCCCTCAGCGGCGACGAGCCCAACTAGCTTTAACGCTTCACGGGGAAGTAGTCCACCCGGCTCCGGCCACCCGGTACCGGGCACAAATGCCGCCTCAATAGAATCAATATCATAGCTCATATATACTGCATCACATCCATCCCATGCACGTTCCAACGCAATCTCAGCAACCTTATCAATCCCCATAGTCTCAACATCGTCCATTGTAAATATGTTTGTCTCACGCGAGACCATATTTGATACAGCCGGGCGAGGGACCTGCCATCCACCAATACCAATTTGAACTAAATTCTTTGGATTGACATTGGGTAAATTTGTAGCATGGAAGTAGGGTGTGGTATGCATACGTTCATCGAGGTCTTTTTCTTGTATGTCGGCATGTCTATCGACGTGTATGATGCCAATATTCTTGGAGGTGACAGATGCCAATCCACGTACGGTGGGAAAACCAATCGAATGATCACTATGATAAAATGATAATAGTGAAAGAAAAAGCATGAATATTATAGGTGGATAATAAAACAGTGTAAAAAGATAGATCTTCTTACCCTCCCAATATGATTGGCATGGTCCCATGTGATGCAATATGAGCCACGGCGTTGGATATCTGATCAAAGCTTTTCTCAATATTGGCCGGTATTGTAAATACATCTCCTATATCACACAATGTCATTTGTTCCCGCAAATCAATCCCCTTTTCATAATTGTACGGTGTGTACAGTGCACTAATACGACGTATCCCCTGTGGGCCGAAACGTGTTCCAGCACGGTAAGTACATCCTCCGTCGAACGGCACGCCGACTACGGCAACGTCATACTTGCCAACAAGTCGCGAGTCTTCAATGTACGGTGCCTTTAAGAAGGTATTAATGCCGGCAAAGTGGGGCAGCTCGCCGCGCGAGAATGTCGGGATAGTCTTATCCGTAATGGAACTAGCGCCAGGTAGACCGTGGACTAATGCCTCGGCTATTTCACGATCAAAGTTGGTTGTTGGGATTTCCGCCTCTTTCAATGCTGCCTTCCATCCTTTCGTGTTGGTTGGGTGGAATGGATCTGGATGATGATGTCGTTTCAGTTGGACGTACTTTCGGGATAATGCACGTCGTGCTTGGAGGCGGGCGAATGCAGATGATGACATGGGAGTAAGGGGTGGTCGGTGCTACCGCTATTGTTGACGCTTTCGTAGCAAGGTGTCGGTGACGTAGGCGACCCCTCGCAAATGAAAGTGCCGGATGCGGGTTTCTGTGTGCTGGATCCAGTTCAACTGTCTAAAATAAGCACACAAGGAGTCCGTGCTTCAAGCTCCATCACTGCTCAAAACATCAGTGCCGGACTTTTGATGAAGCGACATTTCTGAAATTCTGAGGATGTCGTCATCACTCATTACGGCGAAGAATAACCAAGGACAATGAAACTATTACTACTGCTACCGACGACCATCGTCGGCCTCGTCGCCCAGCTGGTGGGACGTGTCTCTGGCCAATGCTTCAACGATGAGTCCATGAATACTCAGTGGGCGCAGCTTATCAATGGTGATGCCAACAGTACAGAATTCTCCATCGAGGGGTCCTGCTGTCAGGAGACGGTCTGCGCCTTGCCATGTCCCGCCGAACAGTCACCTCCAACCAAGGTGAGAGAAATGATGTCGTTGTGTAGGTGATTCAACAAATCTTTTTATGCTTGGTGCTAATCGTTTATCTCTATTCGTATCAAAATAATGTATATTCTCTCCGAACAAAAAACGCTCCATGTCCATCGAAGGGATTTGCCATCGCAATATTGACATCAATGGGTATATTCATGTTGGCCGGATTTGCCACATCCATCTTCGTCAAAGGTAAACCAGAAGCCTACTTCGTTGCCTCTCGCTCATTACCATTATGGGTCGTTATTTGCACGTTGGCGTCACAGGCTATTGACTCCAACGCCCTCCTTGGAGCGTCGACATTGTCCTACAAGTATCATTTCTGGGATGGGGTCGTACTACCCCTTGGACTGGGACTATCATTAATTAACAATGCTATTTGGTTTGCCCGGTACATCAATCATGACTATGCACTAACTCTACCAGATGTGTTTTCAAAACGGTATGGCAAGGTCGTTGAGGTCCTAGTTTCATTATGCTGCTGTGTATCATTCCTTTGCCTTTTGGCAGGCAACCTTGTTGGGATGGGTGCTATTATTGCATATGTCGTTGGCGATGGCATCTCTCAGACACAGTCGATTTGGCTTGCTGCTGCAAGTGTTTTCTTCTACACGATTGCTGGTGGACTATTCTCGGTGGCATACAGCGATGTTCTTCAGGCATGTGTGGGATGGACTGGGTGCATGGTTGTTTCCTTCTATATGATTACAAAGTACAGTGCACCGCCTTCTAGTATTGGTTTTCCTGATTATATGTATCCCAATGAGGAGGTGAGTTATCGAGTTGATGATGTCGACACTAGGTTGTATCATAACATGCATCTCTCATTTTTTGTTGTGAATTAATTCAATGATAGGTGTGCACAATGTACGACGGTGTACCTTGTGCTCAAGATGCTACTCGATGCTGCTATAATACAGCAAAGTGGTGCCCAGATGGAGGAGACACATGCGTTACAGATAATGGAGCATACCCTTTCGGAGACATGCGCATTTTCCCAACTCAAATGATTGAGCCTAGTGCCATGTATCCATTTCCAAACGCTATCTTGTTTAATTGGTCACAACTCATTGTCCTGGCCTTTGGCAATATGGGAGCACTCGACTTCCAAGCTCGATGCATGGCTAGTAAATCGGCTAGGATTGCTACTGTTGGATGCGTCGTGTCTGGTATCCTTTGTATTGTTGTGGGTGTTCCTTTTACTTTCCTGGGATCGATTGCAAGGATATATTACGGTCCCGATTCCCAGTATGCATCATACGAAACTGATGTGAGATATATATACTGATGCATTTATTGGTTGAAAATGCGATTGCATCGACTGATCTATATTTACTTTACTTTTGCTCACACAGACTTGCCATATTGCACTGGGATTACCAACCTGTGCTTTGTGGCTGCCCGATCCTGATGCGGTCATCAAACTACTAACGCACAATATACCCGTGTTTCTGGGTGGATGGGGCCTTATCGGAATCCTTTCTGCGTCGATGTCGACGTGCGATGGTGCTATTTTGGCGATGGGGACTGTACTAAGCCACAATGTGCTACGGAATATTGGTGGAAAACACATCATCACTGATACGAACCTATTGTTTGTGGCACGTGTCTGCTCCCTCCCCATGACTGTCATATCTGGTCTAATTGCATCCTTCTACCGCTCAAATCACGCTGCTGGTGCCACGGGCTATCTACTTGTCATTGCCTTCGACATTGTTACCTCAACAGTCATTGTTCCGCTCTTTGGGTGTTTCTACACAAAGAAGCCTAGTCCACTCGCTGCATTATGTGCAGTGTTAACTGGTTTAATTGTCCGCGTTGCTCTTGAGTTTACGCTTCCGAAGGATGGATTTATTGTGGCGCCGTTCCCTGGAGATGAGTTCCTCAACTATGGATCTGCTGCCTCAATTGGCTATCCATTGTTTTTTGACAAGCCCACCGAGGAGGTTTGGGATCCAAATGTCGAGCAATGTGACCAACCACGGTACAATGACTGGACTGGTGTTGACTCCCTAGCTACACCCATTGCTGCAGCCATTGTTTTCATCTTTATTCAGTTCCTGGAGAGGAATGGTCCTATAATCAGCTTTGATGCGAATGGAGTTATGGCTCCCTACTTGAAGGTAACACAGATCAAGTCAGAGATTTCTGACACTGAGAGGAAAATCTCGGAGCTTGAAGTGTCGGGAAGGTTGTCGTTGGGTGACAGTTCGAAGAGCTCGAATATTGAGAGAAAGCTAGCGATGCGTAGAGCAAGCTTGGATGGGTTGCAGAAAAAGCTCTCGATTCGGATTCAAGAAGAAGATGATAGCATCAAAGGCGGCGAGGCAGTAGTAGGTGACACCGGAGTCAAGGTCGATTCAACCGATGAGTCGTTTGAGGAATTCCAGAAAATGGTGAACTCAACTAAATAGTTGGGAGACTGTGTTGTCTTTTTTTGTTTTGGTGCTCCCTGCCTGAAGGAATGCTTGTTTTTTTTGTGAGGGAGACAGAAGACAGCTGATACTGCGGCGAAGCTATCAATGCTCAGCAGTGGCACCACCTTTCATTTTGATAATTATTAAGAACATTATTTAACATCGAGTTTGTACAGTTGAGGAATATTCATACATACAGTCTACTTTATTGCCATGAGGCGGACGGCGTTTATCTTCGTGACGTATTTTCTTCTCCTACTCCTAGACACTGTATGCTGGCCCAAGGATAATGTGGATGATAATGAGAATACATCGGAATCAATATCTGGGACGATTATTGGTATAGATCTTGGACGGAGTACATCGTCCAAACGGCATTGGTGTAGAAATAATACCCAATGATCAAGGTAATCATATTTCTCCATCCTACGTTATCGTGCCACACTTGACGCGACGAATGTAGTGTTTGTTCTAGAGATCGTAAGGATGGTGTTGACACCACCCAAAGTCACGAACAAGAAGGAAATGACTAACAAGATCAAGCTACCACACTGCAAAAATATCTGATTCACTTTAGTAATTTTTAGCTTATGTATGTTTAAATCCTTGCTGTCAATCAGATCAAACGGGTCCTAATGATGTGTGCGACTTGAATCAGTGCGGCACAACCATTAGTTTATTGTGTAATTTCTCTCCATCGTAATATTTTCCTGCGTGATGTGTTTCATAAAATATGTAGTAGTAGCAGCAGTTTAGTAGTAGCAGTAGCGCTGTCATTTTCTCTTCGAATATCCTTGAATACACATCTCCAATATTCGTGATAGAGAAATGATTTCGTTTAACTGCAGCGTCAAATGATGATGAGATCTTCTGCAAGCTCTTCAGACTTACATCATGAAATGACGGTTTACCACCGCCGAGTAGGACAAGTCAGCATCATACTGAAGAGTTGGTAAGAGTGGTAGGCAGTCGAAGACATACTGGGCTTGAGTTTGCGAGCGTGGGGTGGTAAGAGCATCATCACGTCGTAGTTCCATCGTCGATGCAAGCCACCACCGGAACTTGAGGAAGCGCTGTTTTATGTTGGTATTTGCAAAAAGAGAAAGGATGAGTATCATAAAATGTAACAGAAACGTCCATACCAATACCCAAATACATCGTTTCTCACCTTATGGTAAAACGCAAGCGAACCGTAACTTGTTACGGCCCGTTGAAAGCCATAGCTCTCCAATAATCCAATGAATACCTCGTAACGGTGGGTATAAATGTTGGTATTGCTGAAGATGAGAGGTACGATAGTCGAACAGAA
>Ga0247843_1008571_pt1 | contig 11850 bp, 15 predicted proteins | sample LaCruzMarch2017__FD_192420 | JGI IMG/M metagenome (GOLD analysis project Ga0247843, IMG submission 192420) | Freshwater microbial communities from meromictic Lake La Cruz, Castile-La Mancha, Spain - LaCruzMarch2017_8m | ecosystem: Environmental > Aquatic > Freshwater > Lake | place: Spain...
CCAGAATTGCCACCAGAGACAGTTTCAGAGCATACGCTTTCACCGCGTCGTAAACTACAAACGAAATGTCATAATGAGCATTCTTGAGATTGTCCACGCCCTTTGCCGCGTATTCGACGGATACAAAGTTTAGTATGGGGGCATCTGGCCCTTTCACTCTAGATAGAGCTTTCTTAGCAATTGCCTCGACTTCCGAATCTGAGTATGGAGCGGCCTCTGGGAATTCTGCCCCCTTCACCAGGGAAGTGGGAGCAGTCTTGTCGGTGAAGCGCGACAGCACCCGGTCAAAGGAAGTTGCCGTGTCTCCTACAGGGTCGGCAAACACGAAAGTCAGGTTCACGGGTTCCAAAGCAAAGTTCTGAGTTGGGTTAGAAGGGATGGGCTCGGCAAACTTTCCTACCACGACACCGCCCTTGTTATCAAAAGTCTCTTTCTGTCTGTAGTAGATTATCGCAACGATGGCTATCAATACAAGTATTGCCAACCCTGTAAGTATCATTTTATAATGTAAATATTTTTAAAAAATAATATATTCCGTCAGTAAAATGAGTGGTGCTTCTGGTCTTGTTGTCATCAGCAGCGAGTGCACAAACTGTTCCCGGCTTCTTGAAACCCTTAAACGCATTCCCAATCACGGTCTGGTGGTAGTCGATTATTCTACTCTCACTCCTATGCAGCGCGTGGGGCTCACCGCAGTTCCTACTCTCATTCAGAACAATGGCAAACGCATTGTGGGCACCGAGGTGTTTGAGTTTGTAAATGCCAAGTATTACCAGACGATGGAAATAAATGGCGCAGACGTGTATGGTTCTGATGACCTAGCCTTTTCTAGCATTGGCGACCCTGTTGGCCAGGCAGATGTTGGTTCCTCATATGCTTTCCTGTGATCACTTCTTGTTCTTTGTGTTTGTATTTGAAGTATTTTTGTTTGTCTTCTTCTTCTTGTCTTTTATTATGCCATTTGCTCTCAGTTGTTTCTCGTAGTTTGTAAGACTTGATTTGAAATTCATTGGTCGGAATGTTTCTGGTTTCTTCTTGCGTATTGCCTCCATTGCTTCTTTTGCTGTCATCCCCTTGATTGTCATCAAATACCCTGCACAGGTTGTTGCTGACCGGTTCATACCCGCATGGCAGTGAATCAGAACATTGCCATTGTACCTCGTCACGTCTCTTATGGCCGTTGCAGCAAGGGGTAGATATTTGCCTAATTTCTCAGCATCTGTAGGTGAATCATTTACAGGAATTCGTAACATCGGAACATCCGAGAACTTGGGGATGTCTTTGGAACAGTTTACCACGAGCTTGATATTGTTCTTTTTGATGAAAGCGGGATCTGCAGCAGTCGCCTGACTTCCCACCCACACGTGATTGGTTATTCTTCGCGGTCTGTAATAAAGCTGCGAGCGCCACTCTATCAGATCTTTGGTGGGAGCTGGATACGCGGGAGCTGGCATTTCTTTATATACGAACTTATTTTTAATTTTGTTTTGTTGATATTTTGTAATATCAACAAAATGTTGTGTGTAATCCTTTTTTATCTCATTGAAATACTTAATTTAATTAGCAGGCTGGCTTACGACCGCTAGAGAAATGATAGCAGAAATCTACATAATCACTGAAGGTGCAATTGTCCAGGAGAGGCAGGCCTTGAGAAGCGATCCACTCCTGGAGTATATGATAAGATGTGGCAATCTCCTCGGACATATAATCAAACCAAACCTCATCATCATCTTCGTACTCGTTGTATTCATCATACTCCTCTGCATCATAAAACTCTTCTTGCTCATTGGACTTGGCAAACTGCTTGTTCTGCTTCATTGTATATCCTGGTATTACTTGATATTATTCTACTGAAAATTTTACGTAGTTATCATCCTCTTCTTCATCGTAAGTCTGTACATCGACGTATTCAAAATCTATCGCATCATTTTCGAAGTCTCTCATGGATTCTGCTATCACAAGATCAGTGCCACGCAATTCTATCGCGTCATCCCAATATCCAAATCTGGCAATGGCAATGTTCAACACATCTTTCATGAGATTTGCATCACCTCGCTTTTCAAACCGCACAACATGAGTTGCTTTGCTATTCTTCACATGCGCCATTGTAAACTTTTTGCGTGCCAACAATTTGTGAACAATACCGTATGACTTGCAAGACATTGCAATTTTCATAAGTTGTTTATAAAAACTTTGGAGACGACTCTTTATATAAATCATCATCGGCCGGGGTCAAATGACAATCATTACGCGATCTTCTGCCACGTGCGACCATACATGATGCATTTGTCAGAGAGTGCTTTACCAATATATTGTCGAGATGCTTTAGGATATCCTTTGGATTTAAGATACTCAGCGGCGTCCGTCATGCTGAGATGATCATCTTTCTCGAGCACGCCGTCGATGTACGAAGCACACTTCACCCGCGCAGTCTTGGTGCCGTCACGCTTGCCATTGGTGTGAGAGTCCTTCTGATTGTCAGAAACGGTGCCGAGACGAAGCTTGTGAGGTCGGAAGTCTTCCTTGTTGTCGTCTTCGTGGAGGACCAACATATTGCCTCGCTTGACTGTTGGATTGAATGCTTCAAAAGCAAGGATGTGACACATCAAATTCTTCCCGTTGATGCTGACAATAGGATACCCGCTCGTGCGTCCAAAACGATCACCCCACAACACATTTACCGTGCCAATATTCGTGATATACTTCACACGATTCATGTTCGAGATCTTCCAATGACCACGTTCGGTTTTGGATCCCTTTATTGGTTTCCAAACCTCGCCCGGAAGATCAGGGTATTCCTTGTATGCAAAACCGCGAGTCTTCCTTTGAGCATAATGATTTATCATGCTCTTGGTGAACTCGCGTTCTTCTGGAGTCTTCTCGGCGTTCATACATTCGACCCACTCGTTTATGGTCTTCTCGACGCCATCCTTGACGACAACAAACGCCGATTTGTATGTCTCTGAGCGTTTTTGATTATCACGTTGTCCCTTTTTGCAATTCCATTGGATGTTTGTCAGCGCGTCGTTCTTCTTTTGATCACTCTCTATGTGGTCGGCAGTATGCGCGGGCGTCGGCGGCTTTCCCAAGAACGTTGATGCTACCGCGCGAGCGACTCGTATCATACGTTGTTTCCCATCGTTGTCGTACACAGTACACACATTGTATTCTCCTTTTCCGTAACTCTGTGTCTTTCCTGATATTTTGTGCTTGATGATACCGAGCGCGTCGCATGTGTATTTTTCGAAGATGACATGCGTTTCGTCTTCGAAGTAGTATTCTAGTGTCTTTTCCATGTATCCTGATATTACAAGATACAAGTTCTTTATAATCACAGGTTTATCGATATAGACAATCAACGAGTGCCACCCATCATGCGCTGGGTCCTTCCAATCGTAGAGCCCCCACCATTGGCTATGTAATCACCGCAGTTCAACATGATCTGATATGAGTGGTTGTTCGAAAGAGTTGCCACATTGCCATTTGAGTAGCGGAAAGAGACATTAAACTTATCCAAGGTTGCTACTGGGTTCTGGAGAGGAATTGCCATGAAACTTGATGTCAAAGCATCTAGATAATATACATTTCCAGCTGAAACAGACAAAGGAAGCTTGGCAAGTGCAAAGTTCACACCGGCACCAGGAGTAGTGGAATCTATTGTTGATATCTTGTCAATGCACAGAAACACAGACTTTAGTGCAGGGTCTGTTGGTTCTGGAAGCGCTATGTCCAAAAGTTGTGCTGACCATATGTTCCTGTATCTCTGGGGTAGCTCAATCTGGTATTGGCCTGGGTTAGGATATGCTGCTCCATTTCTGTCTGCACTGTTAACTGCGATGATGTGCTGTGTTAGAGATGCCATTTACATATCGTAATATAAAATTATCAGAAATTAATCAAGTAAATCACAGGAACTTTAGGTTGTCCTCATCCTCGTCAGACACGATCGCCAGCTCCTTGGGAGCCTCCTCCTCGTCACCGTCCTCGGCAACGAAGGCAAAGGCGTCGAGACGAGCAGGCTTCGAAACAATGAGGATCTGTACGGCGCGGAAAGAAATGCCCCAGCTGGTGCCGGAGCCGATGAACCAGATGCTGGCGACCTCGGCAATCACCTTCACCTTGGCGCCCTTGGGGACGTCCTCAACGCTGATGGGCTTCTTGTCGGTGTCGAAGATCTGGACATTGGGCTTCCCGTTGAGCATCGGGATCTTAAACTTCATCACGGGGGCATACTTACCGGAGGGATCTGCCTTTGTCAGCTTGCGGTAGGTGTCCTCAAGGAGCTCGCGAGACTTCTTCTTGCCGAACCAAGAAACGGAGTTCTCGACGGCTGCGTCGACCAGGTGGGTGTCCAACTCGTTGACCTTGTTAAAGAGGGTCGCCAGGTTCTCGTTGGTGTCCATGTCGCGGAAGGACAGGTCGGCAGAGTAGCTGGTGGGCTCGGCATCAGGGCGCTCGCGGTAGCTGGAGATACCGAAGGGCAGATGCATCGCGGGGGTTTGGATGGTCAGGCGGGTCTTAACACCGTTGACATCGGCGAGAGGGACATACTTGCCACCGAGCTTGTTCTTCTCTACGGGGGCAAACTTGATGTTGGAGGGCTCGAAGGTCTTAGCGGTGAAGATTGCCATTCTGATTTAGGAGGTTTTGTTTTTCCTTAAGTTCTTTGGCAGTTGTTTGCTTGGCTTTTTGGGTTTGGGGGTCTTTGTTTGTTTGTTCTTATGGGCAGATGGTTGGTGGTGAGGAGATGTTCTTTGTGTGTGGGGGTCTCCTTTTATGCTCTGGTGTGTCGATATGACCATCGCGGGGTCAAATGACACTGCTAAGTGTAAGTAAGAGTAAAACTAACAAAAAATGACAAAATGACAAAATTACAAATATTATATATCGTCAGCACTGTGTTTATATTTCTTTTTTATGAAACATTCTATAAAATACACATGAATACTGATATTTTGCAGACTATTTCCCATATGCTCTCTTCCAGTGATGTGGCAAACTTGTCTGTTGCTCTGTGTGATAATGAGTTGATTAGGAATAGAAAATTGTTGGAGTTCAAGTTGATATTGGCGGAGAAAATGAGGCACTTTTGGTTTGGCCGTCTCGCGGTCCTCCACAAGGTGTACTCAAAGACCAGGTTTTGGTTCAAAGAAGACCCGGACGTGTGGGCATTTGGCCCCGTGTTGCGGGAGGAGTTCATCAACGCGTTCAAGGGGTGGTCTGTAGACATGTGTGGGAATAAACTATTCTTGTCTACACGCATCTTGGATGAAGTTGTCTCGTTCACAGTGGACCTCCGCATCCCACACCACTCTGTCATGACGGGGGACAAAGTGCAGTTTTGTTTTGATATCACCCACGCGAGCCATCGTATTGATGTGGACTCGTACGCACCAGCTACTGGGTTTGTCTCTGTTTTCAAAGCGGCCTATGATGCCTTGGTGGAAAAGTCCAAGACTCTTGGCCATGTTACTGACTCGGGGATCGTGTGGGACAACTATGTGAGTTATGCTGACATGACAAAAGTTTTTGAGGCATCTTTGGGTTCTTCGTGGTCGGCTGACAGCAGCCTCAAATTGTATTTCACGACAGTAGACGGAGTGTCTGCCAGGGCAAAGATGTGCGGAGGCCTTGAGTTGTCTTACAAGGGTCAGAAGTCCTATATGACCATTGGCTTGTTTAGTAGTTTTCGGTATGAGGGAGAGGGGCCCATTTCGAAACGTGGGACAAAGGGAAGTCTTCAGCGAAGGCTCATGGACGCGATGGTACCGTTCCATCGATATTATTTCCTTGGCCCCGTGAGAATGCGGGAGCGTTTTCACATCCGGGTGAAATTGGAAGGTATTTATTACATATTTGTCAGCTGGCAGGAGCTTTCGTCTCTGTCTGGAATTTCCATTCAAAAATTGCGTGATATGGCAGTTCATATTTCCAATGGAATGTTCATAGATTTTGAGAAGCAGACGTACCGTAAAAAGCTTGTTTCTTTCTCCGTTTAACTCCTCTTCGTTCAAATGTTATCATTAAAATGTAAAAGTTCTATAGTAGTGATAATGGTGAACTCAGCAGGCGTATTGCCATTCAGCAGAAACGACGCAGGAGAAATAGTTTTTCTTATAGGAAGAGATATCCGCGACTCGGTGTTTAGCGATTTTGGGGGGAAAATTGAGACGGTGGACCGCGGAGACCTTGTTAATACAGCTGCCAGGGAATTTTATGAGGAAATACTTGGCGTTCTCTGCAATTCTCCATATGACATTCGCAAAAGGGTACGAGATCTTTCCATGTGTCTCTTGGGTTCTACAAAGAACCAGCATATTTATAGGATGTATGTGATGGAAGTTCCATACTACCACGACCTTCCCTGCAGATTCAAGAAGGTGATGAACTTTATGAAATACAAGAACATTGGGAACAACTACATCGAAAAAACAGAACTGATGTGGTGCACTCTGGACGAACTCCTGCGCATACCTAAGCGACAAGTGTTCACAAACACTATAAACTATAACTTGAATTCTATCAAGCGGATACTGACCGAACCCTGGAGGAATTTGTGCACCGAGTATAAAATGAGTAGCAGTAGTCCTGGATCAAGTGGAACAAGCCCCCCAGAGACGAAAGGAAAGTATATCCTCCCATGCCATAGATAGCACGCTTGCGTAAAATTTAAACATTTTATATATCAATGTAAATCAAATGAGTGTTTCTCTCAATCCCTTCATGGAAAAGCAGGCTGTCAACATTAGCCGCGATGCTGGTGGTGTTGGTATTCAACTTCCACAGAGGTTTGCTGCACGTCAGCAAGCAGTAGCATCCCCAGCATCACCCGAGAGTGATTTTGGGGGAGATGATGCGGGCCTCAAGGATTTTATGCGCGACATTGCCAACCCTAACAAGCTCAAGAACGAATCTGACACTGAATCCGACAGTGGTAACAGCGGTGTCTCTATTGACTATGATGGTGATGGAAACTTGTATGACTCTTCCCCCGAGTCAGAGAAGCAACAGAAGTTCTATGAGGAAACACCTTCAACCGGGTTCCTCAGCATTGCCGATGAGAAGGCCGATATCCTCTTCCGTCTTGAAGTCCTGCGTCGCCAGGGCATTGAACCACGAAAGTTCACTGCTCGTGATGACATCCGCGAGATGCGCGCCGAATTGTCTCGCATCAAGACGCACCTGGAGTTGGACCGTAGTCTGAAGTTTTCGCGCAAGGCCCTTGTTGGTCTTTCCGCGGCTTTTGAGTTCCTGAACGACAAAGTGGACGTCCTGGACCTTGAACTCGAAGGCTTCAGTGACCAGATGCACCAGAGCGTGTACAGCCAGAAAGACTATGATAGCATTCTGGAGGAGTTGTATTTCAAGTATCGCAACAAGATCCAAACCCCCCCTGAGATTCGTCTGCTCCTTACATTCGGAGGCGCTGCTCTCACATTCCACATGAGCAATGTGATGTCAAAAAAGATTAAGCATACCATTGAGGGCGGAGATGGCGGGGACATGATGGCGGGCATCATGAAGATGTTTGGCGGAGGTGGTGCGGGTCCCCAGGTGAAGACTCCGGAGCCTGCCCGTCCTGCTGCCCCCGCTCAATTCCAGCAGCAGCAGGACCCCATGCAGCAATTCTTCCAGCAAAATGCACAGCATAGTAGTGTGCCAAGCGCGCCTGTGCAGCGCAAGGAGATGGCACCCCCTTCTTTCGCATTCCCCCCACTGGGGCTCAATGATTTCCAGGGTATGATGCCAGCCCAGGGGCGTGTGAGCAAACCGGAACCAGTGCACTCATTTGAGTCAATTCAGGATGACGAGTCTGAGCGCCTCAGTGACATTCCCAGCGACCTCGAGAGCCCTCCTCCCAGCGACTTTGGAAGCCCCGAGCAGAAGGTGATCGAACTTGCTCCCAAAAAGACCCGTGGTCGCCCAAAGAAGAATGTTGCTCCCGCGCGTGTAATTGAGATTTAAAAATAATAATATATATGAATATACTAAATATGTACTATTGTAGCATATCGGAGGCTTTTGGTGTTGAGAGCCTTGAGAAGCCCCAGGCTGACGCGCCAAAGAAAACAACAAAGGTGGAGCGCATAAAATTTCCCAGTGAGCTCGTTGGCGACGACAACAGCGGTGATACCGATGAGTTACCCACGATGATACCCGAGGAACGGAAAATTACATCTCTCGAAGTCAAACGGTATATCTCTGAGATGTATACCAAGCAGGGAATGGCAAAGGTATGGGAACTTATAGATCCAAGGATACGGAAGAAGCTGCTATCAGCGTGCAAATCATCAATGGTAAACACGAAAAAGTGGTTTGACGATATATTTTCCTCACCGGAAAAGTTGCTAGTAATTCTCGCGATGTTGTTCATCTTGATTCTGCTGCTTGATTCATCTAGCAAAAAACCAGACATGACTCCTTCATATCGTCCACAGGAACAATACTTTTATTATCCACAGGCACCTCAGGTGAGTCCCGAACTCCGTTGGTGATTGCAGTGTGCACAACTTTTGAAAGCAGATGATTCTGTATTCAAATGGTATCAATCAGTTTTAACTTTTTGTCGATATATATGTATATCGACATCTACCACAAGCGTGTTCAAAGAGCAAGCACGACTCCCGCGGCACCCGCGGCAATTCTGCCGGCAGGGGCAAGCTCATCGTCATCTATGCCCACCAGACTATAATGCAGGGCCAGAATTCCCTGGGCGAGATCCATGCGACCTGCTGCTGCCAGCAAGAACCCTGCGACACCTAGGAAACGCATGTTGTACAAGTTGGCTGCTGCTGCTATGGCAAAGAATGGCTGTGCCTTGTTACAACTTTCGCATTGGAAACCATACGCGGCCGACACATCTGCGAGAGACTGTATGAACATTCCATTCATCATGTTTATGGCAGCATATATGATCACGCAGAACACTACAAAACGGTTTATCATTTATTAGTACACTTTTATTTTTATTTATTCAGTTTACCACTCTCGGCCGTGTACCTTTTCTTCAACTCTGCAATCGCAGCCTTCTGGCGCGCTATCAACCCGGAAAGCTTGGAAGTTGATTTCTGCACTGTCTTGTTGGAAGAGTTTACATTTTCTAATATCCTGCTGCTCTGGACATCGACGTATTTAGAATTTGCCTGTATGTTATTATCAACCGCTGCCTGTAGCATACTCGCTTTACTGCGCAAATATACTTCGTCAGCTGCGCGTTCTTCCTCGTCTGATTTCTTTAGAAGAAAGTATGTGATTCCGATTACAAGAGCGGATGCTATTATTATAGCCGACAGCGTGATTATAACCCATCTCGATACCATTTATAGTAGTAAGCAATATTTTTACTCATGAGACAAAAGCAAAGTGTGGGATCCATGTCGTCAAGAAATTCATTGTTATATCAAGAAGTGTAAAAGCCAATTCTCCTACCATATAATCTGAAAACACGGAAACAATATTATATTGGAGAGTACGGAATGTTCCATATAACACGTATCCCACCAAACTCGTGAAATACATTAGCACAGAAAGTGTATTTGTCTCGACAACATCTACTTCAAGATATTTACCCCACGGAAAGAAAGCATGCACCCCCATACCCACCCATGGAATCAAACCAGTGATCCAAGCAAACAATGTTGGCATGTGACCACCCGCACCTGGAAATTCATACCGTTCCTGCATGAAAAAGAATAATGTAGTGGAGCAAGACAAACCGAAAATGTATAGAAGCGCCGAAGCATTAAGCACCCCCACCATGATAGAAACTAGAACCACTAATATAGGAGATGATATAGAATAACACACCCAACGAAGGTAGTTGTTTTTGTCTACGATACCGATGGCATATCTTGCATACACACACGGAATTGCTGGTAACAAACCGTACAAGACAGCAATGCTTAATCGCATAAGTATAATGGTATCTATGGAAACTTCAAATAGCACACTGCTGGCCACATCATTTCCAGTACGTAGTAGTATGCTAACTGGCATGGTTGTCCGCCTGTACAAAGCACCAATTATACATATCTGAATGAAACACAGAATACCGGATACTATTTGTGCAAGCCGAAGCCACTGCATTTGTATGCCTCTCGGAGATACAAAAACCACCGCTTGCTCAGGCGAACAGGATGATGAACATCCAAACCTTGTTGGGATGATGGTGCTGCTATCAGGAATGTTGATGCTAGTGGGATGGTAGTATTCTGGCACTCTTACCTCCACGTGAGATGTAGAAAAGAAATCAGTGTTATCACTGGACGATGATGAGTACGATATCAAGTATGTGTTATTTTCCGGTTGAGTAATATTGACCTCACGTCCAAGGCTTCTTTTTATCTCAGTCACGACCAAAACATCATCAGGTATTTCTTCGATTTCCCCATAATCTTTACAACTTTGAGGGGAGAAATCCGACAGAGCGTCTTCTGGTCTAGCTTCTGTAGACATGGGATGCTACTGGGCATATTTTTATATAAATTAAACTGGGAACGATATGCTTACTAAAGATGCCTGTATCAGTTTGACTGTTTAATACCTGGCGGGTTGGCACCTCCATCTGCCCATTTATAACCATATGCCGACCTTGTAGGATTTCTTAGACAAGTATAAATAGACTTCCCACATGCTTTTTTCCAGTCAGTATTTTCTTTTAACCATCTAATTGCTTCTCGTATAGATGCAAAATCATACATAATACCTGTTTCTTTATGTTCGGCAATTATACTTTGCATTTGAGTTTTCTTACCATCAAACTTACCATTTAAATGAGCATCCATCGCATTTTTAGATAGTGAACCTATGGCCAGATTATCTATAGAACAGTCATATACATTGTCATTTTTATGACATATGACTTCTTCTTCTTTTTTCATATCATATTCGTCCGGAAAAAAAGTTTTGAATACCATCAAGTGTAGGCTTACCTTTTTTCTATTTATCTGAATACAAGGATATTTCCCACCATTAAGTTTCATATGTTTAGGATCTATAATTGTTCGTCCATATTTTGTAATTTTGGCCAATCTTCCAAAATTAGATACCTCAAATGATACAGGGTTTGATTTCGTTTCCGATACACTCTTCCATATCTCATTATTCATATTTTCATACTCTTTATAATTCCAATCTGAATATCTTTTTACTCTAAGTCTAACTGCATTCCGACCAATATTAAGAAAAATAGCCCATTCAGATACAGACTTCTCTATACCATTGTGAACAACTATATTTTCTTTATATTTGTTGTACTTAATTTGATTACTTCTTTGCTGTTTATCAGTTGCCCATCTCAGATTTATCAATCTGTCATCCAATTTTCTATCTGAAATCCTATGGTCTGCCGTGTGTTTTGAAGTAGGCGGAGGTCCTGCAAAAGTGGACAAAACTGCTCTTGAAAGCCGTATTGATACTTTTTTGCCCTCATTGTACACATATATTCTATTGTAATTACCACTGATTGTAATTCCGATGGGACCATTCTTCTTATGTCTCACTACAGCACACACATTTATTTCGTAATTTTCAAATACTGTTGGAATGTCTACACCGTGTTTATAAACCTGTAATGGTCTAAATCCGGAGAACATACTTATTTAGTATGTTATTAGTTTGCTTAATATTTATTTTGTCGATATGTCTAGTTTGATTGACGAATACCAGGTGGGTTGGCAGATCCATCGCCACCGCGCCTTGTGTCGACGTCCCACATTGACCCGAATATGGCAGATGGGAACTCTTCCGTCCTTATGAACTGATCAAGATCGCGTGGTAGATACCGGTACTGGATCTCCCGAGGTTTGTTATATGTTAACTCGTTTGTTACGATTAAAATTATTCCTGTGA
>Ga0247843_1008572_pt1 | contig 11850 bp, 15 predicted proteins | sample LaCruzMarch2017__FD_192420 | JGI IMG/M metagenome (GOLD analysis project Ga0247843, IMG submission 192420) | Freshwater microbial communities from meromictic Lake La Cruz, Castile-La Mancha, Spain - LaCruzMarch2017_8m | ecosystem: Environmental > Aquatic > Freshwater > Lake | place: Spain...
TCTAGAAAGATTAGTCATTTTTTGCTCCTTAAAAAGCGAGATTTGAATGTGTGAACCCTTACGGCATTCACAATACTAATTATAACAGAAAACATAAAAAAACAGGTGTGGATAACCTGCCCTTGTTTATTCGGTTTTACTCAACATAATACCAATAATGATTCATAAAACTTTTTACCCCAGGTTCTTTTAGTGATTTGCGGACGCCACTATCTTTCTTATTCCAATATTTTGCAGATTCTTTGATCGATTGAAATTCTTGAGTTTTTTCACCAGTCTCTCTATGAATCCCATAAACTTTCCTTGATATGGGAGTTGTATCTACTTTCTCCCATTTATATCCATAAGCAGTAAATCCAGTATTCATATATTTAGAAATATTGCTAGTTTTCCCATTTACAAATTTTGCACCTTCAGTTGTAGAATCAAATTCCAAAATTTCATCACTAATTGGGTTTACCTTACAATAATTAGATAAATTTAAAACTGGTATTGCCCTCACTTTTCTTTTCCTATGACTTCCATTTCCTCCATTATTCATAAATCCCCACCTTTCTCCACGATCAAATTTATCCTTTAAAGAAACCGACATACTATTTTCCCATTCTTCTCCTCTAGGGACAAGACTCATTGCTTTTGATATTCTTTGTTTCGTATCATCACTAATTTCGCCACCTTCCCCACCGAGAGTGCAGTTATAATGTTGAGAATTTTTAAATGTATCAAAAAAATCAATCCAATAAATCTCCCTTTCATCCAAAGTATCTACCAAACACTTTTCAAGTATTTCAACCTTAAAATTTCCAATACCGTGTTTGTTTATCGCACGATAAAGAGGTCTATTTGTATATTTTTTAGACTCATAATAATGCTGATATAACCTTTCCTTTAATTTTACTCTCGTCTGTCCAACATACTTATGTCCATTAATTTTATTTTCTATTAAATAAATTGTTCCATTCATAACTTTTATAAAATATATTAATTATATCACATAAAAAAAGAGGTGTCAACCTCTTTTTTTATTATTCGGTTTTACTTAATCTAATACTTGTCTACAATAACTTCGACAAGACGGATCATTAACATCACACTCTGTAATACATTCAAAATATTCAGAAACTTTGTCCAATTCATTAGTCTCATCAAAATTATTTTGATTGACTACTATATTATTAAGATTATTAAATGAAATTAAATTGTACATTTTCCCTCCTAAAGTAAGTAAATATTCAAACTTATTTTTCAAATCATAATTCCTCAATTCATACACTTAATATGTATGCAAATCAACACAAACTAATTAAGAATAGATTAACTTTTATTAATTATTCTGGAGTTTCTTGTGGTTTTATTTTTTTACCAATGTTATATTTGGTTTCTAATATCCAATCTCCTTTATCCTTATATGCAAGAACTTTAATCTGATTTAGGGGAGCAATATCCGTAATCTTTTCTGGACTTACCAAAGTTACTAAACCCCAATCTCCAATTAATTGAACGATACGATTTCTTCTCTGAATATCATTCAGGGTCAAATTTGCATGTTTTCCATCAAGTGCAAAAAGTTCTTTAAAATGTACAATAAAATATTTTCCTTGTTTATGAAGAATGTGGCAGGACTGATATATTTTCTTTTCTTTTCTTGAGGCAACACCAATACGAGTCAAAGTCTCACGAACCTTTAAAAAATCATCTGGTTCATTTAGAATAACTTCAACCATCATATCGGGAGTCCAACTAACAACTGGCTCATTTACTACTGACATAATCTTTCTCAAAAATATTTTACATATATTTTATTTAGGTTAACCAATTATTTTAATCCCCCAGTATCAAACTTAGATTTGATATATTTAATTTGATCCTTATTAAGTATCTTTAATGCTTGATGTGCCTTTTCGTTACTATATCCATAGTATTTTTTAATACAATCTAGATCTTCAATCTTATCCTTACTTATCCAAGGAGCAAATCTAGTTCTTATTCTTAGAGAATTTATATAAAAATCATATTGTAATTTTTTACCAATATGATGATTAATGTTTATTCCATTCGCAAACATTATTGAATCTATATGACTAGATAGGCACTTATTAATAATATAAGGCGGATAAGTTTTTTCGGTAGATGCATCATCGTCCATTATATTTTTTTTATTTTGATTAATGGAGTTTAACCAATCTTTAAGTTCAGTCATCAATTAGACCCTCTTTTTTTAATCTATCATAATTATAGCAACCATCAAAACTAAATTGGATTTTTGGATCTTTATTATAATTAAATAATAAAAGTTCTTTTCGTTGTTTTTGATCTCGCATATATTCACCCACAGAACGCATCGTATAAGTCAAATCAAACTCAGCAGCAGTCCAGTTCTTAAAGCGATCCTTTACAAGTTGATCTGAATTATAACTTACTAACTGATCCATATCGTTATTATCACAATCAACAGCAAACTTATCGTGATCAAATCCTTTATGCATTGATCCTTTGTTGCCATAGAGATTATCCTTAATGTCATAAGGAGGATCCAGATACATAAAAACATTTCTGTTTCCGTCCATCATATAATCATAAGAATAGTTAGTTATATGCCATTTAGAGATAAGTTTAGAATACTCAGGAAGTTTTTGAATACCTCTAAGACTAAAATTAGCATTAGATGCCTGAGGTGAGAAGGAAGAACTTTCCGTAAGTCCAGAAAAAGAACACTTATTGATAATATAAAAATCAGAAGCACGATCAAGATTTGAACGTCCTTCTTCGTGCAATTTATCCTTACAATAAAGAAATAGATCTCTTGCCAATTCTGGTTTATTGTTTGCTAATTTTATCCCTTCAAGATTGTCTTTCATATCGACACCAAACATCTGAAGTTGCTGCCAGAAATTTACTAGAGGTTCATAAAGATCATTTACCCAAACAGTTAAGTCTGGATACTTTTTGGTAATATGAATTGCCACAGATCCACCACCAAGAAATGGTTCTCGAAACTCATTATAATATCTAAGATCGGGAAAGTACGGATCCATCTTTGTGACCGCCCTACTTTTGCCACCGGGGTAACGTAAACAAGTTTTAAGAGATTTCATTTAAATGAAACCTCACACATTATTTCAGTCAAACAAGCAAGAAGATTTATTTCTTGGTCTGCTACAAAATTTGATTGATATTGATATTTCGCAATAATAAGAACAGAAGAAGCAATACTGGGACCATCCAAATGTTCATATAAAGCATCATACACCATACGAAGAACACTACTGGCATCATTATCAAGGTTTGCCACAACCCATTTACGAACTTCCGGAAAGTTCTTTTCTTTGAGGTACTTAATGAGATCATTGAGTTTAACATTAGAAAATGATGCGAGAATTGCTGAGTCAATTGTTCCAGAAACAGAATACCTTTGGCATTCGTTCAAAACTCTTCTGAAATCGGGAAAGTGCTTATTTATCAGTTGGGCAAGAACCTTATCATCTGCCTCAACTTTCTCTTGATCCAAGATCTTTTTGAGCCTTTCGAAGAACTTTGAGGCAAGTTTTGGTTTGTCTTTGGTCTTGATTCCAAAATCAACGACGGCACATCTGGAGTGAAGTGGTTCGATGATTTTGTTTTTATAGTTGCAGGTGAAGATAAATCGGCAGTTATTATAGAAGGTTTCAATAGATGCTCTCAATAAAAGTTGGACATCACTAGTAGTATTATCACTCTCATCTATAATAATAACTTTATGTTTAGCAGTTGATGAAAGTGAAACAGTGGAAGCAAAGTTTTTTGCTTGGTTTCTTACAGTGTCTAAAAATCTTCCCTCATCTGATCCATTAATAACATAATAATCTACCCCCATTTCTTCACATAATGCCTTAGCAACTGTTGTCTTGCCGATTCCAGGTGGTCCAGAAAGAAGAAGATTTGGGATTTCTCCTCTATCCACAAAGTCCTGAAATGTTTTTTTGATATCATCAGGAAGGATACATTCAGATATCTTTCGTGGACGATATTTCTCCACAAACAAAAAATTTTCACTCATAATTTAGACCCATTCAGGTTTTCTATTCGGAAGGCGAAGGTAGTTATCCTTCACCCAAGGTTTAGATGCGACATACATCCTATAAGCAGTAAAGGTATCAATCGTATCATCATATTTCCATTCTTCGGGCATAGCACGAGTAAATGGAGTCACTTCTTTAATCTTACCTTTTGGAAACAAATAGTATGCTTGTAGTAAGGTATTATAACAGGAGTGAGTTTTATTATATCGTAAAGTGTATTCATCACACAAGTTCATTCCCCACTTGATTAACCAATAAGCATTATCAATGGTTTCTGCTGCCCATTGAGTACAGGGGTGATTACGGAAGGCACCCTTATCGGTCTTGTAGGGAGTTCCATCGGTCTTGGGAAGAGTTCCGTATCCGTGCCCCCATTTCTCTGATGCCACGATGGAGAGCATCTGACATGCCTCTAGGCTCATTTTATTTACGTGGCGGTCAGGAAGTACGATAGCACTTTCTTTTGGACACGGAGATGTGACGAAGATGTTCATTCAAATGTAGAATCAGGTTCCATCGCAATATAATACTTAATATTAAACTTGGAATTGGTAAATTGTGATAATAATTTAGAAGATATAACTACATCATAGGAACCGGGAATAATTTTAATATTCTCAGCCTTAAAGTTAAAAATAAATTCTTTATCAGTTTCTCCAACTACACTTGTATATTCATTTGATGTATCATTTTTCTTATCTCTTACTACTAATTTAACTACACCAGATTCCCCAACAGCAGAAAGATCTGGTAGTTGATATACTGCGGATGCCTTCATCATTTTTTCTAGAATCCCACTCTCCAATTGAAAGCAGACATCCTGAGAAGGAAGTTTTATTTCTTTATCTGGGGGAGAAATAATTACATTTGGATCTGCAAAAAAGTACTTAGACCTCATTTTACCTTCACGAATACTCAAATAAGAATTTTCGGAAAAGTCTAAGTCTGGATTCTTATGAAGACCTAGGCCGTTTAAAAATTGGTTTAGGTCATAAATTGCAAAATCTCGTTCGAAGGTTTCTACAATATTTGCTTCGGCAAGAATATTCTTTGCCACAGAAATTGTACGAAGTTGTGTTCCTTTTTTTACAAGAATTGATTGATTGATTCCTGCAAAATTTTTAAGAATTGAGAGTGTGTTTTCAGAGAGTTTCATAATTTGATTTCGCAGTTTCATTATTATTTGAATTCAGAAAGTCCATTATCCTTGCGAGTATAATGACCATCGAAGTGAAGTAGTAGCATAGCATAGTGAATTACTTTCATCAAGTCACGTTTGCTTCGCCCATCTTTATCACCATATCGACTTCCATATTTGAGTATATTTGCCTGACAAAAATCTTGTGCTAAATCCTTTGCTGCCATTAAATCAATTGTTTGAATATCTTTATACTCTTGATTTTGTCCACAGTAATGACTTCCGTATGTACTGATTACATAATCTTGAATGTCTTTTAAAATTTGTTCTTCATTATATTTCCAAAGATGATTTTTAGAAGTTGGAACCGTATGAGAATTTAAAGAAAGAACATCTGGTGATGCGTATGGATTTCCAGTTAAATTAACCCCTTCATCTTTCCCATAATTATTGAAATTAAAATAAAGATGATCTTCTCCCATTCCACCAAGAAGATGACTTCCATTATAATAATCAGTAGAACCAAATGCTACTGCAGTAGGTTTTTTTGGAATAGAACTTTCATAATTTGATTCAAAATTTTCAGTCATAATTGTTTACTACAAAAAAAGAGGAGTGGTTATCTCCTCTTAGCATATCAGATTGAGTTGAGTCTGTCAACCATCAGAATCAAATAAACCACAATATTACCATAAAACTCAAACACTTTTTGAGTATTTATGAAAAAATCACTCTAAGTTTGGAAAGTGGTTTTGGAATCAGGATGGGGGATTTGTAAATTCTCTTCCTCTAAATATAGGCTTTTGAATAGCAGATCCACTTCCTGGTTGTGGTTTACCTTTAAGTCCGGGAGTTGTATCGTGACTCAATTCACGACCTCTAGTACCACTTCTATTTTCATCTGCTCTTTTCATATCTCTATAATCTTGAACTGGGTCTTCACTCAGAATACTCTCTCTCCAATCCTCACTCATATTCGCCATAATTACAAGTGCAGAATCTTCAGTATCAGCATAACCCTCAGAAATCAAGTAGTCAAATATAATATCATAAGATTCTTTATATGAGGTAATTGGAGGTCGTTTAGGTGGAATTGCAGGAGTTCCGTTAATTGGTGTAGGGGAAGGCTTTCTTTTAGGAGTTATTCCTCCGGGGGTTTGAGATTGACCCAACTCATAAGAATCCTCACAAAGTTGTTCATAGTATTCATAAAGACCCACACTAGTCCAGTTAGAAAGGTCGTAACCCTCATTTAATAGTTCATCTACCCACATCTCATAAGAGGCTTTGATTACCCCTCTCCTTGGTGCTTCTGGTTTTGGTTTTCCCATTTGGCTGGTTATAGCATCATTTCTAATCGCAGCAGGATCATATTTTCTACCAGATGGTCTACCAAATTTTTTTGTTTTGGGTGCAAGACCTAGACTGAATCGCTCATAATCTGATTTATTAGTATCTAATGGATCTTTACCGTCTGGTTTTACTTGACCAACACCACCAGTTTCTCCTTCTGGTTTCTTTCCTGCTGGTTTTACTTGATTAGATGTTCTAACTTGAGTTCTAAGAGAATATCTGGTACCACCTGTATAAGGTTTTACTCCTGGGTCTCTTGCTTCATTATAAATCTCATAAAGACCTTCATCAGTCCAGTTAGATATATCATAACCTTCTTCTACGAGTTGGTTTACCCAATCTTCATACGAGTATTGAGTATCATATTCCAATTCTTCTGTAGTTTCAGTAGGTCTATGAACCTGTTGATAGGCTTCGTATAAACCAATAAGTTCCTGATCTCTCATTTTTATAAAATACTTTTAAATTATTTATAAAAAAATACTTATTATATTTCAGTTTTATATGAAAATCCGTTTTTTTTCTCAAATTTTATCGTAGCATCAAACTTATCTTGAAGATCAGATTTATGCGATATTACAAATACATTAGTATCTTTAACCACATAATTAATAATTTTCAAAAATTCATCAGCACCAAATCCATCCAAAGAAGAATCAAAAACTTCATCAAATAACAAAAGATTACAGTTTACTGAATTTTTAATTTTTGCAACTTCTCTCCAGGCAAACAGTAAAGATAAGTCTATCCTAGATTTTTCACCCTCACTAAAAGAACTATAAGAAAAGTCTTCATGAATAGGAGATTTTATAGTTTCATTAAATTCTTCATCGAGATTAAAGTTAATATAAAAGTCCATCATCTGCAAATATCTATTTACTTGCTGATTAATAAAGGGAAGATATTTTTTAATTATTTTAGTTTTTACACCATCATCTTTAAGTAAAGAGTATGCAAAGTCATAATAAACGATTTCTTCTTTTTTCTGAGAAAGAGTATCCGATGTTTTTTCAAGATTATCTCTAAATTCTTCTAATTTTTTATGTTCAATATTTCTATTTTCAAATTGTTCGGCAATTTTTTGAACTTCAGATTCAATTTCTTTAACCTGTCTCTGATTGCCTGAAATTCGAGTATTATTTTTAGAAATTTCATTATTTAATTTTACAATCTCCTGAGAAAGAATAACGAATTGGCGCTCACGCTCTTGTTCAAACTTTATAGTTTTTTCTAATTCATCAGATCCAGATTGAAGTTCTTTTGATTTAGTTATAGCATCTTTTATTCGGTTTAATCGAAAATCTTCTTTTATGTTTTGTGTGCAGGTAGGACAAACTATATTTTCAGTAAAAAATTTATGTTCTTTAGTAAGAGTTGATACTTTATGAGATAATTTTCCTTTAATATTATTAAGTTTAATTAACTTATCTCCGGCACCAATTACTTCGTTTTGCTCTTTAATGTACTTGAATATATCTTCTTCTAGTCGTCCATTCTCAAGAAAATAATGATCAACCTCAGAATCTAAATTATCAATCTTTTGCTTATTAGCATTTATATTTGCATTTCCCCGATTCTCAAGTTCCTCAATAAAGTTTTTTTGCATTTTTAATTTATCTTTAAAATTTTCTTTACGCAACTCTAAAGATTTAATTTCATCTTTCTGCGTTCTAATATTATCTTTAACAATTCCGTTCATCGCAGAAAAGATACGAATATCCAATAAGTCTTCAATTACTTCACGACGGTTTGCAGTCGTAAGTTGCATAAAGGGTATAAAAGTACTAGAACCTAGAATTATAATTTGAGTAAAACTACGATAATTAATCTTAAGAATTGTATCTTCTAATATTTTTTGATTTGCTCGATCATCCGATTCTTTATTAAAGAGATTTCCATTCATCTCAATATCAAAAATATTTGGTTTAATACCACGACGAACCAGATACTCACGACCATTTATAGAAAATTCAATTTCAACTAAACAGTCTTTTTCGTTTGTGGTATTTACAAGTTGAGATTTTGTAATCTTTCTAAAAGGTTTATTGAATAAAACAAAGGTTAAAGCATCTAATACGGTACTCTTGCCACTACCATTTACACCTACTATAAGGTTCACATTATTTTTTTCAAAATTAACTTCGATTTCATGTTGTCCAGTCGAAAGAAAATTTCTCCACCGAATTTTTTTAAAGATAATCATACTTTAGGTGGTATTACAATATCATTAGGAGTAATTATAGTATACTTGTAATTATGAATTTTGCAAGTTTTTATCGTAAGATCATCATCAACTTCTATAATTTGCATTTCTTTTTCGTAGTTTTCATCATCATGAAGCATCATAGCATATCGACTTGCATCATCTTCATCCTCAAATAAATATAATACCTTTTCACCATATCTATCCTGAACCGCATATGCACCGTCATCTTTTCGACCTTTTAGAGTAAGAAGAAACATTTTATTCTACTTCACAAGCTTGTTTATACAGATTCTCAAATATGTTTTTAATTGTATTTTTATCATAACTAAATTCGGATTCGTCGATGTATCTATTTAATATTGATATTGTACTCTCATCTTCTTCAATAACAAAGTCTTCATTTTCTATAATTTCGAAATTCTCAACAATTTTAAGTTCCTGAACTCCCGTTTTGTAAAGTTTATCAATAAATTTTTCAAAGTCCTTAGGTTTAGATTTTTGTTTAACAATTACTTTTACAATTTTATTTACGTATTTAGATGCATCAAATGATTGATGAGGGGTATCATCATAATAAATGCTATAAAATAATTTATATTGATTATTAATTGGAATATGCTCTAGTGTTTCTGTATCAAAAATATGAAATCCCCGAGTATCATTAACATCAGACCAATACATTTCGTAAGGATTACCTAAGTAATAAATTTTACCATTATCAGAACGAGTATGATAGTGCCCAGAAAATACTTTTTTAAATTTTTTAAAGATATTTGAATCTAGTCCATGATTTTCCATTACAAGTTGCGTATTTACCTTAAATCCATTTAATTCAAGATGACCCATTAAAATATTTGCTTTAGTATCATTAATAACTTTTAATGTTTCGTCATAATTTTCACTACAAATCCAGGGAATTAAACATATATCCAATTTCCCTAGTTTAATATTTGTTGGAGAACTGTATGTTTTTATGTTTGGATAATCTTTAAGAAGAAGGTCTGGTGAATTTATATGATTAGAATTTTTTAGATAACAATCATGATTACCTACAATCATATGTACATTATAGTTTTTGAGTGGATCAAATACAACTCTTTTTGCCCACTCTAGACTTTGATAATCAATTGACTTACGACTATCAAAAGCGTCTCCCATATGAACTACTGTCTGTATTTTATACTCTTCAAGAGTAGGAAAAAATACATTTTTATAGAAGAGTTCAAAGTAATCGTGAAGATGCTTAGATCCCTTTTTTGCGCCCCAATGGGTGTCCGTAAAAATTCCGATTTTCATCGATTTCCATTTTTATACTGAACTGCATCTTTCATACTATTATAAGCTGCATTATTTCCAGAAAGAACTCCATCATCAATTGTCATAACTTCATCATATCCAGTTCTTTCAATAATTTTAGATTTAATTTCTAATTGTTTTTTTTCTTTTTGAATCCTTCTTAAAAAAGCATAATGAATGATTTGAGTAAAATATGCAAATGGATTTTGAGATCTTTCTGGATTAAAATTATGAATATATTGAATACAATTTTCAATCCCATCAGAGCACATATCTTCACGGAACATATAATTCATAAAGTTAGGTTTATATGATAAGTGTGTAGCAATTTTTAAAAAACATTCTCCCAAGTAATTTGGAATCTGTGGCTTTCCTTCCCATTTTTTACCCTTAATTGGATATTCCCCATATTTTTCAAAGTACTTTAGTTCCGCTTGTTCCACTTTAGATCGATAAACAATAAGAGCTTCCAAAAGTTCTTTATTGTTTACATAGTGCTCAGATTTCTTTTTAGACATATAATTATTGTTTTTATAAGATATGTTAATTATAGCACACTTTACGGACTTGACAAGTAAATGAAGTCTTTATATAATAGGTTTGTCGCCGTTAAAAGGTAATATTAATACTATACATTATTCTTAAAGATACTCTCTAACTTTTTTCTTGCTTCATTTACCGAAGATATGTAACCTAATGTTGATGAGGGGTTTACTTGACCATATGGTTTATATATTTCTGTAATATCTGAACTTATATAATATTGATATAATTGAATTAATTTAGTATCCTTAGTTTCAGTCATAGTTATTACTTTATCAAATCTGATAAAAAATAAATCATCATTAGTTAATTCCATCCAAGGATTAACTTTTACATAAGAACTTCCACTAGGTGACATTATAGAAGTTATAGTAACTGGATTTTGTAGTATAATAATAGGATCATTATTATTATTATCTACCATAATTAATGACAAGATTTCTTCACCAGAAACTAATTTTAAAATGCAATAGAACTCTTCTTCCATTAATTTTTCATCGGTATGTTGACAATATCATAATTAAAGTTTTCTTCTGAATAAATCTTAATTCTTTCTATTAAATGATTAAGGGTGTAGTTTTTTCTTGATTTATAACTAATATCATCTGCTATATCATATAAGGTTGCTTTTGTTTTAGTATTACTTTTTCTTAAAACTCTACCAATCGATTGTAAATTTCTAATTCTAGATTTACTAGGAGAAGAAAAAATTACATTATGAAGATTTTTGATATTTATTCCAGTAGAAAAAGTTCCGTAAGAAGCGACTATAATCGCATTATTTTCTTTTTCAGTTATTTCTCTAACTTGCTCTCGGTCTTGAGTGCTAACTCCACCATGAACAAAGAATACTTGGCGATTATCAATCTTGTTGTTATTTATAAGTTCATAAAGAGGTTGTCCATGAGTCTCAACACGACTAAAAAGAATGAGCGTATTTCCCTTTAAGTCAAGGGCAAGGTTTTTTATAAAATTATTTCTTTTTTGGTGATTGATAATGTACTGTATTTCATCTTCATATACTTCAAATCTTTGTGGAGGATGTTTTAATAGTAATACTTTAATATCCAATTTGGCAAGATGACCTTTTTGCATGAGTTCATCAGTCTTAATAATCTTATATGATGGACCAAATAAACCTTCTAAAACCCATTTATTAACTTCAATACCATCAAGTGTTCCTGTAAATCCAAATCTATACTTGGCATCACAAAGTTTAGACATTATTGAAACAATACTCTTAGCCTTTGCCGTAT
>Ga0247843_1008573_pt1 | contig 11850 bp, 11 predicted proteins | sample LaCruzMarch2017__FD_192420 | JGI IMG/M metagenome (GOLD analysis project Ga0247843, IMG submission 192420) | Freshwater microbial communities from meromictic Lake La Cruz, Castile-La Mancha, Spain - LaCruzMarch2017_8m | ecosystem: Environmental > Aquatic > Freshwater > Lake | place: Spain...
TAAAGGTGAGAAAGCAGTTTCATCGTTGAGTTGTCGGTCGCACTTCAACTTAGCGCATGAGGCTGCTTTTCTCATGTCAACCATCCATCGCAAATCTGGATGAATTCAGGGTTTTGCAAGAGGCTCCTTATTTATGGGCACCTCTTTATTTTCCGTTTTAAAACTCGCGTGCTTGCCAAGGGTGCCCGGGCTTCGCTAAAGAGGTCTGTCCCCCTTTCTCTATGGATGATTCTGACATGACGGTGCCTGTGCCCAGACCGACTCCCCCGACGGAGAACGCGGGGCTGACCCCATCTCAGGCGGGGCACATGCTGGGGGCGGCGGAGGGGATCTTTGATACACGCCCTACCTCCCCGAGTGCGCGGGGCTGGGAGCCGCCGAGTGTGGAGGCGCTGCAAAGGGTGCTGCCACAATATGAGGTGAGCGCTTTCCTAGCCCGGGGCGGCATGGGAGCGGTGTACAAAGGCACGCAGCGGGCGCTGAAGCGGGCGGTGGCCATCAAGGTACTGCCGCCGGAGATCCATGCGGACGGGGATGAGATGCAGTTCGCTGCGCGCTTTAAGCAGGAGGCACAGGCGATGGCGCAGCTCAGCCACCCGAACATCGTGGCGGTGTTTGATGCGGGGGAGGTGCAGGTAGGGCGCGTGGTCCCCCACGCGCCGTTCCCTGAATCCGCGCACGGGGAACGGCGGCTGGAGGACCAGCCGCCCCACCTGGAAGGGGGCGGCCTCACCCTGCTCTACTTTGTGATGGAGTTTGTGGAAGGGACGGATGTGGCGCAGCTCATCGCCAGTGAGGGGCGCATCGACCCGCAGCGGGCGGTGCCTATCATCGCGGCGGTGTGTGAGGCGCTGGCCTTTGCCCATGAGGAGGGGATCGTGCATCGGGACATCAAGCCCTCCAACATCATGATCGACAAGCGGGGCCGGGTGAAGGTGGCGGACTTCGGCCTGGCGAAGACGGTGAATGTGGAGAGCACGCTGATGACCCGCAGTGATATGGCGATGGGGACGCCGGACTTCGTGGCCCCGGAGGCACTGATCCTGGGCATGAAGGTGGATGGCCGCGCGGACATCTATGCGGTGGGCGTGATGCTGTATCAGATGCTGACGGGGAATATCCCGCGCGGGCGCTTCGAGCTGCCGAGCGGGGTGGTGCCGCTGATGGATGTGCGCTTTGACGCCATCGTAGATCGGGCCATGCAGACGGACCGTGAGCGGCGCTACAGCACGGCGCTGGAGATGAAGGTGGCCGTGGAGGCCGTAGCCGCGCCCGCCCCCGTAGCCGCGCCCGCAAGGGCGTGGTCTGGCGATGGGCCGGGGGACCACCGCCTAGCGGCGGCAGCTACGGCGGCGGCTACGAAGAGCCGCGCGCCCCTGCTGCTCAGCATCGCCGCAGCCGTGGTGGCGCTGGGAGGTGGCGGCTACTGGCTGCTGCCGGAAAAGGGTGGCCAGCCTGCACCGGCACCCGTTTCTGCCAACTCCGACCGCGATGCCGCGCTCCAGGTGCTGGCAAAGGGGGCCAGCGTGACGGTCCGCACAGCGGCAGGTGCCACGCAGAAGGTGACCACTGCCGAAGATCTGCCATCGGGGGCCTTTGACCTGGAGGAGCTGGAGACGGCACAGACACCGGCATCAAAAGTCTTTGATGATGAGACGATGGCGGCGCTGGCGGGTCTGCCGAAGCTCAGCCGGGTGAAGTTGTCGCAGACGAGCATCACCGGCAAAGGACTCCAGGTGGTGACGACCCTACCTGCCCTGCGGTCACTCCATCTCGACTGGAACAAGGGACTCAAGGACGCGGATCTGGCGGTGCTGAGCCAATGCCCGCTGCTGGATCAACTCGCACTCTGGCATCCCGAGATGTTTACCTCAGCCGCGCTGGAGCCTATTTCGTCCCTGAGGGAGATGACCAAACTGGATTTGCTGGACCTGCCACTAGGCACGGAGGATGTCCGGCACCTGCTGAAACTCACGAAGGTCAGCTACCTGGACATCTCAGGCACTCTTATGGACGCCACCATGCTGGAGCAACTCCGCCAACTGCCTGAGCTGTTGGAGATGCGGCTCACCATGCCCCAGGGCGGGGAGCGGGTGGATTTCTCCGGCTTCCCGAAGCTCAAACGGGTGGGGCTGGCCGACGGAATCTCAGAAGGCATGGTGGAGAGTCTGGCCGCGGTGCGCGAGCTGGATGGGCTGACTCTCAATACCCCAGGGAAGTTGGACCCGGTGGTCTTTAGCAAGATCGCTCAGTCGCTGAAGAGCCTGATCCGCCTCTCCCTGGTGCTGGACCAGCCGCTCGCGGGTACTGAGCAGCTCAGCGCTCTGGCCGCCCTGCCAAAGCTAACCTACCTGACCGTGGGGAACCACGGGGCCATCAATCATTTCGATGATGCCGCGCTGCTGAGCCTGGAAGGCGTGACCGCCCTGAAGTCCATCAAGATCGACACCCTGAAGCACCGCATGACGCGGGAAGGCATCGCCGACTTCCAGAAACGCCGCCCAGACGTGAAGATCGAGGGCATGGGTCTGGCTGCGGCGCAAAGTGGTCCGCTCAGTCCCCTGAGCGGTCCGGGCGCCCCCACTGCCTCCGAACCCGCACAGGGGACTCTGCGGACCACTCTGGCGGCTGGCACTGCCACCCCCTACCCGCCCGGCCAGTGGGTGAAGCCCTGGAAGAGCCCGCAAGATATTCCCGGCATGGGTGGTGTGACAGAGGGTTGGGCGATTTTGGTGCCTACAACCGCCGTCGCCAACCCACCTGGAGCGGAAGGGCGGAACTGGGGAGTCCGGCTGAGGCTGCGCGGCTCCACAGCCAGCGGCTTCAAATCCCCGCACCTGCAACTGAGGTATCTGGACCATGCAGGCTACAAAGCCAGAGTGATCGATGGGGTGGTCGTTATCAGCCGAGTGGAGGGAGACAAGATTCCTGATGTGGAGTTGAAGAGATCCCATGTGAAAATGCCCGCATCCGGGCAGGATTACCTGCTGGAGTTCATCGCCATCGGCCAGACCCTCCACGCCAAGCTAGACGGGCAGACGGTGAGCCTGCAACTCCCCGCCAACGAGCAGACGCAGCAAGAAGGCGAGGCTCTGATCTACGGCTTGAATCTGCAACCCTTCCGCGACGTAGAGGTGATTAACCTCGACGGCCTGAGCGAGGCCGAGGCACGGAAGGCGGCGGGGATCAGAGAATGACGAAGCCCGAATGCGGAATGACGAATGATAGCGTGGGATGGGGAACGGATGCGTGCTTTAGAAAGCTGGAATTGCAACGCGCGGCGGCTCAACTTATGCTCCGACCCATGCCAAATGACACCCTGGCTCACCGACTGGGCACCACGGCCCATGTTTCCCCGCTGCTGATGAAGGCGCGGCGGCTGGGGCTGCGTGTGCCGGAGGATCTGGAGCGGCTGGCGGTGCGGCGTGGGTGCCGCTACTACGCAGGCGGGGGCGACTTGACGACTGTGGTGCGTGAGACGCCTCCCCCAGCGAGTGTCAAAGTGGACGAAGCGGCCCCGTTCTCCAACGAAGATCTTGCGCTGGCGCTCCTGTCCATCGAGTTGCCGTATTCACAGCACCGGCTGAGGCTGGGGGCCGCGATGCTCGCTGCCCAGGGCAACTCGGCGCTCAAGCTGGCGCGCACTGCCATGCATGAGAGGTGTGAGACGGTGGTCCGCTACATCGCCCTCTGTGGCAGGAAGGTGGAGCCGAAGAACGCCTTTTGGGACGAGCTGCTGCGACGACTGCCCGTGCTGCCCATGCCAGCGGATGACACGCTGCCGCACATCACGCGTTTTGTCGCCATGACCGGCGTCACACGGCGCGGACGTGAGACGGTCATGCAATGGATACGTCCCATTCAAGGCGCCGCCGCATGAAGGATGCCGTCACCAACAATCCGGTCGAGCTCATGGAGACGCTGGACAGCTTCCTGGATCATGAGGTTTCACTCGTGGTCTATGGACGTGGAGCGCTCTGCCTGGGTTATGAGCAGCCGTGTGCCGAGTTTCTGAACACGCAGGATGTGGACGGCATCATCCGCCTTCAGCAACTGGACGAACTGGTGAATGATGAGCGTTTCTGGGATGCCGTGGACATGACGAACCAAAAGCTGGAGTCCAAGGGTCTGTACATCACCCATCTGTTTCAAGAAGACCAGGTCTTCCTTCGCCCCGAGTGGGAGCAGCACATCGTGCCTGTGCTGCGTCCGCCGACGCGCTGGCTGAAGCTCTTCCGCCCGGCAACGATTGACCTGATCCTGACGAAGATGATGCGTGGCGCTGATCCGCAGGACATGGCTGACGTGGATTTCCTGATCCGCCAGGATGACATCACGCCCGAGCAGATGGAGCCTGCCTTTGCCACGGTGCGGATGCCGGACATCCAAGAATTGCGGGATGCTTTTGACCGCGCTTTGCCTGTGGTGCGGAAGCTGCTGACCCAGAGAGGACGCTGATCCCTGATGAGACCCGCCACGCCCCCGAACGCCCAGATGCCGACCACGCAGTGGAGCCTGATCGCCCGGCTAAGGGGGGATGATACGGGGCAGGCACGGGCCGCGCTGGATGAGCTGTGCCGGGCCTACCATTACCCGCTCTACTGCCAGATCCGCCGCCGGGGCCTGAGCCACCACGATGCGGAGGACGCGCTGCATGAGTTTCTCTCCAAGCTGCTGAGGAAGGAGAGCTTCGGGGTCGCGGATGCGGAGAAGGGGCGGCTGCGCACCTACCTGCTGGTGGCCCTGATGCGCTTCCTGAACTCCTGGCAGCGCGACCAGCAGCGCCAGGACGCCCGGGAGATCAGCGCGGAGGCTCTGGCCGCCATCGCGGGAGTGGAGGGCCGCTTTGATCTGGATGAATCCGCCCATCATGAAAGCCCGGACCGCCTCTATGACCGGCAGTGGGCCCAGGAGCTGATGAATCAGGTGATGCAGCGCCTGAGCGCCCGCTATGAAGCCAAGCGTAAGGGGGCGCTCTTTGCCGCGCTGCGCCCGGTGCTGATCACTGGCGGGAGTCTGACAGATCACGATGGCATCCAGCTCGCCGAGCAGCTCGGCATCCGCCCCGGTGCGCTGCGCACGTCCCTCTCACGCCTGCTGGATGACTACCGGGAGGCGCTGCGCCATGAGGTGATGCTGACGATGGAGGACCGCGCCGAGGCAAAGGTAGAGTACGCGGAGCTGAAGGCAGCCTTCATGGTCGGCTGATACCTCTTCCCATCGCATGTGGACTCACAGCTCCACCGTCTGCATCAGCCGCGCCACTTCGACATGCCCGCTGGAGTGCTTATCAGCGTGGGCGGCGCAGAGTTTGTCGGAGCGCTCAGGCTCGCCGTGGACGAGGAAGACGCGCTTCTTCTCCCCCTGGACGCGGTCGAACCAGCCGAGCAGTTCGCCGTGATCGGCGTGGCCGGAGAAGGAGTCCAGCGTCTCGATCTCGGCCTTCACGGAGAAATCGTCATTTTGTCCGATTCATGGGCGATGACGGTGTGCAGCCCGAGGAGGTGCATGATCTCCATATCCTCCGTGGTGGCCAGCCGCTGGAAGCGATCCTGCAAGGCCGCGGGGTCAAAAGGTGCATTGACGACCCCTTCATAGACGCCGGTCTGCAAATCCCACAGCTCAAAGCCATGGTAGCTCTCAGGAAACAAGTGCTGACAGGCGGCCATGACCCGGTCCTGGAGGCTTCCGGCACCGTGGTTGTGTACGATTTCCGCCGCCTCAAGCAGCGTGCGGAGTCTTTGGGCGGTGGCGGCGGGCATCGTGGTGCGGATTTCCAAAGAGGATTCTGAGAATCCGGCACGGATAATCAAGCACGAACCATGCCTTCAAGCATGCCGCTAGAAATGCCGGATGTCAGCATGGTTCTCCGGTCCGTGAAGCACAAAGCGCGCCCCTCTTCCGTCCGCAAGATGCTTCGCTTGCTCACGCCCGCGGATGCGCGGCCTTATAGACCTCCTTCATCCGCTGGGTGGACACATGCGTGTAGATCTGCGTGGTGCTCAGGCTGGCGTGGCCTAGCAACTCCTGCACGCTGCGCAGGTCCGCGCCGTTGTTCAGCAGGTGCGTGGCGAAGCTGTGCCGGAACTTGTGCGGCGTCACATGCACGGGCATGCCCGATTTCTTCCAGTACTTGTCCACCACATCGGCGATGGCCTGGCCAGTGATGCGTTTCATTAGCCTGCTGAGAAACAGCGCCCCGTGGTGGATGCCCGCCTTCACCCGGTAGCGCTGCACCGCCAGCATCGCCGGGGCACCGATGGGCAGGAGCCGCTCTTTGCGGCCTTTGCCGAGGACACGCACGGTGTCGCTGTAGGCGTCCACATCCTCCACGTTCAGCCCGGCCAGCTCGCTGAGGCGCATCCCGGTACTGTAAAACATCTCCAGGATGGCGGCGTCCCGCTCTGGTCCCCAGGCGGGCGCGGTCCGCTCCTTCGGCAGCTTCATCGGCAGGTCCAGCATCTCGGTGATCTGCGTCACTGTCAGCACCACGGGCAGCTTCTTCTCCTGCTTCGGCAGTTGCACCTCCAGCAGGGGGTTGCGCGTCCAGCCCTGGCGGCGCGTTAGCCATTTGAAAAACGAGCGCAGGGCCGCGAAGTGCAGCCGGATCGTCGCGCGACCCATCTCCCGCTTCAGCATCGCGAACAGGTATTTGCGGAAGTCATCCGCCGTCAGCGCCTCCCAGCTCGTGAACCCCGCGTGACGACGGCGCAGCTCGGACAGCGCATGGTCATAGTTCACCAGCGTCTTCGGCGATGCCCGCCTCTCCACCTCCATAAACTCCAGGAACGCCGCCGAAAGCGGGTCATCAGGGAGTGGCTTTGGCTTGGCAGCGCGCAGGCGTTTCATTTCGACAGGATTAACAGGATTTCAGCATTATGCAGGAGAGTCTTTACCCCGCCCATTGCCTCTTGCCCATTGCCTCTTGCCTTCGTATCTCCCCCATCATGCTGACAAAGCGCATCATCCCCTGTCTCGACGTCAAAGAAGGCCGCGTGGTCAAAGGCACGCAATTCCTGCAACTGCGCGATGCCGGCGATCCGGTCGAGTGCGCGAAGCTGTACAACGCCCAGGGCGCGGACGAGCTTGTCTTTCTCGACATCACCGCCAGCCATGAGGAACGCAAGACGATGGCGGAGGTCGTGTCACGCACCGCCGAGAGCTGCTTCATGCCGCTGACCGTCGGCGGCGGCATCCGCACCGTGGCGGACATGCGGGAGATGCTGCTGGCTGGAGCCGACAAGGTGGGCATCAACACCGCCGCTGTGAAGACCCCGGAGGTGATAGACGCCGCTGCGGAAGCCTTTGGTTGCCAGTGCCTTGTCGTCGCCATTGATGCCAAGCGCAACGAGCACGGCTCCTGGACGGTGTACACCCACGGCGGACGCAACCCCACCGGGCTGGACGCCATCGAATGGGCCGTCGAAGTCTGCCGTCGTGGCGCGGGCGAGATTCTGCTGACCAGCATGGACTCCGACGGCACCAAGGCCGGCTACGACATCGCCCTCACCCGTGCCGTGAGCGAGGCCGTGACGATCCCCGTCATCGCCAGCGGCGGTGCCGGCAATCTCCAGCACATGGCCGATGTGCTCAGCGAGGGCAAAGCGGACGCCGTGCTCGCCGCCAGCATCTTCCACTTCGGCGAATACACTGTGGGCGATGTGAAGCAGTTCCTCGGCAGCCACGGTGTGCCCGTGCGGCTGTAGGCCGATGATATTTTTAGAGTGTCACGGCACGACTTCCCTGCCCTGCGTCAGCCACTCCAGATTCATGCGGGCGAAGTGCAACTCATCCCAGTAATGCGTGCTGCCTTTATCCGCGCGCTCATAGATGTAGCCGATGGTTTGGTCGTCGAGCACCATCATGTCTGAATAGGAGCCTGGATGCGGCCAGATCGTTCTCCCAGCGGTCCAGGTTTCGCCATCATCATGGCTGACGCGGATGGTAAGGTTGTAGCGGCCATACGGATGCTCTTTCTGGCGGATGGGCGATGCCGGGCTGGAGAACAGCAGCGTCTTCGCATCGAAGCGCTCCACGCTGCCGTGGCAACGCGGCGTGATGAGTTCTTCGAGCCGATGCAGATCACCCCACGTCACGCCACCATCTTTGCTGATCGCGGTGAGGTGGCGCAGGTTGTCGGGGGAGTCTTCGCTGCTTTCATTGCGCGAGATCACGCGCACACTGCCGTCGTTCAGCTCAACAAACTGGCACTCGCTCGTGTTCAGGCCAATAGTGCCGCCGAGTTTCCATGACGCGCCATGGTCATCGCTGTAAAAGCAGTGCGCAAAGCTGCGGAGGCGGCCTTTGCCTATGTCTTCGCGGTGTCGGCCCGGAACGAGCAGGCGGCCAGACTTGATCTGGATCATCGCGTTGCCGGGACCGCAGCCGTAGCGCTGCATCCAGCCCTTTTCCCACCGCACGACATGGCTCTTCGGATTGCCCGCAGTCTCCTCGCCTTTGCCTTTCAGCGTCTGCCATTCAGGCTTGATGACTTGATCGTGAATTATGACCGGCCCCTGCCAGCTCAGGCCGTTGTCGCTACTGGTGAGGTGGGCGTACTGCTTCTTGTCCTTTAAAAAAAAGAGCCAGAGCTTCTTCGTCTCACGATCCAGGCCGACGGTGATATCCGTGCAGACGTTGTTTCCATCATCAAGGATGGTGATCTCATCACTCCAAGTCTTCCCCTTGTCCGCGCTGCGCTTCATCACGATGTCGTGATTGCCGATGTCGCCAATGCCATCGTTGCGACGCTCGCAGATGACGAGGATGTCGCCGTTCGAAGCCTGGATGATCGAGGGAATGCGGTAGTTCGGCTTATTCTTCGGCGTGAGGGCAAAAAGGCGCTGCGTTTCAAACAGCGGCTCGGCAGCAGTGATGGAACTGCCGAGGACGCAGATAGCGCCGATGAGCGAAGGAGTGATTTTCATGCTGTCTCGAACGTGCTGCCGCATCACCTCTCACTGGTCAATGCGAGTGACCAACGCTTTCCCCGTCCCCTAGTCTCATTTCTCTTTCCTTGCCATCCCACGCGGGAACCGCTCTCATCCGCGCCTTCATGGCCGATCCCAATCTCTCCTCCTTCCTCTGGTCCGTCGCCGACCTGCTTCGTGGCGACTACAAGCAGTCGGAGTATGGCAAAGTCATCCTCCCCTTCACCGTGCTGCGCCGTCTGGACTGCGTGCTGGAGGGCACCCGCGCCGCGGTGTTGAAGGAAAAGGCCAAGCGTGAGGCCGCCGGACTGAATCCTGAGCCCTTCCTGCTGCGCACGGCCGGGCAGCTCTTTTACAATACGCACCCGAAGAGCCTCAAAGAACTCACTGGCGATGCGGCGAACATCGGCGAGAATCTCCGCGCCTACATCGACGCCTTCTCGCCGGCGGTGCGGGACATCTTTGAGAGCTTCGAGTTCCACACCCAGCTCGACAAGCTGGAGAAAGCCGGGCTGCTCTACCTCGTGGCGGAGAAGTTCAAGAACATCGACCTCCACCCGGAGACCGTCAGCAATGCGCAGATGGGCGCGGTGTTTGAGGAGCTGATCCGGAAGTTCGCCGAGCTTTCCAATGAGACCGCCGGGGAGCACTTCACGCCGCGTGAGGTCATCCGCCTCATGGTGAATCTGCTCTTCATCGAGGACGATCAGGCGCTGACGCGGCCCGGCGTCGTCCGCAGCCTCTACGATCCCACCGCAGGCACCGGCGGCATGCTGAGCGTCGCGGGCGAGCACCTCGCCGAGATCAATCCCGACGCCCGCCTCGTCATGTATGGGCAGGAGCTGAACCCCGAGTCCTACGCCATCTGCAAGGCGGACATGCTCATCAAGGGCCAGGACATCGCCAACATCGTCTTTGGAAACACCCTCTCCGCCGATGGCCTGCACGGGAAGCAGTTCGACTACATGCTCAGCAATCCGCCCTTCGGCGTCGAGTGGAAGAAGATCGAGAAGGAAATCCGCAAGGAGCACGAGCAGCAGGGGCACAGCGGCCGCTTCGGCCCCGGCCTGCCGCGCGTGAGTGATGGCTCGCTGCTCTTCCTGCTGCACCTGCTTTCGAAAATGCGGCCCGCGAAGGATGGCGGCAGCCGTTTTGGCATCGTGCTAAATGGCTCCCCGCTTTTCACCGGCGGCGCGGGCAGCGGCGAGAGCGAGATCCGCCGCCACCTGCTGGAGAGCGACCTCGTGGAGGCCATCATCGGCCTGCCCACCGACATGTTTTATAACACCGGCATCAGCACCTACGTCTGGATCGTCAGCAACCGGAAGCCCGCCGCGCGGAAGGGCCGGGTGCAGCTCATTGATGCCTCCAGCTTCTGGCAAAAGATGCGCAAGAGCCTTGGCAGCAAGCGCAAGGAACTCAGCCCCGCGCACATCGAGGACATCACCCGCCTGTTTGGCGAGTTCCGCGAGGAGACCCGCGATGGCGTGCCCATCTCCCGCCTCTTCAAAAACGAAGCCTTCGGTTATCGCACCATCACCGTCGAGCGACCGCTGCGTGAAAAAGGTAGGGAGCCTTGTCCCCAAGGCTCCGCCACCCAGGATGCGAAAGGCCAGATCGCCCTCAGTGCCAAAGGCAAGACCAAGGGCAAGCCCGTGCCTGATCCGGCCCTGCGGGACACGGAAAACGTCCCGCTCACCGAGGACGTGGACGCCTACTTCAAACGCGAAGTCCTGCCGCATGCCCCGGATGCGTGGATCGACCCCGAAAAGACGAAGATCGGCTACGAGATCCCCTTCAACCGCCACTTCTACGTCTTCCAGCCCCCGCGCCCGCTGGCAGAGATCGACGCCGAGCTGAAGACCGTCACGGACACCATTTTGAAACTCATCGGAGGACTCAGCGCATGAGTTGGGAAACCGTAGGCCGGATGTGTTTGGCGGAAACAACCACCGCCAACACCCTTGATCCTCTTCGCCAAACTATCCGGCGGTTTGGGAAGGCATCGAGCACGCCCAGGACCTCCGCGCCCCCAAACCCGCCGGATAGTTCGGCGAAGCAGGTCTTCCGTGCTAGCGACACCCAGCGCGCCGAACACATCCGGCCTACGGCCAGGCGTCACCGACCGCATCCTCACGATGATCGGAGGGTTGACGCAGTGAGTAGCCTCTCCGCAGTGCCAAAACCGTGGTCCGCAGCCACGGAACTGTTGTCCGCAGCCATAAAACCATCGTCCGCAGCGCCAAAACTGTTGTCCGCAGCCATAAAACCATCGTCCGCAGCGCCAAAACTGTTGTCCGCAGCCGCAAAACCGCCATCAGCAGCGGAAGAACTACCGCCCGCCGTGCTCCAACCCCCTTGGAGTCTCCCTCAAGACCCGTGCAGCTCACCAGACACCTCCGTTCCTTGTCGAAAAATGAGCTTCCCCCGCTACCCCGCCTACAAGCCCAGCGGCGTCGAATGGCTCGGCGACGTGCCGGAGCATTGGGCCATATCAAGGCTTGGTTTTGAATCCTGGGTTCGTGCTCGATTAGGGTGGAAAGGGCTAAAGGCGGAAGAGTATGTCGATAACGGATTCGCTTTCCTCTCAACGCCCAACATCAAAGGTCTGACGATTGACTTTGAGAACGTCAATTTCATCAACCAAGAGCGGTTCGACGAATCCCCCGAAATTAAAATCCGCGAAGGCGATGTGCTCCTTGCGAAGGATGGTTCGACACTCGGCACGGTCAACGTTGTGCGGCAACTGCCAAGGCCAACGACGGTAAATAGCTCCATCGCTGTAATTACACCGAATCAGTCCTTGGATGGCGTGTTCCTCGAGCCTCTTGCAAAACCCTGAATTCATCCAGATTTGCGATGGATGGTTGACATGAGAAAAGCAGCCTCATGCGCTAAGTTGAAGTGCGACCGACAACTC
>Ga0247843_1008576_pt1 | contig 11846 bp, 11 predicted proteins | sample LaCruzMarch2017__FD_192420 | JGI IMG/M metagenome (GOLD analysis project Ga0247843, IMG submission 192420) | Freshwater microbial communities from meromictic Lake La Cruz, Castile-La Mancha, Spain - LaCruzMarch2017_8m | ecosystem: Environmental > Aquatic > Freshwater > Lake | place: Spain...
AATATTCTTCAGACTTAAATGAATTTAATGCTTATGATGCTATTGAATATTTTAAACATGATTATAATAATGAATCAAAATTTTTTACACTGGTTGGAGGAATAGAACAAATAATAGAACGAATGTTGGATCTTATTAAAAAAACAAAATCTTATAAATCAAAAAATATAACACTATTAAATCTCTCAAGTGTTGAAAATATAATTACAAAAAATAATAATAATAATAATTTATTTAAAATAGTAATAAATAATTATAGTAAATCAAAAGTTTATAATGTATATTCTAAATATGTAATTTGTGCTATTCCAAAGCAAAGTTTGGAAAAATTAGATTTATTTAAACCTATTTTGAGAGATTTAGATTCAATAAATTCTATAAATTTACTAAGAATATTTGAAATTTATGATAAAACAAACGGAGAAGTTTGGTTTAAAAATATTGAAAAAACAATTACAAATAGTCAGGTTCAATTTGTAATTCCTATTAATCCAAATAATGGACTAATAATGAGTAGTTATAGCGATTGTGCTAATGCGAGATTTTGGAACTTGTTGCGTGCCAAAAAAGGAATCCAGTTTGTTAAAAACAAACTAAATATAAAACTAAATCAACTTTTTAGCATATATAACATAAAAGTACCGCCAAGCAAATATATAAAAATGTATTTTTGGGATGCTGGCGTGGCGTGCTGGAAAAAAAACGTAGATTCAGATTATTTAAGTTCAAAATTATTAAATCCTTTGTCAAATGTTTTTATTATTGGAGAAAATTATTCAAAGTATCAGGCATGGTGTGAAGGAGCATTAATGACATCTGAAAATTGTATTTCTAAATTAGGTAATACACTAATAACAACTAAAAAGACTAAGACATTAAAACATACACGCAAATTGGGCGGAAAAAAAAATGAACGCAATAAAAAAATATTTACACTGGATGAAATAAAAAAACATAATACAAAAAAAGATGCTTGGACAATAATAGAAAATAAGGTTTATAATATTAGTTCTTGGATTCCAAAACATCCTGGAGGAGAGATTATTATGAAAGCTGTTGGAAAAGATGCTACACAACTTTTTATAGCCAACAATCATCCTAGTTATGTAAAAAAAACTATTTTACCAAAATATTATATTGGAAATCTTAAAATATAATATAGTTTTTATATAAAAATATAATATATAAAATGGGAATAATAAATTTGCCAATGAAGTATGTAAATAGTCTACACATTTTAATTATAGGCGCGTCATTGGTTTATATTGGTTATTTTCAAAATAAGTCAGCAAAACCAATATATTATTTATTAGGATTATTGGGGTTAGCAATAGTATTTTTTGTTCCATTTCCTAAGTTAGACTTTACAAATATGAGAAATTTACTTTACATTGCTCACTATATACTATTTATTCCGGGATTTTTAGCAATGGCTTATTTTGGATTACAACAAAAAATAAGTAAAGAAACATATGTTTCATTGGGATTTGTTGGAGCATTTATTATTATTTATCATTTGTATAAATTGATCATTCGACTAATGTAATTATAATATTTGATTAATATTTTTATTTATATATTATTATAATAATATAATATGGCAGGAACACAAAGAAATAGTCCTAATAGTATAAATATAAGATTAGGAGAGTTATATAGACAAAGAATAGCCTTAGAAGAGCGTTTAAGACCTTTAAGAGCGCAACTAATTGCTCTAATTAATGAAGAAGAGTTAGCACGTAATCGCGAAACTGAAGATTGGCGCCGACTTCAACTTGCATCAAATTTAGCATTTAATCCATTACCTAAAATAAATACAGATTTGAGACAATCTAGTTTAGCACATGCGTATAGAGAAGAAGTGCGTAAAGTACAACAACATTATGAAAATAACACTACTACAAGTGATGCTTTTGAACGCGATTCAGCAAGACGCACAAAACTTCAAATAAGAATGAATAAGAGACGTAATCAAGCTTTAGCGACTCTAGTAGAAGAAAAAGAAAAAGCACAACGCGCGTATGATGCTTCAAAAGATGCACATTCTTTAACAACCGCAGCTCGAACTGATTTAGAATTAGAAATAAGAGAATTAGATACAGCTCTTCGTGGTGTAGTGGATGAAGAATATAGGTTAAATACTGGACGAGGCAGAAAAAGAAAACTTCACGCTACACATAAAAGAGGCAAAAAAGGCAAACACACAAGAAAAAGAAGACTATAAAAACCAGAAGATAAAACAAAAATATATTATAATAATAATATAATAATATAAAAATATAATAATATATATATGTCTACTATTAATGACAATGAAATTAGATACCCTAGAATGCGTCTAAGATCCAGAACTCGAAGACAAATAGCAAGACAAAACCTGCCAAGTGCTATAACAAGACGAGCACGCGTTTTAGAAACGCAAAGAACCAATTTAGCAAATAAAATTAGAGAATTAGAAGCAGATTTAAGAGAGCATAGCAAAGCATTAGACACACTAACTATTGAAGTTGACCTAGCACTAAGTCGTAGAGAAGATGAGCGCAAGCGCTATGAAGCTGTAAAAGAAGAGCGAGATAAATTAAGGTATACTATTCTTGAGAATTTTAATCAGTCTGACCTAGGAATGGAATATAAAGAACTACAGAAGCGGTGGTTTGAATATGTATATAATGAAGATTAGGACACAGACATAAATTATTTTAATAATTTTAAACTAAGATTTGATTACGTTAGTTCTATTTTTGAGGAACTAATGGAATCGGGTATGGCATCTATTATAGCAAAAAAAGAAATAGCAAAAGGGATTTATAAGGCAGCTAGCGACCACCATTATGCATTATACCAACAACAACAAGAACTAAAAGGGATTGTAGACACTCTTGAGCAGCAACTTAAACAACTAATTAAACGAGACCGAGAGTTAAATCAAGCGCGCGGTAAAAGACAACGTCGTACTAGACATAAAAAAGGCAAAAAAAGGTAAAACTAAAAAAGGGCATAATTAGAAAACACTCCAATGTAAAATTAAAGTTCTAATAATATATTATTTTATATAATATAATATATTATTTTATTTAATATAATATAATATGGCTACTATAACACCAGCAAGCTTATCACTAGTCTCTCGACTAATAGATTCAACACCAACAAGAAGAGTATCATCACGACCACACCAACCAAGTTTAGCCCATAGAAGACGAACTTTATTTAGAGAAATAACAAAATTTAGAACTATAGTAGCTAATTTTGACAATGACATAAGTAGATTTAGTGAGCAAGCAAGATTGGTAAATGACACAAATAATAGTGCTAGAGCACGAATACACTATTTAAATCAAGAAATAACGCGAATTAATCAAGAAGAAACAGATGGTAATTTTGGAAATGAATATGTTAGGTCGCTACGCCACTATAATGATTATAGTAGAACCAATCCTAATGATTATGAAGGTATAAGAAGTCGTTATACTGAGGCAAATCGTATTCATGGAACTCTCACTGCTCATATTCATGAATATATTAGACCACTAAGACTAGAAGCACAGTCGTTGTTAAGAACCTTAACTAGAGGACAAAAAAAATATGAAACTTTAAATGAGGACATAGTAGAATTTACGCGACAAAAACACGATTTACAAAACGAAATTGATGAAATGAATAGGGAATATTTATTGTTAACTATAAATGAAAATGTTGCACGCGGTAAAAAACAGCATCGTTCTACATATAAAAGAGGCAAAAAACGTAAGCACTAATGCTAAAATATATTTTAATATGTTATCAATTAGAAAAATTTCACAAGATATAAGTGAAAATACTTGTAAATGGATACCATTAGTTCCATTAGATAGAATATGGAGTGATGATAAAGTTTGTGATTACTTACAAATTGAAAAAACAATGTATATTTAACATCAAATTAATATAATTAAAGAATTCAAAAAAGATTTTTGGAAGGAGTTTATTTAAATTTAGATTATAATCTTGTTTAATAATAATCAAAATTTTTTTAATATTTACTCATATTAATATTATATATATGGCAACAGCATCTTCTTTAGTAAAAGAAGAATTTTTAACAAAAGAAGAACTTGAAAAAATAACGTATCAAGAGTTACTTAAACTGGATTCCAATTATTCGTTTAGAAAAACTCCAAAGACTAAAAAGACAAGTATGAAAACAGACGCAATAATTAAAAGATTATTAAAACATGGCGTTCCAAAATATAGCAGAACATATGCTTTTAATCGTCCATTAGTAAAGCCATTACCTTCAGGAACATCATTATCAAGTGATGTTGTTGATAAAATTTATTCAATGAAAAAAACATTTGAACAAGAAATAGAAGACAGAAAGCAAGATATTGAAGACCGAAAATACGAAATAGAATGTGTTAAAGCTGTATTTGAACCAAAAACATTACCAAGCAACAATGTAGATTTTTTTAATTTACTTTTGAATGGTTCGGTGATTCGTTTGCCAATGACTGACACAAATTTTAAAATGCATATTAGTAATTTATATTCGCCAAATTATTTTATTAAAAATTATAAAAATTTAGTGTCCAAATTACAAGTAAATGCTAAAACAATGAGAGAAAAAGGCGTTCGCCATACTCAATTTAGACAAGGAATAATAAGTACTTATTTTAGTGTAGATGTACTTAGGACTTATTCAATAATTATTGTTATTAATAATATATTACAAAAAATAGATGCTTATAGAAAAAGTCACAATGTACCTAAGTATCCACAAGAAGTAGCAAGCATATTATTACAAGAAAGTCATGAACGTTATTATATGCCTCCAAATAACCCTATTAATGTATTAAAAATTTATATTAAAGAATTAAATAAAATGCTATTAAAATTGCGTGGCTACATATTATTAAATAACAGCGTAATAAAAGAATTAAATCAGAAATTAGACACTTTAAATGAGTATTTGGTGGAACCAGATACCAGCATAGTTGGTCAAGCAAATGCAAAATTTAGTGAACGCGTGATAGAAAATGGTTCAAAGTTTCTTACTAAATCACGTTATTATAGTCCACGCCAAAAATCAAAGACTACAACACGAAAACGAGCAAAATCTTTTTAAATTTTCTAACATTAATAAATTTATAGCATTAATAAATTTATAACATTAATAATATTTATAACATTAATAAATTTATAACATTAATAATATTTATTTATATTAATATTATAACATTTATATATATGCCTAAGCAAAAAAAACATTTAACGCGAAAAAAAACAAAGGTTAAAGCGCGCGGAAAAGCAGAAGAATTGGCAATAAAAGAATTGGCAGAAAAACCAAGACCCTATCAAATACCACCCTTAACTACTTATAATTATCCGTTTCAACGCATAATACCTAGAGGTTATGAATATAATTATCCATTAGTAAAATTAATGGATACACAAGTAGAAACAGACTTAGTAGATCGCATATATAGTTTAAAAAGAGATGCCGAACTTCCGTCTAACTTTTTAAAAACATTATTTGCTAATTTTTTAAAAATAACTAAACAGCGAAGAAAACATGACCATATTTTATCAAGAATACCAGATTATGAATTACAGCTAGTATTAACAACGCAGAAATTTTTTATAATTGATTTTGATTTTTTGAGTAATGCTTTAGAAATAACTGGGCAAAAATTAACAAATCGTGGAAGTTATAGTGGAACTTCTAACTATAGCAAAGGAAATGCTAGTGTTAGTGCACACAAAACAAAAAAATTTAAATCGTATAATGCGTTTATAATTAAGAAAATAAAAAATACAATTTTTGACCCTCTTATAATTGCGTATAAAGCATATTGGGCAATAAAGTACAGCACAAAAATAATGATTACTTATTTTAGCACTCTTAGGGGTCGTCATCCAGACCCATGCCCATCACCTAGCATTTATGATTTTCCTATTGAAGACCCTGAACCAAATTTTTTTGGACACCTTGAACTCTTTAAAGACGTATGGCATCATACTGAAGTAGGAGTGCAAAAATACAAAAATGCGTTATGGGATTTTTCCAGAGAGCATCATCACGAACTCGTGAATGAACCATTCTATACTCCAGAAGTAACAAATGTTCATGTTTATGACGTATTAACATACTATATTTTAGAGTTAAACAAATCTCTCGAATATTTAGCCAGTTATAGAATAAGCGTTCTAAGAGAATTATTAGATGCTATAAATAGTGATTTGTTATATATAGATAATAAAATTGACAGTTTATATGGTCCAGATGTAATACGTGGGGTTGCTCCAAATATTTCTGTGCTGGATGTGAATAGACCCGTTTTTAGAATTGAGATTCCTGATTTACCTTAATTAGCACATTGACTACATATTTTTATAACTATCTATGGCTATTGCATTTTTAATTTAGTTTTTATATAATTTTTATATAATAGTTAGTATTTTTTATAACATTATTATATAGTATGTCTTCAAGACAAGTTCCCCTTTTAATAAATCCTATAAATAGGGCAAAACCTAGACCACCGCGTGATCCATATTCAGCATTGCGTCACAGATATAACTATCCATTAATGTATAAAGGCGACTATCAACCAGAACTAATTGGTCCTATTTACATTGACAAATACAATATGGAATATGCTGATGCCGATGATTTTATTAGAACTAATATGAGAGATTTTGTTGAGACAAGAGAACTTAGTTCAAGAGACAGAATTATGGAAAATATTGGAATAAACGGGTTCAAAAGAACTTTGCTTGCCGATAATTTTTTTGTAATTGACTATGATTTTTTAATGATGAAATTCAAATTACTTAAAGGAGGTTCTCCGTCAAAAGCATTAAAAATTAATACCCTTATTAATAATGTTTTATTGCCGTCTTATAAAGCAATATGGTGTATTAAAGATACTTTAAAAATAGCAAGAGACTTATTTGTTAGAACTTCAATTGGAACTACTAATTTTGAACCAGCATCATCTATTTTAGATATTAGAATAGATGAAGACTTAATAGAAGAAGTAGCAATTGAAGATGAATTATTAACATTCAGTGCTATGTGGGAAGACGATGAGTCTGCGTTAGTAATACCCTCTGGCATTACTATTACTCCACTAATGGTAATAGAATATTATGTTCATAAATTAAATAAATTAATAGTCAAATTACACTATTATAAAATTAGTATAAATGAAACACTTATAAAATCAATAAATCTAGGACTAAAGTCTTTAAATAACACTATAAAAGTAATATATAAGTATGATCCGCAATGGATAATAAATGTTGAAGACACAAAAAAAACGCGGTCCCTAACAATTAAAAAATCAAAACGCGCATTTAAACGAACTTCTAAACGCGCAACAAAATCATTATAGTATTTTTTTATATTTTATTTTACTTGAATAAAATAAAAAATTAAATTCGGAATTAACCGCTACACATTAAGCAGTCTTTTTGTTCTTCTTCTTCAGTTTCATTAGTCTCGCTCTTTTTCTTAGGTTCAATAGTAAATTGCTGTGCTTGATGTCTTGCTTTTCTGCGTAAATAATATATTCCTGTTTTAAGACCTGCTTTCCAACTATAAAAATGCATATTTGTGAGTATTTTTGAATCAGGGTCTTCAATCCATAAATTCAAACTTTGTGATTGACAAATAAATGCACCTCTATCTCTAGACATATTAATAATTTCTTTCATAGGCATTTCCCATACTATTTTGTATTTTTCTTTTAAATGCGGTGATAAATTTTGAATATGACTAACACTGCCTTTATTAGCAATAATACTATTTTTCAATTCTTCATTCCATAATCCTAATTTCAATAACTCTTCTACTAAATATTTATTTACTAATACAAAATCACCTGCCAAAGTTTTCCTGCTATAAATATTACTAGTAATTGGTTCAAAACATTCATTATTGCCTAAAATTTGACTTGTGCTTGCTGTCGGCATTGGCGCAACTAACAAACTATTGCGAATTCCATAAGTCATAATATTTTCCTTTAATGAGGTCCAATCATAACGCCCAGGGGTTGGAGTAACATTCCATAAATCAAATTGGAGTTGTCCAAAACTTGTCGGAGAACCTTTAAAAGAACTATAGGCTCCTAAATATTTTGAATCAAGATTTTCAATTTCGGCCTTAATTGGATTAGTAATTTTTAAAGTCTCGGCAATTACTTTATCATTACTAATAGCAGCCATAATTGAAGCATCTGTAACATTATAAATATTATATTCTCTACATTCATCTTCATCTGAAATAAAAGTCCAATTATTTAGTTCATATTGCTCTTTTAAAAATTTCATTGCTTTAAAACGTTCTTTAGCCAATAACATACTTTTTTCAAGAGACGCATAATATATTGTTTCAAATATTTTAATATTTATTTCTTTTGCTTCATCCGAAATAAAAGGTAAGTCCATTTTGAAAAATACGTCGGCTAATCCTTGAACACCGATTCCAATTGGACGATGTTTAAAATTTGACCTCCTTGTTTTGGGTGTGGGATAATAATTAATATCAATTACATTATTTAAATTATTGGTAACAACTTGTGTTACTTCATATAATTTATCATAATCGTAAGTCTTGTCTTCTTTAACAAACATAGACAACCCTAATGAGGCCAAATTACATACGGCTGTTTCTTTTGAATCAGAATATTCAATAATTTCTGTACATAAATTTGAACTCTTAATAGTTCCGAGGTTTTTTTGATTAGATTTATTATTTGCCGCGTCTTTATATAAAATATAAGGAGTTCCTGTTTCTACTTGCGAATCTAGAATTTTAATCCATAAATCGCGCGCGTTAATTTGCTTGTTAAACTTGCCTTCACTTTCATATTTTAAATATAATTCTCTATAAGCATCGCTATGACAATCGCTTAATCCTGGGCATTTGTCTGGACAAAATAAACTCCAAATTTTATTACCCATAACTCGCTCCATAAAGAGGTCGCTAATCCACAACGCATAAAATAAATCTCGACACTTGCTTTCTTCATCTCCGTGATTTTTTTTTAAATCTAAGAAATCTTCAATATCTGGATGATGTGGTTCAATATAAATAGCAAAACTTCCATTACGCTTTCCACCTTGGTCAACGTAGCGCGCCGTTTTATTAAATACACCCAACATCGGAATAAGTCCATTTGAAGTTCCATTTGTTCCTCTAATATAAGAACCGTTTGCGCGAATATTATGGGCATGTAGTCCAATACCCCCTGCCCACTTAGAAATTTGCGCGCACTCTTTTAGTGTATTAAAAATACCTTCAATTGAATCGTCTTCCATACCAAGCAAATAACAAGAACTTAATTGTGGTCGTGGAGTTCCAGCATTAAATAATGTTGGTGTCGCATGAATAAAGTATTTTTGCGACATTAAGTCATATGTTTCCTTAACTTTTTCCATATTAGAACCGTGGATTGTAACAGCAACACGCATAATTAAATGTTGAGGACGTTCAACAATCACTTTATTACAACGCATTAAGTATGCGCGCTCTAATGTTTTGAACCCAAAATAATCAAAAAAATAGTCTCGCTCATAATCAATCATAGCATTAATACTGTCTTTGTATGTTTCTATAATTTCCATTATGGAAGTTTTAATTAATCTAAAACTGTTATTATTGCTATCTCTATAATCGTATAATTTTCTAGTAGTTTCGTAATAACAATTACTTGTATTTTTATGTAAATTAGATACGACAATAGCACTTGCCAATTTAGTGTAATCTGGATGAATTGAGGACATTGAAGCACATTGTTCCGCAGTTAGTTCATCAATTTTAGTAGTTTGAATATTATCATATAATTGATCGATTACTTTTATTGCCAATTGAGCAAAAATAATATGCTGTAAATTAAAATGTTTCCCTAATGATTTTATGCGCTTTAAAATTTTATCAAAAGAAATAGCCTCTCTTTTTCCATTACGCTTAAGTACATACATATCTAAGTCATTAGATTTGACATTTCTCATAATTAGTTTATAACTAATATACTTTATAAATTAATTTTAAATAAAAACAATATATTATTTAATCGCATAAATACAATATATTATTTATAAAGTTATTAAACATCCTGCTTTCGGAAAATCACTTTGTTCTTTAGCTTCTTCATATTTCATTTTTTGTTTTTTACTTATACGCTCAACATAGGCTCCTGATTCTTTTTCATCAATCAAATTATTCCAAAATAGTTCGATATAAGGTTGAACATTTTTAAACCATAATTTATTTCTTAATACTAAAACACAACTTATGACTTCTAATTTCCAATAAATATTTCTTATATATGTTTTAGTATTATTATTTTGGAGTTGTTGTTGAGTCCAAGTAGTATATTCTTTATTATCAATTTTGCTCATAGCAAATGGAGGATATTCATAATGAACATCACCGTTTATTGAGCAAAATTGCATAATAAAACCACGATGTTTATCAGAAATATCATCTAAATAATCTTCTTGTGATAAATATTCTGTAAACTTGGTTTCTAAAAAGTCGCATTCATTTAAATTACATACTTCCATTTGTAATTGCATTTGTATCCAATATGCCGGCATAGGAATACCGTCAATTTCTCTTGAAACTACATTTTTAATTTCAAGCATTCTACCGTAAAGTGGACTATTTTCATCACATACAATACCATCAGGAGACGCGGCAATATAACTATATTTATTATGTTTAACACAACCAAATTCTGATACGGTTGTATTGTTAATAAATTCATAATATAAAATAGACACCCGTTCAAATTTCTGTCCCCAGTGCATTGGGGAATTTAAATTAGTATTTTTAAATTTATTTAAATCAATTGGTTCTGATTTCTCAATAATTAATTGTGATTGACTATAATCACTAATAAAAATTTTATATATATTAGATGCTGTAAGTGCGGAATTTCTAAAAATATACCATTCGTCGCTTCTTTGTTCTGGTTGTGGAATAGTTTTCAAATATGTAAGTTGTGCTTTAATTTTAATAAAACTTTGAGAGTCTTTTGGTAGATTTAATTTTCTTACATATGTTTTTTTATATGATCTTCGCGGTATATAAAATTTAAATACTATATTTTGACACAACTTAATAGTTAAACATAATAATTTATATGCTTCGGTTTCACTAATACTAAATAATTTACTTAATAAGTTATTTTCTATATATTGAGCAACTAATAGGTCATAATGTGCTGCGTATATTTCTTCGTATAAATCGCAATACATTATTTGTAATAATTCAGAATTAATGTAATCTAACATATAGTCTATTATACTTACTAAAAATTGCGAATAATTTGTTTCTATTTCTTTGTTTGTAATATCTAATACCGATCCAATATTAAATTTTGTAATTAAATAATTAAAATAGTTAATATAGTTTGTAGGGTTCATTATTTTATAATATAATTAATATTATTAAATTATTATTATATAGTTTAATAATAAGATAAATCAATTTTTATAAAATTGAATATTTGAAAAATTCAGTGTTCAATATTTCATTGTTCGAGTATTTTTATAGTTCTGGTTTTTGATTTGTTTTCTTGTGGTAGGCACTTTACAGTTGATATATGTTTCTCGTCTTTTTTTAAAGCAAAAACTCTGCTCACATTATCAAAATGTAGATTTGGAATAGTAGTAATAATTCCTTTATCTTTATCATAATTAACATCTTTTACCTTAGTTAATGCCTTACGCTCCAAACATTTTAATAAATATTTTTTACATTTACTTACTTCATCCTCATTTAATGTATATTTTTTTTCTAATAATTCTACATGATTAATTAATTTTTTAACTTTTTTAGTTTTATCTAGTTTGCT
>Ga0247843_1008578_pt1 | contig 11844 bp, 13 predicted proteins | sample LaCruzMarch2017__FD_192420 | JGI IMG/M metagenome (GOLD analysis project Ga0247843, IMG submission 192420) | Freshwater microbial communities from meromictic Lake La Cruz, Castile-La Mancha, Spain - LaCruzMarch2017_8m | ecosystem: Environmental > Aquatic > Freshwater > Lake | place: Spain...
AACGAGCGGTAGTAAGAACGTGAATGAATTACCAAATCTTATAGGGTTTGATTGGGGAAGCTGTGCCCTACGGCATTGCGGTGCCAAGGCAGATGCACAGGAGGCAGTTGCTGAATTATATAGCGAGCTGGGTATGCTTGAATCATTTGAAGTTCTATTCATAATAGATGTTGTGGAACGATCGATTCGGGATGTGTTGGCGATTATACCGGATGCAATTAAACCACATCAGAAAGATGGAACACTGGTGCAGTATAAGCCATATGTACCCTACATTGCTCAAGCAGCTAGTGATGGATATGATATTAGTCCCCTCCTTCCTGAATATCGACCGAACAGTGATTATGAGTATACGCAGACATTGTCTGAGTTCCGTGTTGATTTATCTTTAGAGGAATAATCAATCTTTTACAGACACGTCGATCTATACCATCTAAGTCTTATTTTTCTTAGAACTATGATGTGACTCTCTACATCCTTTCCGTCCTCCTGAAATTATTTCATACTATTAAGCAGATTTACCATCAACCTCAACGTCGGACTTGATCTTTATTAACAAATCTCCAATCACATTTTTAATTAATGGTTGTCCCCGTCTTGTACGTTGCATCATTTTTTTAGCCCTAACTTTACGTTCCTGCTCTCGTTTGCACATTTCCTTCTGTCGTACTTCTTGGGTAGTTATGGCCTCAATTCGTTCAGTCCTGCGACGATCGGCCTCCTTCTTGGCATGATGGAGTGGATCTGCCTTTTGACGTTTCTTCTTACGCACCACTGAATCAACCGTTTCAAAGTCTTTTCTGTTATTATTTGACGTCTCTTCCTTCTCCCCGACAACAACATTATCGTCTATAACCCCCTCCTTCAAATCGCCAGTACCACGGCGCTTCCGACTAGCACCCCTTCCAGCATCATATCCCTCCTTCTTCATGGCCTTTTGATACACTCGTAATAGTGTGGCATTCTTTTGAAACTTCGTCTCCTTACGTTTTTTGTACTCTTGTAATGCACGATCATGACCCTTCTTTGTTGAAAATTTAGTTAATGATATCGCAGCCTGTTTTCGACGTTTCGTTTGGGAAAGTGGATGATACTTTTTCCTCCCATCGACGTCGACGTCGTTGTTATCTTTGCAAGACGACCGGCCGCCGGGGTTAGGACGACGTAGTTGATCCGACATGAGGAGAAGTAAGGAGGGAGCGGAGGTGTGTGGTTGGAGTGATGGTGAAAGAAATGTCTACTGATTCCAAACGTACCTGACTATGCCAGGAAAGTCAAATTTTTCAAAGCAGTGGAGGACAAAAAACATCATGGCCGAACACAATTTTGTAATGAATTTTGAGCAACCGATCTTTTACGTTTAGAGGAAGATACATCAATTGCCATCACCATCATTGTTACCTTTTTTACAATCATGTGCCATTCAACTAAACGGTTGATTGAGACAAAGTAATTTCAGAGGATATCAACTCCAACTCCAACACCAAGATGTGTAGTGACAAAAAATGGGATGGGTGGAATATGCATTGATATTGATTGGCATTGTATTCTTGGCATCATGAACAATGGATGTTCCCCACAGTAATTTCACAGCACAAGAAAAGTTGACAGAACGAAATGGTTCACCAAAACCCAAGGTTTTTTTACAATAGGAATGTAGATGATAATGTAAAATGCAGTTTTTTAGAGCTTTACAACTAACACCCCTCCAATCTCGGGTGATGACATCATGTAAATCTCCTCCACAACCAAATCATCCTTACCTCTTACCTCCATGGAAGAATTGGACCCATGCTCGTCATGCTATGTCAAAACCTTTATGGCACAACTCCACCTCCAATTCCCATCCATACCACCACAAAAACAATTCAAATCAAATCCTAGACCAACGCAAAAGCCATGTACTAACGGGAAACTACCCATCCAGCCCCTATTGCTATTGGCATTTTCATCGAAGCAGATAAACAATGGACTTAAGACAATGGAAACAACCCAAGCTGAATCACACAAACAACAACTACGGACTGAGTCCTTTAGTTCCAACACCATCAATAACAACAATCCAACAACTTGGCCTAGGCATTATTCACACCTTCAGCACCCTCATTCCTAATTCCTTCAAAAAAACTCGTCTTTTCGCAAAAGCAAAATTCAGCCTTGGACTTTGATCATCATCATGATTTCCTTTTACCCTGTTTACTGTTTACTGTTAGAAAATTCCCTAGATGTAGAAATGTAAAGTAGAAACACATCAACATCAGGCCAAAACACTTACGGTTTTTTGGTTCCCTTAGTGTTCGTGTGTGCTTTCAAATGGGTTTGAGGAAAGCCTGTGACTCTTCCAAAACACACAGAAAGAAAGCGATCTCCTTTGAGAAGGCGGGTTTTCCGACTATCCTTGATGATACAGATTCCTCTGTATAATCCTCTGAAATAAATTGCGTCAAACGAGATAGATTCGGTTACTGCCCGTTGCACTCTGATCATTGCCCACGTTTTACGATTTCCTATTTTTCAACTGCCGTTGTGCAACAAAGCAATCACGCCATAGTGCCCCCCCAACCAACGTGCTGAACAACAGCATGAACAACAACATGAACAACAACATGAACAACAGCGTCAACGACGGTAGTGGTAGAATCACAGGCGGTGATGACAGGTCGTTGTCGCTAACCGGCTACGCGAGTGGTAGACCAAGTGCACCGGTATACGTTGCCCATACCCATCATCATCCACCCCCTCCTCCTCTCCATGCGCCTCGACACCCAGAATCCGTCACTGGAGTCGAGACTATGAGCCGCCACGCAGAGTATCATCATCCCGACTATCAACCGATTGCGTTTGCGCCCTCTTTCGGCTCGTACCAAGCCGTGCCACCCGAACAACAAGGAGCACGTGTTATTGGAGGTGCGCCTACCACAATCCACAGTCCACATCCAACCATGACACCGATCAATACCATTCCCAAGCCGAAACGTCCACTATCATCATTCAACCTATTCTACAGATTCAAACGTCGCAAGCTCCTTGAATTCATTGCCGCCGGCCGTGAAAAAGGGAGCAAGGTTGACAAGGCCGAGATTGAACGCATTGTTACTGCCGCTCCGGGCCTAGAGGACCCACATGCCTTTAGTGGGATAGCCGGGAGTGCCGAGGAAACACGTGAACGACAAGCCATGATCCGTAATGAGCTGGCTGACAACTTACTCCCCCGTGACACTCGTGATCGACAGCATCGTACCAATGAATCGGCCATGAATGGGACCATGAGCTTCGTTGAGCTGGGCAAGGTGATGAATGCTAGTTGGAAGAATTGTGATGATGTGGCCAAACAGGTATTTGATGATCTTGCCGATGAAGGACGGAATCATTATCAAACTCGGTTGCGTGAATATCTTGATGCCAGTGGTGAGAACTATCCGGCACGGCTCAAGGCTGCAACGGGCTCTGAGGCGAAGAAACCAAAGGCATCCGCACCCAAGCGAAAGGCCAAGAGTCGTGGAGGAGAAAGTGAAGGTGATACAATGAACCGCAGTAACGATTCCTCCACATCCCCCTATCCCTTAGTACTCCATGGTGGAGGTGGGGTTGCACAACACCCACAGCAACAATCGGTCCCACCTCCTTTCAAATATGAAGATGGAGGTGTTCGTGGACCTCCTGCCACCTACCCTTCCGCGCCACCACCCCCACAAGGAGGTGGTGGTCCGCATAGTCATCAAGAGATGATGATGATGTCACAAAGGAGTAGGTTACAACCCTTCTTTGCCCCACCTGGTCATACTGCCGGTGGGAATGGAGCATTCGCACCGGTGGCCGGGGCAAATATTGATGCAAGGACTGTAAGCGTGGATCATTCCATCTCGTCGAAGTCTGCTGAATTTGAAGATGGTCACAACAGCAATAGGGGAACTCATCATCCAATGATGATGAACCATCAGAATGTAGGTGGAGGTCCTCATCAGTTGTCGCATCCTCGTCGGTTACCAACACACCACGAACAGCAGCACCACTACCACCCTAATCAACATCATCCCCTGCATCATCCTCAGGAGCAAACTGCAGTGCGAGGGGTTGGAGGAAGTGGATCTCCTCACGAATTACATGCTCGAGTACGTGACCTTGAGGGACAGCTTCAGCTTCAACAATTACGCTCAAAAGTCTTTGAATTGGAGAATGAGGTCTCTCGTCGTAAAGATTCTGAACGGCAACTACTCGCACGGATTCATGACCTTTCAAGTCATGGTGGCGGTGGTCTGTCGTCGAATGGTTCATCTCCTCCTCCCTCCTTCGGACCTTCTTCTTCTCAGCAGCAGCAGAAAGGAGGTGGAGGACTAGATGTACTCTTCTCGGCCAGTATGATCCATCAACATACTCGTCCTTCCGCCCCTCCACAGCAGAATATGCATTCTACAGTCACACCAACGATCCACCAACCGACGGTGGCTCAGGAGGAGCAGTGCATGGCAGAAGAAAATAATGACGAACAACAGCAGCAAGATAGTAACAGTAGTGGCTGTAAGAGGACAAGTCCTCGTGCGAAATCTCCAAGGAAGAAGCAAAAGCTTGATGATTGAGATTGTAGATAATTACATTTTCCTCTGCGTTTCTCTACAAGTCTTCGGCGTTTCTCTACAGTTGGTGTTGCCTCCAGTTCTATTGTATTACAGAGATTTAAGGCGTGGACAAATATTTAATGGTCGTGATATGATGTGTCATTCCATTTTACAAAGTAAAGAATACCTAATTTTTATAAATTCCAATGAGGTATTATTTGTGCGCACATTCACAAACTTTTGGATGCTGCTTTGTACCTTAGGCATATGAGTAACAAGGTGTGTACACACGTCGAGAGGAACCTGTCGACCCAAGCGATGGACATCGACAAGGGCAATGACAAGTTCGAATCGCAAACCAAGCTTGCGAAAGTGGGAGGAAATGATGACGGAGATCTCGTTCTGTTAGACTTAACTATGATCACGAATCAGGAACAAGTTAAGATTGGAGGAGACGTTAAACGACGCCTAACATGTAAACATCCCGATGGTTGTAACTTCCTTCGCAAGAAAGATGGATTGTGTACATCACACTGGCTTGACGAGTTCGAATTGCAATCACTAGCCATGTTTGACTCAACAACTATGACCACCACGCAGGAACAACCCAAGACGCATCTTCGACCAATGAAGACGGCAGAAGAAGTGTTGCCCAAAGGCGTAACCTTTAGACCATCTGGTAAATGGCAAGTCCAACTATTCTACGCCGGCCAATCACGTTACCTTGGTATGTTCCCCTCTAAAGAGGCTGCTGCAATGGCCTACAAGTTAGCACGTGATTGCGCCATCCAATTGGGTGATGATTGGAGGACATGGAGGAAGCTTTCTCCTGAACAAACCAAGGCAAATGTCATAACGCTTCGCAAGGCTGCCGCTGGAGCATTGATGACGACTGACAATACGCAACAACAAGCGATCCCAGTGCACCGTATAGTACCGAGGAACGAGGAAAAGGCCCCCGTTGTCGTGGTTGAGGATGCATTCCTTTTATTATACTTTGCAAATCATTTGTTATGAGCACTTGGAAAGATTAGATGCATCCGATTGTATTGATTGGGTGTCGATACTAGAGTAATGTTCTACTAAACAATCTCTTAGAACTTGGGCTGAACGGTCTACAGCGACGCTTTGCGCAGCTCTCGTTGGCCAATAAGGTGGAGGTACGGCCATTATCTTTACGAAAATTTGTTATCTTCCTCTTTGCTTCTTCAAGATCGTTGAACAAAAGGAATCCACTTGCTTTTCCTTTGATGCATGCCTTTAATTAAGTCCTCGCCCCGATTGAGATTCCTGTGCTTTGATGATTGCTTCACCAAGGTGATCCCGATCGGCTTTCCTCAGCGCAAAACTTTGATTCTCTCCTACATTGATAAGCTCTGAAGTTTTGATGGAGGCTATCGTCGTTTGAAGCGATACACGCCGTCAGAGAGTTGTGATCCAGGAAGAAATTCGTCGCATTGTAGCACAAGAGTTCCACAACCGCTGTGGTCTCCTTGCGTGTAGCGCTGCTTTTCGCATATCCGGCTACCATTGCTGCTGAGTGGGTAGTCGTGCCTTGAATAGCTGCATTCTTCTTGCGTGTAGCGCCGCTTTTCGCATATGCCACTAGCCAAGATCTTGGTCAGTTGTGCAAAATGGTAGTTCGTCATTTTCGCACGCACGTTTGACAAATTTCCGTTGACATTTCTCACCAGGCAAATTCATGTACACCATCAGCAAGTGATTCCACCGCGATTTGAATGAATTCCAGCAGGTTAGATGATAAGTAGTATGAAACATAGGAACGAAGTCGGTGCTAGATTGAGTCTCTAGGTCACTGGCAATATCTTTGTCGACTTCGACCTTGGAGATGAATTGATCGAAAACACCTGACTTGATGCCAGCACCTGCTAGAAGCAACATATTGACCCCAGCAATAATTGCACCTGATGCAAAGATATCCGGACAAGAAAATCTCACCATATCATGCATAAACCAAAGATCCAAACTGGAAGGCCTTGTGGTATACTTTTGTTGTACAGGACAATAATCCATGCTGCTTGGCAAGCTTCGTACAATTTTGAAGGAATGTGCAGCAACCAAGTGGCTCTGTGCCTATCCAAGGATACACTGCGAAAGAATACGCTCGTCTGCTCCGGGTAATCCCATTTCTCTGAACAAAGAGAATAGATGAAACATTAACACCACACCACTTGATGTCAAAACTCGAACAATTAGGCTGGTGACTGATGTGATAAGAAAAAATGCCATGGCTGACATGACGAGCAGTCCTGCAAAGTGTCGGGTGGGACAACGGCGCCTATGCGGTGTTTGAAATGTGAAAAGATAGATAATCAATATTTATCATCGTATAAATCAAGTCTTGGCCATTGTTGTGAGGGGTATGGAGAGCGTGGATCATCATCATCAGTGTAGTAATCAGCTAGTGACCTTCGTTGTGAAGAGTACGGAGCTTATGAATCAAAATCATTGTAGCAGGTTGAATTATAGATTTACACATCAGCCGTGATGCGTTCGCTAATCTCAATGAGCACATTATCTACTACCAATGCAATCCCCAGTGGCACTTCCTCATTTCCTTTTATTTGTAGATTGTTCGATATTATTCGACGACATTTCTTTAATCGTACCGCGGAAGCTGATAGACGTAGCTTGTGTAGTGGTAGTAACAATGACTCTTCGTCCTTCTCCTTCTTATTCGTACCGAACTCGCCAGGGAATAGTAGAGGCGCCCAAAGTGCCTTGATTGTGGGAGTCCAGTATATTGGAATATTTCCGTATCGCTTAGCTGCATTGTTGTCATCATTGTTATTCTTCAATAATCGAGCATTCTCCCAACCAGAGAGTATAAATCCATCATTACTATCCAATGATCCATCGACAAGTACTTCTCCACTCTCGTTTAGATTAATAGTTGCAACTTGTGCAGGCACACCCCAAACTTGTTTACATATATTTTCCGCAATTTGTGTGGATACATATAAATTCGTGCCCCATTGTCCTAATCCAAGGATACCACGTCGTTCATTGCCTATGTCTACATTCCCCAGTGCGACTAGTCCACCCATGACGACATATTCTGTATATGGACCTACGGGTGAAATGTCATATTCAAGTATTACTGACCCACCGAGTGTGTAGCCAAAGAGTGACAGCAGTGTCGTTGCTTGCGCCGAGGAGGAGGATACCCGGACCAATGACGGACGGAAGATGAATCGTCCCTCAAATCTCCATGGATAGTTTGGATCAAGTCCATTCCTTTGACTCTTATCAACTATTATTTCATCATTGACAACGTTGTCAAAAGGATTAGAAAGTGTTGGCCATTTAAATGCTTGCAATGACGACGTAGTCGTTGTCAACGCATAAGCCTGATACGAAGGAGCGAGGCAGAAAAGAAGGAGGATAGAGCAATGAAATAGTGGTCGTAGCTTCACCGAGCAATGAAATAGTGGTCGTAGCTTCATCTCGACTTCGACCACGTCCTCACATACATACCTATTCATTTTTTTCGTCAGGGCGGATATCCTTGAATATCATACGTTTGTGTATTTTCTTCACTAAAGGACATCGAAGCCCGCCCTAATAGCTCAGTTGGTTAGAGCACTTCATTAGTAATGAAGAGGTCCGTGGTTCGACTCCGCGTTAGGGCTTCTTTTTATGGAGCATATGATGTGGCCGTTGATAAAACCAGATAGGAGGCTAGCAAGAGTAGCAATTAAGACTAAGATATTGAATAAAGGAAGCGGAAAATTGGGAAGGGGTCACGGAGGACTTGTATTCAGCTATGATATATATTGTATTTCATCCATTATCTTGAACTTTGAATTATCATATTGGACCTGTGAGTCTAAGCAATCAGCATTAACCATGGCGTATATGCTAATATTGTTAATATCCATTTATCTTTGATAAGTTGTCTGCCAGCGATGTGCATTCTGTGTTAACCTTTGAGTTAGTCAGCCTAGCTTCTATCTCTTTGAACTTCAATGGCAATTCTATATGACAGTGGACCCAAACAGAACCATCTTCATCTTCTGTAATATGGACACTGCTACCACCATCTTCTCTCTTCTTCACCCCCAATACATCCCGACGTTTTGCTTTCCATTCAGACTTACCCTGGGGTGAATTATAGAACGGATGTTCCAATGTTACTCTATTACTGCAAAGATAAAATCCCTCGTCACGTAACGTCTTGGCTAGCCCTCCACCATCATACAACTTGTCACCCAATAGTGGACAATTGGCCACCCAGGCCATATGTCGTCGTAATTGATGATACCGTCCAGTCTTGGGTTTAAGCTCAACTAGACTAATTGTATCATTCCTTGCATTCTCTAATTTCATTTTACGTATGGTACGCCATATCGTAGTAGCCAATTGATCATCTAACTCTTTGTCAATTATTTGCCATGATGATGTCTCTTCCTCATTCCCAATACACACTCCTTGACTTTGGGCCTCATTTGATGTAATAGATGTTTCAGATGGTTCTAGAATATCACCATTCACTATAGCAGTGTCTATGTCAGAAAACGTATGTACACGTCAGAAAAAAAGCATCACAAAAAAAAGAGCACACAACAATAAGCAAAATAATAAACTCACACGTCTTCTTCACCTTCCTTTCCTTAAACATCCTTGCCAACTCGACCATTGCTGGTTTCGTTTTGGCACATACCAACAGTCCACTCGTTCCTCTATCAATTCTATGTACCGGACACGGTCGACGCATAACGCTCATCACGCCCGCCGTGGGCGGGCTCAGGGCCCATGGCAAACAAGCCTTCACGCTCTCTCGACCGAATCCGCCCCCCTTGTGCGAAAACACGACTATCCCCTCCGGCTTATTGACTATGGCAAAATGATCATCTTCGTATATCACCGGAAGATCGAAGGGCGGGGTTTCGTCGTGCACTCGACACTCGGCGTAATTATGCGTCATGCGCGTTTGGATGGCAATGGTATCGCCCGGACCAATACGATGATCGGCCTTTGCTATTTCTAATTTGTCATTGTCAAATATTAACCCACCAGTCGTCGTCGTCGTCCGTTTCTCCGTCGTGGAACCCTCGTCGTTATTGGCATTGCCACCATCTTCGTCGTCGCCGGCTTCATTACGACGATCGAGGAGTAGCGGACCGCGATGGACCAATACTTTGCGTTTACGCACCTCCTTCGTCGCGCGCGTGCGCGTCGCGAATTGGTCCGGGAATAACAGCAGCAATGCCACGGGAACGGTAACGTTCCTCGGCGCGAGTTGCAATCGAGCGATATCATCGAGCGTGAATGCCGACTCCAGTCGCGACTGCGCAAATCCATCATCGGGGATGGTGCCATATTGGATGATGTAAAATCCATCCGGTATGCCGCGCGGTAAGTCGTCGATGGACGTTAAATTCCGTCCGAGGGCAGCGAATTTCGAATATATATCTTGATACTCGTTACGATACGGAGATGATTTATCGTTTTCGCCGGCATCATCATTGGTGTCTACTTCTTCTCGTTGTAATTCGTTATTTACGTCAATGTCTTCACCGCCGTCGGCTGAATCGTCGTCGTTATCATCGTGATCCATGGTATGCTTGTTGCCAGAGTAATAAATCTTTATTTTCTTTTCTCCCGACGCTGCAGCGTATGACGATGATGATGACGACATGCTCGAAAATAATGCAGTCTTCTTCTTCGATGATATACGAATAGCAGAATATGATACGATCAGTCCCCTCGTCGTGGTTGTCGATGTGCTATATTTTATAGCGGCGACTGATTGGAAGCGGCGTCGCGAAGCCGATTGCCTTCCAGGATTATCCCCTCTAACGGACCAAACGTGTCGATTGCTTCGGTTGTTGTTTCGTCGATGACCACCAGAGCGATGAATGCAGTGACGAGGCAGCGGTAGTAGTCGCGAAGAATAAAGCGCCGAAGAAGGAGGTAGCATTAACAGTATGATTATGAGTACGAGGATCGTTTTGACATGTGGCCATGGCATTGACCCGTAAAACAGAGACTATTAGGTTGAGGTGGGAAGGCCAGACCATGTGACGATGGAACCCAAGAAAATGGACCTCGACTACGGAGAGTAGTGGTAGGCTACGACGCCGGGCAGAGGAGTTCGAAGAGAACGAATGGATTGAAAGATTGATAGATGAAGTGATGGAACAAATGGACAGCGACGGCGGAGGTGAGAGTAACGACAACAACGGCGACGAACAAATGGAAGGGGATGAAGAAAATGATAACAGCAAACAGCATTGATCAAGACAACAGGAGCGAAGAAGACGACGACGACGACGATAGCGTCGATATGGCAGAAGAAATTATCGACGAGATAGACGAACAATTGAATTCGGACGAGCTTAAGCACTTCATGCTTCATTTCCACAAAGGCATTTATATGACGATGAGCTTGAAAAGGCAATTGAAATTGACAAATTTCAATTTCAAGGTACATACGACATTTGGGCGTCAATCTATTTGCTGATAGACCAGCTGGTTGGTTGTGCAGAATTCTCAAGACAAAGATACATCAACGCATGAGCGAAGTCGAAAGCAACCAAGGAAATTACAATCCACAAATAGTTGTTTAGAAAAAAATGCATATGGACAAATCGATCGGGTAATTTGGCTTGATCCGACGCTGGCTGAGTACTGGCAGAAATTGTTTATCGCTTTGAGAAAGAAACTAATGACCAACCGTGTTTTGAAGCAATTGGACACTGGACGTAGCGATGCGATATCTCCAATACAATACTTCAATTTCAACTACATTCACATTCGAGGTATTGAAATGACGAAAGAAATTTTAATGACGAAAATTTGTTGTCGAAGATCCATGAATTCAATTAAAAGGATCTCGTTTGACACTACCAATAATAATGGGGAGGGAATGATATCTTTAGCAAAATTGGTGGAGCAAAGTTCAGAGTTGAACGCACTTGACATTCCTGACAATCCCATCAATGATATGAATGTGGCCCTATATGTGTCGAGAGCATCGAAATTTCACCCTTGTATCAAAAATGTGGATATGCCTCACTGCAATCTGGGGAATAATCCAGAAATCCAGTCTTGGATCACACTACTCGGTTGCAAGCAGTATGTTATCTATAAATCATTACTCTCACGTTGCTACTTGTTCTTTCTAAAATATACATGTGACACATCACATTCTTCTAACGACTTGGTATTTTTTCGTAAAACGCAGGCCGTATCGCCAACGTCCTCCAACCAGTCATATTGGATTTCTTCTCCTTAAGCGTCGTGAACGATGCCACACGACTTT